>Ga0164296_1001788_pt1 | contig 22164 bp, 22 predicted proteins | sample GEODES057metaG_FD_113533 | JGI IMG/M metagenome (GOLD analysis project Ga0164296, IMG submission 113533) | Dystrophic lake water microbial communities from Trout Bog Lake, Wisconsin, USA - GEODES057 metaG | ecosystem: Environmental > Aquatic > Freshwater > Lake | place: USA: Trout Bog Lake...
ACGCGGCATTTGTCAGCGTGCTTGCGGAGAACGTCGCTCCTGTGGCGTTCGCTCCTGTGAAATTTGCACCGGTGATGGCCGCATTGACAAACGATGCACCGGTGAGTTGTGTGCCGGTGAACGTGGCATTTGTCAGCGTGCTTCGCGAGGTCACGACCCCTGTCGCGATGGCGCCAGAGAAGTTCGCTCCTATTGCCCTGACGTCGAAGAAGATCGCTGCCGTGATTGCCGGGGCGAGCGTGTGTACCGACGCGGGTGTTAGCGGCCGCGACCCTGAAAATCGCGGTGTCACAGGTGCACCCAGCATCGCCTGGGTGAGGTCAGTGTTGACAAGAAGGGTGCGAGTGAATCGCGCACCAGAAAGGACGGCACGCGCGAGGCTCGCATTCGAGAGATTCGTCGCATTGAAGTCGGCGTGCGTCAGATTGGCTCGGGCGAGATTCGCCGCAGTCAAATTTGCACGCGAAAGATTCGCACCAATCAAATTGGCGTTGAGAAGGTCGTCTCCCGCCAAAACTGCGCCGATGAAATTGACGCCGGGAGCAATGGCATGGGCGAGTGTCACAGCTGTGAAGGTTGCGCCCTTGACCTGCGCGTCGGTAAGTCGTGCCCCTGTCAGGTTTGCGCCGGTGAGATTTGCGCGTGTGAGGTTTGCGCCGGTGAGATTCGCGTGCGCAAGGTTCGCATTCATCAGGTTTGCGCCCGAGAGGTTTGCGTGTGCAAGGTCCGCGCCGCGGAGGTTGATCTTGCTGAGGTTGCGCCGTGCGAGTTGCTGGTTGGCGAGGTGTGCGCCCGCACAGATCCCCGCCTGTCGGACAATGCATGTATGCACCGGCAGATGCCTGATGTGATGCGTGGGTGGAGCGCTGAGCAATATGACTCGCGGCGGTTGGTGTGAGTGGCGCCGAATATGCCGGTGACCCAGAGTGTGACGATCGCTGGCCTGCATCGTGCCGGGTGCGGGTGCGACAGGACATGTCGAAAAACTGCCTGTCATCGAAGGTACGAGACCCTTTGACGGTATCTCATCTTTGCGCTGCCCGCTAAGCTCCTGACGACCAATCGAGGATCACTGCATGAACGCGTGCCGCCGCGATGACACCTGCTCGCATGTCAATGAGTCACTCACACCGTTATGACTGATCTCCTTCCCACTGAGCCTCAGCTGATTCTCCCGACGATCTTCGGTCTTGGGGCGGGCGGCCATGCCCGAAGCGTTCTTGAGGCGATTCGTAGCGCCGGGCTCTATGCGCCCGTCGGCGTGATCGATGACAACGTTGATACGCACGGAACCCGCATCCTCGATGTTCCGGTACTCGGCGGTCGTGAGCGTCTTGCCGCGTTGCACACAACTGCGTCCCATGCGTTTGTCGGAGTAGGAGGACTGAACGCCCCCGGGAGTCGTGAACGAGTCTTTGTGTTTTTGCGCAGCGAGGGGTTTGATCTTCCTGCAATTGTTGATGCGCGAGCGCATCTCGCCCCATCAGCAACGGTTGGATCCGGCGTCCAGATACTTGCCGGGTCCGTGATCGACAGCGAAGTCGTCATCGGGGAGAACACGATTGTGAATCTTGGTGCGGTCATTGCCCACCAAAGCGTGGTGGGTGCACACGCGCATATTGCGCCAAGTGCCACTCTCTGCGGCGATGTCACGATTGGCGCGGGAACGCACATTGGTGCAGGCGCCGTTGTTCTTGAAGGCCGTCGCGTGGGCGCCAATGTGATGGTCGGTGCTGGTGCCGTGGTGACACGCGACATTGACGACGGGTTGATCGTGATTGGCGTTCCTGCCCGCCCAATCTGAGCAGAGGCTCATGGTGGGGAACGAGATCGTTTCTGACACCTGTCGGTGTGCGGCGCGCAGATGGATGGCGCGCCGGAACGCGCCATCCATCGCTCGCCGCGTCATGCGACTACGCCGAAACGGGGCCTTCGCCGCCCGGGTAACAAAATGCTGCGTCCGGGGCATAAAAGCCCCACGTAACCTCCAACGGATTCGCTGGCCGTAATGCGTAGATTGGGTGCGTCGGGTCGAGGAACTCCATGCTGGTGACCTGCCAACCGGCGACCATCGATGCGACGAACGGATAGAAGCCCCGAGTCAGCTGACCATTGATCTTGGTCAGGTAGCTGAGTTGTCCACGTCCGACGACTGCAGTCTCATCACCGACTGTTGCGGTGGAACGAATCAATGGCGTCCCGTTTTGGGATGTGGTGGCAGTGAGGATGCCATTCGAGATCTCAAGAACTGTCTGGCCCCCAGCTTGGGCCGGGACGCCACGTTCTGCAGCGTAAGCGGTCATGTCCTCGTTGGAATTGATGTAGTGCGTCCACCAGCGTCCAGGGATGCCTTGGGGAGAATCCTGGCCCTGCACGTCGAGGCCGGCATAGGTCAGCGAGTAGGGCTCGAAGCCAGAGGTGTCGTCGGCGGAATCGACAACGTATTGGTTGATGAAGCACTGGGTGTTGTCGGCGAGGTTCAGCTCCGCTGGCACGAGCGCGCGAACGGCGCGGTGTCCTCAGGAACCCATGTGAAGTACAACATCCGACTGCGAATAACCATCTGGGGTGCATAGAGAGAAGAGATTGGGGGCGTCCTTTGTCATGAATGATTCGAAGAGATGCGAGCACTCTATGCTGTTGGAAATACGTCGGGAAAAGACGTGCGAAACCAGATGTAAAAGTGCTCTATTGACCGTCCGCTGACCGTTGGTTAGTTGCCGTGCTCGCTATCGAGGTGTGCCATGGCGTAGTCGGCGTATCGGGCACCGGCCGCCTCGGTGGCGGGCATTGCCGCTTCAATCCTCGCGCGCATCTCGTCGGTGAGGGTCAGGTCGAATGCCCCAAATGCCTCATCCAAGCGCGCGCGGGTGCGCGCGCCGATAAGCGGAATGATGGATGCATCCTGGTCAAGGACCCAGGCGATGGCGACCTGTGCGACCGATGCGCCGATGTCATCGGCAACGGAACGTAGCGATTCAACCAGAGCAAGGTTTTGGGCAAGATTGTCGTCATGAAAGCGCGGGCTATGGGCACGAAAATCCGTTGCGGACAGGGCGCGATCCGCGCTCCAGTGACCGGAAATCAGCCCGCGTGAGAGCACCCCGTATGCGGTCACCGCAATACCAAGTTCCCGACAGACTGGGAAAATGCGCTCCTCTGGGCCGCGTGAGATCAAGGAGTATTCGATTTGCAGATCACAGATGGGATGGACAGCGGCTGCGCGCCGGAGCGTCGTTGCCCCAACTTCTGAGAGGCCGATATAGCGGACATACCCGGCGTGAACGAGCTCGGCAATTGCACCAACCGTTTCCTCAATCGGGACATTGGGGTCGAGGCGCGCAGGTCGGTAGATGTCGATGTAGTCCGTCCCAAGGCGACGCAAGGTGTAGCTCAGTGCGGTTTTGACCGCTGACGGACGAGTGTCAAAGCCAATCCATCCTCCGCTCGGATCCCGCTGTGCGCCGAACTTCACGCTCACCAAGAGGTCCTCGCGCCGCTGATGTTCGATCGCCCGGCCAATGAGCATCTCGTTGTGACCCATCCCATAAAAGTCGCCTGTGTCGAGAAGCGTGATTCCCTGATCGATCGCCGCATGAATCGTTGCAATCGATTCATGCATATCGGCGTCACCGTAAAAATCCGACATCCCCATGCAGCCAAGGCCGAATGCATGCGTGTGTGGGCCATGGGATCCAAGTTGGCGAGTTGGCATCAGGAAGCCCTTTCGTCGGCGGTGAGTGAACAACGAGCGTCGCTGTGCACAATGACACGACCCGCAAGGTGCACGCCGTCGGGTGCGGCAACGCGCAACAACGCACTTCTGTGCTCCGGTGACCACGGCCCCACACGCGTCATGAAAGTGGCCTAGGTGTCGCTGTGGGGGGCGGTGTGATCGCCTTCAATCTGTGCGAGAACGTCGTTGGTGAGCGCATCTGACGAAGATATGGCGTTCGCCTCATCGCGCTCGAGAATCAGATCGGAACCATAATCAACACTGATTCGTCCGCGCTGGCAGGTGACCGAAATCACATGTCCTCCTTGGGTTCGGTCATCAGAGACGAAGTGCAGGTGGAACCCAGGAATTTCAATGTTGGCGACCTCGTCGGGAAAACGAAATCCCACAAGCGTTCCGGTGGCATGGGGAAGGTGCCATTCAATCTGGTGTTGTACGACCTCGGTGAGCGGCGGGTATGGCGGGTGTTGACGGTGAACGCTGCGTAAATGGAGGTCAGAGAAGGCACCGTCAATGCGTAGTGCGACGATCGGTGTCTGTGACGGCACCCGCGCATCGACAGCTTGTGTGAACTCGGCCCATTCCGACGGAGTATCGATGTCCCACGTCACTTGGGGCGCGAATGGACACATCACCGCGAACGGGGTCCGTGTCGTCGGCGCCACCGGTTCCACCACGCCGCTGGCACGAGCGGCAAATGGCTCCCCGTCGAGCACGATCAGTTCTCCATCGAGTCCCTCGACCGTGCCAATGCCAAAATTTCCATGTGCAAGGAGTTCTGACAGGGGTATTTCCCCAGCGTAGTTGCCCTGGAGAAGGCCAGAGATGGTGCCGACTTGAAATGCCTGATGGCGATGTGTCGGGGCCGTATGGAATCCGCTGCGGGTGAGTGTGCGTAGGTGCACTGAACCGAGTAAGCGGTCATCGAGGATGTCGCGAGGCACGGATGGGACTGTATCGCGCAGGGGCTGACGGCTCGATGTGCGTCGGTCGTGTTTTTCGGGAGAAATGTGTCCGAGGTGGCTTGAGCGATTCGTCGTTCGATGGCAAACTTTTTTACGTTCCAAAACCAATCAATCACCCAATGAAGATGAGACTCTCGACACACATCGCCCGCCTCGGAGATATGTCTGCCTATCTTCCGCCCCGCCCGACACGTGGTCGGTCATGGTTGGAGGATGCCCAGCAACGGATCGCGCATGGTGATCTGCCCGGTGCCGCCTACGCCGCACGTCGTGCACTCGCCGCGGATGCAAGCCTTGATGACGCCCGGCACATCCTCGGGCATACGGAACTTGGACCCGAGTGGTACGTCGATACGCTCGCTGCGTTCCACCGAGTGATTCGTCCGCAGCGCTATCTCGAGATCGGGACAAATACTGGCACGACCTTCGCGCTTGCAGATCCGTCAATCCGTGCGGTTGGCGTCGATCCGGAGCCACTTGGGCCCGCGCACATTCCCGATGGTCATCACATCTACCCCGAAACAAGCGACGGCTTCTTTGCCACGCATTCGCGCGATGAGGTGTGTGGAGGACCCGTGGATTTTGCATTCATCGACGGCATGCACCTGTTCGAATACGCCCTTCGCGACTTCATCAATGTTGAGCGGTGGTCGAGCCCCGACACGGTCGTGGTCCTGCACGACACCTATCCCTTTGACCACGTCAGTGCGAACCGTCGGACCCATCACACTGCGCCCAATCGCTATCAGGAGGCGCTTCGCCGGTTCACAAATCAGAACTCGATCTTTTGGTCTGGGGATGTCTGGCGTCTGGTCATGATCTTGCGGGTTCACCGGCCCGACCTGGAAATCCGCACGATCCCGGTGCGCCCCACAGGACTCACCGTGGTGATGCACCTTGATCCGCACTCCCGGGTGCTCTCTGATGGATACCGGTCGCTCGTCGCCGCCTACCGTCGGGTGCGCTTGCAGACCTTCGATATCAATAAGCGGGACATCCTCGGTATCGATCATCGCCCGGTTGAGGAAATTCTCTCACGCGCAGGGATTTCAACGCATTCGGGTTCCGCCTAAACGGCGCACACACTCGTTGGTTTCAACGAAGGTGTCGAGACTTACTCTGCGATTCCCTGCGTCATCGGTTGATAGCGCGCCACCGCGAATCCAAGCAACAGAGGAACCACGATCGCGAACACGCTGAGCATCCCGATCAAAATTCCAAGGGGTGCCCCCCTGGTGCCGTCATAGATGAACGCGTAGCCGATCATGCCTGCGATGACCGCGTAGCCAAGAAGTGCCCATCCTGCGACCCGCCAGAATGCATTCCAGGCAAATGGCCGTAGGCGCACCAAGAGCACGATATCGACGATCACCAGCAGTACCGCGGCGACAAGAAGACATATCGCCGGCGTCAGTGAGATCGACCCAGGAATGTGCGCCGCCATGTAAATCCCACCAATGATCACGAGGATCATCGGTGCGATTGCGAGTTCTGCGATTGGCGGGATGTTTCGGGGTGTGTGGTCCTGCGCGCTCATTGCGTTGACACTCGGGTCATGATGATGAGCGTCGCGACTTGCATGGCACCCGTGATCCCCGCGGTGTAGATGAATCGCTTCATCAGTCGTCCAATGAGTTCGCCATCGGGTGCGGGTTTTTTGAGCTCAAAAAGAACTGCAAGGTTGGCTGGTTCCAGAATGCCAATGGCAATTGTCGCCATCACGCCCACAATGATGAATGAGGCCACGAGCCAGGCGTGATTGGGCGATGACGAGGAGAGGTTGCCCACGTGCCGAGCGAGTTGCCACCCCGAGGCCAGTGTCATGGTCACCAAGGTCGGCATCAACAGCAACATCTTGGGCATGAATCTGGTGGTGAATTCAATCCGCGCCGGGACCGACATACGCCCAATAATCGGGCCAAGCAGCAGCCCAACGAAGAGGTCGACCCCAGTCCAGAGCCCACCACCAACGACGTGAAAGAAGGTGAGTGCCCAGAGTTGGTTGCTCGCGATGGCAATGACCAGCCCCGCCACGGCAAGGATGACAATCGGGATGCCGCGGGTCGGCACAATCTGAAACGCAGGAACCGGTGGCGGCCCGCCATGGGCCTCTGGGTATGCGGAGACGGTGGTCGAGTGAGAGGTCATGAGTGTGTCGTCGTTCTCATCTAGTTGCCTGGGATGGCCCGAATGGACAGACCCGTCGTCACGAATCTATTCGCGCAGTCCTCAGGCGTCAATCCGTAGTGATGGACCTATGTCCTGCGGAAATATCGGCCCGATCCTCGGGGCTTTCCCTCAGCGATGCTGCACCCCATCCGGATGCTGATGCTCATCACTCAGACATAGATTCCCATGTGAATGGAGGTCTCCGCGATGCAAATGAGTTGTGATGAGCGGTGGTACGAGTCATCTGCGATGTGGGGGCTGGTCGTGGATTTCACACCGCGCCGGCGCGGTTGTCCGAGCCAATGACGGGGATCCCTGCAGTGCGCGTTCCTGCGAGCACCTCCGAAAATCTGGCATGGCTGCTCGTCGATTGCGTGGCGGCGATCCATCCGCGTCGTACTGCCCTGGTATTCGATGGCGGCCGTTGGACGATCTCAGAGCTCTACGTGCAGAGCGTGCATTTCGCCGGAGCGCTGCACGACCTCGGAGTCGGTCAGGGCGACACTGTCGTTGTGCACGCTGACGATGGTCCAGATTGGATCGCTGCATTCCTTGGGGTGGTGCGACTCGGTGCCGTCGCGGCACTCATTGGTACCGGGATCGACGGTGCGCGAGTGCAGGACATGGTGATGCGGGCGACCCCTCGAATCGTGATTTCTGGTGCACCGCGCATCTCGGTCGACATCCCGCACATCTCGCTTCCACAGCTCGCAGCCGCGGCCCGCCAGGCCCTCGAGGATCCTGGATTGTGCCCGGTGCGGCCAGATGACCCGTGTTACATGTTGATGACCTCGGGATCGACGGGCCCATCGAAATGGGTCCTCCATCGCCATCACGATATCTCCGGGTGCCTGGCGACCTATGGGCGACGTGTCATGAAATTGCACCCGGGAGATGTGGTCTGGTCGGTTGCTGCGCTTGCCACCAGTTATGGATTAGGCAACAGCATGTATTTCCCAGTGGGGCTTGGTGCGGCCGCATGGCTGGAGACTCGGGGCCGCGATCCCGAGCGCTGTGCGCAGGCATGTCGCGTGCATGGGGTAAATGTGATCGCAGGTGTGCCGACATGGTGGGCCCGCCTTGCCCGCCATGTCCGCGAGGGCCGTATTGATCCCGCATCGTTCGCAGATGTGCGCCTCGCCGTCTCGGCGGGCGAACATCTCGATGGCAAGGTGTGGGAGGCGGTTCGGGCTGCGACCGGTATGAGAATTGTGAATGCACTCGGGTCCTCTGAGGCGACCAACCTCTACACCTCGGATCGTCCGGGTGACCCGGCGCCAGGTACCGCCGGTTGGGCCGTCCCCGGTTATGAGTTGCGGATTGTGCCCGTCAATGGAGTCACCGCACCGGCGGGCCAGCTTCTCGTGCGCGGCCCGACAGTGATGGCCGGGTACTACGGCGATCACGAGGCGACCGATCGCACCCTCATTGATGGATGGCTGCATACCGGCGACGTCGTCGAGCCACTCACCAATGGAAGCATCCGGGTGCTCGGGCGGGTCGGTGATCGGATCAAAATTGGCGCGAGCTGGATCGATCCGGTGCACGTACAGCGGCAGTTGCTGGACGTGCCTGGGGTGTCTGGCGCGGTGTGTTTGCCGGTCACAGACGACGATGGTGTGCCGCGTTTGGTGGCAGTTGTGAGCGTCGTAGATCACGTGGTCGAGGTTCGTGCACGCATTGATGCGTTGGTGGCCACATTCCCGAAGGCTGAGCATCCCCGCGCGCTCGTGGTCGTTGCGCACATGCCGGTGACTGCCTCCGGGAAGGTCGATCGCACGCAACTCGTTGATCGTGCACGCGTCGCACTGCGTGACCCGAGAGCGAGGCTCTCCCATGTCGCATGACACATTGAGCGCCGATGTACTCGAGCGCTGGAATGCCTGCGGGTATTACGAATTAATGGGCATGCGCGTGACGCGTGCCGATGGAGCTGGCAGCGTCTTTACGATCGAGATCACCCCTGCGCATACGCAGCTCTACGGGACGGCACACGGAGGAGTGCTTGCGGGAATGCTCGATGCGGCGATGGCGTTGGCGATTCTGGCGCAGATCCCATATCACGAGGGCTGCGCAACCATTGAGATGAAGGTGAATTTCACCGCACCCGGCACCCTGGGCGTCCTCATCGGAACTGGCGAAGTGATCACCCTCGGTCGTCGAGTCGCAGTTGCGCGCGCTGAGGTCCGAGATCCCGAAGATCGCTTGGTCGCGGTTGCGCAAGGTACCTTTCAACGCTTTCCACGAGGATGAACATGGGCGATCTGACGCGATTGGATGGGCAGGTGGCAGTGGTGACGGGGGCTGCTGGTGGCATCGGTGCGGCAATTGCCACGGTGCTTGGGGAACGTGGTGCACATGTGGTGTTGACCGATCGCGACCCGGCGGTACTCGGCGTTGCTGCCGGGCATGGACCGGACACCCTGGCACTGATTCACGACGTGACAGACCTGCACTCGAGCATTGATGTGGTTGCGGCAACGCTTGCCGAGTTTGGACATCTCGACATCTGGATCAACAATGCAGGATGGGATCGACCGGCACTCTTTGCCGACAGCGATCCCGATGATTGGATGGCGATTGTGCACATCAATTATTTCGGGGTGATCTGCGGGTGCCGCGCTGCACTCGATGCACTTCGCGCGGCGCCACATGGAGGCGCCATCGTCTCGATTGCCTCAGATACTGCCCGCGTCGGAGGGTGGGGCGAGGCGGTGTATGCCGGTGCCAAAGCAGGCGTCGTGGCCTTTTCAAAGTCGCTTGCGCGCGAACTGGCACGCGACGGGATTCGTGTCAATTGCGTGTCACCATCGGTGACCGAGACCGCATTTCAAGATCGCCTGCTCGAAGATCCCGTCGGCGCACGGATCGTCGGTGGGGCAATCCGGTCAACTCCGATGCGTCGCGCAGGTCAGCCGCGAGAGATTGCCGAAGCAGTTGCCTTTTTGGCATCCCCTGCGGCCGGCTTCATTACCGGTCAGGTCCTATCCGTCAACGGTGGGGTAGTCATGTAATCCCGGGGCCGAGATTGGCGCCGGATGCGTGGATCGCACCTGCAACGCGTCGTCGGGTGTGACCAGACCCAGTCGTTCATCGATCCGCCGGATCCAATCTCGATCATCGTGGGCTTGCAGGGTTGAGATGCCATGTTGTTCAGCGCGCCTGAGTGCCTGTGAGCGATCGTCGACATAGAGCACCCGATCGGGGGCTGAGCCCAAGTGGGTGAGTTGTGCAAATGCACGCGGATCGGGTTTGACAAGACCCGTTGCACTCGAGATCAACAGAGGGTCAAAGAGCTCGGTAATTCCCTCGCGATCGAAGACCGGAAAAATCCATTCGGCGCGTTGATTCGACAGGACCCCAACCGGCACGATTTGTGCCCACCGCCGCACTTGCGCGACATCGCCGAGCGGGCGCAGCATGGTGGTGGTCATCTCGGTTTGCCATCTGGCGTGTGCCCCAGGCACACCGGCATAGTCGGTGAAGGTCGCCCAGAACTCATCGATCGAGATGCTCCCACTCCAAAATGGCTGGAAGAGGCGGGTGTTAAAAAACCGCCAGAGTTGTTGCTCGCTGCATCCAGACAACTCGACCAGTTGGGCGATGACCTGCGGCATTGCCGAGGGCAGGATGACACCGCCGATATCCAAAATCAGATGTTCAATCGGGGGGGCGGATGAGGATGTGGGTGCATCGGATGCCATGGGGCTCTCAGTCTATGCCGCCTCGCCGATGATTAGACTCACCGCGATGCCACGAAATCGCTCTGGCCGCCCACACCGCCGTTTGTCTGCGCACCAAAGGTGGGCATCACGTGCCGGGATTACCCTCGTGTCCTGTGTGGTCGCAGCGGTCATCGCCGCCTATTTTGTGGGCGCCCACAATGATCGTGTTGCCGCGCATGTTGCGATGGCGGACTCGGTGCACAGCGCATTTCCGCCGACCGCACCGCCACTCGTACCCCCTCCATTGACGACTCATCCGCGGCGCATCACCATTGCCGCTGTGGGCGACATCATGATGGGGTCGCCCCAATTTGGATTACCGCCGAACAATGGCGCGGCACTGTTCTCCTCGGTGCGTCGCGATCTTGCGGCACAAGTGGTCGTCGGCAATCTGGAGGGGACACTGACGCTGGGTGGCCCTGCAAAGTGCGGCTCGGTGCTGGTTGTGACCTGTTACGCATTTCGCAGCCCACCCAGGTATGCCAGAAATCTTCGGCGCGCCGGGTTCACCGTCATGAACCAGGCAAATAATCATGCCAACGACTTCGGAGCTGTCGGTCAAGGGTCGACGCGGACGGCCTTGCGGGGAGTTGGTATTGCCGAGACCGGTCTCGCGGGTCAGTTTGCAACCGTGCGAGTGAACGGGATTCGTGTTGCGATTCTGGGGTTTGCGCCGTACACCTGGGCGAACCGTTCAGATCTGCTGGCGGATGTGCGCGCCATGGTGAGGCGTGCTGCGGCGCGGGCAGATGTGGTGGTGGTCAATGTCCATGCCGGTGCTGAAGGTCGAGGCGCACAGCATGTCCATCCGGGAACCGAGTATTACTTGGGCGAAAATCGGGGAGATGTGGTCGCGTTTAGCCAGACGGCAATCGATGCGGGTGCCGATCTTGTGGTGGGAAGTGGTCCGCACGTGCTGCGAGGAATGGCCTTTTATCACCACCGCTTGATCGCCTTTAGTATGGGAAATTTCGTGGGCTATCGTGGCTTTGGGCTGGGGGGAGTGCTCAGCGAAAGCGGCATTCTTCGAGTCACCCTCACCAGCGATGGCGCCTTTGACGCGGGGCGGTTTATCTCTGTGGGCCTCGATGGGCTCGGCGTGCCGTCACCCGGGGGTTCATCGCGTGCAACGGTTGCGACACTGTCCCGCCAAGATTTTGGTGCGCGCGCTGCGCGCGTTCTTGCAGATGGCAGCATCCTGCCACCACGCACACCGTAGGTGCCCGTGCCAGCGAAGATGATTTAGGCTACCTCCGATGCGACGACTGTCTGTAGGCACACTCAGGCTTGCAATCCGTGAATCAGGATCCGGGGAACCCGTGCTCTTTCTCCATGGATTCCCAGAGCTTTCATATTCGTGGCGCCATCAGCTTGCGCCGATTGCCGGAAACGGTTTTTGGGCGATTGCGCCAGATTTGCGTGGATGCGGTGATTCGGATCGCCCAGAGGATGTCGGCGCCTACGGGATTGGTGCACTCATCGGTGATGTCATTGGTCTGCTCGATGCGCTTGGGCTGGAGCGCGCGCACCTTGTCGGCCATGATTGGGGCGGCGGCATTGCGTGGGCGACAACTGCGTTGCATCCAGATCGGGTCTCGTCGCTGGCCATTTTGAATGCTCCGCATCCTGTGGCATCGGCAGAGGCGCGACGTGATGATGCCGCGCAGCGCGCAATGAGCTGGTACATGCTGCTGTTTCAATTTGTCGGAGTCGCCGAGAGCTGGCTCTCCCGCAATGACTTCGCCAACTTTCGCGAAATGCTTTTTGACAATGCCGCGCCAGGCACATTCACCGACGATGACATCGCCGTCTATTTGGACGCCTATCGCCGGGATGGCGCATTGACTGCGGCATTGAATTACTACCGCGCGAATATGCCTGCCGCAGCATGGCTGCGCGATCCCCCTCAGTTACCTGACATCACGACTCCCACATTGGTGGTGTGGGGCGATGGGGATACCTATTTGGGATCTCGTCTCCGCGATCGTTCGGTCGAAAAGGTGACGGGCCCCGTAGAGGTCATCACACTTGCGGGCGTGAGCCACTGGGTGCAGCAAGAGGCACCCGATGCGGTCAATCGTGCATTGATTGCGTGGCTGGGCGCGCACCGACACTAGGCGCCCAGTCGAGGGCTTACCGCGACACGACAACCAGAATGGCTGCCGAACCAAGCGCTGTGGCAAGCGGACCAGTTGTCGGTGCGGCACGCACCGTCTGGATGCCGACGTCGGTGGCAAGGCGCTGGGCAATCGCCTCATCACCCGGGCGATAGAACACCACCGGAGAGACGACGGTCGTGATCGGTATCGAGGTGACCGACTGCGGAAGAGTTGTCGTGCTGGCAGGCGTCGGTGTCGGCTGCGATGGCGTCTGGCCACCGATGCTCGTGGTGTTGCCGATCGGGATCGTTGTCATCGTTGTGATTGTCGGCAGCTGGCTGACACCGAGTTTGAGGCTCGTGGTGGTTGGAGTCGGATATCCCGCCTGCACGATGGCGATAGCAAGCTGAATTGCACTGTTTGCCGCAGTTGTTGTTGTCACGATCCCGACATGCACCTGGGCGCGCAAGGCAAGCGTTTGGGAGCTGGTCGAACCTGTACCCGTTCCCGTTGTCGTGGTGAGCTGTTGCATATTCGCCGGAACGCGTGGGGTGATCGACTGTGGATCCAGCGTCGTGCGGTGCTGCCAACCGATTGCAAAGCCAACTCCGAGACAGACGAGCGCGAATGCGGTTGCCGTCAATTGTTTCCCGGTTGGTCGCCATGACAGGTCAGGTCGATTCACAACGTTCCTCGTATCTGGCGCCTCGTCACACGGTGATGCTAGCGAGCCACGTACCAGGCATCCATCAGCGATCGGATGGTTGCCATGAGTTGGTGAATTCGTGGTACCCTTCCGGCGGTCGCCGATTGACGGCGGTCGCTCCGTGCAGATCTGACCTGAGCGCCCGTCACCACCCGACCCGATGCTTATTGTGTAAGCACTCGCTTGGCCATCACGCTTTGCCGCAGTTCATGTGTGCGGTGAGCCACGTCATTGGATGCCATTCGCCTGCGTCCCACCTCGAACACGAGCACTGCCATTCTTCCCGCTGAGGCGCTTGCGATCGCCGTTGAGGATGCGACGACGGCATGGCCGGATGTCACCTTACGCCCGCATCAGCTTGAGGCCCTTGATGATCTTGCCGCGCGTCTCGCGCATGGCGTGCGTCGCACATGGGTCGATTCACCCACTGGTTCGGGAAAGACCGTCATGTTTTGCGCCCTGGCTGCCGCGCTCGGGGGTTCCGCATGCGTGTTGGTGCCGCGACGCAATCTGGCCGAACAAACCGTTGCCGGTTTTGCGCGTCACTTTCCGTCGGTCGTGGTGCACGAGGATGGACCCGAAGCGATCGGTCGTCCGGGCGTGGCGATTTGCACATATCAGGCAGCACTGCGCCATGCGACGACCATTCGCTGGGATGAGGTCACGCTTCTCGTCTGTGATGAGGCCCATACCGCCTTGGGTGCACAGACGCGGTTGATGCTCGACCGTGCGACCAACGCGGTCATTGTCGGGTTCACTGCGACCGGTGCAACGACGACGGGGCATGTTGAGCAGATTTTTGGTCCGGTTGCCACAACGCTCGATCGGGCATCGGCAATCGAGCGTGGGATCCTGTGCCCATTGCGCTCATTGCGCGTGGAGCGCGCCGTGGACCTCTCGGATGTCACACGGGTGCGCGGTGACTTCGACCAGGGCAGTCTTGGTCGTGCGCTTGACCGGGCTCTGTGGCATACCGCCTGCGCAGATGTGTGGGCCGAGCATTTCCAGCCCTTAGGGCTTGCCGGTGTTGCCTATACCGCAACGGTGGCCCAAGCACATAACTTGGCCGATGAACTCATCGCACGTGGTGTGCACGCCGCCGCGGTATCGGGTCAGACGCCCGCGCGCGAACTGCAAATGACGCTCAAAAAATTTGGCGAAGGCTTCATCGATGTGCTCTGCAATGCCGATTTGTTGACCGAAGGTTGGGATGAGACGCGCGCCTCTGTGGTGATGCATCTTGCGCCAACGACCTCTGAGCGCGTGTTTGTGCAGCGATTGGGTCGCGTGATGCGGCCTGCGCCAGAAAAGGAAGCCGTGTCGGTGGAATTTTTGCCGAAGGGCGATCTTATGGGTGTCAAGACCAGCCATGAGCTCTTTGGCATGGGTTGGTACAAGCCGTTGGGTCGCGTTGCCGGGCCGCCCGACGCTGGTGATGAGCGCGGCAAGCTTGCGCAGGCGGCCCGCTTGCTCGCAGACCAAGCAGGCAATGTCGCGGAGCTGGTCAACCCGGCTGCAGATCCCATGCAGATCGCGGCCGGTTTTCGCAATGGTGGATGGCGCGACACCGATACCCGACAATTGCGCGGCATCCTCATCGAAGAGTGGATCGAGGTCGCCTCGGCAGATGCAACCTGCATCGAAGTTGCCGAGCACGTTGCGGCAGGAATTCCATCTGAGGGAGCGCTTGCATGGTGGGGGTTGACGGGAGTTCTGGCCCGGACCGCTCGCGATGGAATCGATCAACCGATGTGGCGAGAGTGGGCAACGGCGCTCTTGGTGCAGCCCGATTTGCGCATGTGGCTGACCGACGACGCCCCCCGCACGGTGCTCGATCATCTGAGGATGACTGCCCGAGAGCGATTGCGCGCACTGTGGTACCACGCCGATCAGGCGGAAAAATGGGACCGCATCACGGCACTCGAGCAACTCGGACGTTCCGGCGATCGCCGCCGTCGATGGACCGCACTTGATGAGGCCTCATCGTGGGCATCGGCGTGGGCATGGGATGTCTCACGCGGACTTGCCGAAGCCCATCGCCCAGGACGCAATCAAGAGGCTGCACGGATTGCCGGATGGGAAGCACGACACCTGATCGCGAATGGTGGCGAGATGAATTTGATCGCCGCATGGTTACGCGCCGCAGGTGGCCCGCCACCGGATCCGATTGCCCCGGATGAGAACGCCATTGCTGGCTTGCGCTTGGGCCAAGTTGCTCGCCTGACCGTCGTGCTGGGGCCGGGGGATGTCCCCACACGTCCCGAGCACGTGCGTTTGGCGGCGCGGGCCGCAGCCGCTGCCGGGGGATGGGCACACCTCCGCGGGCTTCTTGATGCGCTTGATTTCTCGACTCCAGATGCACGCCGGGCGCTTCGTGCTGCTGTCGGCGCGACCCAGCCAAAAGCACTGATGACCCGTCGGGGATGGAATGCGCTGAGGACCCGTTTCCCACGCCTGCCGTCTGCAGACGATATCGGCCTTGGCGATGCACAGCGCCGGCGGGAATCATCGCCCGATGATCCCGCCAAACCGCGCCGCCGCCGCCGCCGGCGATTGCATGCGACGTCGTCTGCTGATGGAGCAGTGGCACGTCCACCGGCAACTGCAGAGGGCACGCCGCCACCAGAGGGCACGGCGACGGCAGCAACCGCTCCAGATGGGGCCGCTCTCAATGTCAATCGCCGTCGCCGTCGTCGTCGCCGTCGACCGCCTCGGGCGGGCGCGGGGGCGCCAGGCGCAGATGCTGGCGAGAGCTCACGGGCCACTCCGGAGGGGTAGTCCACCATATGCTGGTGTCGGTGAGTCTGACCCCATGCCTATGCTGGTTGGTATGAATGACGCGTCCAATGATTCAGAAGCCGTTGCGGACGCCCTCTGGGCTCGCGTCCGCCGTCTCATTGCATTGACCCAAGAGCTTGCCGAGGCGGAGGCACTCGGGGAGCTTGAAGTGGATGGTCAGGCGCGACTTGACCGAGCACGCGTGCGTCTTGGCCGTGCGGTTGAGCGTGCGCAGATGGCAGATGCGCTTTCCGATCAGCTCGCCGATGTCACTGCAGCCCGCGCGCGCTCGAGTGCCCAGCGCCCCTCGGTGAGTTAGGGCGTTGTGCGTGAGGTCATCTGGGCAGGGTGGATGACCTCTACCGAGGAGTGAAGCTCCTGTAACCCAGCTGCGATTTGAATTGCGCAGCCAGGATTGGCAACTGCAACCGTTGCTGCCCCGGTGGCGATGATCGCCTCGGCCTTCTGGCGTCGTAATTGCGCCGACAACTCGGGCTCGAGCACCGAATACAGCCCAGCGGCACCGCAACAGCGCCCCCCACCGGGGATCTCGACGGGATCGCCTCCTGCGGCGCGCACGATACGGCGAAGGTCATCGCCAAGTGATTGCCCATTGATGTGGTGGCATGCATCGTGGCAGGCAACCTGTCCACGGGGCTGTTGCACAACCGGGATGTCGATCTCCAAAAGGTCGCGCACCCGCTCGCCAACGCGTGCTGCGCGTGGACCCCATTCGGGATCATCAGCAAGCAGATGTCCCCAGGTCTTCATGTGGTTACTGCAGCCGGCAGAGTTGGCCACGATGATCTCAGCATCCGCGAATTCGGCAATGCGCGCGCGCGCCAGTGCACGGGCGGTCTCGGGTTGGCCGTAATGCATTGCCAATGCCCCACAACACCCACCCGATGTGGTGCGGTGCGCCGTATACCCGGCTCCTGCGACCGCGCGCATCGTGTCGCGCTGGACATCGCGGAATGCGACGTCCATCACGCATCCACACAACACCTCGGCGCGCGGACCGTGTCCGAGCTGACGAGGGACACGACGGATCAGTGACCACAGCGACACCTGCGGGCTTGTCGTACGCAGGCGCTGGGGTGCGAGACGATCAAGGCGCATCGCTTGAGCGAGACCGAGCGCATAGGCTGCCGTGAAGATCATCCACGGCCGACGCAGCACATGGCGCAGCCCAAGCGCGCGCAGTCCTCGGGTCGTGATCGGTCGGGTCGGCTCGATTTGTGCCCGCGCGGCCTCAATCATCCGCCCGAATGGCACGCCGCTCGGACATGCGGTTTCACACGCACGACAGGCCAGACACTCATCCATCATCGTGGTGAATGTCGCGTCGATGGTGGCCTGCCCTTCCTGGACGGCGCGCATCGCGGCAATCCGCCCACGCGGGGATGCAGACTCACGACCGGTCAGACGAAATGTCGGACAGTGCGGCAGACAGAGGCCGCACGACACGCACGAGACGATGTCCTCCTCGTGGGGGGCATCCACATCTGTGCGCCAATTTGGTGTTCCAATCGGGGGAGGGCGAAGGTCGTCGTCGCTCATCGTGCCCCTTCGAGGTCGCCAATGAATTGTCCGTGATTGAGTATTCGGGCCGGGTCGCATGCAGTTTTGAGTCGTTGCATCAACGTCATTCCCGCTGGCGGTGGCCCCCACGGGTCGCTGCGCAACTCATCGGGGGCATCGCCAATGGTGGCGTGTCCTCCTGCATCGATGGCAAACTGCCGGATCTCATTGAGCTGCGTTGAATCATCGAAGATCACGGTGCAGGTTCCCACACCGAGCTGTGCCTGAAATGCGTATCCGCGGCGGGCAAGCGCAGCGGCGAGTCCCGGGAGCTGCGCGGGTCCCACGCCGACATCCATGCGTCCCACACCGGTGAGTGCGGGAGGCGGATCGCCGGCATGCATGCCGGCGGGTGGGACGAGATCTGCACTCGGTCCGATCAACTCCACCCACAAACGATCTGCACTCGTGATGATTGCCCCAGGTTGGTGTGTCTCCCGTCGGATCTGTTCGCCCCGTTGGGTGAGGGTGTGGGTCGATCCTTCGGCAGTGAACCATTGTGAGGATGGTGGTGTCGGCCAGAGTTTGAGCGTGACCTCAACGATCACGCCGAGCGTGCCATAGGCGCCCACCATCAATCGAGGGATGTCATATCCGGCAACGCCTTTGACGGTCTTGCCGCCGGCCTGAATCAGTCGCCCATCTCCGGTGATGGCGACCACCTGCAACACCGAATCTCTGATCGCGCCGTAGCGAAGTCGCCGCAGTCCGCTTTCCGCGCGCGCCAGGACGCCACCAACCGTGGAATGGGGGTTCGTCGGGGCCTGAATCCATGTCTGGCCATGACGGGCCAATGCGGCCTGAAATTCGGCAACGCCAACACCCGCTTCCACGGTGGCCACAAGATCTGCCGGCTCATGGCTGATAATGCGATCAAAGGTGCGCGTGGAGATCACATCACTTTCAGTGTGAGACACACCGCCGCGACGCCCGCCGGAGCCACCGCCGACGATACGCATGTGCTGACCACGCGCACTTGCATTGGCAAGATCCGCGCACAGCGCGGCGCGATTCGGCGCGGTGTCAGGGGCTAGATCCATGTCCCCTCAGGAAGGTGTTCGTGGGGAAATGCGAGATCCCCACATTTACTTCCCGCGGGTAACACCTTGCGGGGGTTCATGCGGCCCTCGGGGTCAAATGCCTCACGGCAGCGCGCCTGTGCATCAAGGTCTGCGATTCCAAACTGTAATGGCATGAAATCGCGCTTTTCCATACCAATTCCATGCTCGCCAGAGAGGGTTCCGCCGGCATTCATGCACACGGTAATGATGTCGTTTCCGGCGGCCAGAACGCGCGTGACCTGCGCGTCATCACGCCGGTCAAACGAAATCAACGGGTGCAGGTTCCCGTCGCCGGCATGGAAGACATTCATGATGACCAAATCATGGCGTGCAGCGATCTCCTCGATTGCCGAAAGCACCTCCACCAGACGTGTCCGTGGGACGACGCAATCATGCAAGTAATAGTTCGGAGCGATACGCGCGCAGGCGCCAAACGCATTTTTGCGGGCCTTCCAGAGCAGCGCACGCTCCGCCTCGTCAGCGGCAACGCGGATATGATTTGCACCGGATTCGCGACAGATGCGCTCGACCACGTGCGTGTGTTCACTCACATGCGCTGCCGTGCCATCGAGCTCGACCAACAGCACAGCCGCCGACTCAGTGGGGAGTCCTGCATGCACGAACGCCTCAACCGCTCGTGTCATGGTGCTGTCCATCATCTCCATGGCTGCGGGAATCACCCCTTCAGCGATGATGTCTCTCACTGCCTTTCCGGCCGCCGTGAGCGAGCTGAAATCGGCCAACATCGTCCGCACAACCGGTGGGTTGCGTGTGAGCTTGACGCAGACCTTGGTGACAATGCCAAGGGTCCCTTCTCCACCGACGATGAAGCCGCGAAGGTCATATCCCGCTGGATCCGGAGCGGGCCCGCCAATGGTGAGGATCTCGCCATCTGGGAGGACGATCTCAAGGCCGAGGATGTGCTGGGAGGTCACGCCAGATGCCAAACAGTGCGGGCCACCAGCATTGGTCGCCACATTGCCACCGATCGAGCACGCTGCCTGGCTGGACGGGTCGGGGGCGTAATGCAAACCGAGATGACTCACCGCGGTGGTGAGATCGAGATTGAGGACACCGGGCTCGACCCATGCGCATGGGGTCTCGCTGTCAATGGACAACACTCGATTCATGCGAGCGACAGAGATCACCACCGATCCGTCGAGCGGGATCGCTGAGCCAGCAAGGCTGGTTCCCGAACCACGGGGAACGACCGCGAGATCGTGCTCCGCGGCGATGCGCATGCATGCAGCGACCTCGTGGGTGGTTTCACACAACACCGCAACTCCGCAATCACCCTGGTTCATCGAACCATCTTTGGCATACAGCAGCCGTTCGATGTGCTCGGTCAGCACTCGTTCTGATCCGACAACCTCACGGAAATGATCAATCGCTGATGTGGTCACGACTGTTGGCATGCCGCCGAGATTACCGCGCGCGCTCGAGCGCCGCATCTGCGGCGCGCTCCCCGTGGGTGATTGCATCGATGACCGCGGAGCCTCGGGCAAGATGGATCCCATCAATTTCACTCAGCAGCTTCGGGGCCGCATTCATTGCCTCGAGTTGTGTGAGATCCGGCAACGGGTATCCATTGGCGAGCCGGATCACCTCAATTGGACGCATTGGCGTCGATGCATCGCACCAGCCGAGCGGATCGATCAGTGCGGCCCGGCACCGCGCAACAAGATCGGCATCGGATAACCCCCAGACCGGATCGTCAGGCGTGGGATGGCAGTAACACTCGCAGCCGATGATGGTGCGGCCAGCCGGGGCCATATCTCGACTCCAGTTGGTCATCTCGAAAATACGCGCGGCCGGTACCCGTGGGTCATCAATTTGGACCCAGGAATAGTCGGTCAGGCGCGTGCGCTCCACTTCGAGGTAGACCACACACACCGCCCGCATCGCAAGTGTGGGGACCCGGTCAGGCGCGATTGGTGGATCCAGCAGGCGCGCGATCTGTCCCGGAGGGGCGCTCCCAATGATCTGCTGAGTGGACAGGCGCGTGGGGCCATTCGGGCCGTCGATGTCAATCGCATCTACCCCATGGTCGGTGATGGCAATACGCGTGGCGCTCGTCGATGTATGAATCTCGCCGTCGTGGGCCCGAAGCGCATCTGCCATTGCGTGCATGAGAACGCCGATCCCGCCGACCGGAAACCAGAATCCCTCGGGCGCCGCTTGCTCGCGCAACAGACGCAACGGACGGACGCCGGGAATGCGGGCGAGAGGGACTCCATCAATTTTTTCGAGGTAGCCCTGTAATTCTGCGGCGACAAAGGGTGCCCCCATGCACCCGGAAAGCACCTCGGCTGCGTCTGCGTCCGGCGCCGGTTCGAATGAGGTGATCAACGCATCGCGTGCGGATCCATCTGTGGGGCGTTGATCGAGATACCGTCCCGGCCGGACATGCCCATTGCGCCACGAACACACGGGCCGCGGTACCCACTCCAGACGATCCCCGAGAAGGTCGCCGAGCCATGTGAGCCGTTCGGTGTCGTTGACAAACGGGATATGCCCGCCAATGTCATACCGCAGATCGCCCATCGTACGAGTGACACACAAGCCTCCGATCGTGGGGGCATGATCAATCACGGCGACGCGCGCGCCGTTGCGGGCGGCATGCAGAGCTGCCCCGAGGCCAGCCGGCCCGGCGCCCAGCACGATGGCGTCATATTCGGTGACGGAGCTCGCGGTCATCCCCTCCATCTTGGCGTGTGAAACGCCTCGCGGCTAGGGGGAGATGGTGGTCTGTCTCGCCCCAAGAAGATTCCGACGGAGGGCGTTTGACGCTCATCGCGACTTACAAGGACAAGGACTGGAGTATCCTCGCCGACGATGCATGCCCTCTTTGACTCTCCAATGCGCATTGTTGCGTTGTGCGTGGCTGTGCTGTGCATCGTGCCCGCCGGTGTGATGAGCATGCGCCAAATGCTGAATTTACGCAGCGATGATGCGTCCCCGGGGACCCGAGCCCTCGAGGCGCTGTGGTCGGTGATTCCTGTGGTGGGGTTACTCGGATTACTTTTCTGGGCGGGGTTGGCATGAGTAGCGACGTCATCGATGTCGCGCCAAAGAATGATCTGCGCACGATTGCGGTCGAGTACCTCAAGCTGACAAAGCCGCGGGTGATTTCCCTGTTGTTGTTCACAACCCTGGCGGCAATGTTCACGGCCCAACACGGGGTGCCCAATGGCTGGCTGATCGTGTGGACAATGATTGGTGGTTACCTCGCCGCCGGCGGCGCGAACGCGATCAACCACTATGTGGATCGCGATATCGATGGCCATATGAAGCGCACCGACGAGCGCCCGCTTGTGGCGGGGAGTGTGACTCCGCGTCGCGCC
>Ga0164296_1001790_pt1 | contig 22157 bp, 21 predicted proteins | sample GEODES057metaG_FD_113533 | JGI IMG/M metagenome (GOLD analysis project Ga0164296, IMG submission 113533) | Dystrophic lake water microbial communities from Trout Bog Lake, Wisconsin, USA - GEODES057 metaG | ecosystem: Environmental > Aquatic > Freshwater > Lake | place: USA: Trout Bog Lake...
ATCCTGGCCTATTCCGACGTCGAAGACGCCAACGAAGACAGCGCGCTATACGGCTCGCCCGATGAGATCTGTGCCAAAATCCAGCGGCTGCGGGATGCCGGCGTTGACTACATCCTGCTGAATGGCGGCGGAACATCCCGCGAAAACCTGCGCCGCTTCGCCCGCGAGGTGATGCCGCACTTCCGATAAGCCCTGCCGCCGGCAGTGCGTTCGCGCGACCCAACCACCCCGGATAGCGGTGCACGGGGGAGCGGCGTAAAAAGAAGCAAATTCGACTCCGGAGATACCGCATGCCTTTCCGCACCCTCGATCAACTCGACGCCCATGCGAAACGCGTTTTGCTGCGCGCCGACCTCAATGTGCCGGTTCGTGACGGCAAAATTACCGATCTGACGCGGATCGAGCGTCTGTCGCCCACCATCCGGGAATTGTCCCAGAAGGGCGCCAAAGTGATCGTGTGCAGCCATTTCGACCGCCCCAAGGGCAAGCGCGTGCCGGAAATGTCGCTCGCACCGATGGCTGCGGCGCTGGGCCAAGTGTTGGGTCGTCCGGTCGCCTTCGCCGATGACTGCATCGGTGATGTCGCGGCGCAGGCCGTCGCCACGATGCAGGCCGGCGATGTGCTGGTGCTGGAAAACACCCGCTACCACGCCGCCGAGGAAAAGAACGAGCCGACCTTTTCCGCTGATCTGGCGAAACTGGCCGATGCGTTCGTCAATGACGCGTTCTCCGCCGCGCATCGCGCCCATGCCAGCACCGAAGGGGTGGCCCACCTGCTGCCATCCTACGCCGGCCGCCTGATGCAGGCGGAGTTGGAGGCGTTGGATGCCGCGCTAGGCAATCCGGTGCGTCCGGTCGCCGCCATCGTCGGCGGCGCAAAAGTTTCCACCAAACTCGAACTGCTGGGCAACCTGGTCAGCAAGGTCGATGTGCTGGTGATCGGCGGTGCGATGGCGAACACCTTCCTGTCTGCACAAGGCATCAACGTCGGTAAATCCCTGCAAGAAGCCGAGATGCATGCCACCGCGCTGGAAATCCTGGACAAGGCGAAGGCCGCCAACTGCGCGGTCGTGCTGCCGATCGATGCGGTGACGGCAACCCAGTTCGCCGCCAATCCGCCGACCCTTATCGTGCCCGTCAGTGCCGTGCCGGCCGATGCGATGATCCTGGATGTCGGCCCGGCCAGTGTCGCGGCGTTGATCGATCGCCTGCCGTCGATCAAGACCCTGGTGTGGAACGGCCCGCTGGGCGCCTTCGAAACCCCGCCGTTCGATGCCGCCACCGTCGCGCTGGCCAAGGCCGTCGCCGCGGCCACCCAATCCGGCGCGCTGCGCAGCGTGGCCGGCGGCGGCGACACCGTCTCGGCCGTGCGCCACGCCGGCGTGGCCGAACAATTAAGCTACGTGTCCTCGGCCGGTGGCGCGTTCCTGGAATGGCTGGAAGGCAAGACCCTGCCCGGCGTCGCGGCGTTGGAGCGGTAAGCTGATCCGCGTTTACCTCGCCGGGCCGGACGTCTTCCTGACGGATGCGCAGGCCTGGCTGGCCCGCAAGCAAGCGATCTGCGCCGGCCATGGCCTGGTCGGCGTATCGCCGCTAGAGCCCTTGGCGCAAGAGCCCGAGGACTGGGCCGCGGTGCCGGAATGGCGCCGCATCGCCCTGCGCAATGAGGCGCATATCCGCAGTTGCGCCGCGATCATCGCCAACCTGACGCCGTTTCGCGGGCCAAGCGCGGATGCGGGCACGGTGTATGAGGTCGGTTTCGCGCGCGGCTTGGGGTTGCGCGTGTTCGGCTATGCCACCGTCGCGGCCGGCTTCCTGGAACGGACCTTGGCGGCGTTTCCCGGCCAGCGAGACGGGGATGCGTGGCGCGATCAGGACGGATTGCTGATGGAACAGTTCGGCCTGTTCGATAATCTGATGATCGAAGGCGCCCTGGCCGAGACCGGCGGGTTGATCCGCCAGGATGCCGATCTGTGGCGCGACTTGTCGGTGTTCGAGCGATGTGTCGACGCCGCGGCGAAGGTGCTTTCGGCCTAGCGGCCAGTCACCCACCTTCGCCAACCGCCACCTTCGCCAACCCCCACCTTGCCAACAGCCGCCTTGCCGATCGCCGCCCTGCCGATCGTCGGCGGGTTTAACCCCCACCGTGCCAATCGCAGCCCCCGCGCCCCATACCGCTCGGCCGTTCACCGCTCGGCCGCTCACCGCACCGCCGTCGTTGGCCGCCCTCATTGGCCGCCGCGCTTAGCGGAACCCGCCGCCGCCGTTCACATAGACCGTGTTCGCCGTCATGTACTCGCAGGCGTCCGAGCACATGAACAGCACCAACTCGGCGATTTCCTCGGCTTCCCCCAAGCGCTTCATCGGCACATCGGCCACCGCCCGCGCCAGGAAATCGGCCGGGGAGTTCGACGCGGCCTGGAAGTTGGTGTTGATCGGGCCCGGCGAAATCGACAGGCAGCGGATATTGCGATCAGCGAATTCCCGCGCCACCCCCAGCGTCATGGAATCGATCGCACCCTTGGCCGCGGCATAATGGATCGACGCACCCGGCCCGCCACGGCGCGCGGTCATGGAGCAGACATTCACGATCACGCCACCGCCATGCTCCAGCATGTGCGGGATCACGCCTTGCATGCCGTAGAACGTGCCATGCAGGTTGATCGCCATCGTCTTGTTCAGCAGCGCATCGTCGATCTCGAGGAATTTGCAGCGGTTCACCGCCGCGCCGGCCGAATTGAACAGGAAATTGACGCGGCCGAAGCGGGCGATCGCCTCGGCAATGGCGGCATCGATCTGCTCGCGCACCGTGACGTCGCAGCGAATACCGATGGCCTGCTTGCCCGATTGCTGGATGGTTTCGGCGACGCGGCGGGCAGCATCGGCATCGATATCGGTGACTGCCACATTGGCACCCTCCCGCGCAAAAATCAGCGCCGCTGCTCTGCCGATGCCGCCGCCGCCGCCGGTGATGACGATGGTCTTGCCAACGAAGTAGTCAGGTGTCTTGGGCATTGGGAACGTCCCTTCAGTTTATTCTGCCGCGCTGTTTAGGCCGTTTCCGCCCTTTCGGCCAACCGGGTGGGCGCGGCTTTTTTCCCCACGGTCAGGCGATCGCGCGGCATCAGGGACGATGCGCCGGCAAGCGACAGGCGGGCATCTTGGACACCGGCATGACACAGGTCCGTGTTCGGCATGGTCGCGCGCGGCGCATCCGTGTATAGGCTGCGCGATCTTTGACTGAGCGCAGACGCCCGCAATACGGAACCGCCATGAACGACGCCGCCACTGACGCACCGCGCGACTACCGCGATACGGTATTCCTGCCGCAAACCTCTTTCCCGATGCGCGGCGATCTGCCGAAGAAGGAACCGACGATCCTGGCGAAATGGAACGCCATGGATTTGTGGGGCAAGCTGCGGGAAGCGTCCAAAGGGCGGCCGCTCTTCATCCTGCATGACGGCCCGCCGTACGCGAACGGGCATCTGCATATCGGCACGGCGCTGAACAAGATCCTGAAAGACGTCATCAACCGCACGCGCCAGATGGCCGGGTTTGATGCCAACTATATCCCCGGATGGGACTGCCACGGCCTTCCGATCGAATGGAAGATCGAGGAAGAATACCGCGCCAAGAAGCAGGACAAGGACGCGGTGCCGATCCTGGACTTCCGCGCCCAGTGCCGCGAATACGCGCAGCATTGGATGGGCGTGCAGGCGAAAGAATTCCGCCGCCTTGGCGTCGAGGGCGCGTGGGCCAATCGCTACGCCACGATGGACCTGCCGTCCGAGGCCGCGATCGTCAACGAGATCTGCAAGTTCCTGCTGAACGGCGCGTTGTATCGCGGCTTGCGCCCGGTGATGTGGTCGCCGGTGGAAAAGACCGCGCTCGCGGAAGCCGAGATCGAATATCACGACCATACCTCCACCACGATCTGGGTCCGCTTCCCGGTGGTGAAGGCGTCCAACCCGGTGCTGGATGGCGCGGCGGTGGTGATCTGGACCACCACCCCCTGGACCATGCCGGCCAACCGCGCCGTCGCCGCCGGCGCCGGCTTCGATTACGTGGTGATCACGGTAACCGACGCCGCCGAAGGCTCCCTCGCCAAGCCCGGGGAGAAGTTGGTGGTGGCCGAGGCCCTGCTGCCCGCGGTGCTGAAAGACACCGGGATCACCGGCCACACGTTGATGGCGACGATCAAAGGCGCCGATCTTTCCGGCACCATCATGGCCCATCCGCTGCGTGGCCAAGGCTATGAGCAGGACACGCCGCTGCTGCTGGCCGATTTCGTCACCACCGAGGCCGGCACCGGCTTCGTCCACATCGCCCCATCCCATGGCGAGGACGATTTCTGGCTGGGCAAGGCGCATGGGCTGGAGGTGGCCGAGACGGTCGGTGATGACGGCACGTTCAACCCGTGGGTGCCGCTCTTTGCCGGCGCGCATGTCTACAAGGCGGCCGATCCGGTCTGCGCGGCATTGACCCAGGCGGGCGGGCTGCTGGCACGCGGCAAGATCGTCCACTCCTACCCGCATTCCTGGCGCTCCAAGGCGCCGCTGATCTTCCGTGCCACGCCGCAATGGTTCATTCCGATGGATGGCGTGCACGAAATCCGCAAGAAGGCGCTCGCCGCGATCGCGGCAACCCATTTCGTCCCCGACCAAGGCCGCAACCGCATCGGCAGCATGATCGCCGCTCGGCCTGACTGGTGCATCAGCCGCCAGCGCGCCTGGGGCGTGCCGATCGCGGTCTTCGTGGAAAAGCGCACCGGCCAGCCATTGCGCGACCCGAAGGTGGTGGAACGCATCGTCGAAGCCTTCAAGACCGAAGGCGCGGATAGTTGGTACTCCTCGCCGGCCTCTCGTTTCCTCGGCCCCGATTACGCGCCGGGTGACTACGAGCAGGTCTTCGATATCGTCGATGTGTGGTTCGAATCCGGATCGACCCATGCCTTCGTGCTGGAAAATCAGAACCTGCCATGGCCGGCGGATCTGTATTTGGAAGGGTCGGACCAGCATCGCGGCTGGTTCCATTCTTCGCTGCTGGAATCGGTCGGCACGCGCGGCGTGGCACCGTTCAAGGCGATCCTGACGCATGGTTTCGTCAATGACGAAAAAGGCCGCAAAATGTCCAAGTCCTTGGGCAACACGGTAGCCCCGGATGAGGTCTGCGACAAATATGGCGCCGATATCCTGCGTCTGTGGGTGATGTCATCCGACACGACCGAGGATCTGCGCATCGGCCAGGAAATCCTTAAGCAGCAGGGTGAGTTGTATCGCCGCCTGCGCAACACGCTGCGCTGGATTCTGGGCAGCCTGGACGGTTTTACGCCTGCGGAAGCGTTGCCCGAGGCCGAGATGCCGGAACTGGAGCGCTGGGTGCTGCACCGGTTGACCGAGATCGATGCCAAGATCCGCAAAGCGACGGAAACCTATGACTGGACCGGCGTTTATCCGGATCTGCACAATTTCTGCGCGGTCGATCTTTCGGCGTTTTATTTCGATATCCGCAAGGATGCGATCTATTGTGATCGGCCCGATAGCGTGCGCCGGCGTGCCGCGCGCACGGTGCTGGATCATTTGCATCGGTATTTGTGCACATGGCTTGCTCCGGTGCTGTGCTTTACGGCGGAAGAAGCGTGGGCCGCGCGGTTCGGCGACGCGGGATCGGTGCATTTGGAACTGTTCCCGGTCCCGCCGGCGCAGTGGCACGATCCGGCGCTGGCCGCGAAGTGGGAAACGATCCGCACGATCCGCCGGCGCATTACCGTGCCGCTGGAAGAAGCCCGCAAGGCGAACACCATCGGCTCGTCCTTGCAGGCGGTGGTGGAATTGCCGCTGAATGCCGAGCACGCAACTTTGTTGGATGACGCCGCATGGTCAGAGATAGCGATCGTCTCCTCCGTTACCAGCGTGTCGGATACGGACGAACCCCTCGCGAAGGTCACGCCCGCCGGCGGCGAGAAATGCGTCCGCTGCTGGAAAGTGCTGCCCGAGGTGGGGACGAACCGGACACATCCCAGCCTGTGCATGCGCTGCGCCGACGCGGTGGACTCGGGCTTGGTCTGCAAGGCGGTATGACCTTGCGGGTGCGCCTGGGCGTGATCGTCGCGCTGGCGGTGTTGGTGGCCGATCAGGCCAGCAAATGGTGGGTGCTGCAGGTGCTGGATCTGCCGGCGTTGCGGCAGGTGGTGGTGCTGCCGGTGTTGAACCTGACGATGGTGTGGAACCACGGCGTGACGTTCGGTTTGCTGAACGGGTTGGGTGCGGCGGGCCATTGGCTGCTGGCCGTGGTGGCCCTGGCGGTGGTGGTGGCGTTGGCGGCTTGGCTGCGCAAGGCCGAAAGCACCGCGACCGCTGCCGCGATCGGTGGCATCGCGGGTGGGGCGGTTGGTAACGTGATCGACCGGCTGCGCTTTGGCGCCGTGGTGGATTTCATCCATGCGCATGTCTTGGTCGGCGGCACGGACTGGTCTTGGTATGTGTTCAACGTCGCTGACGCCGCGATTGTCTGTGGCGTGGCCGTGCTGATCGTGGAATCGCAATTCAAGCGGCGTTCACGCGTCGCCTGAAGGTCGCGCTAAGCCGAGATCGCCCCAGTGGGGCGGGGCGTGGTTTCACGCTTTGTTAAGACAACGATGCTCTGATGCCGGCGGCTTTGAACAGCCTGCGGAGAGCGGACATGTCGGTTCATGCGATCAATGGCGGCTATGGCGCGGCCTATCACTGGGCGCGTGATCACCTTGGCGATGCGTCGCAGAAGGGTGTTTCCCAGCCTGGCAGCGCCAGCGCCGGCGGTGTTTTCGCCTCGCCGCCTTTTTCGGGACTATTGCAGGGCGGGTTGCCGCCTGCTGGCGGTTTCGATGGTGCGGCCGGCGTGCAGCTGGGCAGCGCGAGCCAGGGCGGGCAGAATCAGATAGTCGCCGACATGAAGTCGTTTCTGGCGGATTATGAAAGCGCCTTCGGCAACCAGGGAACGGTGGGTGCGACGGACGCGATCAGCAATGGCGGATCGATACCGCCGTCTGGCACGCTGACGACGGCGTTGCAGGCCGATCTGCAAAATCTCGCGAACGATTTCAGCAGTCTGTTGAACGTGTCGCAGAACCTGGGCGGTATTGCCAGCAACGCCGGCACCGTCTCGCCATCAGATCGTGCAACGGCCACAGGGAACGCCTCATCCCAGGGCATATCTACGGGCACAGCGCAGGGCACATCTACCGGCAGTCCTGCTGCCGACGGAACGTTGGATGCGACGGCTTCTGGCGGTTTTTTCCATCACCATCATCATGGCGGGCATTTTTACACGCCGCAGGCGATCGATCCGTCACAAGCGGCTGATCTATCGCGGAGCGGCACGATCACGACCGGCGTTACAGCGGCTGCGACCCCGTCATTACTCACGGCATCGTCATGATGGTTTGCCCTCTAAAGGCGCATGCCAGCGATGCGTGCACGAATTCGACAGCGGAGGACATGCGGTCGCAGTAACCGATTAGTCCTTCCTTAATGTCAGGGTGATTTGATGTCACCCCACGGAAGAAAGCACCAAGCGGGGGACATAAAACCTTGGGGCGACGTATCCGGTGGGGTGGGGAGGCGGGCATGCGTGGCCCGTCGCAGAGAGGGAAGGGGCAGTGTCGTGTCCATCGAGGGGATTTCTGGCGTGGCCAGTGTTTTCGCGTGGTGGAACGGGCCTTACCGCGACCAGAAGCCGGTGCAGCCGGTCGTGCCGGATGCCGCCGCGGGACTAACCGCAGCGGCTGCGGCCGCGGGCGGTGTTGTCAATGCCGCCATTGTTCCCAGTGACACCGGCGCCGCCGGCTCCGGCGTTTCCATCACCGGCGTCCCCACCGGCGTCTCCACGGGCCTACCCACTGGCCTGTCCACTGGCCTGTCCACTGGCGGTGGACTGGTCATGCCGGAAAGTGGCAAGCCCGGGCAGCGGCTGCTGGCCGAAGATGTGCAACTGCTCTTCGCCGGCTACGTGCCCCCCAAAACCACCGAACCGGCAAAATCGCCACTGCCAGAGCATCACGCGAAGGCCCACCCGCATGAGGGGGCGAAGGCGGCCGGCGGGCCCCATGATGGCCAGATACCGATGACGCATACCGGCGCAAATGGCGCGCCCGGTTCCGGTGTCACGACGCTTGGCGGCGCGGCACATGCCGCCAACACGCCGGCAAACAGCAGCACGCCGCCTGCCTCGACCGCCGCCCAGGCCGATAGTAGCGCATCTGGCGATACCGCGACGCAGAGCACGGATCCTTGGGCCGGACAGGCAACCCAGGATACGGTATCCTCGACCCCACTGCCGCCGGCAAGCACCAACCAAGGTTCCTGATCCGGCCTCGCCAGCGCGCGCTTTTCTGCCATGCCATCACCCGCTGCGGATGCACGGGCTCACGAGCAGGGCCGTTCGCAGCCACGATCCGCGCCCCCGATGGCGGGTGCTGCGCATAATTAGCGCCGCGCATGCTTGACGCGCCGAGGGTTCTCTCGAACTCTGGCCGCAACGCCGCCAGCCGCGCGGCATCATCAGGACGCGTGAGCGCCGGGTTAGGGGAAACGACAATGCGTTGGGCCAGAATCGAACTGAACGGTGCACCGAGTTATGCCGTGATCGAAGGGGATACGGTGATCCCCGTGAACGGCTCCCCGTTCGAGGCATGGGACCGCACCAGCCAGCGCCTGAAACTGGCGGAGGTGAAACTGCTCGTCCCAGTCGTGCCGCAGACCTTCTATGCCGCCGGCCTGAATTATGAAGAACATATCCGAGAGGTCGCTGCCAAGATCGGGCAGGAGCCGAACCTGCCCAAGCAGGCTGATATCGGCTATCGCGCCAATAATGCGCTGATCGCCGAGGGTGAAAAGATCGTCATCCCCGCCGATGCGACCGAACAGGTCCAGTACGAAGGTGAACTGGTCGTGGTCATCGGCCGCACCTGCAAGAACCTAACGCGGGAAAATGCCTTATCCGCGGTGTTGGGCTACACGATCGGCAACGACGTCAGCGAACGCACATGGCAGAAAACCGACCGCACGCTATGGCGTGCCAAGAATACCGATACGTTCAAGCCGATGGGCCCGTGGATCGAAACGGACGTGAAGCTTGAAGACCTGATCACCAAGATCCGTCTGAACGGCAAGGAACTGATCGCCTTTCCGACCAATCACATGATCTTCGGCGTGGTCGATTTCCTGGTGAACATGACAACCTGTCTGACTTTGCACCCCGGCGATGTCGTCTGGATGGGCACGGAAGGTGCGACCGCCAACATGAAGCATGGCGACACGGTCGAGGTGGAGATCACCGGTATCGGCACACTGACCAACCCGGTGGTGCGGGAAGGCCTGTGACATGACCCCGATCGGGGCCAATCTGGCCAAGCAGAAACTGGCGCGGAACGAGCTGGTCTTGTGCTTCGGCGTCAATCAAACCCGCACGCCGAACATTGCCATGATGGCCGGCGCCTGCGGGTTCGATGCGCTCTATATCGATCTGGAGCACAACCCCACGTCGCTGGAAACCGCCGCCGGCATCTGCGTCGCTGCCGTCGGGCTGGGCGTGACACCGCTCGCCCGCGTATCGTCTCACGATGCGCATGACTGTGCGCGCATCCTCGATTGCGGCGCGCAGGGGATCATGGTGCCGCATGTCAACACGCCCGCCGAAGCTCGCGCCGTGGTGGAAGCGGTGCGTTTCGCCCCGTTCGGTCATCGGTCTGCGGCCGGCAGCGTGCCATCACTCGGCTATGCCGCGCTGAAACAGCCGGAGATCTGCCGGCTGTTGGATCAAGAGACACTGCTGATCGCGATGATCGAAACGCCCGAGGCGGTGGCGAATGCGGACGCCATTGCGGCGGTGGCGGGGATCGACGCGATCCATATCGGCTCGACCGATCTGTCGACCGAGATGGGGATTCCCGGTGACTACCGTCACGAACGGATGCGTGCGGCCTATGAAACCGTCGCTGCCGCGGCCAAGCGGCACGGCAAGGCGATGGGTGTCGGTGGCGTGCGTCAGGACGTGGCGTTCCAGTCCTGGCTGCTGAAACTCGGCGTCCGCTATCTGACCAGCGGGTCGGACACGTTGTATATACTCAGTGGCGGCCGAGCGGATGTGAAGCAGATTAGGGATGTGGCGCAAGAGGCGCTGGCGTAGCGGGTGCCGCGCGGGGCGATTGCGCGATCAGGCGGCATGCTGCGGTAACGGCGATGAGCGGATCAGGTGGCGCGACCTGATCCGCTCATGCGCCACGTGTTGCGTATAGCGCTTTGACAGCGCGTCGCGCGGATCAGTCTTTGGCCCGCTTAACCGCCTCCTCGATCATCGCGCGCGCTTCCTGCGCATCGCCCCAGCCAATGATCTTGACCCATTTTCCCGGTTCCAGATCCTTGTAATGCTCAAAGAAGTGCTGGATCTGGTGCAGCGTGATCTCGGGCAGATCCGTGTAGTTGGTGACGTGTGCGTAACGCTTCGTCAGCTTCGGGTGGGGGATCGCGATGATCTTTTCGTCGCCACCGCCATCGTCTTCCATCTTCAGAACGCCGACGGGCACGCAGTTGATCACCGCGCCCGGCAGGATGGGGCGCGTGTTCGCGACCAGCACGTCGATCGGGTCGCCGTCCAGTGATAATGTGTGCGGAATGAAGCCGTAATTTCCCGGATAACGCATCGGCGTATACAGGAAGCGGTCAACAACAAGCGTGCCGGCTTCCTTGTCCATCTCATATTTGATCGGTTCCCCGCCGATGGGCACTTCGATGATCACATTGACGTCGTGGGGCGGGTTTTTGCCAGAAGGAATGGCTTCGAGGTTCATGCGCTTCAATCCTGCCGCAGGCTTAAGCTGACAATAAGGCGGCTGCATCCGATACTGGTGCAGCGCGCCCCGGACCGGCCGGAAATGACCGGTTGCGGCGTCTGACTACAGGCAAGCATGCGGGTGGTCCATCACCCTTCGTCGCTCTTTCTCACCGTCCGCGAAAATTCTCGCCCCCGCAGCCCGCCCGTTCGATGCTCGCCGCGCGCGTGGGAAGGCTATGATGTGCAGGTTCGGGCCATCGCATTGCGATAGATGCGCGTGATCGCTGCAGGCGGCGTCACACAAAGCCATGCGTCACACAGAGCCATGCGTCACACGCCAGCTAAGAAACAGCGGCCGGCCATACCAAGCGTGCATCCGCCCGCAGCGGTAACAACACTGTCATGACACGATGCATGATCCGTGTCGCACGCTGCGTCTGGTAACAATCGTCGCTCAGCCGCCCGCTGCTTGCGCTTGTGGTGGTTGCGGCTGCAGGACACGCTTTTTCCGCACCCGATTGGCCGTCGGCGATGCGTCGGCGGTGACGGCTGGCGCGGTCTCGGTATCCGGCCGAGTCAGGCACCCATTCGGGCAGTTTTCCTGCCAGTGCAATAACAGGATGCGTCGCACCTCGGCGATCGTCTGCGGGTTGCCCTGCACGGAGTGTCCGGACCGCACGGTCAGTTCCGATGCAGCCTCGGTGATGTGTGCACTTTGATATTTCACCACGCCGTCATCGCTATCGAGCACCGGGCCGTCGCCGGCGACGGCGATGATGGAGTGCGCGGGGACCGCCGGATCAACCGGCGTCGCCGACAACGTCGTGATGAACGGGCTGCCGGGAGTCATGCTGAAGATGCTGCCGAAGCGCATGGCGCGCTGGTCGATCTTGAGTGCGGCGGCATTTTTACTGACCACCTCGCCCAGCATGCGGGTCACCTGAAGCGGCAGGGTGACAAGCTGACCGATCCACTGCGCAACACTGGTGGCGGCCAGGAAACTGCCTTGGTGCGGCGTGGCGATGAAGATCACCCGATCCACTTCCGGCATGCGGCTGACGAAAAAAGCTTGGCGGATGGTTTCGCGCGTGTCGTCCGACACGTCCAACTGCGCCAGCGGCACGGCGCTGACGGCGTCATACAGCGACGCACCCGGGTCGATCGCCAGCATCTTTGCCAGCAGGCCACCCTGGCTGTGGCCGATCAGCACCATCCGCCGCAAGGCCGGATCACGGTTGTCGGGATCGAGCCGAGCGACGGTTTCCTGTAAGGATGTGCGTAATTGGCTGGCCGACAGCGGCACAGGATTGCCGGTGTCATAGGTGAACAGCCAGAGTTGGAACCTGTCGTGGATCGCGGGGTCGTTTTGCAGATCGTTGATCATGTCCGCCCAGCGTCCGGCGCTAGAGGCCGTGCCATGGATCAGAACCACCGGAATGCGGCCGGGTTTGTAGGGCTCCAGAGACATTAATTGCGATGGCACCGTCGCTGTAAAATCGCCGCTGAAGAAGCCGCGCAATTCGCTTTTCCAGATATCGGGATTTCGCAGCGTATAGGCCAGTGCCAAGCTTGGATCTGCTTCCAGCGGCACGGTCTGGCCGTTGATCGTTATGCTATGCGCCTCATCGGCCGGATACAGATGCAATTGCCCGGTCAGATGGCCGCTGGCCAGCGCCGGCGTCGATAGATCGAGTTGGAGCACCGCCGTGACCGGGACTTTTAGCTTCCCAGCGACCTGAAAGCCGCGCACGCCTTGGGGTGTTTCCAGGTCGGCGGCCAAGGCGGTACCGATCCCGGCATGCCGATAGCGCTCCCGCAGCCCGTAAACATCGTAATCCGCCGCTGGGATGAACCCTGTCATCCGACGGCCACTCCAGAGCAATTCCTGTTCATCCAAGCCGATCGCCAGCGACCCAAAGGGCAACGCGAACGTGCCTGCGCGCACTGCGACACGCGGCTGATCCTCGGCGACTGTGACGTCCCCTGGCCGGGGAGACTCCGTTGCCGCAAGCCCCTGGGCCAACGCCAGATTGTTGATGTCTGCTGCGATTCGCTGTCGCGGGTCGAAGGGGGAGGGGCGCTTGTCCGCCGCGACGGGGAACAAGAAGGCGTTTGTATAGACGACGCTGGCCAAATAGTAGGAACGCTGACCGGTCTTGTGGGCGTGCAGAAAGCTCATTTCCGCCAATGCGAACAGCATGTCCGGGGCTGGGCCGCTCGGCGTCGCGGCAGCGGGGGCAACGGCGATCCCGTGCAGATGCGCCAAGGCGGATTCCGGCGCTTGCTGCCACGTGGTCAGCAGGTCTGTCTGTCCCAAGACGATCTGCGTCGCGTTGCTAAGTGTGCCGGTGGTCAGCGCATTGCTGGTCAACTGCGTTTCGGCCGCGCGCAGGCTAAATGGTTCGATCCCCACGGGGGACGCGCACGCTGCAAGAACCAGGCATGTTCCCATCGTCAGGACGACGGTCAGCGGGGCGTGTCGTCTCATGAAACCTGCCAAGCGCATCGGGAATGGCCTTTTGCCCCAGGGTGCCAGACACCGTATCGCCATGATCATCGGCGCGGCAAGCAAATCCATGCCGGTCACGCCGACTCGCATTGTCGGCCTTACTGATCCCCATTATGAACGTGGCGTTCCCGCAGGGCTCGCGGGCAAAGGGGGCTTGATGATGAAAAATCGTTTGATCCCGGCGGTGTTCGCACTCGGTATGGCATTCTATGCCGGCGGTGCGCGGGCACAGCTGACAGAAGAAAATTTCGTTCTGCACAAAACGTCCGACCTCGTGACGCTGTGCAGCGCACCCATGAGCGACAAGCTCTACACGGCGGCGGTCAATTTTTGCGAAGGCTTCGGCGTCGGCGTTTATGGCACCTTCATGGAGGTGCAGAAGGCCAACCCGAAAATCCGTGCGGTTTGCCTGCCGGATGGGGTGACGCGCTTCCAGGCCCTGGCCGCGTTCGTGTCCTGGGCGAATGGTGACCCGGCGCGCGCCGATTTGTCGCCCGTCGACGGTGTCGCGGGCTTCCTGCATGAAACCTATCCCTGCCCGAAGGCGGCGCCGGCCAAAGCGAAAGGAAAGTCGCAATGAAAGTCATCGCTCCAGCTCTGGCTCTGACGCTTTTGTTGGCGGGATGCAGCGGCATGTCGCCGACCGAGCAGCGGGCCATGACCGGCACGGGCATCGGCGCCGCCGGTGGTGCCGTCATCGGCGCGATGGCCGGCCATGCCGGTATGGGTGCGCTGATCGGCGCTGGTGTCGGTCTGGCCGGTGGTCTGCTGGTCGACTACACCAAGAAACAGGAACAATCGGCCTACCAGTCCGGCTATTACGCCGGCCAACGCAGCCAGTAGTCGCCTGCCGCTGCTCGGCATACCCGGGCAGCGGCTTGCCGAACCCGCGCCGGCTTGCTTGAACAGTGCCCTAACACGAAGGAAACGTGCTGATGGCATTGAATCGCAAGCGTCTCGTCTATTTCGAAAACTGGTTCGACCCTGTCGCCGAACGCATCCTGGGCGCGCAGGAGGATATCGAACTCGTTCGTCTCAGCTATGCCGATCCGGTTGCGGATAACTGGGAATCGATTTCCACCGCCTGCGGCTACCAGATCAGTTCGCGCACCGAGTTGAAAGAGCCCTGGTTCGGCGATGCGGCCCTGCTGGCGCGCTGCCCGAACATGTTGGCGATTTCGTCGTCCGGTGCAGGTTTTGACGTCGTCGATGTCGATGCCTGCAACGCCGCCGGCGTGCTTGTCGTCAACCAATCCGGCACGAATAGCGAGCCAGTGGCCGAACACGCCATTGCGCTGATGCTGGGGCTGACCAAGCGTGTCGGGTTCACCCACCGCCTGATGATCCAAGGCCAGGCGACAGACCGCCTGACGATGGCCGGCAACAATATCAAGGGCAAGACCGTCGGCATCGTCGGCCTGGGTCAGATCGGCCGGTTGACCGCGAAATTCGCCGCTGTCTTCGACATGCGCGTCATCGCCTATGATCCCTACCTGACCGAGGCGCAGATGGCCGAGCGGGGGGCGCTGAAGGTGGATTTCGCGACATTGCTGGCAGAGTCGGATTTCATCACCCTGCATTGCCCGCGCAATGCCGAAACCCTGGGCATGTTCGGTGCCGAGGCCTTCGCGCGCATGAAGCAGTCGGCCTTCTTCATCAACACCGCCCGCGGCAAACTGCATGATGAAAAAGCCCTGGTCGATGCGCTGAACAGCGGCCGGATCGCCGGTGCTGGCATCGATGTTTTCGATGTGGAACCGCCGCCGCCGGATCACCCGTTGCTGCATCACCCGCATGTGATGGCCACACCGCATATCGCCGGTGTGACGCACGAAACCTTGTATGACATGTCGGCAGCCGCCGCTGAACAATGGATGGGACTGTTGCGCGGACGTGTGCCGCCGCGCTTGGTGAATCCGGAAATCTGGCCGCTCTATTCCGAGCGGTTCGAGCGGATCATCGGCTACCGGCCTGACCCGCTGCCCTAACCCGTGATCGCCGAAGGTGGCATCAGACGCAGGCGTGAATCACGGGTTCAATAAACACCCATGACCACCGCCGACGCAGCAAAACGGCGCCGTGCCCAAAAGGGGACGGCGCCGAGCAGCCGAGTCCGCGCTAGGCGGCGGCCGAAGACTTATTGGTAGACGGCGATTTCCACCCGGCGGCTTTCCTGCGAACTGATCAGGAACTGCACCGAGCCATGGCCGGCCTGCTTGATCTTGATGGATGCGGCACCATCGGCCTGCAACTCATCCACCACGATCTGCGAGCGCAGATCGGACATCAGCAGGTTGGCCTTCTTGCTGCCCGTCGTATCGGCATACCCTTGCACCATGGCATGGGCGCGGGAGTTGGATTTCATCATATTCGCCGCCTTGGCGATCACGTCCTTCGCACTGTCATCCAGCGCGGCCGACCAGGGCTGGAAGTAAACCACGAAACGGGTTGGCTGCGGGTCCGCAGCCTGCGCGGCAGACATCGACAGACCAAACATAAGCATAAGACCGAATAGCGCGCGCATCGCTTTTCCCTTGATGAACAGATGGCCTCTCGTGCCGCCTGCTCACCATTTCGTCAATGGTATAACGCCCGATCTTGCATTCGCGTCGACCAGCGCTGCTGCCAGATCTCATGCGAGTGGCGCCGCCCCCGTCGCTTGGCTTATGTTCGGCCACCCTTTCGGCTCTCCCGGCGATCCGGCCGAAGACGCAGCAACCGTTGAGGAGGCGTGACAAATCGCCATGATCGATATTTCCGCGTTGTCGCTCCCATTGCTGCTTGGGTTGACACTTCTGCTTTTATGCTCGGTCGCGGCGGCGATGCGCCGTGTCGGCCAGCGTCTGGCGCGGCGCGGGGCAGACGAACCAGCCGCGCTGGAAGCGGCGCTGCTCGGCGTGTTGGGGCTGATGATCGGCTTCACCTTCTCCATGGCCCTGAACCGCTTCGAGGCGCGGCGTGATGCCGTCACGATTGAAGCAAATGCCATCGGCACCACGGCCCTGCGCGCGCGGATGCTTGCCGAACCCGAGCGCAGCGCCAGTTTGGCGCTGTTGAAGGCCTATGCGAACCTGCGCATTCCGGGCTCGGATGGTTCGTTTCAGGGGCGTGACCTCGATACGGTGCTCGCCCGATCGAACGAAATCCAAGAGCAACTCTGGCAACTCGCCATGCAGGCCACGGCGCGCGACAAAACGGTGGTGCCCAATGGCATGTATGTCGCGTCGCTGAATGAGATGATCGACGACCAAGCAAAACGTCTGTCAGCCGTGCGCAACCGGGTGCCGCAGATCGTGACCCTGACGCTGTATACGATATCGGTTCTGTCGGCGGGATTGATCGGCCTATGCAGCGGGTTTCACAGCCGCCAGCGCGGTGTGACGATGCTGTTGATGACAAGCGTGATCGGCATTTTGCTGGTATTGATCCAAGACCTCGATCGCCCGGGGCAGGGCTTCATCAAGGTCAGCCAGCAACCGATGATCGAAACCGCAGCCAGCATCGCCGGCTATTAAAAAAACCGGCGCCGGCAGGCCAATCGACCCGCGGCGCCGGTGTCTGGATCCCAGGGGGCTGAGTTCCCCCTGGTCTGGTCCCCCGCGTCCGGGTTTAATGCGCGGCGACGATATCCACCGCCAGGCTCTCGCTGATCACGGCCGTGATCAGATCGCCGACTTTCAGCTTCTGCACCATCGCGATGCGGTCTGGATCACTCACCTGGATGGTGTGAACCGCGCCGCCATTGGGATTGACCACGTCAAAACGGTTCGCCGGCAGGTCCAGCCCGACCACCAAGCCGGTGATCTTCGTCAGCCGCACCGCGATGCCGCCGGGGGCTGCCACCGGGCGCGCCAGTATCGCCGCCGATTCCGCCGCTGGGCCATTGTCACCCTTGTCGGCCGAAGGCGGCTGCACCAGGAACCCGATCGAGCGGTAGTAGTGCACGTTCACCGTATCGCCGACCTTCCACAGGTTCAGCCGCACTCCGGGACCCGCCGTCACCTTCACCGTCGCACCCGATGGCCCGCGCAGCGTCACTTCGCGGGTCTTTTGGTTGATCTGGCGGATCGTTGCCGTCAGCCAAACCGCCGCCGCTTCGGGGATGACATTGGTCAGCACCGGGGAAGACTGCGCTATGGCGGGCTGCACCGCGCAAGGGGCGGCGATCGCAAGGGCGAGGAGAACAGCGGCGCCTCGTTGCAACAGCGAGCGTTTCATAGACCGATACCTCTTACAGAAAATGATCGCGCGATCGGGGCGATTGCGCGCCGGCCTTCTACGCCCATCCGGCGCGTGGCGCCATCACCTTGCGCGCTTGCGCGCCGCCTGCGCGTCGAGAAAAGCTTTCATCGCCAGCCGCGGCTCTTCACTGCGCCAGGATTCGGCAAAACAATCCACGCCGGCCTGCACCGCGGCGCGTAGCGGCAAATCCTCCCACTGGCGGATCAGCGCCTTTTGCAACCGGATCGCTCGTGGCCCGCTTTCAAACAGATGGCCGATCCAGGTTTCGATGGTGCTGTCCAGCGCGTCGGCAGGCACGCAGGCTTCGACGAACCCCCAGGATTCGGCTTCGCCGGCGCTGATCGTCTCGCCCAGCAGCAGCAGGCGGCGGGTGCGGCCCCAGCCGATCAACATCGGCAGCAGCGCCGCCTCAACGACCGACGGAATGCCCAGCTTGACCTCGGGCATGCCGAATTTCGCGCCCTCGGCGGCGACGCGCAGATCGCAGGCCGCCGCCAGTTCCAGCCCGGCGCCAAAGGTGAACCCCTGGATGCGCGCGATCACCGGCACCGGCACGGCACGCACGGCATGGCAGCAGGCATGCACGCGGGTGATGAACTGGCGGGCGCTGTGGGGATCGAGGTCCGCCATCTCGGTGATATCGGCACCGCCGACGAAGGCGCGCTCTCCCGCACCGGTCAGCACGACGGCGCGCAGATCGTCCATCTGGCCCAGGCGGCCGAGTTCGGCCACGAAAACCGTCATCAGGTCGCTGTTCAGCGTGTTCAGCTTGCGGTCGTTGTTGATGATGACATGCGCGATCACGCCATGCGCCCGCTGCTCCAACGTGGTGCGGATCGGGGATTCTGGGCTGGTCATGATGCACTTGCTCCGTTGGCCTGTGGTCTGTGCCATGGGTGGAACATCGTTTCCCGTGCCGAGGCAAGAGGCGGCGACACCGGCGACGCCCCCGGACGTTGCTGGCCTTGAATAAGCGGACGCCTGCATGTCAGCCTTTTGGGCAGCCTGCTGGACAAGACATGCCCCCGCGCGTAGCAGGGGATGGAGAATAAGGGGAACGGTCCGCGCCATGCAGCTTGGCGTATTCCATCGTATCGACACGCCACATGGCCAGGATCGCCACCGCGTCAGCGCCGTGGCGCGATCCGCCGCACCCCGCCCCACGTTGCAATGCCCACTGATGCCGGTCCCGCAGGAGATGAGCTGACCATGACGGCGGAATATGAACTCTTTGCCCTGAAATACGCGACGCGAAAGGCCAACCGGTCCGACCATTTCATCGGCGGCGACCCGCATGACGGGCCGATGCCGATGGATTATTTCGTCTGGCTCGCCCGCAATGATCAGCGCGCGGTCGTCATCGATATCGGCTTCACCGCCGAAAGCGGCGGCAAGCGCGGGCGAACGCTGGAACGCGATCCGATCGACTCGCTGGCCCTGCTTGGCTGCGATCCGGCGCAGGTGGAAGACGTCATCCTGACGCATATGCACTACGACCATGTCGGCAATTTCCACAAATTCCCGAAGGCGCGGTTCCACCTGCAGGAACCCGAAATGCACTACGCCGTCGGCCGCCACATGCGCCACAAGCAACTTGCCCGCAGTTTCGAACCCGATGACGTCTGCGGCATCGTGCGGCTGAATTTCGACGGGCGCGTCACCTATCACAACGGCGCCGCCGATATTCTGCCCGGCATCACGCTGGTGCCGACCGGCGGACATTCGGCCGGGCTGCAATTCGTCAAGGTCAACACCAAACGCGGCGTGGTGGTGCTGGCGTCCGACGTGTCCCATTTCTATGAGAACATGGAGACATACCGCCCCTTCACAACCGCCTTCCATATCGGCGATATGTTGGATGCATTCGACACGCTGCGACAGCATGCGGCCGCGCCGGAGTTGATCGTGCCCGGCCACGATCCGCTGGTGATGCAGCGCTATCCCGCCGTGTCGAAGGAATTGGAAGGAATTGCCGTGCGCCTGGATGTGAACCCGACATGAACGCCGACGAACTCCGCGCCCTGCAGGCGCCGCTCAAGACGCAGTATAAGGAAAACCCCGATACCGCGCGCATCCCCGCGCGGGCCGAGGGCAGCCTGGACCCCAATGACATCGCCATCGCCGTCGAGGGCTGGCATGGCAAGGTCGTCGCCGGGTTGCACAAGGCCGGCGGCGGCAGCGGCGAACTCGCTTGCTCAGCCGATATGCTGCTGGAAAGCCTCGTCGGCTGTGCCGGTGTCACGTTCCGCGCTGTTGCCACCGCCATGGGGGTGACCGTGCGTGGCGGCAAAGTCATCGCCGAAGGCATCTGGGACGCCCGCGGCACCCTGGGCGTCGATCGCGCCGCCCCGGTGGGCCTGACCGAGATCACCCTCCGGTTCGAGGTTGATTGCGACGCCGATCGCACGAAGCTGGAACGGATGATCCAGACGACCGAGCGGTATTGCGTGATCCTGCAGACCCTGAAGGCACCACCGCAGGTTTCCCTGCAGATCGCCTAGCGCCAAGCGGGGTCTTCGCGTTTCGCCAAGGCCCCGCCAAGCGCCACATCGACCGCGGACGCATAACCCCCAGGAAGATAAACCCCGGGCAATGCCCTGCTGGGCGCATCCCGGCCGGTCACGTCTCCTCTTGGTATATCCCCTGTGGCCGTATCCCCTTGGGCCACATCACTCCTGGCAACATCCCCGCTGGCTGCATCGGCTTTGGCCGCCTCGCCACCGGACGGCGCCGGCAACAGGCGGCACAGCCGCAGCGTTTGATCCGGCACCGTCGTCACCACCCCCCGGCAACTGCCCCGCCCCAGCCCATAATACCCCAGCGCTCGGCTGCCGTCGGCGTCGGCACCCACCTCCTCCAGGCTCCATAGCGGGCCGGACGCCGCGCGGATCGTCGCGTCGATGCGTCGCGCCAAGCCGTTGCTCTGCCCCGGGTGGATCAGGTTGTTGTCCGCGCCGATGAAACGGATCGACGGGGAGGCGAACGCCGCCACGTACGACAACGGCGCGTCCTGGATCAGCAACACCGTGCTGTCCGCCGGCAGGTCGGGAAGGGACACGCGCAGAGTTTCTTCCGTGCGCGCCCAGGTCGGCCAGTCCGGATAGACCGTCATGCCACCGATCGCCGCCAGCGCGCCGCCCGCCGCCGTCACGGCGATCAGCCGCCGCAATCCGGCACGCTGCGCCACCTGCGCCAGCGGCAGCAGCATCACGATGCCACTGACCGATTCCGCGCCGCCCAGGTAGCGGTAGATGGAAAACGTCGCCTCCCAGGCGATGCAGGCGACGACGAAGAATATCGCCACCACCGCGGCACCGTCGTGCGACGCCGTCCGGGAAGGGTCGCCCCGGCGCGCTTGCGCCGCCACGGGGCTCGGCGCCTGTGCCGTGCGATGGTGCCAACGCCAAAGGGCAATCACGCCCATGCCGGCAGCGCCGCACAGGCCAAGCGCAATCCGCGGATCGCGCATGTCATACTCGCACACCGATCGACCGATCCGCAGCGCCCACTGGAACGGATAAAGCATTGCCGACAGCATGCTCGCCGGCTTGAAGCGGTCGTCGGTCAACGCCACCGGATCGAACAGCGGCGCGCGGAAGATATTGTTGTAATAGGGAAAGAGCGGGTTGCCGGTATGCAGCCACAGATACCCCCACCAAGGCCCGCCGATCAGCAGCGCGCCGGTGGCGATGCCAAGCGCCAGAAACCCGCACGCCACCGCGCGTGACCGCCATGTCTCGGCGGAACCGACGGCGAGCGCGGCGAGTATGCCGACGCCGTAAACCCCCTGCGTCAGCTTCAACCCCACGGCAATGCCGAACAGCACCCCGGCGACGAATAAGCGCCGGTCGCTCCGTGGCCCGAAAGCCGCGCGGCGGAGGACGCGCAATAGGCCGGCGAGAACGAAGGCGGTCGGCAGCGCTTCGCTCATGCTGGTGGATAGGGTGGACCACCCGGCGACGCCCGTTGCGCCGATCAGCGCAGCCATCAAGGCCGCCGCCAGCCGGACGGGCGCTGCGGTGATCGGCAAGACGAGCCAGGCGATCCATGTTGCCAGAAACGCGCAGATGGCGGCCGGCATCGCCAGGATGATGTTGCGCAGCGCGGCGCTGCCGGACAGGCCGGTTGCAATGGCGTAGCGCAGCAGGTCCTCGACCGGCACATGGAAACTTTGCTTTTGCGCGGGTGCCAGATCGAAAGCCAACTTGCCGTGCAGCAGGGCGAAGGCGTTGTAGAGGTGATAGTTGCGCTGATCCCAATTGACGTCGGCGCCGCGCTGGCAGGCGCATGCGGCAAACACGACGACCCATACCAGCAGCACGGCGCATAGCACGGGCCACGGAGGAGATTGTCTCGGGTGCGCGGATGCTGGGTCGGTGATGCGGTATGCTCCCGCGGATTGCAGCGTCCGGCCGGGGGCGGTCGGACGGTCAGCATTCTACCGTAGGCGAGGGCGGGAATGGGTTAACGTTGCCGCTTATGGTTTGCCGCGAAGTGCGCGGAGGATATCGACGGACCCCGGATTATCGGCCGCTGACCATCGGTCGCCGCCCCCGGACCACGAACTAGTGACTTCTGACCATCGGTCATCGACCTC
>Ga0164296_1001794_pt1 | contig 22143 bp, 16 predicted proteins | sample GEODES057metaG_FD_113533 | JGI IMG/M metagenome (GOLD analysis project Ga0164296, IMG submission 113533) | Dystrophic lake water microbial communities from Trout Bog Lake, Wisconsin, USA - GEODES057 metaG | ecosystem: Environmental > Aquatic > Freshwater > Lake | place: USA: Trout Bog Lake...
CTTCATACGAAATCTCCTCGTGCATCTTGCCGAGAAAATTCTACTCGTGAAGCCCCCTAAATTCCGGGGGGATTACCCGAGCAAGGCACGCCGGATTACGATTGGTAGGAATGGGCGATCAAGGCATCGAATTTGTTGCAAGCCATCGTGGCGCTCCACACCTCTGATAATGGCGTTGATGCGTTTCCCAGCACCACCGATCCTAAGCGACCGGACTGACCGGCTTCAGCATCGACGCACCATCCCACCGGCTCCGGGTGCGAACCTGGGGCCGTTTTTTTTGCCGAGGGCGGCATTGGGTGCCATCCACGGCCGCAAATGGACCCTGCGACGGCCGGCCGGGCGCTCGTGTTGGCGGGCTTCCAAGCGATTCTGCGGATGGCTCGTGTTACCCCAAATGTTACCCCGGAGCGACGAGGGGAGATTTTGGAGGGTGAAGACGGCTCTAAGCTATTGACAAGATGGCGTCCCCGACGGGATTCGAACCCATGGCCCCCAGATTAGGAATCTGGTGCTCTATCCGGCTGAGCTACGGAGACAACCATCGCCAATATAACGGGTCTCGCCGCCGCCGTCAGCCCCGCCGGGATAAGGGCTTGACGTCGCCCGGCCCGCGGTTGACCGTATCATTATGACCGACGCAATTTCGCTGCACCGCAGCCTCCTCACCATCGATACCCATATCGATATCCCGTTCCCGGACGGCCCGAGCTTTTTTGCCGAGTCCTCCCGCAAGGTGGACCTGCCGAAGATGAAGCGCGGTCATATGGCGGCCGGCTGTTTCGCCGCCTATATCGGCCAGGGCCCGCGCACCCCGGATGCCTACAAAGCCGCCGTCAAGCGCGCCACCGCGATGCTGGAGGCGATCAACGCCATGGGTGCCACCAACGCCGGCGCCCGCGTTTGCACCACCGCCGACGAAATCGAACAGGCCCATCGTGACGGCGTCACCATCGTTGTGCCCTGCGTGGAGAACGGTCAGGCGATCGGCGGGGATATCGCCAACCTCGCCACCTTCCGCGCCCTCGGCGCCCGTTACATGACCATCACCCATTTCGGCCATAACGCCCTTGCCGATAGCTCCAACCCCCGCCCGGAGTTGGGTGATAAGGAGGAGGAGCACGGCGGCCTATCCGCCCTCGGCCGGCAGGTGGTGGGGGAGATGAACCGCCTCGGCATGCTGATCGATGTCGCGCATACCTCAAAAAACACCATGATGCAGGCGGCGCTGCTCTCCAGCACCCCGGTGTTGTCCACCCATTCCTGCATCAAGGCGCTGAACGACAACGCCCGCAATATGGACGACGAACAGTTGGACATGCTGGCCAAAGTCGGCGGCGTGATCCAGATCACCGCCGTGCCATCCTTCCTCAAGGCTGGCGGCAAGGCGGATACCGTCACGGTGGCGGATTACTGCGACCACGTGGATTACGCGGTGAAGCGCATCGGCATCGAGCATGTCGGCATTTCCTCGGATTTTGATGGCGGTGGCGGCTTTGTTGGCTGGTTTGATGCCAGTGAAAGCGCCAACCTCACCGTTGAACTGCTCAAGCGCGGCTACAGTGCCGCCAACATCCAGGCGCTCTGGGGCGGCAATTTCCTGCGCCTGCTGCGGCAGGCGGAACAGCGCGCGGGCTGAGCCATGCGTCAGGTCCGCCTGCCAAACGGCACCGCGGTCCCGGCGCTCGGCCAGGGCACTTGGTACATGGGCGAGCGCGGTGACGCCCGCCAGGCTGAGGTCGCGGCCCTGCGGCTGGGGATCGATTTGGGGCTGACCCTGATCGACACCGCCGAGATGTACGCCGATGGCGGGGCGGAGGCGGTGGTGGGGGAAGCCATCGCCGGCCGGCGCGATCAGATTTTTCTGGTCAGCAAGGTCTTCCCGCACAACGCCAGCCTGCGCGGCACGCCGGCGGCGTGTGAGCGTAGCCTGCGGCGGCTGAACACCGACGTGATCGACCTCTATCTGCTGCACTGGCGCGGTGATGTGCCCTTGGCGGAAACCGTTGCGGCGCTGGAGGCCCTGCGCTACAGCGGCAAAATCCGCCATTGGGGCGTCTCCAACTTCGATCTCGACGACATGCAGGCGCTGCTGGCCGTGCCCGGCGGCGGCCACTGCGCTGTCAACCAGGTGCTCTACAACCCCGAACATCGCGGTATCGAGTTCGATTTGCTGCCCTGGCTGGCCGCCAAGGCCATCCCGCTGATGGCCTATTCGCCGGTCGGGCAGGGCGGCCGGCTGTTGCGGGCCCCGGCCTTGCGGGCGGTGGCGGCCCGCCATGCGGTGAGCCCGGCCCAGATCGCCCTCGCCTGGGGCCTGCGCCAACCGGGCCTGATCAGCATCCCCAAGGCCAGCCACCCCGCGCATGTGCGCGAAAACGCGGCCGCGTTGGGCCTGGCGCTGACCGGGCAGGATTTGGCCGAACTCGACGCCACCTTTCCGCCGCCCACCCGTAAGCGCGCTTTGGCCATGCTGTAAACGATGGTTGGCGCAGCTTGGGTTTGCGTGCCGCCCGGCAAACTGGTACTTGCAGGGTTATTCCACCTGGGCGTGTGGTGAAACTGGTAAACACATCCGACTTAAAATCGGCCGCTTCGGCTTGCGGGTTCAAGTCCCGCCACGCCCACCATTTCCGCTCTAGCGCCGCCCAACCGGGCTCAACGCCAGTCTGACGGTAAACCAGAAGGTCGAACCCGCGCCTTCCTGGCTATCCACCCCAATCTCCCCGCCCATCGCCGTCACAATTTGCTGAGCGATGCTCAACCCCAACCCGGTACCGCCAAACCGACGGGTGGTGGAGGAATCCGCCTGGATGAACGGCTCGAAGATCCGTTCCAGCTTGGATTGGGCAATGCCAATCCCGGTATCGTGCACCGCCACATGCAACACCTCCGGGCTCTCATGCGGCGATGGCCGGCTGACGATGATGCTGACCGATCCGGTCGCGGTAAATTTGATCGCATTGCCGAGCAGATTGGTCACCACCTGCCGCAACCGGACCGGGTCACCGATAAACTGGCTAGGCAGATCCGGGGGAAAATTCACCCGCAGCGCCAGGCCCTTGGCACCGGCTTGCGCGCCCAATAACGCCACCACGTCCTCAATTAAGCCACGCGGGCTGAACGCCTGCTCTTCCAGCACAATCTGGCCGGACTCGATGCGGGCAAAATCCAGAATGCCGGAAATCAGGTCGAGCAGAAACACGCCGGATTGATGGGCGATTTGCAGGAAGCCGCGCTGCTCCGGCCCGGGCGGCGTGTCGAGCGCGAGTTCCACCATGCCCAAAATACCGTTCATCGGGGTGCGTAATTCGTGGCTCATATTGGCCAGAAACTGCGATTTGGCCGCATTTGCCGCCTCAGCGGCATGCTTGGTCGCCACCACCTCCTCCAGCAGCCGGGTGCGGACGAACACAATCCAGCCCAGCATCGTCACCGCCACCGCCATCATACCAAAGGTCAGCCCGGTCAACGACCAGTGCAACTGGCTCAGGCGGCGTTGATCTTCATCCACCAACTGCCCGCCGCGCTGGTTGGCTGCCGCGGCCAGTTGGTTCACCGATGGGACCAGCGGCTCCAGCAGGCCGCGAATTTGCAGCGCCGCCGCCGGGTCCGGCAGCTTTTCCAGCAGCGGCGCCACTGCCTGCACCGCCTTGCGCAACTGCCCCACCGCAGCCACGCTCTCGGGGTCGGCGCCGATAAACTCCTCCGCCTCCCCGGCGCTCATCAACTGCATGCGGTTGGTCACAATGTCGTAGCGCAGGTCCACCTCGTCGCGATCCACGGCGCTACCGGGGATCGCGGAGGCGGAAATCACGTCCAACAGGCGGCTCACCTCGTTGGACGCCTGGCTAAACAGCCAGGACAGGTTGTAGCGGGAGGCCCGCTGCAACGCCGCCTGCCGGTCAACCAGCAACACCGAGGCCGTGACCGCGATGCTGACCAGCAGCACCAGGATCACCGCCAACAGCCAACGCAGACGCCCCAGGCCGGCCAATGTCGCTGACAGCCTGAGGCGCGCGCGCCCTGACATCCCAGCCAGCTTATTTCACAATCAGGCGCGCCACCTGCCAAGCGGACCGGGCGTAGTAGACCTGATGCTTCAGAGTGATGTCAGAATCATAGGGATAGACGATGAACAGCGGGCCCTTATCTTTCACCGGCATGTAGGCCCCGTCGCGCTTGGTCGCCATCAGGGCGGGAAATTTGCGGAAATCTTCCATCGGAATGTCGGTTTTGTAGTCATTCAGCGCCAGGGCGGTCACGGTGGTGCCGGTCGCGCCGACAAGATCGAGCAGTTTGCTCATCCGCACGCCTTCAAACTTCACCGGCCCGTTGTACCACGGCGTGGTGGTGGAAAACCCTTCCAGCCCAATCGCCTCGATCATCTCCATATCGAGCACGGCGGTATCATTCAGATTGGTGGCCTTGATGTTGCCAGAAATCGTCAGAATGACCTTGCCTTTCGGGCTCGCCAGGCCGGCGGCATAGCTGGTGCCGGCTAGTCTGGTGGCGCCCAGTCCGGTCGCGCCCAAGGCGCCGGCCGCAGCCAGCGTAAATCGGCGGGTGAGGTTCACCGTCATGGAAGTCTCCTTGCACAAACATCGCGCCATACCGGCACGCATGGGGAAAGTGCGACTTTACGTTAAAATTTCTTGCCAAAAAGTCATCAAGGCATCGGCACGCCGCCGCGGCGACACTAGGCAAGCCCGCCGGCCCATTCAAGCATGTTATCAGCCACAAGCCTCGTTTATTATGGCCAACCGTTTGATGGAATTGTAAAGACACGCCAACCGACAGATACAATTCTGTTGCCCTACGCCCAGGTATCTGCAAGGGAGAGGGTGGGAAACCCTTTCACTCGGTATCGGTAGCGCCTCATGTGCGTGCAGGACGTCTTGGCATGAACCACAATCTTCTCAAGCGTCGGCGCGGTTTACCCGCCAATCAGGCGATGGAGACGCCGCTCAGCCCCACCGAGCAGGCCGGCATGATCGCGGCGGCAGCGGATAAATTCGCCGAGTTGTTCGACATTTTGCACATCGACTACCGCGCCGACCACAACACCCGCGACACGCCGCAGCGTGTGGCGCGCATGTATGTCGAGGAACTGCTCGCCGGCCGGTTTTCCGCCCCGCCCAAAATTACCGAGTTCGACAATGTTGAAGGCTTCGACGGCCTGATCGTCACCGGCCCGATTGACGTCCGGTCCACCTGCGCCCATCACCTGATGCCGATTTACGGCAACGCCATCATCGGCACCGTGCCGGCGGCCGGCGGGCGGATTATCGGCCTGTCGAAATACGACCGTGTGGTGCACCATTTCGCCAGCCGCTTCCAGATTCAGGAGGAGTTGGTCAAGCAAATCGGCCAATACCTGCTCGATACCACCGCCCCGCGCGGCCTCGCGGTGCGGATCAGCGCCGTGCATATGTGCAAAACCCATCGCGGCGTGCTGGCGCCGCACCGGGCGCGCATGGTCAGCACGGTCTATTACGGCGAGATGAAAACCAACGAATCGTTGAAATCCGAGTTCCTGCAAGAATGCATGGCATTGGAACGTGGCGGCGCGGCATGAACCACAGCCCCGCAAGCCTGCAAACGGCCCCATCCTTGCGCACGCCGCGCGCCGGCGGGATTTACCGCTCGACAAAAACCTATGACCATAATGAGGGCCTGTCCTGCTGCTTCCGGCAATGGCGCGCCGACCACTCGCATTGCCGGCTGGTGCACGGCTACTCGCTCGCCTTCCACTTCATCTTCGCCACCCGCGAACTCAGCGCGTTAAACTGGTGCCTGGATTTTGGCGGCCTTAAGCCGGTGCGCAAATGGCTGCACGACATGTTCGACCACACAGTCATCGTCGCGCAGGACGACCCGCATCTGGCAGAATTCCAACGCCTCGCCGGCATGGATTTGCTGGATTTGCGCGTGCTGCCCGCCGTGGGCTGCGAAGCGGTGGCCCGCATTGCCTTCGAGCACGTCAGCCAATACGTCGCCGCTGAAACTGGCGGGCGGGTTTGGGTGGAGTGCGTCGAAGTTCGCGAACACGGCGGCAATTCGGCGATGTACCAGGAAGGTCCACCGCCGGAGTAGCCATCAGGTCCGGCCGTAACGATCCTCGGACCGCTCGATATCGGCTTCGTCTAAAATCGGCCCGGTCTGCACCTCGATAAACACCATGTCGGTATGTCCGGGATTGGCGATGCGGTGCCATTGCCCGCAAGCGATCGAGACGCTTTCGCCCGAAACCGCGGTGATCACCCGGTCGCCGATCGTCACCTGCGCCTCACCGGTCACGATGGTCCAGATTTCCGCGCGATGATTATGCCGTTGTAACGACAGCACCCCATCCGGTGTCACCCGAATACGCTTCACCGCAAAGCCTGGTCCGGCATCCAAAACCGTCCACTCGCCCCAGGGTCGCTGATCGTGCGCGCCAACAGTGTAGCTATTTTGCATCAAAATTATTCAAACCCCCAATGATCTTATCTCAGTGTAATTTGAAGATAAATTTCGCGCCGAACAACTGGTTTTGCGCGCCCCGGTTCGTTCTTCGCGCCTTTGCCGCCGTTATCCGTTCAAATGGCACGCGCTGCGATGCCCGGGCGCGATTTCCTTGGCCACCGGCGCCACTTCGCGGCAAGCCGGCATCGCATGCGGGCAGCGCGGATGGAAATGGCAACCGCCGGGCGGGTTGAGCGGGCTGGGCAGTTCGCCCTGAATGGCGGTGAATTGCCGCTTGCGCGTATCAATCCGCGGCACTTCGGAGAGCAGTGCCTGCGTATAGGGATGGTTCGGCCGGGCGAAAATCTCCTCGGTGGACGCCTCTTCCACAATGCGCCCGAGATACATGATCGCCACCCGGTCGGCGAGATGTTCCACCACGCCGAGATCGTGGCTGATGAACAAATAGGTCAGGTTGAGTTGCTCGCGCAGATCCATGAACAGGTTGAGGATCTGCGCCTGGATTGACACATCGAGCGCCGCCACCGCCTCGTCGCACACCAGAAACTCCGGCTGTACCGCCAGCGCGCGGGCAATGCCGATGCGCTGGCGCTGGCCGCCGCTGAACTGGTGCGGGTAGCGCCGCTTATAGGCAGGGTCCAACCCGGCCCGTCGCAGTTGCGCATCCACATAGCTGTCGAACCCGCCGCGCGGGATCATGCCGTGCACCGCCGGCGCCTCGCCGATGATCTGATCCACCCGCAGCCTTGGGTTCAGGCTGGAATACGGGTCCTGAAATATCATCTGGACCTGGAGCATCGCCGCCTTCGCCTGGTCGGAGGGCAGGGTGGCGATATCCTGCCCCTTCCAGATCACCTGCCCGGCGGAGGGGCGCATGATGCCGGCGACCATGCGGCCGAGCGTCGATTTACCGCAGCCGCTCTCCCCCACCAGTCCCAAAACCTCGCCCGGCCGGATCGTCAGGTCCACCTGCTCCACCGCCCGCACGATGGCCGGTTTGGTTTCGCCGCCCATGGCCCGCCTGGCGCGCTCCATCGTCCGGTCGGCCATATCCAGCTTGCGGCCAAAATATTTGGAAACGCCGCGGAGTTCGATGGCGGTGGCGGTCATGCGGCAACATCCAGTTGCGGGTGGAAGCAGCGTAACAGCCGATCATCCCCCGGTTCGGTAATCGGCGGGTCACGCTCACAGTCCACCGTCGCCCGCGCGCAGCGCAGCCGAAAGGCGCAGCCCGGCGGCAGGTCGAGCAGCGAGGGCGTCATGCCCGGGATTTGCCGCAGCCGGGTGCCGCGCCGATTGCGGCTCGGCACGCTGCCGATCAGCCCATGCGTATAGGGATGCAGCGGCCGGTCGAGCACGGTTTCCACCCGTCCGGCCTCCACGATACGGCCGGCATACATTACCGCGATCTCATCGGCGAGGCCGGCCACCACTGACAGATCATGGGTGATCCAGATCAGCGCGGTGCCAAAATTCGCCGCCAGTTTCTGCACTTCAGACAGGATCTGCGCCTGAATGGTTACATCCAGCGCCGTCGTCGGCTCATCGGCCACAATCAAATCCGGCTGATGCAGCAGGGCGATAGCGATCGCCACGCGCTGGCGCATCCCGCCGGAAAACTGATGCGGATAGGCGGAGAGCCGCTCATCCGGGCTTGGAATGCCCACCATCCCCAACGCATCGCGCGACCGTCGCCGCGCTTCGGCATGGCTCACATCCGCATGCGCCTGCACGGTCTCGATCATCTGCGTGTCGATCCGCAGCACCGGGTTCAGGGTCATCATCGGGTCCTGGAAGATCATGGCGATCCGGTTGCCGCGCAGCCCGCGCAACGTCGGCTCTGCCATCCCCACCAGCTCACGCCCGAGAAATTTTATCGATCCGCCGGCGATATGGCCGGGCGGGTCGATCAGCCCGAGGATGGAAAAACCGGTGACCGACTTGCCGGACCCGCTTTCGCCGACCAGCCCGAGAATTTTGCCACGATCGACGCTGAACGACACATTATCGACTGCACGCACCACGCCGTTGCGCAGGGTGAAATGTGTCGCCAGATCACGCACCACCAGGGTTGGATCGCTCATCGCTGCAACCTCGGGTTCAGCACGTCGCGTAACTGATCGGCCACCAGGTTCAGGCACATAATCGTCACCAGCAGCGCGAGGCCGGGATAAAAGCTGATCCAGTATTTGCCGGACAGCATGTACTGGTAGCCATTGGCGATCAGCAGCCCCAGCGACGGCTCGGTAATCGGCACGCCCAGGCCGAGAAAGCTCAAAGTCGCCTCCAGCAAGATGGCGGATGCCACCTGAATGGCGCCGATCACGATCAGCGGCGGCAGGCAGTTGGGCAGGATATGGCGGAACAAAATCCGCCATTGCGGCAGCGCGAGGCATTCGGCCGCCTCAACATATTCCCGCCGCCGTTCCACCAGCGCCGCCGCGCGGGCGGTGCGGGCGTAGCGCGCCCATTCCACAATCACCAGCGCCAGCATCACGTTGGCCACGCCCTTGCCGAGAAAGGCCAGGATCATCAGCGCGACCAGAATGGCGGGGAAGGAGAGTTGCAAATCCACCAGCCGCATGATCGCCGTTTCCAGCCAGCCGCCGGCATAGGCCGCGATCAGCCCCAGCGCCGAGCCCACCACCCCGGCGGTCGCCGCCGAGCCAAAGCCGACGCCGAGGGAAATCCGCAGCCCATACAAAATACCGCTGAGCATATCGCGGCCCTGGTCGTCGGTGCCCAGCCAGTACGTCCAGCCGGCGCCCGAAACCGCCCCCGGCGCCAATCGCCCGTCCATAATATCGAGCTGCGCCAGATCATACGGGTTTTGCGGCGCGATCAGGCTGGCGAACACCGCCAGAAAAATGATGATCGTAACCACCACCAACGCCAGCACGGCAATCTTGTTGCCGGCATAGTCCTTCACAATCCGCCGAAACGGGGTCTCCTCCACCACGCCGCTCATTCCGCGCTCTCCAACCGCACCCGCGGATCGAGTACGGTATACAGCAGATCCACCGCCAGATTGATCAGCACGAACATCAACACGATCATCATCAGGTAGGCGACGATCACCGGCCGATCCAGCACGTTGATGCTATCGATAATCAGCTTGCCCATGCCGGGCCAGGCGAACACGCTTTCCGTCACCACCGCGAAAGCGATCGTGCTGCCGAATTGCAGGCCAAGCACCGTCACCACCGGGATCATGATGTTCTTCAGCACATGCACAAACACCACCCGCAACGGCGACAGCCCTTTGGCGCGGGCGAATTTCACATAGTCCATCGGCAGGTTTTCCCGCACGCCGGACCGGGTCAGCCGCAGCACCAGGGCGATATTCCCCAAAGCGAGATTGAGCGCCGGCATCGCCATATGCGCCAGCCCGTCCAGGGTGAGAAAACTCCACGGCACCCCGAGCACGCTCACCGTCGCGCCACGCCCGGTGCTGGGCAGCCAGCCCAGTTGCACCGCGAACACCATGATCAGCATCAGCCCGACCCAGAAACTGGGCAGCGAAAACCCGAGGATGGAACCCGCCATCGCCAACCGGCCAAACACGCTGTTGGGATAGAGCCCCGCCAACAGCCCGAGCGGAATGCCCAAAAGCACCGCCAGCAGCACCGCCGTTACCGCCAGTTCCATCGTCGCCGGCAGGCGTTGGCCGATCAGCCGCAAGGCCGGCTCGTTATAGACAAAGCTGCGGCCGAGATCGCCGTGCAGCGCCGCCCACAGAAAGTTGACGTATTGCTGCCATAACGGCTTATCCAACCCCAGTGCGGCAATGGCGCGCAGGCGCTCGGCCTGATCGGCATCGGGCGAGATCAGGATTTCCACCGGATCGCCGATCACGCTCACGCCGATGAACACAATCACCGTCATCGCCAGCATTACCAGCCCGGCCTGAAACAGGCGACGCAAAATCCACAGGGTCATTGTGGGCGCAAATCCATCGCCAGCGTCCGCTCATCAGCGCGCGCGACATAGGTCAGCCCGGCCCGCATCGCCCAGATGTTCTTCTGGATATGAATCGGCAGCAGCGCGACATCCTGCATCGCTACCCGTTCGGCATCCACCAACGCCGTCTCGCGCGCCTTGTCGTCCGCCACCACCACCGCTTTGGCGATCATGTCGTCCAGTTTCGGGTTGCTGTAGCGCCCCCGGTTTACCGCCCCCCAGCCGGAGGTGGCGTCGAAACTATGCACCAGTGCCCGCAGCGGGTTAGACGCCTCGCCGGACGAAATCCCCCAACCCAACAGAAAGGCCGGGAATTCCTGCTTGCCGGCACGGGCGACAAAAGTGGTCCAGGTGATGCCATCCACTTTGGTCTCCACCCCGATCCGCGCCCACATCTGGCCGATCGCCTGAATGATTTTACCGTCGTTCACATAGCGATCATTCGGCCCGGCCAGCACGATGCGGAACCCCTTGGGGTAGCCGGCATCGGCCAGCAGTTTCTTCGCCCTCGCCACGTCGTATGGGATCGGTGGCAGATCATCCACATGTCCGGTCACGCCGGGCGCGAGGAATTGGTTGGCCGGAATGGCCGCGCCCTCCATCACCCGCTCGACAATCGCCACCCGGTTAATACCCATGCTCAGCGCCTGCCGCACCCGCAGATCGTTCAGCGGATTGGTTGTCAGCGCCTCCCCATTCGGGCCGGTGATCAGCGGATGCGCGCCGGCATGGCTGCGGTCCAGCCACAGAAACACCAGTCGCAAACTATCGGTTTCCGCCAGGGCCACCCGCTTATCGGCCCGCAACCGCGCCACGTCGGAGGTCGGCACAAACTCCATGAACGCCACATCGCCAGCCAGCAGGGAGGCGGTGCGGGCGCCGTCATTGGGGATCATCCGCACGCTCACATTGGCCCAATGCGGCTTCTTGCCCCAGTAGCCATCATTGCGCACCAACTCCGCCCGATCGCCGGGGCGATACGAGGTCAGCCGATACGGCCCGGTGCCAATGGCGTTTTTGCCGCTGTTGAACTCCTCCGTCAGCGGGTTTGCGCCCAGCGAACGCGGCAGCATTGCCACCTGGGTCAGGTCGATCGGCAGCAGCGGATACAAGCTGGCGGTCTTCAGGCGGATGGTGTGAGCATCTACAATCTCGGTCGCCACCACGGCCTTGGTGTAAATGGCGAAACTGCCCGGCGAGTTCGGCACCGTCGGCACCCGATTGATGGTGTAGGCGACATCGGCGGCGGTAAAATCGTCGCCATTATGCCACTTCACCCCCTGGCGCAGCTTCAACTCCCAGGTCTGCGGGTCCACCAGCGTCCAACTTTCGGCGAGGTTGGGGATCGGCCGCGATTTCGGGTCCATCTCCACCAGCGTGTCGAAGATATGGCTGCCCAACGTCAGGTTGGGGGAAAACGTATGGTAATGCGGGTCCACCGACGTCACCGCGCCAGACAACGCCATCACCAAGGATTGTGCCCGCGCCATGCTGGCGGTGAGCAACAAGGCCGCAAGTCCTGCTGTAACACGCTGTTTCATCATCCACCTGTCCCTCTTACGGGGACTATAGCCATACCGTGCCTGGGGTCGATAGCGGGATTGGGGTGGGTTTAACGGAGGAAACAATCAAGCATGAAAGCAAGGTTTTTCTTTGATTTAACCCAAAACAAGTAAAAAAACTTTCTCAATTTCGTCCGCATCAATCCAACCAAGCTTAGTGTCGCGAAGTCGAGAAAGTAATAAATTATTTTTTGGTTCTTTTTGTCTATAAAAAGAACACCCTACCAAACCACCTCCATCCCGCTATCTTACCTAACCGCTTCCGGCCCGCCTGTTTGAGGAGCCCGCCATGCCCCAGCCCTTCGCCGCTTTCGCCCACGAGGTGCAGCCGCAAACCGAGCGTCGTGCCGCCATCACCGCCGCGTATCGGCGGGCGGAAGGGGAATGCGTCGCCGCCCTGCTGCCGGCGGCCACCCTCGCACCCGCGCAACGCGCGCAGGCGCAGGATCTCGCTGCCCAACTGGTGCAGGCCTTGCGTGGCAAAGGGGCGCACGGCCCGGTGGAAGGCCTGATGCGGGAATACGACCTCTCCAGCACCGAAGGCGTGGCCTTGCTCTGCCTCGCCGAGGCGCTGCTGCGAATTCCGGACAAAGCGACGCGCGATGCCCTCATCCGCGACAAAATCAGTCCGGGCAACTGGCACGCCCATGTCGGCCAATCGCCCTCCATCTTCGTCAACGCCGCCACCTGGGGGCTGGTGGTCACCGGCCGGCTGGTCGGCACCTCGAACGAGGCCGGGCTGACGGCGGCCATCACCCGGTTGATCGCCCGCGGTGGCGAGGGGCTGATCCGTGCCGGCGTCGATATGGCGATGCGCATGCTGGGGGAACAGTTCGTCACCGGCCAGACCATCGCCGATGCGCTCGCCAACAGCGTGGCGATGGAAAAGCGCGGCTTCGGCCATAGCTACGATATGTTGGGCGAAGCTGCGACCACGGCGGACGATGCCGCCCGCTATCTCGCCGCGTATGAAGCTGCCATCCATGCCATCGGCGCCCATGCCGACCGGCGCGGCATTTACGAGGGGCCGGGGATTTCGGTGAAGCTCTCCGCCTTGCATCCGCGCTACGTTCGCGGCCAGCGCGGCCGGGTGATGGCCGAGCTCCTGCCCCGCCTGCGTGGATTGGCGGTGCTGGCCCGCCAGTACGATATCGGCCTGAACATTGATGCCGAGGAAGCGGACCGGCTGGACCTGTCGCTCGATCTGTTGCACGCGCTCTGCCTTGATCCCGACCTGGCTGGCTGGAACGGCATCGGCTTCGTGGTGCAAGCCTACCAGAAACGGGCGCCGTTTGTGCTGGACTGGATCATCGATCTGGCCCGCCAAACCGGCCACCGGCTGATGATCCGTCTGGTGAAAGGTGCATACTGGGACAGCGAAATCAAACGCGCCCAGGTGGATGGGCTAGAGGGCTTCCCGGTCTTCACGCGCAAAATCCACACCGATGTGTCCTACCTCGCCTGCGCCCGCAAATTGCTGGCCGCGCCAGATGCGGTGTTTCCGCAATTCGCCACCCACAACGCCTACACCCTGGCCGCGATCCACGCGATGGCGGGGGAAAACTTCTATGCCGGCCAGTATGAATTCCAATGCCTGCACGGCATGGGGGAGAATTTGTACGGCGAGGTCGTCGGGCGCGACAAACTCAACCGCCCCTGCCGGATTTACGCCCCGGTGGGCTCGCATGAAACGTTGCTGGCCTATCTGGTGCGGCGCCTGCTGGAAAACGGCGCCAATTCCTCGTTCGTCAACCGGATCAACGATCCCGCCGTTAGCATAGCCGAACTGGTGGCCGATCCGGTGGCGCAGGCAAGTGGCGCGCCGCACGCGAAAATCGCCGCGCCGTTGAATCTGTTCGGCGCCGGCCGCTGTAACTCCAGCGGCCTGGACCTCAGCAACGAACAGGCACTGGCGAACCTCGCCGCCACACTCGCCGCGCCGCAAAACTGGACCGCCGGCCGGGCTGGCACGGCACGCCTCATCCACAACCCCGCCGATGCGCAGGATATCGTCGGCACGGTGTGCGATGTTGATGCCATCGGCGTCGCCGAAGCCGTCGGCCGTGCCGCGCGCTCGGACTGGGCCACCCGCCCGGCTGCTGACCGCGCCGCCTGCCTGCTGCGGGCGGCGGAGGCGCTGGAAGCCCAGCGGCCGGCTTTGCTCGGGCTGATCGTGCGCGAAGCCGGCAAGTCGCTGGCCAACGCAGTGGGCGAAGTGCGGGAAGCGGTGGATTTTCTGCGCTATTACGCCGTCGCCGCGAGCGATGCCGGCACCGCGCGCGGCCCGATCGCCTGCGTTAGCCCGTGGAATTTCCCGCTGGCTATCTTTTGCGGCCAGGTGGCCGCCGCCCTCGCCGCCGGCAACCCGGTGCTGGCCAAACCGGCGGAGGAAACCCCGCTGATCGCCGCCCAGGCGGTCGCGATTTTGCACGCGGCCGGGGTGCCGGAGGACGCACTGACGCTGCTGCCCGGCGACGGCGCGGTGGGCGCGGCGCTGGTAGGCGATGCGCGGGTGCAGGCGGTGATGTTCACCGGCTCGACCGAAGTGGCGCGGCTGATCCAGGCGCAACTCGCGCTCCGGCTGGATGCCGCCGGCCAACCGGTGCCGCTGGTGGCGGAAACCGGCGGGCAGAACGCTTTGGTGGTCGATAGTTCCGCCCTTGCCGAACAGGTGGTGGCCGATGTGCTCGCCTCCGCCTTCGACAGTGCCGGCCAACGCTGCTCCGCCCTGCGCGTGCTCTGCCTGCAAACCGATAGTGCGGACCGGGTGCTGGACATGCTGCGCGGCGCGCTGGCGGAACTGGTGGTCGGCAACCCGGACCGGCTGGCCAGCGATATCGGCCCGGTGATTTCCGCGGAGGCGAAGGCCGGCATTGCGGCGCATGTGGCGCGCATGGTTGTCGCCGGTAAAACCGTACATCAGGCGCCGCTGCCGGCGGCATGCGCCAGCGGATCGTTCTACCCGCCAACCATCATCGAAATCGATGCCATCGGTGAGATCGGGCAGGAAGTGTTCGGCCCGGTGCTGCATGTGCTGCGCTATCGCCGGGACCGGTTGGACCGCCTGCTGGCCGATATTGCCGCCACCGGCTACGGCCTGACCTTCGGAGTGCATTCGCGCATTGATGAAACCATCGCCCGCGTCACGGCCCAGGCGCCGGCCGGCAATATCTACATCAACCGCAACCTGATCGGCGCCGTCGTCGGCGTGCAGCCGTTCGGCGGGCATGGCCTGTCCGGCACCGGGCCGAAAGCGGGCGGGCCGCTCTATCTGCAACGCCTGCGCCGCGATGGCGCCGCACCGGCACCCCTGATCGGCCAGGCATCCGCCATCGCGGCGGACTGGCGAGACTGGCTGCTGCGCCAGGGCCAGATCGCGGCGGCGGCGGTGTGCAGTGACATGCTGGCGGCCACCCCGCTCGGGCTGGACCTGGACCTGCCCGGCCCGGTGGGGGAACGCAATCTCTATCGCACCACCCCGCGCGGCACCGTGCTGTGCTTGCCCGGTAGCGTGCCCGACGCGCTACGCCAGATCAGTGCCGCTTTGGCAACCGGCAATCGGGTGCGCGTCGGGGTTTCCCTGCCCGATCTGCCGGCACATCTCGGTGCCTGGATCGAGAGTGGCACCGGCACCGCAGGCTGCGATGCCGTTTTGGCCAGCGGCGGCCATTTGGCGCGCGTGCTGGCTGATCTGGCGGCCCAGCCCGGCCCGATTGTGCCGGTTTGGCGCATGGACGCAGAGGACGCCGCCCCCTTGGCGGGCCTGGTGCTGGAGCAGGCCATCAGCACCAACACCACCGCCGCCGGCGGCAATGCGCATTTGATGACCATCGGATAAAAAATAAAAACGGCCGAACTGCGCAGCGCAGTTCGGCCGTTCCGTGTCGCTCGGCGTGTGGCGGGTTACGCCGCGCGCGGCTGGCTCTGGTTTTGGTTCTGGCCCGGAGCTGGCATCACCGGCACGCGGGTGCGGATCAGCTTTTCGATGCTTTTCAGGAAGGCGCGCTCATCGGGCGCACACAGGCTGATCGCCATGCCGTCGGCACCGGCGCGCGCGGTGCGGCCAATGCGGTGGACATAGCTTTCCGGCACGTTAGGCAGATCGTAGTTGATCACGTGGCCGACGTCATCGACATCGATGCCGCGGGCGGCGATGTCGGTGGCAATCAGCACGCGGGTGCGGCCGCTGCGGAAATCGGCCAGCGCCTTTTCACGCTGCGGCTGGCTTTTGTTGCCATGGATCGCGGCGGACGGAATGCCGCTTTCGATCAGGTGCTTCACCACCTTGTCCGCGCCATGCTTGGTGCGGGTAAACACCAGCGTGCGGCCCTTGGCGTGATCGACCAGCAGGTCGAACAGCACATGCCGCTTGCGGGCGGTGTCGGTCATGATCACCGCTTGCTCGATGCGCTCGGCGGTGGTGGCAACCGGCGTCACGGCGACATGCGCCGGGTCTTTCAGCATGCTGCCAGCGAGATTGCCGATTTCGTTCGGCATGGTGGCCGAGAAAAATAGCGTCTGGCGCTTGGCCGGCATGGCGGAGACAATGCGGCGGATCGGGATGATAAAGCCGAGGTCGAGCATGTGATCGGCCTCATCCAGCACCAGGATTTCCACCAGATCCAGCCGCACGGTGCGGTCTTGCATATGGTCGATCAGGCGGCCGGGGGTGGCGACGAGAATATCGACGCCATTGGCCATCGCGCGGGCCTGGCGGCCCTTCGGCACGCCGCCGAACATCACGGTCGCCCGCATGCCCATGTGCTTGCCGTAGGCGCGGAAGCTGTCGCAAATCTGGCTGGCGAGTTCGCGCGTCGGCGACAGCACCAGCACGCGGCAACCGCCACGCGGCGGCTGGCGTGGGCTATCGGCCAGGCGTTGCAAAATCGGCAGCGCGAAGGCGGCGGTTTTGCCGGTGCCGGTCTGGGCAATGCCCTGCACGTCACGCCCGGCGAGCACATAGGGGATGGCTTGTGACTGGATCGGTGTCGGGGTGGTGTAGCCTTCCGATTCCAAAGCCTGCAGCAATTCTTTGCGCAGGCCCATGGTAGCGAAGCCGTTGGCGGAAGTCGTCTCGGTGGAGTGTGTCATGTAGTCTTAAGTCTTTCAAAAGCGAACGCGAACGAACGCGGCACTCTGCCCACGCGCAATGCGAGCGGACGGAATGCCACGGACAAGCGTCCATCGCGGTCGACAGGACCGCGAGCCGGCGCGAATTGCTGAGTGAAAAGGGCTACCTGGTCGCTATGGCCGTTCCAGTGCACGACCCGAAGGTCGGCGGCGGAGGGCTGGCAGCGCACTGAACCACATCAAGGAGCGCCGGTGGTGTTTAGTTGTGCGGCGCAGCAAAGTCAAGACAAATCGTGTTGAGGTGGCGCGACTTACCCCGCACGCCCATGCGCGGGGATGAACCCTATACCTTTGAGCCGCATCGAATACGGCGCTTGTGTGGCGTTTTGAATAAAGATAATATCATGGAACATTTGTTAACAAAACATGCCGCGCCTTAGCCGATCCGATCTCCAGAGGTGCCCGCCGTTATGACCGTTGCGATCAAGAATTGGCTCTATCGGCTGACCGCCTCGGAACTGGCGACCATCGACTATGAAAGCGGGTTGACCGTCACCAACGCCCTCGCGACGCCCTCGTTTGATACCTATATGGGCCAATGGGTGGGCATTCCGGATCACAGCATCGCCGGCGGCGCCAATGTCACCTTCAGCTTCGATCCCGGCGCTGGCTTTACCGATGCGCAGAAGGCCTCGATCGCCCAAAGCGTGGCCGTCTGGTCCGGCATGGCCAATGTCAACTTCACCTATCAAGCCAACCCGACCGGGGCGACGCTGGTTTTCCTTAAAGCCGGGCAGACCTATAACGGTTCCGTGCTCGGTTCCGGCACGTTTGAGACCAGCTATGGCGGCGCGGTCCTGGCCTCCGGCATCTATCAGCTCAACCACGCAACGATTCAGGTGGATCTCAGCGGTGGTTATGGCGATATCGCCAGCTATTCCACCTATGGCGGCTACGGCATTGATACCCTGGTGCATGAGGTCGGGCATTTCATGGGGCTGGGCCATGCCGGGCCGTATAATGGCAGCGTCACCCCATCGACCGACCAATACAACGCCACCGATGTGCGGACGTGGTCGATCATGTCCTACATCAACCCCAACGACCTCTCGGCGAAATACTATTCGTCCTACACCGTCACCGGGACCAACTGGGGCACCACCGCCGATTACTACCAACGCGCGCCCTATACGCCGATGGCGCTGGATATCTTCGCCGCCCAGCGGCTCGATGGCGCGCCCACCAGCGCCATGTTCGGCGGCGGGCAGGTGTTCGGCTTCAACTCGAACATCATGTACACCGCGCTGGACGGCAGTCAGCAGAAACTGTCGATGTATGATTTCACTGTCGATACAAATCCGGTGGTTACGCTGTACGACTACGGAATCAACAATACGCTGGATCTGTCCGGCTTCAGCACCAGCAGTACCATCGACCTGAATGACGGCATGTATAGTAGTGCCGCCGGCATGACGAACAACATCTTCATTGAGTTCGGCACCCAGATCAACAAAGTGATCGGCGGTAGTGGCGACGACAGCTTTACCGTCAACGGCCTGGCCGATACGCTCGACGGCGGCGGCGGCACCAATACCGCGATCTTCGCCAGCCCGGTTTCCGCCTACACGATCGCCTACAACGCCGGCACCGCATCCTATTCCATCGCGTCGGGCGGGGTGGTGGATACGCTGACCCATATTCAACTGGCCAAGTTCGGCGCCGCCGCCCCGGTGACGCTCGCGTCCCTCACCTGCTTTTTGCGCGGCACGCGGATTGCCGGGCGGGCCGGGGAGGTGGCGGTGGAAACCCTGCGCGCTGGCGATCTGGTGCGCACCGCGAGCGGGCAAATGCGGCCGATCCTGTGGGTGGGGTTCGGGCGGTCCCTGATCACGCCGGCCAATCGCTGCGATGTGGCGCCGGTGATCTTTCGTCGTGGTGCGCTGGGGCTCGCGCCCGATGGCACTCCCGTCCCGCATCGGGACCTGGCGGTAACCCGCCGCCACGCGATGTTGGTGGGCGATGTGCTGGTGCCGGCGGAACATCTGGTCAACGACGTGTCCGTGGTTTGGGACGACCAGGCACAGGTGGCCGAATTCTACCATATCGAACTGGCAACGCATGATCTGCTGCTGGCCGAAGGCGCCGCCAGTGAAACATTCCGCGATGATGACAGCGAACACGCCTTCCACAACCTCGCTAGCCGCCGGCAGAAACTGTGCGTGCCTCCCTGCCGCCCGCTGATCAACAGCGGCCCGCAGTTGGATGCCGCCTGGCGGACGGTCGCGGTCCTGGCCGGGGCGCAGGCGGCCATCACCGCAGAGCCGGATCTGCATATCCGTATCCACGGCACGCGGTTGGACGGCCGGCGCGACGCGGATCGCTGGATTTTCGATCTGCCTCACGGCGCGCGAGAGATCGTCCTGGCCTCGCGCAGCACCATCCCCGCCACCATCGCGGACAATGCCGACCAACGCCGGCTGGGCGTGGCGGTGCGGGAAATCATCGTCTGGCGCGGCGATCAGCATCGCCTGATCGACCTTGCCGACCGCGCTTTGACCGATGGCTGGCACGCCGCCGATCGGGGATATCGTTGGACCAAAGGGCTGGCGGTGCTCACGGACCGGATAGAAGCTTGGCTGGCCGGGCCGGTGCGGCTGGAAGTGCGGCTGGCGACGGCGTTGGAATATCGTGCGCCGCTTCCGGTCCGCGTGGCGGCCTGACCGCTCACGCAATCAGGCTGGACCATCGCTGCGTGGGGGCGCGCGCGACCGTCCAGCCTGTTTGGCGGCCGTTCCCAATTTCGGCCGATCCCGTTCTTTGGCGACGGGTTACCCGATGACGGCCCGGCACCGGCCGGGCCGCGTATCAGATTGTCGTCCGGGCCGTGGTTTAGGCAGGCGCGTGGGCGTCGTGATCGTGGAACTGGTCTTCCTCGGTGCTGCCGGCGAAGGCGGTGGTGCTGGCCTTGCCGCCAGAGACCGCCATGGCGACCGCATCGAAATACGATACGCCGACTTCCCGCTGATGGCGCGTGGCGGTGTAGCCATCGGGCTCGGAGGCGAATTCGGCCTGTTGCAGTTCCGAATAGGCTTCCATGCCGCGGTCCTTGTAGCCCAGCGCCAGCTTGAACATCGAATGGTTCAGGCTGTGGAAGCCGGCCAGGGTGACGAACTGGAACTTGTAGCCCATCGCCCCGATGGCCCGCTGGAAGTTGGCGATATCCTTCGCCGGCAGCTTTTTCTGCCAGTTGAAGCTGGGTGAGCAGTTATAGGCCAGCATTTTACCAGGGAACTGCTTGTGCATTTCGTTGGCGAAACGCTCGGCATCTTCCAGATTTGGGTCGCTCGTTTCCCACCACAACAGGTCGGCATACGGGGCGTAGGCCAGGCTGCGCGCAATGGCGTAATCCACCCCAACGCCCGGCTTGATGCGATGGAAGCCTTCCGGGGTACGTTCGCCGGTGATGAACGGACGGTCGCGCTCGTCCACATCCGCCGTCAGCAACTGGGCGGACTGGCTATCAGTGCGGCAGAGCAGCACCGTAGGCACGCCTTCCACATCGGCGGCCAGCCGGGCGGCGTTCAGGGTGCGGATGTGCTGGCTGATCGGCACCAGCACCTTGCCGCCGAGATGGCCGCATTTTTTCTCGCTCGCCAACTGATCTTCAAAATGCACGCCCGCCGCACCGGCCTCAATCATCGCCCGCATCAGTTCGTAGGCGTTTAGTGCGCCGCCGAACCCGGCTTCGGCGTCGGCGATGATCGGCGCCATCCAATGCTGGGTGTTGTCGCCCTCCATGGTGGCAATCTGGTCGCAGCGGCGCAGGGCGGAATTGATCCGCTTGACCACGTTCGGCACCGAATCGACCGGATACAGCGACTGGTCCGGATACATCTGGCCGGCGGTGTTGGCGTCGGCGGCCACCTGCCAGCCGGACAGATAAATCGCCTTCAGTCCAGCCTTGACCTGCTGCACGGCCTGGTTGCCGGTCAGCGCGCCGAGCGTGTTGACGAACGGCTCGGACTTCAGCAACTGCCACAGGCGGCGGGCACCTTTGTCGGCCAAAGTATGCTGCACCCGGAACGAGCCGGACAGACGGGCGACATCGGCATCGGTATAGTCGCGCTTGATGCCACGGAAGCGTTCGGAGTCGAACGCCGGGCCGCCGGCCATACCGTCAGGGGCGAAATTGGGGATGGGGTGCTGGGTCATTGCAGGTCTCCGTTGGTGCAGGGTCGATGAAGTGAATTATTCACATTGCATCTGCGAATAATATCGGGAAAATGCGTCAAGACGTGCAATGCGGTAACAATCTTAACCGTAATTCTTGTAAATCAGTAAAGGATGTAAAGATGGCGCGCCCCCTGATTGGTCGTACGGTGCGGCGGTTGCGGCAGGAACAGCGCATCACCCAGGCAGCGCTGGCGATCAGGCTGGGCATTTCCGCGAGCTATCTGAACCTGATCGAGCACGACCAGCGCGCGGTCTCCGCCAGCCTGCTGATCAAGCTGACGGAAACACTGAAAGTGGATCTGGCCGCGCTATCCGGCAGCAGTGAGCGGCAGTTGGAAACCCAGTTGCGGGAAGTGTTTGCCGATCCGGTGCTGGGCGCCGAGCCGGTGCCGGATCAGGAGGCCGGAGCACTGGCCGGCAACAGCCCGGCGGCGGCGCGGGCGATTTTGGCGCTGTATCGCGCCTGGCGGGTGGCGCGGGAGGATGCCGGCGGCATCGCTTTGCCCAGCGGGCGCCGGCTGCTGCTACCAACCGAGGAGGCGCGGGATTATTTCAATGAACGCGCCAATTATTTTCAGGCGCTGGAGGGTGGCGCCGAGGCGCTGGGGGCGGAGTTAAACGTCGCTCCGTCCGAACTCAACCACGCCATCGCCGAACGGCTGCGTGGCCGGCACGGATTGCGCATCCGCGTGGTGCCGTTGGACAGCGCCCTGCGCCGCTACGATGCCGAGGGGCGGCAATTGCTGCTGTCCGAACGGCTGCCGCGCGAAAGCCGTGGGTTCCATCTGGCCTTCCAGTTGGGGCTGTTGGAACTGCGCGGCCTGGTGGAGGACGAAATCCGCCTTGCCGA
>Ga0164296_1001795_pt1 | contig 22127 bp, 49 predicted proteins | sample GEODES057metaG_FD_113533 | JGI IMG/M metagenome (GOLD analysis project Ga0164296, IMG submission 113533) | Dystrophic lake water microbial communities from Trout Bog Lake, Wisconsin, USA - GEODES057 metaG | ecosystem: Environmental > Aquatic > Freshwater > Lake | place: USA: Trout Bog Lake...
AGATACAAGAGATAAGCTACATGAGATTATGTCCGATCATTCAATCGACTTAGACGAATTATTAAAGTAGTATGGAACCAAAAGAAAAAGCATTAGAGCTATACAACAAGTACGAGCAATTAGCTAGAGACTTCACAAGAGGTGTGTCAATGAAGGAATTTGCTAAACAATGCTCATTGGTAGCATTAAAGGAATTACTAAAAGACTCACAAGAAACCGAATTTTGGTTAGAAGTTAAAAAAGAATTAGATAAAATATAACTTATGAATAGTAATATGGTACAAAAATATACAAAGAAACCAGTAACGATAGAAGCAATCCAGTGGACAAAAGAAACTATGGATGAAGCGTTGACTTGGATGCCGAGTAATAGACTAGTAGTAAGAGTATTAGGAATGGAGGATAGTAGTGATTCTCTTCAATGGACTTATGAGTATTTCATCCAGACACTAGAAGGCGATATGAAGATATCAGAAGGAGACTTTATAATCAAAGGAGTGAAGGGTGAGTTCTATCCATGTAAGCCAGATATCTTCTATGCTACTTACAATGGACCAGTTAAAGTATTATGGGATCATACTACAGGAGAAGATGATATGGAATCATTTAACTATCTTCGTCTTTAGTAAATAATATAATAAATAAAGACATAGGACAGAATATTATGATTAGTACTATATACAATCCAGCAATTAAGAAACCGCTATTTAAACATAGCAGGTACTATAAAACGCTTAGTAGAAAATCTAAACTACTAATGGCAAAATTACAAGCGTATATTCAGTATGAAATAGATACAGAAATATTAAACAAAGAATAGATGGATCCAAAAGAAAAAGCAATAGACTTAGTAGAAGATATGCAAAATGCTCCTGAAATAGGTTATAACGAACATGCTAAACAATGCGCATTGATAGCAGTAGATGAAATATTAAAACTTCGCACAGCAATATCATATTGGCAAGAAGTTAAAAAACAAATAGAAGCATTATAATGGAAAATAAAGATGTATGACAAAAGAAGAAATAGTTACAACAGTATATAATATGATTTACGAAGAGGATACTACAAATAAAAAATCCTGTTTATTTTTAGCAGAAGAAATCACTGACTTTATCGGAAAACTTTCACAAGACAAAGAACAAGGTGTAAATAAGATCCCTACTGCTTGAAGCAACTGAAAGTACATTCAATAGTTACAGAAGAGTAAAATAAGACATATGGATAAGTTAATAGTAGATAGAAGAACAAATAGATTATTTAATATCCGAAAGATAATAAAGAATAATCAATGCTGTTTAATATGTCTAAAGAGAATGAGAGGTAAGATAAAGAAATATAAAACATACTGTTAAATAAGATATATGAAAATAATTGTAGAAGATTTGGATACTATAATGAAGGCGCATGGCTTAGATAATGAAGAGATGCAAGAGGCACTTATAAAACAAATGACGATGGAAATAAAGAATAAGATAAGAGAGGAAAGAGAACTAATATCCACAAGTGATAATACAACAGAATGGACAACAGAGGTAAGAGATGGAATAACTGTACATCAAAGTAAGCCAAATAAAGATATATGATAGACCTTAAAAACCAACCGTGTCCCTATCTATTCTATGCTTCCTACGGAGACATAAGAAGATGGGGGAGGTATGAAAAGAAAAGCAAGCTAAGAAAAATACTAAGAGATCTAAAAAACCAATAAGCACATGAGAAACAATAAATTCCAAGACTACAATATAGAAGAAAGCAAGACACCAGAGGTAGAGTATAATACTACATTCAAGATATCAGAAGCAGAACTAAGAGGTATAAACAGATGGAAGGATGCAATAAAAGAAGTATACGGAGAATACGGAAGCTATGAATATAGATTTGGTATAGGGTCAGGAATAGGATATACCATAAAGGTATTCTCAAACCTAACAAAGACTGAAAAAGACTTCACAGACTATAGTAATTGGTAAGGCATGGCTAACTATCCAAGAGAGAAAAGATAAGCGTGTAATGAAGAGCTAATAAGCTAATAGACCCTATAAGATGCAATTCGATTCCATGTACGTAGAAGAATAATTAGATTGTATATAGATTATTATATATAAAGTAAGAAAAAAGTGGAGAGGGAAAGAAAGGGTACGGAGAGAGGAAGGGATTAGTTTTTTTCAATCCGCTCCGGTATTTTTTCCTTCCCAGCAAATTTATATATCGATTCGATCGATTCGAATACCCATCCCACTTAATTAGACGGGGGGCAACGACTATTTATTAGGGATAATAACCCTAGGGTGCAATCCGATTCCAGCCTATAGGGGGAAGGTAACAGTGCAAAACCAATCAAAATGTTAAACGAAGACAGTAAGAAGTATACGGTGTTTGAAATTCAGAACTCAAAGAAGCAGAGTAAGAACTACGGAAAGAAGATCTACGTAGCTACGAGTTATATGACTGAGGATGATATTTTGAGTAGGATACGCAGCATCCAAGACAGCAAGACTGGAAGGGGAGGCACTAAGGACCTCGCACAGGATATCCGATCCGCAGGTAAGAATTACCATGAAGACTTTAAGGTACGCAAGATTAAGTCCGGACTTTCCAGGGAAAGAGCGGAAGAGGTAAAGGCTGCTCAAATCGAGAAGACCCCCAAGGTGTATAACCAAGAGATGGATGTAGTGTAGGTTTTTTGGGTAAAGATACTTAAAAAAATTTAACCGGGCAACAATATCTCTCCCGGAAAAAAATAAAAAAAAATAAATTAAAAAAAAGTTGGGATGTGTTGATATTAGTGGTACCTTCACTATAAACTTCAGTCCCAAACCCCATCCTTCACATAGGAACAACCTACCTCTGATCTCTCCTGTACTCCCTTGTGAGGTAACAGCCCGTCCCTATTGACAGCCTAAAGATACGACTTTATTCATTCGCAGCAACGGTTTAGCCAAATTTATTTTAACTTTCCTGATATTTATTACAGACTGCGAAAGAGCCGGTTGATCCGTAAAGGTCTCACAACTCAAGGTCAAAAAGAATAAAGGTAACGACACAAAGAAAGGTACCGCATATGGTAACGAAGTGTTAGTATAATATAATAGAGGTAACATACGAAATTTGAAAAGCAGGCATAAACGTCCTGCTATCCCTATGCCCATACCAAATTAGGATACCACTTCTTAGTGTACACCTCCCAACTGATCTCCTTAGCAGCCACAGCCTCTTCGTCTTTAGCCATACTAAGAGGCATACCAGCAATGAAGCTATCATTCCACTGAAAGTTAACATGGCAGTCAGGGTAAGCTTGTTCAAACCTTGTATGAAACTCATTCATCTGTTCCCAGGTGAAGTCTTCAGTAGTTACTTTATTATCTCTGATAACCTGGCCTGTTAAAGCATTCTTGATTCTTACGTGTACTTGCATGATTGATTAATTTAGGACCTAAAGATACCACACTTAAGCATCCCAGGCAACAGTTTGACAAAATATTTATTTTTAATTTTTTAGGAGCAGCCTACCTCTGATCTCTCCACCCTTTTGATCGGGCGCCTGTCCTTTGACGTTGTAAAGGTACGACCAGTAAGGCAGGCTAGCAACTTTATTTTTTTTTATTTTTTTTTTAAGTAACTGTTGCTAGATCGGTCTAGCGGTTGTATCTTTAGGTCCTAAATTAAAAATCATGACAAAAGAACAGCACAAACTATTCGGAGAGATCTTAGATTTAAATTGGGAGATCAAAGAAGATTACGAGAATCGAAACATAGCAGATGCTTGGAACAAAAAAATTAAGCTAGAAGATTTAAAGGATCAGTTGAGAGATGATATGGGGTCAGATGAGTATAACGCTTTTATGGATAGCGGTAGAAAGATGTTTGCTCCAAAAGAAGATTAAAAAAAAAGTTGGAGGCCTGAAAGGGCCTCCTTATCTTTACACTCTAAAATTAAAGTTATGAATAATAAGCACATTTGGGAAGGATGGACAGTTCAAGATTTCATTGACGATCTTGAGCCTACCTTTAATATGATAATGGAGAATAGATCTTGGCAAAAGCCGTTTAGTTCTCAAGGAGAGTTAAAGCAATGGTGCATGGACAATCAACCATACTACAAAAAGCATATTCCAGAAGTTTTCAAGTATTTTAAAAATAAAGTTGCTAGCCTGGCCTAGCCATAGTATCTTTAGGTCCTAAATTAATCAATCATGAAACTACTTACAACAGCAAATTTCAAAACAGTTAAAGGCGAAAAGCTAGGAGTACTTACAGGAATCCTTTATTTGGCTCCGGCTAAGATTTCAGGTTATGAAGTATGTCCGCGTAGATCAGCAGGCTGTACTGCAGCTTGTTTATATACTGCAGGCATGGGCGCATTTAGTAATGTGCAGCAGGCTAGAATAAATAAAACGAAGATGTATTTTGAAGACAGGCCAAACTTCTTATTTCAGCTTGAGAAAGATATCAAGGCTTTAGTTAAGAAAGCTAAAAAATTGAATATGAAGCCTGCTATACGGCTTAACGGTACTTCAGATATAAATTGGATGAGTAGTGGAATTATGGATAAATTTCCTGACGTGCAGTTTTACGATTATACAAAAGTATTGAGAAGACTTAAAGATAAGATCCCTACAAATTATAATATCACATTCAGTAAGTCAGAAGACAATAATTCAGAATGTGAGACGGCTTTAGAATTAGGATTTAATGTAGCAGCCGTATTCAAAAACTTACCTCAGCAGTACATGGGACGTCAAGTAATCAATGGAGATGAAACTGACGTACGTTTTGCTGACGGTAAAGGCGTAGTGATTGGATTAACGGCTAAAGGAAGAGCTAGGAAAGATTTATCAGGATTTGTTATATAAAAAGTTGGAGGCCTGAAAGGGTCTCCGTATCTTTACATCCTAAACAAAAAATCAAAATCATGGCAACAAAATTCATTCAGATCTCAAACAATGAGATTAAATTCAAGTACAAAAATTACAATTTCCTATTGGTTGAACAAAGTAGAGGAGTATGGGGTGCAGGCAAGGCAGTACAACTCTATCAATTAGATGGGCTGAAAAAAGAGCATATAAAAGAACTAGCTTGGACTCAGACTGATAATAATGGGGGCATGGAAAAATCAGACGCCTATTATAAAAGCCGCTGCACTACATTGGACGGTTGTAGATCATTAGCAATAGATTATTTACAAAAATTATTATAAAAAAAGTTGCTAGATCGGTCTAGCCGTCGTATCTTTAGATCCTAAACAAAAATCAAAGTTATGGACACATTCAAACAATTGAAAGATGTTTTATGTCAAAGTGAAGTAGAAATTCTAGCTGATAACCCTTCGTTGTCTGACGAAGAATATCACGATGCTGTATGGGATTTAGATGATAAATTTGAAAAAGCAAAAACATTACTAGACCTAATTCACATATATGAAAAAATGGGTTACGAAACATGTGATGCTAATGAAGTAGTTGTTAACACTATGGTGAAAATGAAGATTAATTAAAAATAAAGTTGGAGGTCTGAAAAGGCCTCCGTATCTTTACATCCTAAACAAAAATCAAATACTATGGCAAACATGTCTTATTGCAGATTCGAAAACACTTACAGAGATTTATTAGATTGTTACAGAAATTTAGATGGTAGTGTTAATTCTAAATCAGAACAACGTTATCGCGATTCATTAGTTAACTTGTGTAAAGATATCGTGAATGAATATGGCGATGTAGACTTTGATGATGATGATGATGAAAATGAAGATTAATTAAAAATAAAGTTGGAGGCCTGAGAGGGCCTCCGTACTTTTACAAAAAATCATAAAAATGAACTTCAATCTAGATGACAAACAAATCTATATCTCAGAAAGACGTATTCTAAAAAGAATGCCTTTAACTAAACTAAAAAAGTTAGTAGAAGAATTATTTGTTCAGAGATATGATAATAATGATATTGAAGTAGATGGCTATTACAGATTGGCTACATCAGTATTATTAGACAGAAAAGAAAATAAAACTTCTTTAATATTTCACCTTCAGAATTTGGTAGTGTCAATTATTCTCAGTATATTCATTAGATAAACAATAAAACAACCAGTTATGTACGTAGACTTAACAAACAATTACAAAATTGTATCAGTAGCAAAACGAATTAAGCGTGGGGATCAAAAAAGAGTAGTAGAAGCAACGGGATTCTCTCCTGCCTACGTATCTCGAGTATTGAATGGTGATCACCGCTTCAATCAGGAAATTTTGGATACAACTTACCGATTACTTTATCGCCGTGAGACTATCCAACAAAAGCTTGCCTCGCTACAGGCTTAACAGTAGTTTCATTCTTTTGATTTTTTAGAACAGACCTGGGTTTCCACCCGGGTCTCTTTTTTTTTAAAATAAATTAAAATAAAGTTGCTAGAACGGTTTAGCCGTAGTATCTTTAGGTCCTAAACAAATAAAATCAAAAACATGAAGACACTATTAGAAAGAGCAAAACCACAATTGTTAGTAGCTATGGCTAAGCAAAAAGAAAAGTATCCTAATATCGTAGAAGGGGCTGAAAAGCACTTAACAAAGAACTTCTTTATAACTGATTTAAATTGGGGAACCTGGATGGATTTACGTATAGCTTACAGAGAGTGTTGGAATCAGTCTATAGAAACTCCGTATGAAGTTTTTGAATAAAAATTAAAAATAAAGTTGGGGGATTGAAAAATCCTCCGTATCTTTAGGCCATCAATTAAAAAACAAATAAAAGTTATGAAAAAAATCAAATCAATCATCGCATCAATCAAAAAGTACATTGCAGATTCAGTAGAAGAAAACTATGTAAGTTTACCTTCACATTTGTAAAAAAAAAGTTGCCCCGTATTAATTTACGGGGTATCTTTACCAAGTCAAAAAAAATCAATCAAATCAAATCAAAAATCTAAGTTATGAACAAGAATGAAACAATCGAGTTATTAAAAAATCAAATTCCAGGTTTCTATTCAGTAGAACAAGTAATCAGTCTTATCGAAAAAATCGAAGAAAGCTCTACTACTCTTTCAGCAGATATGCTACAAGAATTAAAACAAACTTTAATGGGTTCTATTACTTCAAAGATTGATCGACTTGAATCAAACGAAGTAGTTGATTTTGGCTCAGCTGAGTTTGAAATGGATTACTCTAACACAGTTTCGCTTAATTCAGTTGATGTCACAACCGATATCATTAATGAAATAATCGAAGAACAAGTTGATCAGGCTCTTCATGATTTCTTCTCACCTAAAGAAGATTAAAAAATAAATTGGGGGATCTGTTGCTAGAATGGATCCCCCTTTGTATCTTTACAAAGTCAAAAATAATCAATCAAATCAAAAAATTAAAGTTATGTTAAACACAATCAGTTTAAATGAATTAAAAGTAGCAATGCCACAAGCATTCGTTAACGCTCCTTCAGACAGAGTATCTAAGAGATACAGCTTCATTCCAACCTCAGTGATCCTAGAAGATCTAGACAAGTTAGGATGGAAGGTTAGAGCGATCGTTAATCCTAAGTACAAGACTTCAGCTAACCAGCTGCACGGTAAGCACCTGGTACGTTTGTACAACCCAGACATCCACATCACGAAGGGTGAAGATAAGAACTTCGTTGAGATTGCTTTGTACAACTCAAGCAATGGGATGAGTAGGTTTAAAATGGAAGTAGGGATCTTCCGTCTAGTTTGTTCGAATGGAATGGTGATCAAGAGTGAAGACTTTGGTAGCATTGGAATGAGGCATCAGGGTTACAGCTTTGAAAACTTGAAAGCTAGCATCGATGAAATGGTTGCCAAGCTTCCTTCCTTAGCAGGTATCGTTAATAAGTTTTCAGCTAGAGAGCTTACAAGCGAAGAGATGCAGACGTTAGCTTCTCAGGCTTATGGATTAAGAAGTAGCGGACGTCAAGCTTCTGCTGAAGAGCTACAAGGTATCCTGAATGTTCGTAGAGCAGGTGATGAAGGAAACAGCTTATGGAATGTATTCAATAGAATCCAAGAAGCAGTGATCCGTGGAGGCCAACAGTTTGTAGATGCAAGAGGAAGACTAAGAGTGCAGAAAGAAATTAAGAATATTGATAAGAGCCTAAAGCTTAACCAAGAGCTTTGGTCCTTAGCAGAAGCGTACGTTTGATTTTGATTTTGATTTAGATTAAGCCCTCAGCAATGGGGGCTTTTTGTATGTAGTGCAATCCGATTCCAGCCTATATATAAGAGTTGCATCGCATTAAAACATTTTGTATCTTTAGGTCCTAAACAAATAACAAATGAAAAAAGAAATCGAGTTTCAAAAATGCTTTGATGTAGTATCAACAATCGAGTTTACAGGTATGGAAGATGACAGCCATATGTTCCTTGTTAAGCGACACTTTGTAGAAGGTATCTGGGATGATGAAGAGGATGAAGTAGCAGCCATTTTTAATATAGATGGGGGAGTAGAGCTAGAGGCTTATAACTCTTGTACAGAAGAAGAGCAAGCGCTTATTGAAGAGATGATGCACGAGCTTCAAGAGAAGGGAAGTTGGTAAGAAATTAATTAAAGGGCTTAGGTAGAAATGCTTAAGTCCTTTTCCTATGTAGGGAAGATCGTGAAAAAGGACGGAACAGCCTACCTCTGATCTCTCCACTTATTTTATAAAGTGCCTGTCTAAAATCTCATTTGACAGCCTAAAGATACAAACATATTTTTAGTTCAGCAACTTTATTTTTAAATTATTTTCAACTTTACCCCCGCCACCGAATCCTCCAACAAACTAAACCCTAAAGGTACAAAATAAATTAATACAAAACAACTTTTTATTTTTAAAATAAATTTGTTTAATTAAATTAAAAGTTGTAATTTTATAAAAATTAAAATTAAAAGTTATGAAAAAAGTATTTAAAGATTATTTAGAAATTTATGTTGGAAGTAGAGGATTAATTGAGGATGTAAGTATTAAGAGTTTTGAGAATATTGAGGATTATTTGGAATTTAAAAGTAATGAGAATAAAGAAAGTTTTGAAGATGAAGAATGGGAAGATGAAGAATATAAAGATGAAGTATTGGGATGTTGGGATTGGAATAAAGATGTTGATGGAGAGTATTATTTGGGATTGGGTGATGAAGAAGTAAAGTATTATATTGATATGAAAAGTAAGAAGTTTTTAGATTGGAAAGAGAAGAATAAGATTAATGTAGAGTATGGTGTAAGTAATATTGATAGTAATATTATTAATGAATTATTATAAAATAAATTTGGTAAAATAAAAAGAAAGTAGGATGTAAAAGTTCTACTTTTTTTTTAAAATAAATTTGCTAGATATAAAAAAGTGTAGTAATTTTAGTGTATTAAATAATTAAAAATCAAAATTATGAAAAGGGAATTAATTAAAAATTTATTGAGTGAATTAATTGGGGATAATAAAAAAATTTATTTTGTATTGATGGAGGATGGATGTATTGAGAGTGAAAAATGGATAAGTAAAAGTGAGTGGATTGAAAATGAAGTAAATAGATGGAGTGATAAAGAAATGGAGGATGAGTATTTTTTTGGAGAAGAGAATGGAATTAAATTAATTGGAGGATTTGGATATGGAAAGTATAGAGAGGATGAAATAATTGAAGATGAAATTGAAGTAAGTGAAGTAGTGAAAAATTTAGAATTAAAAGGAGTGATGATGATTGATGATTTTGAATATTGTTTGGGATTAGTTTATGTAAAATAAATGTAATATATTATAATGAAATAGTTTGAAAATATTAATATATTATTTGGTTGTTTAAGTAATTTGTAGTAATTTTAGTGTATTAAATAATTAAAAATCAAAATTATGAAAAAATTTGTATTTAGTATTGTTGATAGGTATAATGTTGTAGATAGTATTGTTAGGGTTGTTGAAAGTGATGAGGATAATTGTAGGAAGTTATTTGTTGGATTAGTAAATGATGTTTGGGAAGTTGAAGTTGTTGAAGAGGAATATGGGGATAGGATAGTTGAAAAGAATAATAGTTGTGGTTTAGATTTAGAAGAAGAAAGTTATTTACTTGTAAAATTAGATTAAATTAAATTTGGTAAAATAAAAAGAAAGTAGGATGTAAAAGTTCTACTTTTTTTTTAAAATAAATTTGGTAGATTAAAATAAAAGTAGTAACTTTACATTCTAAAATTAAGTATATGACAAAAAAGCAAATTAAATTAGTAAAATCAATTCAAGTTGAATTAGAAACTGGAGGAAATTTAGTTGTATTTGGTAAAGAAGTAACTAAACTATTTCCAGAAATGAAAGAAGAGTTTAAGTTAATGTGTAAGTTATATGATAAGTTTGAGAAAAAGTTTGATAAATTATATTTTAAGATTTAACTAAAAAAAGTTGGTAGGGATGTAAAAAGTCCCTACCTTTATATCCTAAACAAAAATCAAAATTATGGCAAACATGAGTTATTGTAGATTTGAAAACACTTTTAGAGATTTATTAGATTGTTATAACAATTTAGATGAAAGTGTTAATTCTAAAACTGAACAAAATTTTAGAGAGAGATTAATTGGATTGTGTAAAGATATTGTGGATGAGTATGGAGATGTGGAATTTAATGATGATGAGGATGATGAAGAGTATGATGAGAGAATTTAAAAAAAAAGTTGGAGGTTTGAAAGAACCTCCTTATCTTTAGGTCCTAAACAAAAAACAAACAAGTTATGAAACCAACAGAATTATTAAGAGACATTTTAAGTGAAGGAGTTAGAAGATTTAACTTCACAAAATTAGATGGAACAGTTAGAGAAGCTTTAGGAACTAGATGTGTTAATCTTATTCCAAAAGATGAGTATGTAAAACATGTAGAAGACATTAACAGTAAGAAAGCTTTTGTCTATTGGGATTTAGAATCTCAAGGATTTAGAAGCTTCTCAGTTAATTCAGATGTTAAGCTTTGCTAAAAGAAAAAGTTGGGGGATTGAAAAATCCCCCTTATCTTTAGGTCCTAAACAATCAAAGTTATGACTAGAAACCAAGTAACCAAGCTACTAGAAAAGAAATACCCTAACATGTTCCTCAGGACAACTGAAGACTTTAACGGAGTTAAGGGAGGCATCTGGACAAGCGGCGAAGATGGTCCCCAAGCAAAAAACGGGTACAGCATCTTTAACTACTACTCAGAGAACTATGCTATGTACACTCTAGGAGTTCACTTAGAGATAGCAAAGCTATTAGAAGAGATGGGATGGTATGCTGAGTTCTATGATGCAGGCACTGTAATGTTATGGCCTGAGTAAAATAAAGTTGGAGGTCTGAAAGGACCTCCTTATCTTTACATTCTAAACAAATAAGTTATGAGAACAGCATTAACAGAATGGTTTGATGAATTAAAAGCTAATTATCCTTATATGGCTAATGAAATCTTTGATAAAGGATTTAATAAATATCTTGAAAAAGAAAGAGAGCAGATAATAGAAGCTTTTAAAAATGGTTGGAATTGGAACTCTGATGCAGAACAATATTACGATCAAACATATAATCAAAACAAATAAGTTATGAAAAACATTAGTATCGAACGCTTACAGGAGATTGAGAAGGAACGTCAAGAGACAGCAAATAGTTCTGCCTTCCAAGCCTGGTGTCAAGAAATGAACATAGGAAGACTATGGAGTAACCCAGAGCCTATCCTTAATGCAAGACAAATGAATAGTGCATACGATTATACAAAACTCAACTTAAACTAATATGAAGAAGTTAATAACGTTAGCAGTCATCCTAGCTCTCCTAAGCTCTTGCAGAGTAGAGTTCGGAGCAAGGCTAGGAGGATACAAAGCTCCAAGGCATCTAAGGTGTGTAGTAGGAGGAGTAAATTATTGGGGACATTAGTTGCTAGATATGAAAGAAGGTTGTATCTTTAAACCATCAATCAAATCAAAACAAATACTATGCAACAAGCACATTGGTACAAGACTCAAGAAGCAGACTACTGCACCCTATCAGGATTTAAGAACCTAACTAGGAACCTAGCCAAGAGAAAAGGCTACCTAGGACTATTCTCTGAGGCAATAACCAAGATCTCATGGGATAAAGGGTTCAAAGGCTCTAAAGCACGTAGGAAGGCTCATATTAAGAGATTAATGGATAAGAGAGCTAGGACCGAGGCTAGGAGAGAGAGGAGAGGGTTGGCTTCCTAAAAAAAAGTTGGCTCGCGTGCCTTCACTTGCGAGCAGGTGAGGGCAGGCGTGGTCAAGTGAGAGCAGCATGAACCCAACGTAATTACAGCTGATACCGCGATATTGGCGTAAACGTGTGACGGTGATTCTTGTTTCATTCTCCCGGCAAATTTTCATAAACATTAAAATATATATCAATTATGTTAGTATTAGTATTAAAATTAGTTCTATCGTTTGTAGTAGGATTTATGATTGGATATCAAATTAGGATTAAATTTTTGTGATCGAGAAAGTAAAAACCTTGATAACTCCGTAAGAAAAAATTTTGCAGGTAGCAAGGGTATATACTATTATTTATAATAAAAAATATAATATGAAGTGGTTTCCAAAAATTGGTGGATGGATTTTAGTAACGTGTGGTGTGTTAAACGTAGTTACTATTAATATACCTGTTGGTATGTTGTTGGTGGTGTTGGGTGCAACACTACTACTCGAAGATCAAATTAAAAAAATAGACAATTAAAACAAATAAGTTATGACAAAGTTATTTAACAAGTTACCGACCTGGCTTTTAGCTCTTATGTTTCTTATTGGAATATCCCTAGCAACTGCGTTGCTTACGTTTATGCTAATAGCAGTACCTACAAAGATACTTTTACCCGCAATGTTTCTTGTGTTTGCGTACGCATGTATATTTTTTGCAATCAAAGAACTAAGAGATTAAGTGATGAAGAAGATAACCGAAGAAGAAGCAGTGTTCTATCAACCGTTAAGCTTTGAAGATCCGCTAATGTGTAAAAAGGCGGTCGCCTACACGGCTACTGTTATGAATGATCTACCCCCAGTGTCTCTCTACGGGACGTTGTGGGAGAATATAACATATTACGCTGATCCTAATGCTAATTATTCTGTGTCTCCCCTGGAAATAATGTTAAGTGAATGGAATACACACAAGAGTGATTTAAACGAAAATTTACCCGCTTAAAATCTATTTATAACCATGTATAAGAAGAAAGTAAAGGAAGACATGGTAGCTGGGTTTTATAACCCGGATCGAAGTCTATCATTTGTAGATATGATAGTGGCGGAGTTAGAGGCTAGGATGCAAAAGGGACAGTTATCACCCGTGATATACAACAAGGGTGTCGATTTAGCTAGGAAGGTAGGTGGTCAATTAACCAGTATATACTCGGGAAGGCCTCGCGGACTCCTGACCGCTGTAAACTTTATTATTAACAAATGCCGCTAGACTATTTATTAGTATGAAAAAACAATACCTAAACGAAGTTAAGCAATTTCAAAAGATAGCCGGTCTTTTAAAAGAAGATGACTATAGTGATGATAATAACGATGCTGAAGAAAGTTCTGACAGTGAGTCGGAGGATACGGATGCGATGGGTGGTATTAATGAAAAGGTTGACCCTATCAAAAGAAAGGTTTATATAAAAGCTGCTATTGAAATGGCTCAATCCTATGCTAAGAGAGGTTATACTCAAGACGAAGCTGTTAAAGATGCTGCACAGGGTATTAAGAACGTATACGGATATGAATTAACAGATATTGATAGACAAGCAGTAAAGCACTTTGTACCTATGCACGGTAGCTTTAAATAGAAGTTGACTATTTATTAGCATAAAAATTTAAAATGAAGAATAAACAATACCTAAACGAAGTTAAGCAACTCCAAAAAATAGCTGGTCTTTTAAAAGAAGGCCATGATATGGAAGAAGAAAGCATGGGAGTTGATCAAGATAAAATTAACAACGATGTTAAGCAGCTCATAGTAATGTCGATTCGCCACTTTAATGGACTTGCAAAACAAGGAGATCTTACATCTGATCACTTTGCAAATGGTAATCTTCTTGGTTACATGGAGTCGTTTGACGACAGTGCGGATGATGACTTTGACTTAACTCCAGAAGAATCATCAGCTTTTAGTAGTGTTTGGCAAAACGTTATGAAAAAAGCAAAAGCTGAAGCAGCTGCGGGTGGACTTAATACATTAAAAGATTATGTAAGTTTTCTTAATAAAGAAGCTGCTGGATTAGGAGAATCTAAAAGTGACAATTTAAACGAATGGGATCCTGATAAAGATTGGGATGAAACCGACGATGAGGAAGAAGAGGACGATAACGGTATGCCAAGTGATGAAGAATTATGGGGTACATCTCGCTCTAAGAGAAGATAGTTGAATCTAATTATACATTGTAAGCCCTCCTTTATGGAGGGTTTGCTATTTATATATGTATGATCAAGCTGATTGATATTTTAAAAGAGATAAAGGAAGGGGCAAAAGTTACCTTTGATGATGCCGGCAACGCTAGCAAAATTGAGATAGCTTATAAGCCTATTGACGGCGAACAGTTGAATACATATAGTGGAGTTACTACGACGAATAGTTATAAGGTCTATTATAGCCTAGAATCAGCTCCAGATCAAACTAATATTAAAAAAGCTGAAGATTCTTTGAAATACGATTCTGATTTAATTAAACCAGCCGACTTAAAAGATTTATTGAAAAATACACTACGCACAAGTATACCTAAAGTTGATTATATTGGTTATTTGGAATCTAAAGGGGGTTTAAATAAAATACTAATTGGTACAGTAAAAGAGCTTTATGGTGTATCTGAAGAGAATGTTGTAGAGGTTAAAAAAGTAGAGTATACTAATATAGATGATGCAGTTGATTGGGAATCCTTTAAAAAATTAACAGACCCTATTAAAAAAGAAGTTATTAGGTTTTTATATAAGACAGCAGAGGAAAAGCCTCCTTACAAAATTAAAAAGTCAAGTGGAAGAGAAGGCGGTGGTACACAATCTATTATAATAAGACAGCTACATTCTAAATATGACTTAGGTTTAAACCCTAATCTTAAGAATAAATCCTTACCTCCAATTTACGATGTATTAGTTAAGTGTATAACGCAAGGTAAGACTTTACTTATAGTAGATGATAATATACATGCTGGAATAGATTTTTATAAGATATTTCAAAATGTAGGGGAGCTTGTTAATAAACTGAAAGAAGTTAATGCAGCACCTACTGCTGATGAAGAAGGAGTTGATGAAAAGTTAGCTGCTTGGAAAGCAAATCCAAAAGCTAAAAAATCAGCTCATATACAAGGTGAAATTCAAAAATTAGAGGGTATTCAAAAAATGCGTAGAGAAAGAGTCACTATAATGAACAATGGTTTAAATGGAAGTAATGAGCGTATATTTGGATATGTATTATATAATTTAGATCCTAAAGACGTTAAAAGATAAAAATGTATCGCTTGATAATAGAACATATAATCCGTCAGATTCTTCAAGAAGAAGAATTTACAAATTTAAATGTAAAATCTTTTATAGATCATGAAAGTAGAACTAATAAATTTATAGACTACTTAAGTTCAGATACTCCTATCACCTTTAAAGGAGGAGAGCCTAAAAAAATTATAAGGGTAGATATTTTAAAAAAGGGTGAAAAAGAGCCTGTAGAATATAATCCTAAAACTCAAGCAGATGAATTAAAAGCTATACTACCAGACCTTAAAGTAGGTGATAAATTATATTTGGTTGACGAGGAGGGAAAAGCTCATAGCATCACAACTGTATCCAAAACAATAGAATTAGGAGGAAAAGGTAAAGGTGGATCTTTAAAAGCAGAAAGAAAAGCTTTAAGTAGTTTGGAAACTCAATTCAACAATATTAAAACACCTATTACTCTTATTATAGCTGGACAGGAGTTTAAAGAAGTTGATGGAGTAGTGAATGTAAAGGAAAACCAAAAAGCAGACTTTGCTTTTACTGTAAATAAAAAACCCACTATATTTGTTTCTTATAAACCTGGATTAAGTCCAAAAGATATAATTTTGTATGGAGGAATTACTAACTCAGTAGAATCCCCTGAAGTTCAAGCTTTTATTAAGGCTGTTCGAACTAAGACCAATAGTATGAAAGAAAATAGGATTGAGTATGGAGCACCTGTTAAAGATAAGTCAGTAGCTGATAAAGCAATGTTTGGATCTAATTATGGATCTGATTTCGGAGAGAATAATGTGCAGTTTATCATACAAGGTGATAATTTACAATTAGTAGGATCTAGAGAATCATATACCTTAAAAGCAAATCATATCATAACTTCAGGTAACCCACCTGCAGAAGGTGGCTATGAGCCGTATTATAATGCTAGATATGCAAACGATAGAAATCAATTTGGTATTCAAAACTGTAGATTCACTATTGTACCTGCAGAAGCTAGAAAAGTAACTTCCTTAGTCTTAAGTTAACTATTTATAAACATGATTAAGCTAATTGACCTCATAGAAAATGATACTACTCCAGGAGGGAAAAAGAAGATGCAAAATTTTCTTTACCGTGGTTCTAAAGATCAAATAGCACAAGCTCAGACAGCAAATACAGATAATATTTTAGATCCTAACCATAATAGCTTTAACGTAGTGGGTAGTAAACCTGGTACAATTGAAGGAAAAGGACCACTAGATACTTCTGACCATCCTGAAGATAGTAACCCTTCTCGTGCCTTTAATTTAGGGTATCCTTGGGATTTTCAAGATCCTAGTGGTATATTTGAAGATGAAGAAGGTCCTTTTCAAAAAATAAGAGGAATTTTAATAGGTAGAGAATTTCAAACTATGGATGATATTGCTAAAATGGCTTCAAGATTAAGACAAGCAGGTATCACTCAAAGCGACATTGAAGCTTTTATAATAAATTATATAATATGACGACTTTCAATATGAAACAATGGCTTATGGAAAATAAGCAAGGAATGTACTCCAAGACTCTTTTAAGTGAAATGAATCCTAATGATATGGGACAAGCACAACAAAGTGCTGACCAAGAAATGGAAACTCAAGAAACTGATGATAGTGATGATTTGCAAAATCAACAAATGGATGTAAGTGAAGAATCTGTAGGTTGGGTTGATAAAGTTGCTCCTGCTGATTCTAAATTAAGTGAATATTTAGAGAAGTTAAAAAATCATGATTGGTATTATATGATGTCTGATGACAATAGAGTTTATGAAAAAGGAGAGCAAGAAAAAAATAATTTAAAACAATTATATTCCCAATTAACACCGGACGAAAAACAAACCGCTTTAGACGCCTTTAAAGAGCAGTATACGTACATTTACAATCCAAAGCATTACCCTAATGCTGAGCAAAATATCAAGTACTTAACTACTGATACTTTTAAGGGTTGTATCTAAAAAGTTGGAAACGTGAAAAATTTCTTGTAACTTATTTATATAATAATTAATTATACCTTTTAAATAAAAAAAAGCAAAAAGAAAAGAAAGTAAAAAAAGGTAAAAATAAAAAAGCATGAAAAAAATAAAGGTTGTACGGCTAGGTGGTTGCCATTGGTGTGAATCTTTAACATCGCAACTTAATGAATTAGAAATTCAATATGAAAGTATTGATGCTGATGAGAATGGAAGCTTAGCTGATAGTTTAGAAGACTTACTTAATACTAATTACTATCCTATTGTAATTATTGAAACTCCTACGATCTTTTACTATCTTTACCGACCGTCTGATGCTAAGGATGCTGGATATACTACCTTAAATAATAAAGCTACTAAAATTGGATGCCTGACTTTGTCAGCTTTCGTTACACAAATTAAACAGTTAATATGAACAACAAACCCTTAATTATCGACAAAATTGAAAATCTCGATAATAACATGAACACTCTTAGAACTATTGTTATGCAACAAGGAAGTACTAGAGAACAATTTGAACATTGGTATGATATGATGAAGTATAGAATTGACGAGATTCGTACTTTAATTAACAGAGAGCAGGGATAATAATAAAGTTGCTTTTCGTTTTAAAATGTAGTATGTTATAATTAAAACACATTCTATATGTTATCAGCGGAAAAAATACAAAGCAATTTAGAGCAGTTCTATTCCAACATAGATCTTTATATTGCCGAACCTCGCAGAACTCAATTACTAGACCTTTACAAGGGTCAGGAAGAAGTATTGGCCTTAGCTCCAGCCTCTTCTAAAGCATCCTTTCATAACTCTTTTCCTGGTGGTTTTGTTGACCATATTAACCGAGTAGTAGCCGCTTCTTTAGCGGTTAGTGCTGTTTGGCTAGAGTTTGGTGCAGATACAGCTACTTTTACTAGAGAAGAATTAGTATTCTCAGCAATTAATCACGACTTAGGTAAGTTGGGTTTATTTGGTAAACCACGTTACATTCCTAATGATTCAGAGTGGCATGTAAAGAATCAAGGCGCTAATTATAAGCCTAATGCAGAACTTCCTTTCTTGCCTGTACAAGATAACTCACTATTTATACTTCAATCAGCAGGCATTCCGCTTTCAGTAAATGAATATATTGCAATTAAAATTCACGATGGACTTTATGATGATGGTAATAAAGCTTATCTTATATCAGGTCAAAACGAGTCTAAGTTAAGATCGTCTCTAGCTCTTATTTTACATCAAGCAGATATGTTAGCTTCGAGAGTAGAATGGGAAAAAGAATGGTTAGATAAAGTAGGTGTTGCAAAACCTAAAGAAGTAAAACCTACAACTCCTGGACAATTTAAACAGAGTGCAGATGCTAAAAAGTTGCAAAGTATTGGCAAAGGTAACCCTGGTTTATTAAACGCATTAAAAGGATTATAATATGATATTTGGAATTATTACACTTATTTTATGGGTACTAACAGTAATAGGTTGGATTATCTATAATCTATACACTAAGAATATTAAATTAGAGCAGACAGTTATTGCTCAATCAACCTTTATAGCAGGTTTACAGTCCATGATTTACGAATCAGATAAAGCTTTAAAAAATCTCGATGATAAAATCTGGATGGAAAGTGATAAAGAACTTGAAACAGTATTTCAGAATTTAAAAGCAGTACAGGAAGGACTAAACCAATATAACAGACGATGATAGTAGAAGATATTTTTAAACCAGAAGAAGTAGAGGTTACACTTACAAAGGATGGAAAAGTTAGAAAAAGAAGGCCAAAAAAATCAATAGATTATTTCACTTTAGATACTCAACAAGCGATTATAGATTATAGATTAGAGACTAGTCAAGCTATAAGAAATAAGATATTTAATGAAAAAATCTACTACGCTTTTTTTAAACTAGCTGAAAATATTATTCACACTTTTAAGTTTTACCATACTGAAGTAGATAATATAAACGAACTAAAGCATGAGGTAATAGCGTTTTTACTAGAAAAATTACATCTGTACGATCAAACTAAGGGAAAAGCTTATTCTTACTTTGGAACTATTGCTAAGAGGTATTTAATCGTTTATAATAATAATAACTATAAAAGACTGAAAGGAAAAGCTCCTGTAAGTGATGTAGACGAAGATAAAACACTTTTAAATGAATTACTTCTTAATCAGAAAGATGAGTTAGAAGAGTTAAATTTTATTGATCTTTTTATTAAAGAGATAGACGATAATCTACTAGATATCTTTCCAAAACCACAAGATGCAAGAGTTGGAGATGCTATTTTAGAGTTATTTAAAAGGAGAGAAAGTATAGATATCTTCAACAAGAAAGCCTTATTTATATACATCAAAGAGATTACAGACGCGCCAACTCCTATAATAACAAGGGTAATTAAGATTATGAAGGAGATTTATAAGGATATGTTAAACCAATATTTAGAGGAAGGTGCAGAAATCAACATTTTCAGTCGTTAGCTATTTATTTAAAATACACTTATGGATTTGGATTTTGAGTTATACGACGGTAAAAAGTATTCTGACCTACTAAAAGATATTGTAAAGAATCACAAAGCTAAGCAGAATCAGATTAAATTATTGACCGATCAATTAGTTGATATGGTTGAAGAACCTGGTGATGCTACTATGATTGTACCTTTAATTAAAGGATATCTTGATTCTGATATTAAGAACGATGAAGCTTTGGTCAAGCTTGCACAGATTATGCAGAAAGGAGCAGTTGCTACAGCAGCTGAAAACAGCGCATTTAGCGACAACGATTTAGAAAAGTTATTTGCAGATATCCAAAAGAGTACCACTCCATTACCTGAAAAAGAAATAAAAGAACTACCTAATAGTATTTAATTATGGCTTTAGACCAGTCAATAAGTCAAATACAAGCCAACGCAGCTAAGGCTAAAAGTACTCCAGATTCTGGCTATTTAATAGCTAGAGTTACTCATTTAGTACAGGGTCCAAACTTTATGGGTACTAATATACCAGATCCTAATTATAAAAATCCCACTGATTTAGGTAATATTTTATTTCAATTGATGGGAACTACGCAGGATAGAACTTTACAAAGTGCTGGTAATGTTGTTGCAAAACCTTTTTATTCCATACTTAAACAATATCCTTTAGAAGGTGAGTTTGTTTTCATATTACCTGGTCCTAGTACAGCAATGAATGAAAGTAGAGGTCAAAAAGACTATTACTATCTTCCACCATACAACATTTGGAGTGCCAGCCACCACAATGCTTTTCCTGATCTAGGTGACTATAGCCAGTATATTAGTAATGTAAATAGATCTTATCAAGATAGTGCAGCTGTCAATCAAGGAGTAAATGCGAGTGCAACAGGTTCTTTAACGATGCCTTTAGGTCCTAATTTTCCTGAGCTAACCTATATAAAAGCCTTACAACAATTTACTGGAGATACTACAATTGAAGGTAGGTGGGGTAATTCAATTAGATTTGGGTCGACAAACGGGGGACAAGAAAAAGATGAAAATTATTGGTCTAGTGAAGGAACTGCTGGTTCACCTATTACTATTATAAGAAACGGTCAAGGAAAACAAGAAAACGATATAGCGTGGATTCCAATAGTAGAAAATATAAATGTAGATCCTAGTTCTATTTACTTAACTAATGGACAGCAACTTATAATAGATGATATAGATAATAATTTTAGCTTAGCAAGTTTAGGAGTTAATCTTGGTAGTACAATAACTACAGCTATTCCAATCCAACAACAATTAACTAGCTTTAGTAATTTATCTCCAAATGAACAAGATAACCGTATAAAAAACCTTAATAGCTAATATGTTTACTCCTCAATTTCCATATCTAGGTAACCAAGCAATCATAACATCGGGTAGGGTTGTTCACCATTCCTATGATGATTTTATATTCCTATTTGGAAAAAAAGGAGTTTCAATTTCATCTCCTGCTACTTTTACAGTGGATGCTAACGAAAGAGCAGTAATAGCTTCACCTAAAATTGAATTAGGTTACCAAGCTGAAAGTCAAGGAGAGTCTGTTTTATTAGGAGATAGTACGGTAGAGCAATTGGGTTTTTTATTAGATGCTATACAAAGTCTAAGTTCTGCATTAGCAGAATTATCTGCTGAACAACCCGAAACTGCTATAGCAGCTATTGTTCAAACAGCTACAATACTGAGTGGTACGGCACAAACTGTAAAGGCACAGCTAAGTAATTTTTGTTTATCTAATAATACCTATACTAAATAATGGCTGCAGGTAATCTAGGAAAATCATTAGAGACGTTAGTAAACAACTCTGCTAGGCAATTAGGTACCTATCAAGTAGGTATTAATAGAGTATTATGGGGTAATGGAAATACTCAACCCAAAATAACAGCTAACTATTCGCATCAAAATGGTATATTACAATATAGCTCATCTATTTCAGATACACCAGCTAGTCCATCAAATGGTAATATCTTAACTTCAGGTTTAATAAATGCACTCAACGTATTAAATAAAGTTAACTTATGTAACGTTATTACTTATTTAACTAGTCCAACTAATAAAGTAAAACCACCTCGTCCTCCTAAACCGTGGTCACAAGAGCAAACTATTTTTTATACTTTACAGGATGAGTGTAGTTTGGTTATTAACTATATTGACACCTACGACGCACATCAGACAACTCTTATAAACTCATTTGCTAATCTTGCAGCTAACCTTAATGCACCATCAGCACCTTCAGGTAGTTTACAACCACCAGCTGGAAGCGTTACACAACAACAAGC
>Ga0164296_1001797_pt1 | contig 22106 bp, 16 predicted proteins | sample GEODES057metaG_FD_113533 | JGI IMG/M metagenome (GOLD analysis project Ga0164296, IMG submission 113533) | Dystrophic lake water microbial communities from Trout Bog Lake, Wisconsin, USA - GEODES057 metaG | ecosystem: Environmental > Aquatic > Freshwater > Lake | place: USA: Trout Bog Lake...
AAAATTGCACGCAGTGTGGGACGAAACTTGCTCACCCGAAGAGACGGACAGCCTCGGGCACGCCGTGCAATTTTCGACACATACCTCTTGCACTGCCTCGCCATTGCCCTTGTGCCCTTGTGCCCACCCTAGCCCTAGCCATGCACAACCCCGGTGAAGAGGGCCTCTCTGCCGTGGCCAGCTTGATCGAGGAGCTGGACAAGCGCCTGCTGGTCGTTCTACGAGACGGTCGCCACTACATCGGCATCCTGCGCTCCTTTGACCAGTTCAGCAACATCGTGCTCGAGGAGTGCGTGGAGCGGGTGGTGGTGGACAACTGCTACGCGGACGTGCCGCTGGGCACGTACGTGGTGCGCGGGGAGAATGTGGTCCTCTTAGGCAACCTCGGGGACGACGACTCGAGCGCGGGGCCGGTGCCACCGTTGTCGGGCCACAGGCTGGTGAGCACGGAGCACATACGGCAGGCGCAGAAAGCGGAGCAGGAGAGCAGCGCCATCCGCAGACGTCTCCTCAAGGGTTCCTTCGACTTTTTGGACGAATGAGCGCACGTGGCGGCGACCACACACGAACCGTCGATCACGAGCAGCGAGACGAGTGGCAGGCAGCCGTCTCCAAGACCGCCTGTGTGCGTGCGGCCCTGTATGGCACCTCTGCCCCTGGCAGCTGGCGGCTTGTCCTCCGACGCCTTTTATTCAGCGCTTGGACTTTTATTATTGCCGCAGGCTGGTGTGTCCACACTACGACACGGCTCCGCGGGCGTGCTGACGCTGAGCACTGCGCGTGCGCGGTGCCAGGCTCGAGCAAGGGTGTGCCTGTCTTACAGCATGTGCTGCACCAGCCAGAGGGCCCACCACACCCGTGAGGCTGCTTGCGCGCATCCACGACATGCGGTGCCATACAAGCGCAATATAACACAGCTCGCGGTGCACGTATCACTCACTGTGTCAACATCTGTCTAAGTGTCGTCGTTTTGCCGCTGTTGCTGCTCCTGCTGCATGGCCCGGTACCGGGCCTGCATCTCCTGCACCACGTTGCTGCCCGCAAGCGCAGCCAGCGCCTGCTCTAACGCCAGTGGCGGCGGCATCATGCCTGGCGGCAAGCCTGGGATGCCATCGTCCTCAGGCACCGGCGGCGGCGGTGCGACTGGCGTGCCACTCGTCCCAACACAGGTGAACACCGCCTCCGGCCCGGTGCCTAACCCCGAGAAGGCGAGCATGACGTCTTCCACGTTGATTGCCCGGTACAACGCAAGAACGTCCCCTCCTCCAACAACGATGGCTTTATGCGGCGCTCCATCGAACTGGGCATGCATGAGCAGTGCCAGCAGCTTCTCGTTGGCGGTGTTGTTCTTATCGTCCGCGTCGTGACGAGTCATAAGGGTCATGCGCGCCCGGTCCAGCTCTCGGGGCGAGATGCCTTGTGTCGCGATGCCGCGTAGTGTGCGCAAGCTGGCTGCCAGTGCCTCGTCCACTTTCTCCGGGGTGGAGGTGACGCTGAGGAGGAACCAGCCGGCGTGGAGGCGGTCGAAACCAGACAAGTCGAAATTGACGTCATAGGTGAGGCCCAGGACGTCGCGGACGGTGGTGAACAGACGGCTGTTGACCACCTCAGCGAGCAGAGACTGGGTGATGACGTGGAACAGGGGATGGGCCCGCACGTGATCCCGCTCGCTCAGGTCCAGGGGCACTGGTGGCGGTAATGGAGGCACGGTGACGCCAGGGATGCCCCAGCCGTACCGGTTGGGAGCTGGGCCCACGCAATAGGCAACTGCGCGGGAGTCGGAGTCCGGCAAGTGGACGCGCTGCGCACGGAGCGGGCTGTTGGCAGGGATGTCTGCAAGAGGCAGATGGAGCTGCTTGTTGGCTACGGCAATGGCCGCCGCTGCGGCTGCGCTGGGCTGCGGCAATGTGATTGTGCCAAGGTACTGCAAGACGAGTTCATCCAGCTGCTCGCCATCGAAATCGCCCACAACGTTCAGCTCCAGGGGACCAGCAGCGAGCTGCGCTGTGACCGCATCTCGTACGCCGTCCAATGTCAGTGCAGCGAGCTCCTCTTCGTTAGGATCAGCCAATCTGCGATCCCCACCCACCATGACATCCACCAGCGCCGATTTGGCCGCACGCTCCAGGGATTTCCCAACTGTGCGCGCAGCTGTCAAATGTTGCTGCTTCGCGCGCTCCAGCGCAGGCGCCTCCCAGCGCGGCTGTGCAAGCATGAGGTGCAGGACCTGCAGGCAGGCTTCAAGGCCGCCGTCGCCGACCGCGCAGCGCATGTGGACGCAGAGGAACTCCTCGTCGGCTTCTACGGTGCCGGACACGAGGTGTGACATGCAGAAGGCGGACACCTGGTCGCGTGACCACCGCCCCAGTGCGCCAGTCTCCTGCAGAGTACGTGCGCCCACAGTGACGGCTCCCGCGCCTGCGGGGCCTGCAGTTTGAGGCTCCGTCCATCGCCCGCCAGGCGTGCAGAGCGTCAATGACGCGCCAGCAGGCTCGTGGCCACTCCGGCGCCAGTTGAGCCGGAACCCGTTGCTGAGCCGGCGCTGCGCAACCCCACCAGTGCTTGCATCTGGTTGTGCAGGCTTCCAGCCCGCCAGCGGCTTGGAACCGTCCAGGGGCACGTAGTGCGGCGCTTGTTGCTCTAGCAGCTGCTCGATGTCCTCCTGAGGAACCAGCGCCTTAGGAATGGCGACATCGTGGTCATCAGACCAGCCTTCAGGCATGTCTTCACCACCAACAGACTCATACGAACTGCCGCTTTCCAGAGCAGCGGCGGCAGCAGCCGCGGCGGCAGCGGCACTTGCGTCGTGATCTCCCAGTGCATGCGCGATGTCATCCTCCGTGACTACAAGAGGCACGCCGTCGGCGGTTTCAGGCACGCACGCCACAATGGCAGTGGCGAGTGCTCCTCCAGCAACACGCTGCTCTGCCGGCAGCCCGTAATCCGCCACGAACGCGAACATCTGGGCCGCCGCGGTGTTGACATCGTCGAGCGTAAGTAGAGGTGCCACCAACTCCATGGCTGCGTGGCCTTGGACCTGGTCCATGACGACATGGCCCAGCGCGTCGGACTCCATGATGAAATTCAAGTTGTCTTCGCTCGGCACCTTGCCGGCCTGGGCGGCAAGCTGCTGGCTGTCGCGCATCATGGAGACGGAATAGCGCACCAATTCCGACTTTGTGACGCCGCTGCGGACGAGGCGGCGGACTTCGCCCAGCGCGCCGACGGTGGCTTCACGCCACGTGGCTGCCTCTGCATTGATGACCAGCGTCGTGACCGCGCAGCCCTCACGGCCGCTGTCGCTATGGTCCACATCCACGCTCACGAACGGGCAGCCAGGCTCCGACGCGCGTTGCTGCGCACGGAAAAGAAGCACGGATAAAGCCACGCGCTGCGCGAAGCTCGCTTTCAGGTCCGCGAGCGTGCGGACGCGCATGACGGGCAGCTTGCACATGCAGTGCAAGCTGAACTGCTGCAACAAATTGTGCTGGAACACGCGCGGCGGTTGCTCCACAGGGATGCGGTCTCCAGGTAGCGGCGCGAACGGAGTGCCTTGCAACGCAGCCAGCAGTGCCGGCGAGCCAGGCGACAGATGAGGGCAGCCCAGCGGGTACGGAAGGCCGTACACGTGTTTCACAGGCGGTCTGTATGAATGCCTTCTCCGCGGCGCGCCCTGAGTCGGGTCCCACGGCGCAGGCACGCCCCCGAACGCAGTCTCGATGTGCTTCACCACCGCGTCGGTGGCGTCGTCGCTCCCAAAGTCGCCCACAATGTACAGCGTCGCATTGGCCGGGAAGTACCAGCGCGCGTGGAACGCGCGCAGCGCGGCTGGCGCCCACCCTGCGATCTGATGCGCCAACCCGATGGGGAAGCGCTTGCCCAGCGCGTTCTCCCAATGCAGGTGCGCAAGCAAGGCGCAATCCACTCTATACTCGATCGTGTTCATCATCTGGCCTTCTGAAATCACAGCCTTCCGCTCCTTCTCCACACGCGCGTCAAGCAGCGGCGGCGCGAACGCGATGTCGTGCAGCGCGTCGAGCACGAGCGGAAGCATGGCTGTGCCGTCCGGTCCGCTGACTGGGGCATGGACGTGGAACACGGTGTGGTGGAAATCAGTGTACGCGTTACTCCGCGTCCCCGTGCCTTCGCACGCACGCGGAGAAAGGGGGGAGTCGCGTCAGGGTGGTGGTGAGAGCGCGCGCAGGAGAGTAGAGGATGTGCCGCACCTAGGAGGCGGTCCCGCTTCGGAGAGCCGAGAAAGGTGACATGCTCCACCAAGTGCGCGAGTCCCTGCTCATCTTCGCGCTCGTCCACGGAGCCGACGTGCATTTCCAAGTGAGCCTCAAAGCGAGCGCTGGGCACGCCGTTGGGCAGCAGGCTGTACCGCAGCCCGTTAGGCAGTGTGCCACGACGCAGCAGCGGGTGCTCCGGCAGCGGGTCAGCCAGCAGCTGGGGCTGCTGCGGTGGGTGGGGGGAGCGGGTGGGTGGCGAAGTGGGTGTGACCAGTGGCGCCTCTAAAGTCGCCGCCGCCGGCGGCCTTACGCCCGGTTCTGACCGCCCTGCGCCCCCTCCGCCACTGCCTCCGAGCGGGCCAGGTGCAGGCGCGGACGCGGCGACGGTGAACGGCCGCCAGGAGGCTCTTCTGCACACGCCCGACTCTCTCGGGCGGCCGCCGGACGGCACGCCAGTGCGCAAGACACCGCGACGCTGCTGCCGCAGTTCTGACCCTGCGCGGCTCCCACACCGCCGACGAGCCGCGGGCTCGCCACGAGCGCCACAAGGCTGTACAGACCCATTCACTGCTGCACTGCCGCTACGACAGGGCAGCCTCTGCCGCGGCGCGCACGGCCTCTGTCCGACTGCGGCTGTCTGTTCCATATGCACACTCACTGTTGCGAAGGAACACCGCTTCTCTCGTTAATGGTGACCTGGCGTGCGGCCGGAACAGACCTTGGCCCTCTCAAAGCACCGCGCCTTCCACTTCCGAGCAGTAGCCAAGGCACCAAGCAAGCAGCCAGGCCGCACGCGCGAGTCCAGTTCAGGCCATGCCGCTCCTATACGCTCTCGTGGCCCGCCGCACAGCAGTTCTTGCTGAATACAGGTGCGCGTTCTCGGACTCCACACGCGGCGGTGTGCACACGTAGCACACTGCGCGTCGTGTGTATGCACCGCGTTTGCGTTCGCCGCGTCCACTCGACTCTTGTGTTTGTCTGACACCGAAAGTGTTCACTGGGAACGACCCCACCACTTCCCCCGGTGTGCAGCGCGACGTCTGGGAACGCGAATACGGTGGCTCGCGCCATATTGGAGAAGCTGCCGACGACAGACAGGCGCGTGGCCCCTGAGCCCCACAACGTGCTATAAGGTGCTATAAGCTGCAACAGCACACCATGCGCTCACACCTCCCCCGCCCGGCCGCTCCCACGCACAGCCGGATGTCATATAGTCAAGACCGCCACTTGTTCCACGTCCTCTGCGCGGGCGGACTGGTGTTCCTGTGCATGGCGGATGAGCCCTTTGGTCGGCGGGTCCCCTTCGCGTTTCTCGAGGAAATAAAGTCTCGCTTCACCGCCGCGTACGGCGCGTCTGCAGCCACCGCGCTGGCGTACGCGTACAACACAGAGTTCAGTCGTGTGTTGCATCAACAGATTGACTACTTCTCTGCTGGTGGGGGTGGCGACGCGCTGAACCAGGCGAAAACAGACCTCGCGGATGTGCGTGCGCTGGCCGTGCAGAACATCGACGCGGTGCTGGACCGGGGGGAGAAGATTGAGTTGCTGGTGGACAAGACGGAGTCCCTGGCAGGGGATGCCTTCCGGTTCAAGAAGCAAGCCACACGGGTGAAGCACGCGCAGTGGGTGAAGAACATGAAGCTCACGGTGGTGGCTGTGTGTGTGGCCGTGCTCATCCTCTACTTCCTCATCGGCATGGTCTGTGGCTTCAGCCTCCGGTACTGCCGTAGCCAGACGGGGAACACGCAGGCGACGAGCGGGCCGTATGGACGACACAGGAGAGCATGAGCCCTGAATGAACATCCATGCTATGGTGTGATGAAGAAGATATATACCATCGTCCTCTGGCTCTCTACCGGCCAGCTAACTGAGGCACTTGTGGCGGGTCATACTGCACATCCTCCTTGCGCACGTTGATCAGCCTCACATGGAGCGTGCCTCCACCCGCATCTCGAGTCACGGTATGCATGCCCGTCCGCCAATCAAATGCGGTAATGATGCCAACCTCGTACACAACACCAGGCTCGCCGTTGCCAGTGCCGCCGCGAGCTGTCGGCCCGAGCGCCACGCCCTGTGTCTGAACTGCAACTGCTCTCCTCAAGCGCACGCGCCCCCCGACTCTGTACGTGTCGATGTCCGCGTCTGGCGCGGTATGCCTCAATCCTGCGCGGCAAGCCACAGGATCCCTCCCATCGGCCAGGCAAACAGCGCACTGCATGCGTCCTACTGGCAGTGCGCTTCCCGCGCTCGCGGCTGGGTCATCCAATGCAGCCGCGATGGCAGCCGCGCTGGGTCCCCCGAACTGAGGGTATTGCCACGGTTCAAGCACAGCAATGCCTCTGCTTCGGAGCTCAGCAACCACGCCATCCCTCGCCTTGCTCGCAGCATCCTGCACTCCCGCATTCATGGCTCTCACGGCCGCGTCACGATGCGCAACTGCTTTCGCATGATGCGGCGCTAATGCCAATGCCAGCTCGCTGTCTTCTAACGCCCCGCTATGATTGCCCTGCGCTGCTCGACACGAGGCGCGGTTGCACAGCAACACAACTGCACCGGGTAAGCCACACACATGCTGCTCGAAACGCACGTCACCGTCGGTGGGCGGCTGCATGGCCTTCGTGTAGATGGCCTCCGCCTGGGCGTACCTCTTCTCCTGGAACGCAGCTTTTGCGTCTTTCCGGGCGCCGTTCACGGCGCGGAGAACAGCAGCCAGCTTGCGTCCCGCATCACCAGACACAGTCTCAGCAGCTGCTTGCGCCTCGGACAGAGCGTCATTATCAACAGTCAGCTCAACCAATCGCCTGCTCGCGCGACCATGGCTCCCATCACAAGCAAGCGCAGTAACATACGCGGCGACTGCGTCCTTGGGCCGATGCAACGCAGCCAGCGCTGCGCCGCGATTGGCGTGATACGCAGCCACACCCGGGTGCAGGTCACACGCACGAGTGTACGCTCTCAACGCCGCCTCGAACCTGCCTGCGCGGTACGCTGTATTCCCCGCGTCTTTGCATTCAGCAGCTGTGATGTGCTCAGGACACGTGCTAGACGGTGGCGGCTCACTTCCAACACCGTCAAGCTGGTCGTCCGGCGAGGTCGCACTGCCGCGTGTTGCGATGGCGCGCCCTAGTGCCGTCTTCACCCGCGACGCTGCGTCGCGACCCGCTTGAAGTGCGTCGGCACTGGCGTTACGCAGCATGACGGTCGCGTGGAAGGCCTGCAGGACAGCATCTGAGAAGCCCACACTGTCCGCGGCTTCGTGGGCGCGCAGGAACGCGGACGCGGCTGCAGCAGCAGCAGCTTGGCGGTGTGGAGATGCAGGGACGCAGCCCCGCTGCGTGCGCGGTGCGGCAGGAGCGTCAATTCCATTTTCTGCACCATCGCCGTCTTCGCCAGCACCGTCGCCGTGATGTTCACCCGCACTCACAACCGCGTCATCGCCCTCTTCACCATCTGCTTCTCCCGTCGTGCCGGCTAAGAACGCCTCCAGACGCGCGGCTCGGTGTTCCCTTGCAGCCCGGCGCTCCTGCTCCACCGCTTCAAGCTCCGCCTCTCGCTCCTGCACGCATTCCGGGGCGCCGACGGAGTAGAACATGCGTGCATCCCGGGGAGGGGGTGTGTGACACAGGCTATGCACAATGGGGTATGTATTCCCGTGGGTTCCGTATTTCACTGTATTTTCGGACACTTTCGCCTCTGAGCCCTCCCACGGCCGTTCTCAGAAGCACCACAAGTAGCTGGCCAGTCCGCCAGCACGCGCAACCTCGCTCGTCGGCGGTGCGCCAGGTCTCCGTGGCGGAACGGTGGGATTCACTGCGCCGCTGGGAACGCGGCCGTCCAGCGCCTCAGCCAACGCGCGTGCCGCCTCCAGCTCCACCCGCTGCGCCGCCGCCAGCACGGCTGTGGCCGTCCCGCTGGCAGCGAGCAGCGCGTGCGGCGAGGCGAGTAAAGCCGCGTGAGTAGCTGCAGGGAACGGGCCTCCGTAATCTACCCCCACGGAACGCAGGCCGCGCTCATCACGTGCCAGTCCGCCGCACGCGTAGCCGCCTAAGACGCCGCTCTCCAGCGCCTGCGCGACTGCCCCCTCGTCGATGAGCGCGCCTGATGCGGCGTTGATCAGCAACAAGCCCCGCTTGACAGTGGCCAAGGCCGCGCTGTCAATGACGTGGCGCGTGCGTCTCGTCACATCATGCGTCGTCATGAACACCACGTCGCTGGATTTGAGCAGCTCGGGCAGCGCGGACACAAGCACCACGGTCGGCGCAGGCGATTGCCCCGGCAACGCGGCTTGATTCACCGCGCTGACCACCGCATCCACATCGCCCGTCACATTGGTGCTTCCCACAGGCAGGCACAAGATGGTGGTGACGCCGAGCGCGATGAGTGCGCGTGAAATGGCGAGCGGCAGTGCGCCAGTGACGCCAAGTAAGCCAACCGTGGCGCCGACGAGACTGCCGCCGGGCGCGGGCGACCGAACAGGGGGCACGTACGCGTCCCCGCCCGCTGCATCCGCACGTGTGTGTGCATCAACCTCGCGGAGGTGACGGAGGAGAGCGAGGCATTGGGCGACAGCGAGCTCGGTGACGAAAGGTGCTTCCAGGTCCGGAGACGTGGCTGAAACCACGACGCCAGCGGCAGTGCACGCGGCCACGTCCACGCTGCCCGCGCTGTGGTGGTGGAGCGCGAGTGAGAGGCGCCGTGTGCGCTGCGCGGTGTCCGTACAACAGGAGGCGATCCCAGCGCAACGCAAAGGGCACCTGCGAACACGCGCTCACGTACCGCCCGGCAACAGACACGGCCACGAACTGCGGACCCGCTTGTTTCACCAAGTCGCCGTCCACCGTATCGCCGGGGAAGGCGAGCAAGCCGTGTGCGCCGGAGATGCGCTCGTGCAGGGCGTTGTAATTCTGCGCACTTAGCCGCTCTTGAGCAGGCACGCTGTGCACTTGCAAGCCGCGGCCCTGTCGAAGACAGACGAAGCAGTCAAAAGGGAGGCGGCGGACGCCAGAGGTGGTCTTTGTCAGGCACGCACCTGTAGATAGCTGAGTGTCTGAGGTAATACGTTCTGGCTCACCACAACCACCGGCGGCGTGGATGCTGCAGGCGCAGGCGCGGGCGTCGTCGCGCTCGCCATCGCGTGTTCCTGAGAGGGGCGCGTGGATGTAGGGGGCAACCGGTGACGTCGCACCTAGGCAAACCTGAAGCCCCCGCTCGTCCAAACTATCGCGCGTGGTCCACCAGGCACGCGGCTCCATGGCGTGACTTCAGCCCCGGGACCGCCGTGTGGGTCCGCGGCGCGCCAATCGGTCTGTCAGGCTCACATCAAGGTGATGTTGTTGCTCCGAGCAGCCGCTTTCGCGCTGCTCCTGTCTGCCCACGACTGTCACGCGGCACCCAACTCATGGTCGTCTACCAAGACGGCCAAGAAAGGCGGCGGCGCGGGCGCGACTCAGCTGTCGCTGGTGCACATAATCACGGACCCTCTGGCCACGTGCAACGACGGCACGCAGTCCGGCTATTTCATGGCTCAAGCCACGTCTCAGGAGAACCAGTTCGACTGGCTCGTCTACCTCCAAGGAGGGGACTGGTGCTATAGCCAAGACACCTGCGCTCAGGTACGATGCACAACACGCCCAACGCCAACCAAGTTTTACGCCCCGCGCGCCCCCGCGCCGTTCTAACACACACGCACCTCCCTCTCCCTTCTTATCTGGCAGCGCTTCAACACGACGACCACGTACATGAGCTCGTCGAGCTGGCCGTGGCAGCTTCCGATGGGCGGCGTGTTTTCCTCCAACCCGGTGCATTCGCCCTTCGCCTCCTACAACAAAGTCCTGCTCGGCTACTGCTCGTCTGACGCCTACATGGGCGACGTGGCCGCGAGTGTGGACACGTTCGGCTTCGCGTTCAGAGGGCGGCGAATCGTGCTGGCAGCATTGACTCAGCTTGCTGAACAGCAGCAGCTAGGTCAGCCTATTCCGGGCGCCAGGCGCAAGCCGCGCCTCGTGCTTGCTGGCTGCAGTGCGGGCGCGCGTGGGGCAATGGTGAATGCAGACGCGGTATCGAATTGGCTGCTGGCCGCAGGTTTGGACATGGAGCTGCGCCTCCTCCTTGATTCCGGTCTCTGGCTCTCTCTCCCGCCTGCAAACCCAGCCATACCGTCCCTCGCGGAGCAGACACAGGCCGCGATTGCGCTGTTCGGGGGGAACGACACGGAGACGCTCTTAGGCACGGACTGCATGACAGCGCTGCCTGACACCCCCTGGGAGTGTGCGATGGGCCAATACCGCATGCCATTCATCAGCGCGCCGTACGTGCTCAACGCGGCGCAGTTCGACGCGTTCCAGCTGACGTACGATTTGGGAGGCACGCAGCCTGCGCAATGGAACTCGTCGGATGCGGCTTACGCGGACCAATACCAGCTGGCGACTGTGGCCGCACTTCAGCCGCTGCCCACCATCCTCCAATCCAGTGGCAACAGCAGTGTGTTCAGCGCCGCGTGTTTCAAACACTGCTTGACGGACAGCAGCGCGCTGTGGGGTATCAAGATTGCAAATCCTGCAGCTGGAAGCACGCCGAGTAGTCGCGTCGTGTCACTGCGCGACGTGCTGTTCGCGTGGATGGAGGGCGCGTACCATGTGCCGGGGTTGAAGAAACCAATCGTGGGGCCGCCGCCGGAGAAGGTGATGGACACTTGTACGGGGTTCAGATGCGGCACGTGTCGGACTCGCGGCCACGGACAATCGTCCGCCGCGACGCATGCTGGCCGCGCGGGGAGGCAAGAAGATGCAGCGGTTGAGGCGCAGCAGCTGGAAGAGGACCAGTCCCGCGCCCAGAGCCAGGAAGCGAGTGCTCAGAAGGCGAATGCCCGGTTCCAGAAGCGAGAGGCGAAGAAACAAGCCAAGCAGCTTGCTGCGCAGCAGCGGGCATCGTACACGGACACGGTATCTGCAGCCCGGGCGCGGGCCATTGTGATTATCGTGCTGCTCATCACGGTGGCTGTGTTTGCAGCTGTTGTTCATTTCGCGAGCAGCATTGCCCGGAACCCGGATCGGATGATCATGTCCGTCATGCAGGCGGAGCACGTGCCCGGCGTTCCACCGGGAAGGTCAGATAGTCCGGACCAGCTTGTCGGTCGAAAGAGAGTCGTTGAGGCCATGCCAGGCGGTGGCGCCGGGTCGGGTGCTGGCGTTGCTGGGGTCAACATCGTGTCCTCAGGCGGCGGGGGCGGAGCGTCTAGTTATCATCAAGGGGGATACGGGCATTCCGGCTACGGCGCGATCAGCACGGCAGGGAGCCCCGCGACCATGAGTCCAGCCGCAGGTGGTTTGAGCGTAGGTGGGTGGCAGACTTCGGCTGCGCCATCGCCTCGTGGCCCCATGGGTGGCCTGCTGCCGCACTTCGCGCTGCCTCAAGGCTTTCGACTCACGAGTCCAGGCCTGGACAGGTGGACACCAGCGTCAGGCGCGGCCACTGCCGCCAGGGTCCCGTCGCAAGACCAGCCACAGCCGAGCCGGCCTCAAGGCTTGAACAGCGCCGCGTTTGTGCGTGAGAGCCTGTAATATGACATCGGATAGATCATATATGCTCAATCGTCTGCGCCGCCAGTGTCGCTCTCGCTGCTGGAATCGCCTTGCCGATCGTCATCTCGCCAGTCGAAGTGCTCACCACGACTCTGAGCAGCCACAGTGGGTGATGATAAAGACGCAGAGCGCACAGTAAGGCGAGACGGCTGCCGTGCGAACGGATGGCCAGCACTTGGAGACAGCCGCGGGGACTGCGCTCCGCCTGGTGCATCGCCGCCACTGTCAGTTGAGCCCCGCCTCCCTTGATTCTCCTCGAATACGCTTGATAATCTCGGCCGCCGACTTGCAGGTGGCGGCCGCGCGCCAGTTCCGAGCAGCGCAAGGCTGATGCCGACACGGTCCCAGGTGGTTGTGCTGTCCGCGTTCTCGTCACCGCCATCGTTCTCAGCGTCCTCCTCCGCAATGACATCATCACCGACGCCGCGCTGGCGTGGCAGAGGGACGCCCCAATCGTGTGGCATCACAGCGTTTGCCGCAAAACCGGGTGCTCGCCGCGGTCTCGTAGACATCTGGTCTCTCTCAAAAGCCGCAGAATCAGCCATGTGGTCAGACAGAGAGTCGGCGGCGACAAGCGGCTGCATCTCCAACGCAGCGTCCTCGATTTGCGTCACCAGGCCGCCAGGCACGGAGCCAGCACTGCTGGCACTGCGAATCAGCACCGCGTCACTCGCCTTTCCACGGAGTTCAGCTGAAGACGTGCGTCTCGATGCTTCCGTCCCAGATCGATGGATCTTAGGCAAAGGCACGTTGGCTGTTGCTCTGTAATGCTCCATGTTGGCCACATGCTCGTTCTCAATGCGGAGCACGTTCCACATGCAGCGGCGCATGACCTCTAGCGCAGCCAGCGTCGTAGCAGCTGCGACCGAGGCGCCGATGTTGGGCGGCGCACAGAGCTGTATGAGCCACGTCAATCTGAGCAGGGCGTTGACGAAAATGATGGCAACGTATAGGCGCTGCGGCTGCTTGATGGTCCTGCCAAGCATGAGTGTGTTACGGAGCATCATGTGGCGCGATGCCACTCGCCCGAGGCCCCAATCCATGCGCACGTCCCACAGAAAAGAGTACACACTGCTCGCAAGGGCTGTCAATATCGCGATGCCCGTCCATGTCGGTGTTGGTCCGAACCGGACATCACGCAAGTAGCGCATCACACTCGCAGCTGCGCTCGTCGCGTACTTGCCCGTGTTCACCACATGTAATCGTGCGCCTTCGTCACGATAGCGGCGCAGGCATTGCGCGATGCGCAGCCACGCGGGAATAAGCGCGACTGTGAGACGCGCTTGTGCCGATAATTTGAAAGCGTCGCCATCGCCGCGAGCGTAGGCGCCTGATGTGAACCATGCAACCGCGTAAAGAAGGTCGCAAGCGGCCGGGATTTGGGAGGTGAACTGGTCCGCTAAGAACAGGTGTGGCAATCGCACGGTCCAGAGCGGTGCAGTGAGTGTCCGGACGAGAATCTCTGAAAAGAAGCTGCGACTTGTGCGCGGCGGCCATTGCGGCAAGCGCGATGGTAGGGGCACGCAGAAAAAGAGAGCGGCTGCGAGAAGAATGACGAACGGCGCTAAGCCAGTCGCATCCGCGATGTTTTGTGAGTCCCCGTCGCTGGTGGCGAGTAGCCGGGTCAGAATACCCGCCCACGAGATGAGCCAACCTGCGGTGAGGCACCCGGCAAGGAGGAGGTACTCCGGGAATGCCATCTCAGTCCCGGGGATTGAACCAAAAATGAATGCATGGCTTATGCGACTGCCACTCCACACAGCGACTGCGCAGCCGTGCAGGAACATGTGGAGGGTCAACAGCATGGGGCCTCTTAGGACAGGCAGCAGGGCGGCAGCGCGCGGGCCTGTCACTGGAGAACTGGCTGCGCGCGTCCATAGGACAGCGACGTTGACAGCTGCAGCAACGCAGCCGCCAGCTGCGAATCCGGCGCCGAGGAGTGTGCCGCTGCCCGGTGTTCTTGGTTGGGGTGGCCGAAGCTTGCTCAACGCCGCATGACGCGCCTTGCGCCGAGAGATGCGCTTCTGCGTCGCCGCATCGTGAGGCAATGTGCCGAACAACTCCCCGAGCGATTTCAGCACCTGGTGCGCCGCATGTTCCGTTCCATCACCGCCGCCATCAGCATGAGCGCCCTCCGTCCGTGGCGCCGCTTTCCACTGCTCCTCCGCAAGGCACTGCTCGAGCGCTTCGAATTCACGCTCAATGCCTTTGCACAGCGCATCGCACGTCAGCAACACAGCTGTCCAATTGCACCGCTCAAGCGCTGCCAGGTACACCGCTTCGCACGCATACGCAGTCAATTTGTCGTGCTTCTTGATGATCTTATGCACTGCAGTCTGGTTGAGCCGAATGAACGAGGACAGAAGAAGAACGCCGCGGTAGCATTCCGTCAGGGCTCTCCGCAGTTGGCGACCATCTCGCTTAGCCACTGCGCCATCCGCAAGCTTGACATGGGGCACGTGCATGTGCGGCACGTGCGGCAAACCGAGGTGCGGCAAGTGGGGCAAATGCAACGTGTTCAGCAATCCGCCCCGTGGCTGCAGAGATGCATCAACGGTGCTTTGCACAGAAACAGCGGCGTCCACAACGTGTTCTGCCGGGGCTGCCTGATGCGCAGTTGCATCATACGGCGGCGGCGGCGGAGTTTCAGCCCTGGACGCGTCAAAGCCGCCACCGCCACCTGAAGTGTGGTGCATGGCCATGACTGCAGCCACACCGTGTCGTAACGGCACATCCACACCACCACCGACTGCTGCAGCTGCTGCTCCGTCTGTTGACATCGCGCTTGCATTCGAATCACCGTGTTCGAGATCGTTGATGCTCTCAGTGTCGCTGTCTCCCAGCGACACCTCTATGCCTCCGCCTAAAGAAAAATGGACGCCATGGTGCGCTGTAGAAGAGTGGGGATGCACACCGCTACCATTCGCAGCGCCGTCACTGGGTGCTTGCAATACGAAGAAATCTGTCGATGGCGAACCTGCAGGTGTGCTGCCAGCAGCAGCAGGATACGGCGCCCGTAGCTTGCCATTGTCGTCGTCATCGTCACGAGCACTGGACGCCGATGCTACCCCCACGGGCGAGTCTCCTGTACCAGACCCGCCGCCACTATCGCTCACACGGCGCCGGAGGGAGCCACCGCTGTCCCCACTGGCATGATGGTGGTGCCTCACCGCGGACGACACTCCGCCAGCCTGCTGCTGGCGCTGCACGTCGCTCACGAACGCGCCTGTCCGCTTGAGCACGGGCTCCTCCTCCTCCTCCTCCAGTATGCCGTCACCATCACCGCCCCCCCGTTCAGCAGCTGCCAGCGCAGCCTCGTGTCTTCGTCTCGCGGCGGACACGAAGTCGCGATGCCTTCTCAGCGCAGACATGATGTCTTCGAAGCGTTGCTCGAACAGTCTGGAATGCAGGTCCACAAATTGACTCACTTTGGATACCTCCTCATCCAGCGCTGCCCAAAACGCACGCAGCTCGCCCAGGGCAGCTGTACGCCCAGCTTGAGGTGTCCGCTCATCCACATGTGTCGATGGAACACGCAGCGTGCCGCTGCTGCTGTTCTCGGCGTGCTCTGTGGCAAGGGCTACCAACTCGACGTGAATGACCGCGCCACGACGGCCGCTACTGGACGCAAGTGACGGCCCAGACCCAATTTTGTTGCCGCCACTATCACGCACACTCCCACCCGTCCAGGAGCCGCCACTGCCACGAAACGAGCGCCTCAAGCTGCTATTCAGGCGCACCAGCGACGATGGCGGACTTCCACCACCAGCAGCAGTAGCACCAGCTGTATGCTGGCGAAGGCTGTTGCTTCTCGGAGACGGCGGCGCGCTGAGCCCAGTGTCGCCGGTGGCTAGAGATGACAAACTGGCGCTGGTGGTGAACTCGTCCAGGCTGTCAAGCACAGCCTTGAGCAGCTTCTTGAGCTGCTTGTAGTCCACGTACGCGGTGCGCCACTCGGGCACGAGGTCCTCTTCCAGCGTCTTCGCGAACTTGACCTGCAAAAATCAGCGTCAGCTTGACAGCGGCGGAGACAGGTTTTGGGGGCGCAGGAACGCGCCATCGGGGGCGGTCAGAGACGTGGTCAACAACGAGCTATGTGTTGCGCACGCGCAGAGCTCATTTTCAACACAGGCGCCAGCAAAGGCGGCCCAGTCCTAACACGCTGACAGTGAAAACAGAAAGACACGCCAAGGCTGAGCAGCCAGCGCTGTCACTCACATGCCAGCTGAGTGGCCGCACAGCGGATGCAGTAGCTGCAAGAGTGCCGCCTTGCGAGAGGCCACTGTGGTGTGACGCGTCAGCATTGGCATTAAGTGCCTACCCCGTCGATCGTTCCAGCAGCAACCACGGCGACACGCTTCGTGCCTGTTGCCTCCCCAGTCGGGGTCGCACACTCAGTAAGGGCGCCAGCGCCGCGCATGTGGCGCGCCCGGATCGCTCGGCGCGCGGCTGCTTCCTTCGGTTGGCAGCACCAACCTCCACCTGCCCTCCTGCGCAGCGCAAGCGCAATGCGCATGTCGTCCACACAGCAACAGCAACAGCAGCAGCAACAACAACACAGACGGCTTGGCGTGCTTGCCAGCCACTTGGGCGCCAGCAACGCGGGCAACTCGTGGCAGCCTTCAGCAGTGCATCCTCCTGACAGCACCCGCGACTCCAGCGACGGCGCCTCCACCCGGGGATACCGCCTGTCTCGCCTCAGCGCTGGAGCTGCGGCTGGCTTAGCGACATGGGCGGCTACCGCGCCGGAGACGAGCGGCGGAGAAGGTTTGGAAACTCTTTCTGTGTCAGAGCTGAAAGCGCTGCTGTCCAGCGCGAACGTGGACTTCCGCGACTGCTATGAGAAGAGCGAGCTCGTCGCACGACTACGCATGGCGCGCGCGGCACTCCCGCCGGACACTGCGGCGCAGCTCAACGCACTGCTTACACGGGTGCCTACTTCTGCGGCAGCACCTCTTGGGAGCAGCATCGCGTTCGCGGATGCAGCTGTCTCCACTGGCCACGCACTCCTCCCTGAAGAGGCAGTCACTGTGGCGCTCTTCAAGCGATGCAGTCCCAGTGTGGTGCACATCCGGACGAGCGCCGTTGCCCGCACTCCGTTCAGCGTGGACGCGTTGGAGATTCCTCAGGGCGCTGGCACTGGCATCGTGTGGGATGACAAGGGTCACATCATCACCAACTTCCATGTCATTCAGAGCGCGCAGCGAGCCAAGGTGACGCTGTCGGATAATACGACGTGGGAGGCTAGCCTTGTGGGCTACGAGGCTGATAAGGACCTCGCTGTGCTCAAAATCAGCGGGCCGGCGACACTGGAGAGCGGCAATGGCAGCATGAATGGCGCCAGCGTGCGGCCTGCACTGCCACGGGCAGCTCAAGGCCAGCAGCCAGAGAAGCTGGTGCCCATCACAGTGGGCACCAGCCAAGGCCTTCAAGTCGGACAGAAAGTGCTTGCGCTGGGCAACCCGTTCGGCCTGGACCGCACACTCACCCAAGGCATCGTCAGTGGAGTTGGCCGCGACATCCGCAGCATCACTGGGCGTACCATCCGCGATGTCATCCAGACAGACGCAGCCATCAACCCCGGCAACAGCGGCGGGCCGCTGCTTGATGCCCGTGGCAAGCTCATCGGCGTGAACACGGTGATTTATAGCCCATCAGGGGCTTCTGCAGGCGTCGGCTTCGCCATCCCTGTGGACACCGTGCGCCGTGTCGTGAATGCCATCATCCGGGAAGGGCGTGTGGTGCGCCCCGCGCTCGGGGTGCACTGCGCTGCCGACGCCCAGCGCAGCCAGCTGGGTCTCCGAGACGGAGTCCTTATCATCGATGTAACGCCCAACGGACCTGCCGCCAAGGCGGGCCTGCAGGGCACATTCCGTGATCGCTACGGCGCCCTGGTGCTGGGCGACGTCATCCTCGCGGTGGACAGCCAGAAGGTGAGCACGGTGGAAGACTTGCTGGCGGCAGTGGAGGAGAAGCAGCCTGGTGAGAGCGTCGCGCTGCGCCTCCAGCGCGATGGCAAGGAGCGGGTGGTCAGCGCGGTGCTCGTCGAGCGACAGAGCCCGTAGAAACGAAGGCCTGAACGGGGGAACGGGACACGTCACACAGAGATGCACCTCAAAGCGAACGCTCTGCGAAGCACGCACAGCGCTCTTAGACAGAGCACACAGTTTTAGACAGCATTTATCGTCCCGTGCACACACGCCATGGTCCGTTCCAGCAACACCCCGTCTGGACTGTGCTTGTGTGCACCGCTTGCCTTGGCCGCCCCGCACCCACTCGGCTTGCGCTGCGTCTGCCTGCACTGTCCACACGCATCTGCAGCGCGCACACTGGCTGTGGGAGCTGCACACGAGGCCGCACCCCCGGTTGTGAAAGGCAGTGGTTGAAGCCCTATGACTGACTCTGTGTTGTTGCGCGGCTTCTCCCCCAGGAACAGGCGCTGGACGTGCTCACACACGCAGCTGCGCGCCACTTGCTATTAGACGCCCGGAAGCCAGGCGGATATGGCGTCGGTGCACTGGGAGACAAGGTCCGTCCTCCTGCTAAAAAAAGGAGCCAAACCGCCCCCGGCTCACCCCCCTCCCCCCTGTTGCGTGTGCCAGCTGCACCCAGCAGACGCAGGCATGCTTGCAGCCATCGTCATCGTCGTGGGTGTCGGCTTCCCGCTCTGCTGCTACTTCCGCAAAGGCTGCATGCTGTGGGAGGCTCGTCGGGCTGCGACGGAGCAGCGTGCCATGGATGACCACCAGCGCTGGACGGAGTCTGGTGGCACTGTCGCTTCTTGGATCGCTCGCAGGAAGGATAACATGGAGGAGGACGCAGCGCCGTTGGAGAAAGGAGGTGAGAAGAAGAAGAAACAAGGCGGTGTTGAGTTGGTGAAACCATCTGCGCCGCCTCGCTCCAGTTTGAGACGGGGCGGTGCCGCGCCCACCGCGGATGCGGACATTGAGGCGCCGCTGCAGCCAGCAGCACCTGCTGGTGCGCGTCCAGGCATGTTTGGTGGCCGCTTCGGACGAGGTGGGGCCTCAGCAGCAGCCCCTGCTCCTGCGGCTGCCCCCATGGCCACCCCGATGCATGAGGAGGAGGACGATTTCGACGACGACTTCAGCGACACAGCGACGGACTACACGCAGAGTACCCGTGTGACCAGATGATGAGACGGGGTTAGAACAAAGGTCTATAGAACGAATGTTACGCCGCCGGTGTCATTACACTCATCAGCGTGCGCGAACGACGGCACCGGCTGCACCCTCGTCGCCGCTGTCGTCTCCGTGAGCGCCACCACCACCGTCGTGTGGCTGTGCCGAGCAGCACATGGATGCAATGGCATTACTCACGGGCACTTCCAGCATCTCCCGGGCAGCGGAGAAGGCATTCTCAGCCGCACGGAACTCCCTTGCAGCAGCAGTGACGAGATCTCGGCTTGCGCAGGCGGCCGATGCTACTGTTGCATCGAAGACCAGTCCAGGGTGGTGCTGTGGCAACGTGCCACTCACAGCCGCTGCGGCAAGCAAGCTTCCCAGTTTCGCGTGTGTGCCGTAGTCCGCCATGGAAGTCACCAGGGCTGGGTGTTCAGAGCAAAAGCGGCTGTACAGCACCACTTCCGCATTGCTCCACGGCACGCCGTACGCCGTGAATGAACCAGGCGGCAGAATGCGTGCGGGGTGAGAGTCCTGGTCACGCGCTTGAGCGGCACGTTGCTCAGCCAGGGCCGCATCCAGCAGTGCTGCCAGGTGTTTTGGAGCCTCGAAGCGAGACAGCAGTTTCGCGGCCCCCGGGTTGCCGTCCTTGACGTGGCAGAAGAGCAAGCCGATGAGGAGGACCGCAGCAAGACGGCCTCCCGGTCTGGAAGGGGGGCTGGGATCACCGGTGACGCCGGAACTGCACTTCGTGTCCAGGACCGTCCACGCCGCTCGTCCACCGTCATGCAGCATTGACCGCAGTCCGTCGTCGTGGGCGCAGCGCAGGAGGGCAAGGCAGGCGTAGGCGCCGGGCGCGGTGTCCAGGCCAGCTTGCTGCACTGCTTTTGTGAGTGCAGGGAACGACGGTCTCAGCCCTTCTCTCCCACTGCCCAGCTGCGCGAGCTCGGCTGCGCACTGCGCGGCGGAGGAGGCCGCCTCAGAGGGCTGTCCTTGCGTGGTGTTTGGTCCCAACACGAGGTCACCGAGCTTCACACAGCAGTTACACGCCACCGCCGCCTCCCTGCACGCGTGGCTGGCTGTCAGCAATGCAGCAAGCGCGTCCAGCGCGCACGTGGTGGCAGCATCTACAGGCCGTGGGGACACGAGGTCGGTGAGTCGCTGAACGACTTCTGGGCCAGAACTGTGTAACGCTTCTGTCGCAGCCGGAGTTCCCGGACCGCGTGCGAGCGCTGAAATGGCACGACAGCATGCAGGCACAGCTGCCGCGCTCCGGTTCAGCGTGTGTGCGCTCAGCACGCCGCCTAACGCGGGAAGGACACCTTGCTTGCAGAGCGCTTCCCGGGCATGCAGCTGTGACGGAGACACGAACAGCGCGGCGACGCCCTGCGCTGCGCGAGTGCACGCGTCGCTGTTCCGACCGGTGCGTAGGGCAGAGAGGAGCTGACCCACGTCCGGAGTGTCGTCCATGGAAGTTGACTGGAGGCTAGCCACGTGGCAGCGCTGCCACGTGGCCCACTCTTGTGCGCCTTTCGAAGGTGCATCGGGGCCGCGTGTGTCAGCCTCTCAATGCACTTTCAGAGCAAATGAGCCTGTCGCTAGAAGTGGCCCACTTCGCGCATGCGGCATGCGCCCGCCTTTGCGCAAGGGGCGCTTCTTTGTCCAGGCACTGTTAGAAATGTCTAACTGCATGTGACTCAACGTGTAACCGCAGGGACGGCTGGGCACCCTAGGAATGGCATATGACGATGCGGAGACAGCTGCAGTGTGCCTGTACACTGGGCGCGCCCCAGCTGCCGACGTCCTCAAAGCTCTCAACGCCTGTCCTCGGCCGCTGGCTGCCCTGTGCTCGTGCTTGGACGCAGACACGCACCCCAGTGCAGCATACACGCACCGCGTGCTTGCACCGGTGCTCAGTATAGCTCGAGCTGACGACGCTTTAGACGACGACGACGCTTAGTGCTTGGACAGGTTACATGACGCGCACGGAAGTCTGTTGGCTTCAGGCACGCAGCCAGCAGATGTATGGATTCACCGGCGGTTCACACTCACAAGAGGTGGCACGCCTATTTGGTTGCGCAACAGCTCCAACATGCTGGCCTGTGCCACTGGTGCTCACGTCTGGCCAGCAGGCCTCGCGCTCGCTCGCTTAATTCTTGCCCATCCACAGAGGTTTAGCGGCCCAGATGCCCGCGTACTGGAGCTTGGCGCTGGTGCCGGCCTTGCGGCTCTTTGTTGTGCGTTGAAGATCGACCCGCCTCCAGCCTCGTTGGTCATCTCTGATGGCAGCATCGAAGCGGTTGCCAATCTTTCACACAATTTCGAGCTCAATGGCGTCCATCACAGCGTGGTTGTAGATGGCAGCAGCGATGTTGAGTGCCGCGTCCAAGTCATGCACCTTCCATGGGATCGTGTCACACTGGAGCTGGCAGGTGCGATGGCGCCCACCATCGTGCTTGCCGCCGATGTGTGCTACGATCCAGCGGATGCGCCTTCGCTGGCATGTGCGTTAGCGCTGCTGTTGTCGCATAATCGGGCAGCATGCGCTAGCGCAATTGTCCTGGTCACGAAGCGCAACGCAGATACCGTGTCGTGCTTCCAGCACGCCTGGCGCGATGCTGGACTCAGTTGGCGCGACGAGACAGATACGATTCTATCCGCCGGCGGATTCCAGCACTTGCCGCCTGCAACGCACGACCAGGGTGAAGTCGTTGCCTTTACCCTCTCCGGAGGGCACATCTACAGTAGAGACGTGACATGACGTATGATTGTGTGTATGAAACTTCATGCCATCACCGGCTCTCTCAAGCGGCCCTCTGGAGTGGAGAAATTACGACTGCTCGGTGGACCAGAGTCAAAGGCAGCGTTCTCTCCGTGCTTCACACCATCAGTGGCGGCGGTGGTGGAGATGCGCACAGTGTTACCATTACCATCCGCATGTCGTGCGGACGGCCACCCGCCTCGCGGTGAGTGCTCTGGTCCGCAAGGGGCGCCCACTTTGCCCTGGAGTGTCACCGAAACGCTCTCCTCCCAGCACGGGAACGGCCACGCTTCGCCATCCACTTGCGCAGACAAAGTCCCCCTTCCAGGCCGGGCACCCGGGTCTTTGCGTGCAGGATGGAACTGCTTGTATTGCTCCTCGCTACGGAACGTCA
>Ga0164296_1001799_pt1 | contig 22101 bp, 18 predicted proteins | sample GEODES057metaG_FD_113533 | JGI IMG/M metagenome (GOLD analysis project Ga0164296, IMG submission 113533) | Dystrophic lake water microbial communities from Trout Bog Lake, Wisconsin, USA - GEODES057 metaG | ecosystem: Environmental > Aquatic > Freshwater > Lake | place: USA: Trout Bog Lake...
AAGGTGTGGGACTCATTGTCACCTGCCGATCGCAAATTGATCGATGATGCTGCTGATGAATCGACCCAATTCCAGCGCAAAGAAGCCCGCGCTGCCGTAGCAGCCAATTTGGAGTTGATCAAGAAAAATGGTATCGCAGTCACTCAACTCTCTAGCTCTGAGCAAGACAAGCTGCGCGAAAAAATGAAACCAGTGATTGCCAAATTCTCTGCATCAGTGGGCGAATCGACCGTTAATGAGATGATGGCTGAATTGGCGAAATTGCGTAAATAATGTTCGCGCTAGGAAACTCTGGCTGATCTAGTCTCTAAGGCTAAAATAAGCCAGAGTTGACTCTTACACGTTGACTCGTTAGTTAAGTGAATTTTGATAGATGGCATAAGAAGCATGATCAATGGCAATACCGAGCTCATCGCTCACATTGGATACCCCACCCACAGTTTTAAGTCACCAATGATTTACAACCCCTATTTTGAAAAAAAGGGGATCAATGCCATTGTGGTCCCCATGGGGTGCCAAGCGGATCATTTTGAAACGTTTTTAGGCTCTGTGTTCAATTTGACCAATGTAAGAGGGGCCTTGATCACGATGCCTCATAAGGTGACTACTGTGGGCCTTCTCCACGAAGTGACTCCCACTGTGCGTGTGGCTGGCGCATGCAACGCTGTCAAGAAAAACGCACAGGGACATTTGATCGGAGATATGTTTGACGGCTCGGGTTTTACCAGGGGCGTCAAAAGAAAAGGTTTTGACTTGATTGGTAAACGTGTATTGGTTGTGGGTTCTGGCGGTGTGGGCAGCGCAATTGCTGCTTCCTTGGCTGCAGAACAGATCTCAGGCATAGGCGTTTTTGACAGCAACACCTTAGCGGCTGAAAATTTGGCCATCAGGCTAAAAGAAAACTACCCCCAAATCGAAGTCCGCAGCGACAGCAAGGACCCGCAGGGGTACGATTTGGTAGTCAATGCGACTCCAATGGGAATGAGCGAAGGCGATCCCTTACCTATGGATGTGTCTCGTATTGCACCCTCAACTTTTGTAGGGGAGGTGGTGATGAGAACTGAAATGACAGCATTTTTGAGTGCAGCCAAAGCTCGGGGATGTCAAGTTCAGGTAGGCTCAGACATGCTTTTTGAGCAAATTCCTGCCTACTTAGAGTTTTTTGGATTCCCGAGCACCACGGCTGAGGAGTTGCGAAGCTTGGCTCAATTGGGTTCTTGAACTAGAGTGGATGTAGCCGTAAGTTGTCTCTCAAAATGAAAGACTGATTGACTCTCCAGTTTGATCAATCAAACGACAAAGGGTAGTCTTTGGCGAATTTTTGCCATCGTGAAAGGTCCGCTCTCACAAAACGGTCCAACTCCTTGCTATCGGAGCCCACCACCTCGAAACCTGCATTTTCTAAACGCGCTTTGATTTCTGGATCCTTGAGTACTTGGGCAAATTCTGACTGCAGCCTCTCGATGGTCAACGCGGGAGTCGACGCTGGTGCAAAGATGCCAAACCAGTTTTGCGCTTCAAAACCAGGAAATCCAGATTCAGACACTGTGGGTACTTCAGGTAAATCGGCTTGACGCTTGAGGGATGTCACTGCTAAATATTTCAACTTACCTGAGATCACGTGTTGACGAAAGATGCTATGGGCCAAAAGCCCAAATTGGGCTTGATTGCCCATGAGGGCTTGTAAGGCTGGTGCCCCCCCCTTGAACGAAAGATGAACTGCATTGAGGCCAGAGCGACGACTGATTTCCTCGGCGGCCAAGTAGCTCAGCGTTCCAACGCCAGGGGATGCGAAATTCAATGAGCCGGGGCTCGAAAGATTGAGTTGAATCATCTCCTTGAGAGTATTGCCCTTCAAATTAGGGTTTGCGGCCAATAGCAAAGGAAATCGTGCCAAAAGACTCACAGGTGAAAAGTCCCTGAGCGTGTCATAGGGCAGAGATTTCAATGCAATCGGGTTGATGGTGTGTGAGCTCAAGGCGAGTAAGAGCGTGTGACCATCGGGAGCAGACTTGGCGACCCACTGACTTGCGATCACTCCAGAGCCGCCTGGGCGGTTGTCCACCATGACGGCTTGTGCCAATCGCTCAGACAATTTGGGCTGAATGACCCGTGCCAACAAATCAGTGGGATCCCCAGGAGCAGAGGGCAAAACGATGCTGAGTGAGTGACTTGGAAAACTTTGAGTCTGTGCAAGCGACGTTTTGCAAAAAACTGTTGCCAGGCAGGTTAAGACAACAATGCGTGATAAGAGTGTGTTTGGGAGACGAATAAGGAAGATCAACTCGGTTTTACCTTAATTGAATTTTGAAGCAATGGTGATATGCTTTTACAAGCGCATTATCAAATCAATTTTTTGACTGTAAATCCATGGAAACACCAAGCACCACCCACCTAAAAACCGATGTTTTGATTGTGGGTGCTGGGCCAGTGGGGCTAGCCTTGGCCATTGAGTTGGGGAGTAAAGGGATTGATTGCCATGTGGTTGAGCAAATGCCTGAAAATGGTTTTCATACCCACCCGCGGGCCAATCTCATTAACCAACGTACCATGGAGTTTTGCCGGCGTTGGGGTGTTGCACAAAACGTTCGGGACGTTGCAACCCCGCCTGACTACCCCCATACTGGCATGTATGTCACCTCCATGAATGGACATCTGATTGCCAAAATCGAACGCCCTGAGCATGGACAAGACGCTAAATCAGCCTTCTCGCCAGAGTCTGCCCAACGTTGTAATCAGATATGGTTTGACCCAGTGCTGAGAAAAAAAGCACAAAGTTTAAATTCAGTCTCTATGCACTTTGCGCATCAATTCACCTCATTTGAGCAAGATGCATTGGGTGTGCAATCAAAGATAAAAAATCTCCACTCCGGTGCTGAAGTGAATGTGCAGTCTCGTTTCTTGGTCGCTTGCTGTGGTGCAAGAAGTCCTATTCGTCAATTGCTTGGGATTGACAAGGACGAAGGTCAAGTGCTGGGTGCACCGATGAGTCTGTATTTCAAAGCCCATGAGTTATGGACTTACCATGAGATGGGGAAAGGGGTGCTGCATTTCTTGATCGATGAAAAAGGTGTGTGGGCGACCTTGAATTCTCTCAATGGTGGAGACCTCTGGCGAGTTACTTTGCATGGAGGTGCCAAAGTTTGGGGACAACCCAATGAGTTGGATCATCAACACGTATTAACCAAAATCATCGGTAAACCTTTCCCCTACGAAATCATCGCCATCAGCCCTTGGGTCAGAAGAAAGTTGGTCACTGCCCAGTACCAGCATCAGCGTGTTTTCTTGGCCGGTGACTGTGCGCATCAAAACACACCAACCGGTGGCTACGGCATGAATACTGGCATTGGCGATGCTGTTGATTTGGGCTGGAAGTTGGCGGCCTATTTGGAAGGTTGGGGTGGAGAGGCTTTGCTTGCAAGTTATGACTTAGAGAGGAGGCCCGTTGCAGTTCGCAATGTCAATGAGGCCACCAAAAACTTTAATTTGCGCAGTTTTCCAGAGCCTCGTCCCGAGTTGCTCGAATCCACAGAGCAAGGGCGGGAGGCACGTGCACAATTGGGGCAAGAAATTATCCGCTTGACCGCACAGGAGTTGGTGAGTGATGGTATAGCCATGGGATACTATTACAAAGACTCTCCAGTGATACATTTCGATGAGGGCGTTCCACCGCTTGAGAGTGTCACCGATTATGTGCAGAGCAGTTATCCCGGTGCTAGGGCGCCACATTACTGGCTAGAGCCAGAGGTTTCAACCTTGGACTTGTTTGGCAAAGGATGGGTATTGCTGAAGTTGGGTCAAAAGGCGATAGATACCAGCGAGTTAGAGCGGGAAGCCAATAGCCTGGGAATACCGTTGACAGTTCAAGAGATTGCCAATCCGAGTGTGCATGACCTCTACGAATACCCTCTGGTGCTGGTGCGTCCAGATGGACATACAGCTTACCGGTCTCAACAACCACCTGAGTCAGCTCGTTCATTGTGGTTACAACTTTGCGGCTTAATCAAAAGTGAGAATTCACTCAAATAAAAGATGAAGTTCTCTATTACTTCAGTCCTGGGGGTCATATTCACCCTCATTTTGACTTTGTGTTGTAACTCGCTTTTATTCGCACAAAGTGCCAAAACCTTGGGCGAGCTCTCCAAATATTCAGGCACCGATCGAAGCCGGTTATTGATTGAGGGTGCAAAAAGGGAAGGAGAGTTGACGCTTTATTATGCCCACCCCATTGTTCAAGTTATCGCTGAGGCGTTCAGTAAAACTTATGGGATCAAGGTCAAATCGTGGAGAGCGGGATCCGAGGCTATTCAGCAACGTGTAATGACAGAGCAAAGAGCCGGCAAATTTGAAATCGATGTCCTCTCAAATACGGCGTTGGATACCGAGGCAGCCTATAAGATGCGACTCCTACAAGAAGTTGACTCACCAATTCACGCTGTCCTCATCGATAAAGCTGTGCCCATGCATCACCAATGGGCGGCTTTCAATATGGATATTTATTCTTTGGCATACAACACGAAGCTTATTAAGGCTGAGGAATTACCCAAAACTTACGAAGATCTGATGGACCCTCGTTTTAGAGGTTTACTTGGAATGGAAGCAGATGACTCCATTTGGTATGGTTCTGTGATCAATGAATTAGGGGATAGCCGAGGGCGTGCTGTGTTTGAAAAAATCATGTCAGTCAATGCGCCATCTATTCGAAAAGGTCACTCGCTCTTGAGCACGATGGTTGCGTCGGGTGAGGTACCCTTGGCTTTGGATGTCTACAATTGGAACCCAGAGCAACTCAAACGCAAAGGCGCTCCCATTGAAGTGGCTTGGCTCCAGCCCATCTTGGCGCTTCCCTCTGCCGTGGCTGTGATGAACAAGGCACCTCATCCCTACGCAGCCTTGCTTTTTTATGATTTCGCACTCTCAGAGGGGCAAAATTTGGTGGCTCAGGCCGGATACGTGACGACCAATTCAAGAGTGGAAAGCTCTTACTCCTCTTTAAAATACAAAGTCATTGACCCTTCTTTTGCGCTAGGCCAACAAGAACGCTGGTTCAAATGGTATTCTGAACTCCTTCTCAAACGTAATAACACTCCCTGACAAAGACTTCAATGCATTCCAATCACCTTGAACTCAGCATCGCATTATCAGATAACCACTATACACGCCCAATTTTGCAAGGCCAAGTGGGGGTCCAGGGAGTGAAACTGCTGCCCACTAGCGTGCATCCGTCTGAAATGTTTTGGCGACAATTGAAATATGCGGACTTTGATGTCTCTGAGATGTCCTTGTCTTCCCTATTCATTGCAAACTCCAAGGGCGATCGGCGATGGGTGGCATTGCCCATTTATACATCGAGGACATTTTTTCAAACTTGGATTTTAAAGAGAACGGACCGTGGAATTGAGTCACCCATGGACCTCAAGGGCAAACGCGTGGGTGTTCCTGAATACCAACAAACTGCAGCCCTTTGGTCCAGAGGTATCCTTCAAGATGAATTTGGTGTTCATGCCCAAGACATTGAATGGTTCATGGAGCGAGGTCCACAATTGAGCCACGGTGGGTCAACTGGTTTTGTACCTCCTAAGGGCGTTGTCTTAAATCAAATTGATAGCTCAACGAATATTGGCGAAATGCTTGTGAACGGAACACTTGATGCAACGTTGTTGTACTTGCCTCATAAAAATTTGGTTGATCGATCCACCACCGACGTTTTGAGCTATCCCTTCATCAAGCCTTTGTTTGAAGATCCTTTTAAAGAAACTCAGCGCTTTTATAAAAAAACTGGCTTATTCCCCATTAACCACACCGTTGTGATGAAGCGTGAATTATATGAACGTCATCCATGGTTGGCGCTGAATATTTATCACGCGTTTCAGCAAGCAAAGGACGATGCTGATCGCGATGCAAGAGAGGCTATTCAATCCATGCTTGAGGTGGGTGCGTTATTGAGTGCAGAGCCCAATCAGAATTGGCAAAGCCAAGCCAAAACTTATGGAATGAAGAACTCCAGAGCGGTGATCGAGAAAATAGCTCACTACATCCACGATCAAGGGTTGTGTGAACGAGTTCTAGGTGTAGAAGAAATATTTGCCAAGTCTACGCTTGATATTTGATTATTTAGCGTTTTAGATACGGTCATTCAGCCTTAATCAAGACCATTTTTTCTGCCGCGCTAGTATGGTGGGTGAGCTGATCATGACTTGAAGTTTTTCATGAGTTGAGAAGAGTATTTCAATACTCAAAGCCTTTCGCGAAGCTCTCGCATGACCTTTTCCCGATAGTTTGGATGCACATGGTGTCCAAAAGTTGTTTTAAGTTCTCCTTGATTGATTATGATGATATTGCCCTCTGAGTTGAGGGTTTGTACTCTGGTGAATCCTCGGGTCAGTTTGATCTCACTTTCTTGTCTTCCTTTTTTCCTTTCAATGATGACAAGATTGTTGTCAATGACCAAGCGCTCGAAATCAATGGCATGCATGGCGTTGTAGTAAAAGGCAACGCTCAAGACCAATATTTCCACAAACGAAAATGGCAATATGAGGGAGGCACCTAAAAAATAGAAAACCGTGCCAATGAGTAAAGACACGATGGCCAGAGAGGCAAAAATATAAATCAACTGTTTGGGGGAAATTGAGCAATTTCTTTTAAAGTGCCACTCCCAGCCTGTCTGAGTTTTTTGCGCGTAAGTGCTTTGTTGCATGGACTAACATTCTTTTGTATTAGTCACTATTTTAATTTAATCAACTTTTTTGGTTTGTCCCTGACCAAATTGGGTTTTTCATTGCCGTAAGTCGTCTGTTGCTCCTGCCGCAATGGAGTTGGTTGAGGTTTCAAAAATTATGTTTTTTATCGCGACACTTGGGGTAGACGAATATCACCAAATTTAACCATGACACGTTAGGAGAACCGATGACCCCCCCCCAGGGTCTAATCAAGCAGTTCCCCCATTCCATTCTTCCTACCTTGAAAAAATCAAGTTCTCCAGCGTGTGGGTAATATTCTCAAGGCATTTTCACGATCAATGGCCTTTAAATCGTTGGGGTTGAAAATCGAAGTGAGTCCCTTCACATGTTCTAGCCCAGTGCGATAAGGATAATCAGTGCCAAAGACAATTTGGGAGATGTCCACCATTTTGGTCAGTGAGGCCATCGCGATAGGGTTAGCGCATTGGGCCGTATCGTAATAAAAGCGTTTGATCTCGTTCATGACGCTTTCCCCGGTGAACCCTCTTTGCTTAAAGGGTGGAAAAGATACGACTTGCACGGTAAAACGCTCTGTGACTGAGCTCAGCGTGCCCCCACCATGTGAAAAGATGAAGTTGATATCTTTGCAGCGAGCGGAAGTGCCTGAGAAAATCAAGCTAGCGATGGTTCGAGTTGTATCAGTCCCGTATTCAATGATTACGGGTGGGACACTGGTATTGAGGTTGACACAACAAGCCGGGTCATTGGGGTGTGTGTAAGCAGTTGCTTTTCGGCGATGAAGCTCATCCATCACAGGCGCAAACGCTTTGTCTCCCAAAAACTTGTCACCGTAACTTGTCATAAAGGCAACTCCATCGGCCTTAAGAACATCAAAAGCGTAGGCGATTTCTTTGAGTGTCTCGTCCACATGGGGCATTGGCAGTAGAGCAAAAACACCAAAACGACCTGGATACTGATCAGCAAGTTTTCTGGCGTATTCATTGGATGCTCTGGCTACCCTTGCGGCCTCAGAAGCGGATAAAAATCCAACCGCAGGTAAGGTGGGGGAGGTCATGGCCGTTGCTATACCGGCCTTGTCCATGTCATCGAGAGACCTTTGTGGCGTCCAGTCATTGACCGGAGGCGAATCCAAATTTGATTTCTTGAGTGCGCTTACCCATTCAGGTGGTGACAAGTGGTGGTGTACATCGATGCGGTGAGGCTTAGGCCCCGATTGTGCTGCAGCAGAGTCCATCAAGCCCAGTGTTGCCAAAGCACTGATAGAGCCCAAGGAGCCCATGGCGCCTAGAAAGCCACGCCGTGTTGAAGAGCTCGAGGGCTCAGCAGGGCAACAATTGCAAAGACTCTTATAGGCGAAAGGTGGCATCATGGAGTTTCCTTGTGAAGTAAAGAATTTGCAACATTTGACCCCAATGCGAGGATAAATAAACTATTGCAAACCCTTAAATATCTCAATTTGCAACTTCCTAATTGACCGAAATGTTCAGTTCTTTGATCATTTTTTTGTATTTCTCGAGATCTTGTTTGATCATGTCTTGAAACTCTTGAGCACTTGAGCTCATTGGGGTGTAGCCAAAACTCATCAGTCTTTCCCGAACGGAGGGATTATCAAGGACACTGACGAGCTGATGATTGAGTTTTTGCACGATCTCTTTACTTGTTCCCGAGGGCGCCAAAATCCCGCTCCAAGAAGAAAAATCGTAGCCTTTGATGCCCGCCTCATCCAAGGTGGGAGTGTCGGGTAAGGCAAACGAGCGGTTGAGCGTGGTGACTGCCAATGCGCGGAGTTTATTGGCATGGATATTGGGCAAAGGTCCCGTCAAGCTGTCAAACACCATATCAACCTCGCCCTTTAAGAGCGCCAAGGTCATGGGGCCGTTGCCTGAGTAGGGGATATGAACGATATCGACTTTGGCCAAAGTTTTGAAGTATTCTGCCGACAAATTCAATGCACTGCCTGAGCCAGAGGAGCCATAGGTCAATTTGCCTGGGTTCTCCTTGGCTATTTTGATGAGTTCTTTGATTCCGTTGGCCTTGAAGTCAGGTCTCACCGCAATGACCAAAGGATTTTTCACCAATGTGCTGATGGGAACAAAGTCCTTGATGGGATCCCAGTTGAGTTTTTGTAAATTAGGTTGAATGGCGTGCCCTGATGTGGTGAAAAGCAAGATATAGCCATCGGGCTCAGCATGGGCGACATAGTCGGTGGCAACGCTCCCACCCGCCCCGATTTTGTTCTCAACGATAATCGACTCACTGAAGTCTTCACTCATCTTTTGTGTGACGATGCGAGCTACCGCATCGGTACCACCCCCTGCGGGAAAGGGCACCACCAGTTTGATGGTTTTGACGGGGTATTGACTTTGACCGACAGCTTGTGGAGTCACCATGATCAACACAGCCAACGAAAACCAAAACTTTAATGAAGTTGCGATCATGTTTGAATCAACTCTTCCTTGGTGAACTTCGTAAATCCTAGGTTGGTTATATTAGAAATGTGCCATGCCATGGCACAGGGTTTACTCTTGGGTGGAGGGAAGAATTTACAATGCAAGCCAATCCATCTTGTAAAATGCAATATAGCTATGTAGAGCGCCGATTTACCAGCGGCACAAGGACCGCGAAACCACTTTTGTTATGGACAGCAGCACCATCATCTCCAGAGTCATTGCTTCTGTCATCAGCATTATGCAAGCTTCAAACTTACGCAATCGACTCTACTTGCAGCAGCAACGTATTGAAAAAATGGAAGTTGCTTTGGACGATATCAATAGAATCAATACCAACAGCGAAACCCCCAACCCCTTGATTACAGGCATCATTGAGCGCAGTAGGGAGTAAATAACAGGGAGGTGCTTAAGCCATTGAGCTCTTTCGGCAATCAGAGGCTCATGGGTATGCCATGAGCTTTGTGAGTGAAAAGAACTATTAGAAATTTAGCGATTAAGCAACCTCGGTTTCGTCCAGGTCCAACTCAGCAGGCCTAATTTAATAGTAAATTTGGCCTGCTCAAATAATGCCTTGGTCCTTCAAAGACGCCATCTTTTCATCGTCCAGGCCCAATAAAGATTGGAGGACTTCATGGTTATTGGCCCCCAGCTCAGGGGGGGCAATCTTGTGCTGGATAGGAGTGTGTGACAAATGAATAGGATTGGCAACACTGGGCACTTGTCCATATTTGGGGTGATCGATATCCACCTTCAAACCTCTGGCAAGGACTTGCGGGTCACTAAAGACTCGGTCCAGGGTATTGATTGGACCACATGGAACTCCCGCTTGTTCCATGATCTCAGTCCAATCGTTGATGGTCCTCTCTCGGGTGATGGCGCACAAGGCCTTGGTGAGTTCGTCCCTGTTGAGAACTCGATCCCCGTTGCTTAAAAACCTTGGATCTTTGGCCAAATCGGGATGGCCAGAAGCCACACAAAAACTCTTGAACTGTGAGTCGTTGCCGGTGGCCAAGATGAAATAGCCATCACTTGCGGGAAGGGACTGGTATGGGGAGATGGAGGGATGTTCATTACCTAGGCGCTTTGGAGCTTTACCTGTGACCAAGAAGCTTGATGCTTGGTTAGCCAGCGCTGCGACTTGAACATCCATGAGTGCCATGTCAATGTGCTGACCCACGCCAGTGGTGTCTCTGGAGCGTAGAGCGGCCAAGATACCAACAGTTGAATAGAGCCCTGTCATTACATCGGTAATGGCAACACCGACTTTTTGTGGGCCTCCACCTGGCAAATCGTCTCTCTCCCCAGTGATACTCATCAAACCTCCCATGGCTTGAATTAAAAAGTCATAGCCTGGGCGTTGGGCGTAGGGGCCAGTTTGGCCAAATCCAGTGATTGAGCAGTAGATCAAGCCCGGATGGATGGCTTTTAAGGATTCATAATCCAATCCATATTTTTTCAGCCCACCCACCTTGAAATTCTCTATTAAAACATCACACTCCTTGACCAATTCTCGAATCAAATCGGCACCAGCTTTTTGAGTGAAATCCAGAGTAATGGATTTCTTGCCACGATTACAAGTCATGAAGTAAGCCGCGTCGCCGCGCTCATTCGTTTGAGGGTCCGTGAGAAATGGAGGCCCCCAAACACGGGTGTCGTCTCCAGTGATCGGACGCTCAACTTTGATGACCTCAGCGCCTAAATCGGCCAGGGTTTGGGCCGCCCAAGGTCCTGCCAAAATCCGACTCAGATCCAACACCCGAATGCCAGCCAAGGCGGCGGGTGGGGCTGAGGTGACGGGCGGGGTGGTCATTGAATGGGTCTTTGAAGTCATGGTCATTGGACAAGAGTTGGCAGATAAAGAAATGGCGAAAACAAATAGAAAGCTGTGTCGATATAGGTTAAATTGGGTACGGATTCAATTTTGCTATTTTCTCCTCTTTTTTGAGTATCGGTTGCATTTGGCTGTCAGCTTCTATGCAAATAAGACCAGCCTTTGAAGAGGACTATTTCTACAGTGGTTCTCATATGCGTTAGGATGTTGGTGTATCAAGTCCTTCTTGTCCAACTACCGGCGTTGGATTCAAATCGTTTTATAGTGTAGTTGGTTGGATTTCATTAGATGTTGTTCGTTAGTTTACGTAAATTTATTCCTCTATCAAGCGCAGGGTTGGTCGTGCTGTTCCTGTGCTCGTGCTCCACTCCCACATTGCGATATGAGCCAGCGTTGAAAGAATCAGGCGCTCGAGTGATCAAGCCCACCAAGTCCTTAGAGGCAGATTCGGGGGGGAGTTTGACTGGAGAGCGCTTGAGTGAGGCGAGCGCCCAAGGCATTGCATTGCATGCAATGGGTTTGGTCGGGACAGTATATCGTTTTGGGGGAAATACCCCAGAGTCGGGATTTGATTGCAGCGGATTGATTAACTATGTGATTCGATTGCAAACCACGCTCAACCCTCCAAGAACCGTGGCTCAACTCAAAAATTGGGGAATTGAAGTGCCGCCTGCACTTCGAAGGACCGGAGACTTGATTTTTTTCGGTGAAGGTGTAGAGCCTACCCATGCTGGTATTTATGTGGGGCAAGGGCGTTTTGTACACGCTCCGTCCACTGGAGGCACAGTTCACCTGAGTCACCTTGAGCAAGCGTATTGGGCTAAATTGAAGGTCACTTATCGCAGGCCTTGAGCATCGCTTCATGAAAAACACCCCAAAGGTTGGATGGATGTCCAGCTTTTGGGGTGCAGTTTAGAGAGAGATTTTGTTCAACTCAAGGAGCGCATGATCTTAGATCTTGAAGGCTTCCAAAGCCTCTGGAGCAAACAAATCACTCACCTCTAGTTTTTTGGGCGATAGCCCTTGTTCATGATGATAGCGGGTGAAAGTCTCCAAGGTTTTGATGTTTTTCTCTAGACCATAAGCCCACCAATCGTCCCCAAACTCTCGCTTTGTCTCTTCCACATAGGCGGTCAAATGTGGCAGCATGGCCTTGAGGGCTGCTGTTTCGTTGAGTGCTTCATAGGTCATTTTTTGTGCCTCCATGAAGGCTTTGGTGAGCGACTGAGCGATCCAACGGTTTGCCTCATAGACTTCACGGCGAATCACCACTGTATGCATGATGGGAAAAATCTTGGTCTCTCTGTAGTACTGACGTTCGACTTCTTGGTAGTTTTCAAACAAACGCTTGACCACTCCGTCGCCTTTAAGGAAAGTTGAGGGCATGCGTGCGGTGTAGAGAGCATCGATCTCACCGTCATAGAGCATTTGCGTGAGAGTTTGGTGGGGTTCAATGGGATGGACTTGGATGTTGGGGGGTAACTTGAGTTTCATCTTCTCGATGCGACCAGGCTCTTCCTCACCACCGAAGAGATAGGGTTGTGCGTCAATAGGTACACCATAGTGATCTTGCAAAATTCCACGAATCCAAACAGGCGCAGTCATTTGATATTCGGGAGAAGCAATGCGTTTGCCAATTAGATCCTTGGGCTCTTTGATGCCACTTTTGGCATTGACATAAATACAAGAGTGTCTAAAAAAACGAGAGGGAAAGATAGGGATGGCGATAAAGGGGCGCTCAGGTTTGCTGAGAGTCACGCAGTAGGAAGACAAGGACATTTCAGCCAAATCAAACTCTTGAAATCTCGCCATGCGGAAAAAAGTTTCTTCAACAGGAAGGTTCAAATAGTTGAGATCGATGCCGTCAACTTTGACGCGCCCATCCATTAAGGCTCGGGTGCGATCATAGTCCCAGCAAGCAAAGCTCAATTGAAGACGATTCATGGGTGTACTCCTAGTGGTTCAATAAAAAAAATTTCTAGCTGTTTTCAATAACTCGGGACAATCCCTCAAGAAAGGACCATAAAAGTTGTGATGACAAACAAAAGTGTTGAGGTTGCGAAGTAGTGGCTTTGAAAGGCATGACCTTGCGGTCTTTAAAAAATGAGGGCTAACTCTTTGTCATAGACAGAACGCGATGACATGGTGTTCTGGGGTATTTTACCCAACCTGCAGACCCGCTAAAAAACCTTCACCAACACAGTCTAAAGGGTGCGGTTAATGTAGCGTTTAATTACTATAGCAGGGCTTTACCTTGGGCAGGGTACATCATTAAATGATAAAGAAGACTTACGCAGTCTCACTCAGGTCTCATAGGGATTAGGATGCGTTCAGTGATTTGAGCAATCGGCCCCACTTTTCCATGTCTTTTTGTATCACCGCAGTAAACTCTTGCGGTTTATTGCCAATCACATCGAATCCATTGTTGATGATAAAATTTTTAACTTCTGGAGTTTGTAAAGCGGTTGAGATATCGTTTTGAATTTTATTGACAACCATCAAGGGAGTTCCGGCTGGGGCCAAAATTCCGTACCAACTCGAAGCATCAAAGCCAGGCACGGTCTCTCCAACCGTAGGAATATCAGGAAATCCTTCCAGTCTCTTGGGGCTAGAGACTGCAATAGCGCGCAATTTTCCTGAAGTGACATAAGGCTCCAATGTTGGTATAGCGCCGAACATCAACTGAATATGTCCGCCCAAAAGGTCAACCACCGCTTGGCTAGATCCCTTGTAAGGAACATGATTGAGTTCGATGCCAGTCTCTTGTTTGAGTAATTCCATGGCCAAGTAGGGTGAAGTTCCCGTGCCACTAGAGCCAAAACTTAATTTACCAGGTTGTGCTTTTGCGAAGGCAATCAAGTCTTTGACTGATTTGATCGGGTAGTTTGGGTAGATCAATAAAAAATTGGGTGTCGAGGCAATCAGAGAGATCGGCGCAAAATCTTTTACAGGGTCATAGCCAAGCTTACGTTGAAAAGGTGTGATGGTGTGCGCGTTGGAGATCATCACCAGTGTGTAACCATCGGGAGGTGATTTTGCAATCATCTCAGTGGCAATGGAGCCATCTGCGCCAGCTTTGTTTTCAACAACAACTGACTGAGACCACATCTCAGAAAGTTTTTTTGAAACACTTCTTGCTATCGTATCGGTCCCACCACCGACGGAGAATCCCACCACCAATCGTACGGGTTTATTGGGGTAGTTCTGAGCGCAAACCCATTGGACACAAAGTCCCATTAGCAACAGGCCACGGCAACATTGGACCCAAATCTTTTTGTACCCCAATAGTTGTGACACGTCTGGAACTCCTAAAATTTTATTTTGATGCGATCATAAATGAGCTAACTTTAAAAGTTTTCCATGCTTACCCTATAACGCTTCGGATTTTTTTTCTGGATAATGTTTTTATCTTATTCTTACTCTTGCACAAGGGATTTCTTCATGTCGATTTACATGGTTCAACACGCTTTCTCTAAGCCCGAGTGGGAGCAAGAGTGGAATGAGTGGTATGCGGGAAACTTGATCGTGCTCATGAAAGTGCCTGGTTTCATAACGGGTCAGCGCTTTAAAGCTCTCGACGGTAGTCCGCCACGCTATATGGCCATGTACACCGTGTCTTCACCCGAGGTGTTTGAGTCCGCTATTTACACCCAAAGTGGTGGTGGTGGGACTGCTAGCCAGCGATTTCGGCCTGCGTACAGTGTCTGGATACGAAATCTATTTGAAGGTCTCAGTCAAGCACCTGATGTTCATGCGGATGAGGTTTTGATGGTTTTGGATAGTCCTGAAGTGCCGACCCAATATTCGGGTGTCAAGCTTGAGGCGATGCAAACCACTGGTTTTCATAGGACAACTCCTGCGCGTGGATTGGGTGTCATTAAGCGGAGTGAAGTTGAGCGCATTCCAAAAATGGACAACCTAATCTTTTACGAGGCCTTGACTCACCAGCAAGGATTTATTCCCAAAAGCTAGGCCGATACGGATTTGAAAAAGCTTTGGTAAGAAGATCGATCCATTTAAATTTTTTATATTCTGGGCTAGGGGTTAATGTCCCGATTGGAACTTGAGCATGAAATCACCTGATCTTTACGATATTTTGATTGTGGGTGGCGGTATTGCAGGTATGGTTGCGGCTTGTCGTGCCACAGAGCTGGGATTAAAGACGCTTTTGCTTGAAAAAGGGGATAAGGTTGACTACCCTTGCAATACTCGTTTTGCAGGGGGAACATACCATTTGAGTTTGCGTGACTTGATGGCCCCGACACAAAGCCTCATTGAGACGATGGTGAAATCGAGTGATGGCTTTATTTCTGAACAACATGCCCAATCGTTGGCGCAGGGAGCACCTAGGCTCATTGAATGGCTACAAGCTGCAGGCATGAGCTTTATTAAAGTCTCTGAGGCTGAACATCATCGTTGGGCCATGACTCCTCAAGGTCGAACACGACCTGGCTTGGCTTGGAGAGGTCTGGCCGGTGACGTGTTGCTTCAAACTCTAGGGGATACATTCAAAAGACAAGGTGGCACCATGGTATATGGAGCTCGTGCGCGATCATTGGTGATGATCGATCGCGTCTGCAAGGGTGTTCAAGCCGATGCCATCCAAAGTTCAGGTCAGTTGCAAGAAAAGATTTTTCACTCTAAAAATGTCTTTATTGCGGATGGGGGCTTTCAGTCTAATCTTGAATTGCTGGGGCGCTATATTTCTCCAAAACCTGATCAATTGCTCCAAAGGGGGGGAGCTACAGGGTGTGGGGACGGATTACAGATGGCTTTGAATGTGGGCGCTGCTGTGAGTGGGATGGATGCTTTTTACGGTCATACCTTGTCCAAAGGTGCTTTACAGATTCCCTCTTTATGGCCGTATCCCTATCTTGATAGTCTTGTCACTGCTGGTGTTGTCATCAACTCAAAAGGTGAACGGTTTGTGGATGAGGGGCGAGGGGGAGTCTTTGTAGCCAATCACATCGCTAGGTTAACTGAACCTTTGAGTACTTGCGTGGTCTTTGATGATTCGATTTGGAATCTAGAGGGCCGAAATGGCCTCATTCCTCCCAATCCCCATGTGCCCAAAGAAGGGGGCACATTGCATCAGGCTAGCACTTTGGTGGAATTGGCGTTGGCTTGTCAATTACCAGTTCAAAGTTTTCAAACTACCATTGAACAGTACAACCAACAAGTGAAAAATGATGCATGGCAAGGCAGTGTGTCGCCTAGCCGTGGCACGTCCAAATATCGACCAAAACCGATCATCAAAGCGCCCTTTTATGCCATACCCATCTGTGTTGGAATCACCTACACGATGGGGGGTATTAAAGTGAATATCCATTCGCAAGTTTTGCGCAATGATCTTAGCGTGATTGAAGGCTTATTTGCTCTGGGTGCCAGCAGCGGTGGCTTTGAAGGAGGTCCTCAGGTGGCCTACGTTGGTGGCTTGGTAAAGGGGGGAGTGAATGCACTCAATGCTGTGGAGTTCGTTCACGCCAAAGTCAATGTTTAATATTCAAAAATAGGATAGTTCACTTGAATATCTTGAATGAAGACATCTCCAAGGCAAGAGATCGAGTTGAAAGAGACCAAGTGTTTGGCCGACCAATTTTCAGCTGGTGTGCATTAATCGTTTTATTGTTGTGCACAATATCAACCTCAACTCGAGCGCAGGGACAAAACTATCCGACCAAGGCCGTCAGGGTTGTGGTGCCTTTTGCCCCTGGAGGAGCCACCGATGTCATTGCTCGCGTTATCGGTGTGAGACTTGGTGAACGGCTTGGTGAGAGAATTGTGGTGGACAATAAGCCTGGTGGTGGTGCAATTTTGGGTACTGAGATTGCGGCTAAATCTCCCAACGATGGCTACACATTGCTTTTCACAGCCAACCCACACACTGTGAATTATGGTTTGCATCCAAAATTATCTTATCACCCCTTGGATGATTTTGAGCCTATAACTCTTGCTGGCTTACAGCCTTTGTTTTTAACCGTTAATCCAGACATAGGCGTGCAAACTTTAGCAGAACTGATCAAGTTATTGAAGGCTCGCCCTGATGCATATTCATATTCAACATCGGGGACAGGTGGGCCTCAACATATTGCTGGAGAGATGTTCAAGAGTATGACGGGCACACAGATGATGCATATACCTTTCAAAGGGGCTGCACCTGCAGTGACCGAGTTACTGAGTGGGCGTGTACAAATTGCTTTTGCAGGTGCTACCAATGTATTGCCATTTGTACAAAACGGCAAACTTAAAATTATTGCTACCAGTTCTGCAACTCGAAGCCGTTTTGCGCCTAATGTTCCAACACTACAAGAGTTGGGATTGTCTGATTTTGAATTGGTAGCGTGGTTAGGAATGTTGGCACCCAAGGGTGTTTCCAGTGATATTGTGAATTTGTTGGCCGCAGAGATTAAAGTGGTTTTGAATGAAGAAAAAACTAAAGAGGCGCTCAATTTGCAAGGCATTGAGGGAGTGGGTAATACACCAAAAGAGTTTGCAGCATTCTTGAAAAACGACATGATTCATGCTGCCAAGGTGATCAAAGATAACAATATCAAACCTGAGTAAAGTTTTTAATTGCGATCTTGATTAGATGAATTTTTTTAAATCATGGACTTTGAACTTTAAATGATCAAGATATTGAATTCCTGTTTTTTTGCAAGTAATTAAGTCCTAAAGGTCGATCCAAAAAGACATTGAATCGGGGGAGATGTTAGGCTACTAACTCGCTTTTGATAGTGAGTGACAATAATTGGGTCCACCTTTGATTCTAGGAAAGCCCATTTCGTACACAGCTATCAAGTCCAAACCTGCAGTATCGCCTATATGTTTCTGATCAATAAGTAATTGGCTCACTGTAGCGAAAGAGGTTAAAACATGCTGAACGATGTTTTCAGGCTTAAGAATTTCAGTCGAAATATTGGGCGGTAAAGTGCGTGTTTCTTTTGCGAGAAGAGGACTTGTGTTTACGTAATTCATAAACTCTTGCAATCCCCATGATTCTAGGGCCTGGGTCAGTGCATGGTTTTGTTGGAGGCGAGAATCCTCTCCAAGTTGAATTGTTAGGCGACCCAATGCCTTAGTCAAGGGTGTCACCAATGCTTGATCCCAAGATTGGGATATAACTGGGATTCTTTTGTTTTTCTTTAGCCAATCAAGAACTTGGGTCAAAAGGTCGTTAGCTTTTAGGTCATCAGGGCAAACTACTTCCACCAACTCACTATTAGGGTAGAGCCTTAAAGCCAATGTATCGTTGGATTTTGTGATGCGAGCATTGAAATCGTGATCGCGAACTTGAGGGCTGAAGGTCTCAGTTTTGGTGATTTGTAAAGTGTTTGTGTTAGTTTGACCGAATACCTGGAGTTTAATAATCGAACCATTAATTTGGGTGGGCGAGGAGTGAGATCGGGTCTCTTGAGGGGGTAATTTAATTGCTTGCCTTTGGATAAAGAACAAATGTCTAAGTGCTGCAGACTCTGAGCTTTGCATAAGCTCCTGAGTGGCTTCATTGCTCAACCGCACCCCATCTTCAAAAGTGGTATTCAAACACGCTTGGATGCAATCCAAGATGACTCTAGGCGCCATGCCTGCATTGGGTTTGAGTTGTCTTCGATAGCGCTCTAAAATCAAGGAGGCCTGTTCCAAATCTAGCGCCATATCACGCGTGCGACGCAAAGGCGCGGCAATCCTGAGTTTTTCTTTGACGAAGGCGAGTCCCTTGCTTAAAAGTTCATCGAAACTCTCCTTGGTCACTACTTCATCGACCAATCCAATGTCCAGGGCCTGTTGTCCGTTGATGGTTTCTCCATTCAGTAGCATTTCAATAGCGTTTTCAAGACCGAGCAACCGTGGTAAGCGCAAAATACCACCCCCACCAGGCAGGAGTCCAAGTTTGATTTCTGGCTGCGCAATTTTAGTGTCCTCCATTGCTATTCGGTAATGGCAACCTAAGGACAACTCAAGACCTCCACCCATGGCTATACCTGATAAGAGTGCTACGACAGGTTTAGTCATGGTATCGATTTGTGCTGCCAATTCGATGGTTCTAGGCGAAGTCCAATACTTGGGTGTATTCATCTGCCGGATGTCTGCTCCCGCGCAAAACACACCATGAGCGCCAATTAAAATCACACTCTCGATATGTTCATTACTTTGTGCCCAACTTAAATGCGCGGAGACAGATTGTCGCAACTCCATCCCCAATCCATTGACGGGGGGATTATCCAATGTGATGACAGCGCAATGGTCTTGTATAGTCAAATGCGCTGTGTTGCTATTAGTTTGATTATCTTGAGTCATAGGAGCAAGGGTTGCAATGAAATGCAGATAAATAAATTGATTTTCTCAGGCTGATTTGCGAAGTTTTGCTTTTTGAATTTTGCCGTTGCTTGTCCTAGGGAAATCTTCAACTACCTCAAGAAATTCAGGCCAATAGGCCTTTGTAACTCCCTTGGAGCGTAAAAAATCACACATGAGATCCAATGTTATGTGCTCATTGGGTCTGCAAAGTACGTGAGCACAAACTCGTTCTCCCAGTCTTTCGTCCGATTGAGCAACCAAGGCTACTTCGAGAATACGTGAATCTTGATAAAGAATATTTTCAACGTAGTTGACGGGGATTTTCTCCCCCCCCCGAATAATGACATCTTTTAAACGACCTGTAATCTGTAGATACCCTTTGGCATCGATGGTCGCCAAGTCCCCCGTGTCGAACCATCCGTCATGTGTAGATTGAGCCAGCAAGGCTGGGTCGTTAATATAGCCAATACACATGAAGGGGCCACAACACTGAAGTTGCCCCTCGCGACCAGGTTCTAAGACACGTCCCTCATCGTCGATCACCCGCAATTGCATACCGTCTTGTACTATTCCGTCCAATGTGGCTCTTTGGAGTGCTGGGTCATTTAATCGTGAGAGGCTGACGACACCGTTCTCAGTTTGCCCCCAGCCGCGAAGGACCGTGAGATTTTTGATCTTTTCCTCGCTCTCTTGTACGATGGCAATAGGGATGGGCCCCCCGCCAGCTCTGAAAATGCGCAGACTCGATAGATCGTGCTGGATCAAATCCGCTGAACGCACCATGTCTAGTAAATAAGTGGAGCTTCCACTTGAGACCTCAATGTTGTACAGGTCAACCAAGGCAAAAAAAGCGCTGGTATTCCAGATGTCTTGAAGTATCGTCGTGGCACCAATTTGAAGTGTGAGTTGTATCCCATTCAAAAACCCAGTCTGATGGGCCAACGTCGAAGCCATGTGTAGAACGCTACCGACTCCTATTTTCAAAGAGCGAGCCATAGCGATTTGCGGAGCCATCACCGTGTTGTGAGTGTGCATGACGCCCTTAGGATCGCCTGTTGTACCTGAGGTGAATACGATTTCAGTCAAGTCATCTGGACTTGGACGCAAAAGTCGAAGTGAATCAATGTTTTGAGGGTTGAGGGTAACTTGTTCAAGACTCTTTTCAAACTCTGAGGGGAGTGTTGGATCACTTGAGATCACAATAATGCTCAAGTCTTTGAATTCTGATCTTGACTTTAAAGCATTAGATAGATCTAGATAATCAAATCCTTTGAAGTTGTTTGGACAGATATAGGCTCGGGCGCGACTGAGTTTTAACATCAACGCTACCTCATGCTCTCTGCACATGGGTGGGATCAGACTAGCCACCAGACCCAATCTGACCATGGCCACATAGAGTGCAGGAAATTCGATCCAGTTGGGGACTTGAATAGCCACCACATCACCCCTCTTGAGACCCATCTCAAGCATCGAAAGTGCCATTCGATGAGTCAGAGTCTGAAGTTGTCCGTAAGTGATTGAGCGTCGACTGTCAACGAAGGCTATTTGTTGCGGAGCTTTTTGGGCATGTGCATCCAGCAAATCGCAGAGTAATTGATCAGCCCAATAGCCCTTTTTCTTCCAATCAAGAATATTCTGCTGTGGCAAATAGTCAAATGCGGAAATCACTTTGCCCACAAATTAGTCTCCCGCTTTGATGTCAAGTTCTTTGACTAGCCGCGTCCATCGCTCGAGGTCATTTTTCATGAAATTGGTAAATTCATCTGTGAGTTCACCGTTACTTTGAGCACCCATCAATCGTATTTTTTCTTGAACGGATTGGTTCTTGATTACTGAGGAAATATCTTGTGCAATGTTCTGCCCCAACGTTGAGCTCATGGCTTTAGGACCAAAAATACCCACCCAAGTAGAGGTCTCAAATGCTGCGAGTGACGATACGCCCGATTCAGCAATAGTGGGAATGTCACCTGCTAGACTTGAACGTATAGAGCCACTTACCCCAAGGGCTCTAAACTTGTTGGATCGAATATGGGGTAAGGTGGAATTTAAGTCACCAAACATTAATTGGGTTTGATTGGACAATGTCGCAAGCACAGCAGGCGACGAACCTTTAAATGGTATATGGGTCATTTGTATTCCGGTTAACGACTCCAAGAGTGCCATTCCCATGAAAGGTGTCGTTCCTGTCCCACTGCTGGCAAAAGATAGGCGGTTGGGGTTCTTCTTGGCAAATTCAATTAAATCTTGAAGTTTATATACAGGTAAGGATGGGTGTACGACTAAAAAATTCGGAATTGACATTACTCGTATCAAAGGCTTCAAATCGTTTAATGGATCGAAAGGAAGTGGGTTCAGCGCTGGCGTGATCGTGAGAGCGTTGGAGGTGATTAGGAGGACTGAACCGTCGCCATTGTTTTTTGCAACATAATCTGCTGCAATATTTCCATCAGCACCTGCTTTATTTTCAATAATCACGCCTTGATGCCAAAGCTCAGCTAAGTTGGCCGCTATGATTCGTCCGCTTGTATCAACCGAGCCACCCGGTGCAAATGAGACGATCAATTTGACGGGTTTGGTTGGAGCAAAAGATTGAGCATGAATTGAAGAAATGAAGGCTGTACATAAAAATACGCCTAGGAAGATATGATTGAGTCTCAATGCGTTTTTTAAGTTTTTCGATTGATAAAACAACATAATAGTTTTCCCTCTTTACAGTGAGAGTATTGATCGGGAGACAAATCGCAAGAGGTTTGTCTCACTCGGCTTGTACGCCAGCCTCTTTTAGTGTTCTGGCATAAATCTGCAGTTGTTCTGCTGTGAAAAC
>Ga0164296_1001800_pt1 | contig 22097 bp, 22 predicted proteins | sample GEODES057metaG_FD_113533 | JGI IMG/M metagenome (GOLD analysis project Ga0164296, IMG submission 113533) | Dystrophic lake water microbial communities from Trout Bog Lake, Wisconsin, USA - GEODES057 metaG | ecosystem: Environmental > Aquatic > Freshwater > Lake | place: USA: Trout Bog Lake...
AGGAGGGCACGCGGCGCCATCGATCGCTTGATTCCGCGGCCCGGTAGTGCGATGAGCTCGATGCCGGAGTCCTTGAGGAGCTCGGCATCTTGCCCTCGCTTGGACCCGACAAATCGGAGGTCGGATCGCTCGATGCCCGCCTCCACCAGCGCGGTGGCAACCGCATCGGCGACGAAGACGTGGCCGCCTGTTCCACCACCCGCAACGAGGAAGGGTCGTGTCACCGCGCCGACGACGATGACGGCCGACGACCTGTCGTCGGGGCTGGTCGACCACCTCTGGGACTCGAGGCCGGTCGCCGAGCCGTCGGACTCTTTGTCGTGGCGCGGGGCCTGCTTCGGGCGTCAGCGACGCCGGCTCGCTTCTTGGTGGACGCGGAACGCGTCTTCTTCGCTCCCGCAGGCTTGGCACTCGGCTTCCCGGCTCGCTCTGCTCGTTTGGCGTCAAGGCTGATCACCCCGCTCGCCCCCTTTGCCTGGCGGGCGATGTTCACCAACATCCCCGCCGCAGCCATCGAGATGAGCATCGACGAGCCACCAAAGGAGATGAACGGGAGAGGGATGCCCGTCACGGGCAGGATGTCGATGGCCGCGCCCATGTTGATGATGGCCTCGGTGACGATCCATGCGACGAGGCCGACGGCCAAGAGGCTGCCGAAGGAGTCAGAGGCCTGTTCGGCCGCTTTGAAGCCCTTCATGGCCAGGAGACCGAAGAGGATCACGACGACGACCGCGCCGATGAGACCGAGCTCCTCGCCGATGACCGAGAAGATGAAGTCGGTGTGCGCATTGGGAAGGAGCCCCCACTTCTCGCGGCTGTTGCCAAGCCCGAGTCCGAGCAGGTGCCCCGAGCCGAAGCCGATCAACGACTGGACGACCTGGTAGCCCGAGCCAGTCGACTTCGCCCCCGGGTTGATGAAGCTCAACAATCGCTCGCGTCGATAGGGCATCGCCACCGCCGCCAGCGTCACCAAGACGGTCACCGCCAGCAATCCCTTGAGGACCGGCCTCATGGGCACGCCGCCGGCGAAGAGCAGCGCCAGCGTGATGACCATGAGGACCATGGCGGTGCCGAGATCAGGCTGAGCGATGATCAGCGCTGCCGCCAGTGCTGCGACGATGGTGAGCGGCCCCATGATCTGGCGATAGGAGGAGCCCTTCTCTTGGCGCTTGGCGATCAGGTCCGCTCCGAACAGGGCAAGGGCGAGCTTCATGAGCTCCGATGGCTGGATGCCGAACTGACCGAAGCCGATCCATCGACTTGCCCCGTACGACGACTGACCCAATCCAGGGACGAGGACGATGACGAGCAGGATCAGCGACACCATCATGAACATCGAGGCATAGCGACGCCAGTGGTGGTAATCGGTGATCGAGGCCGTCGCGAAGACGATGAGCCCGAGGACCACCCACATGACCTCTTTGAAGAAGATCGACCATGGGCTGCCGTAGTAGCTGATTGAGATCACCGACGAGGCGGACCCGACCATGACCACGCCGATGGCGCACAGGACGCAGACCAAGAGGACGAGCCACGAGGCGTTCGAGAACCTCGGCAGGGTGGTACGACGAGCCGCCGTCGGCGCAGCACTAGCCATCGTTCAGCCCTGTCCCCGACACATCACGAGGCAAGCCTTGCGCACGTTCGGCGCGAATCGGGGGAGCCTCACCCATCAGACGACCCCTGAGGCCCTCAGGAAGTCGGCGTAGAAGAAGCCGAGCCCAAGAGCCGTGAAGAGTCCGGCGAGGATCCAGAACCGCACGATGACCGTGGTCTCCGGCCAACCCAGGAGCTCGAAGTGATGATGGATGGGAGCCATCTTGAACACGCGGCGATGGAACACACGGAAGCTGAAGACCTGGATGATCACCGAGAGCGTCTCGAGGACGAACAGGCCACCGATGATGATGAGCAAGAGGTCGAGGTTCATCAGCAAGCACAGGGCGCCAAGCCCGGCGCCGATCGCCAGAGACCCGGTGTCGCCCATGTAGATCTTCGCTGGTGCTGCATTCCACCAGAGGAAGCCGATGCATGCCCCCGCGAGTGCCACCGACGCCAATGCCAAGTCCAGTGCCGACGCGATCCCGTAGATGGCGAAGTGACGGAACTGCCAGTACCCGATGATGGCGAGCGTGGCGAAACAGAACGTCGACGAGCCGGCTGCAAGCCCGTCGAGCCCGTCGGTCAGGTTCACTGCGTTCGAGGTGCCGACGAGGACAAGCACGGCCAGGACGGCCCACCCGATCGAGCCGAGCTGCCAGCCGGGAAGCGTGTAGCGCGTGAATGACAAGGTCGTCTGCGTCCCCGCCCAGTTGACGGCCAAGACGGCAAAGGCGATTGCGAACGCCAGCTGGAGCCCTGACTTCGCTCGCTTGTTCAGGCCGAGGCTGCGACGGTTCCTCACCTTCATGATGTCGTCGAGGAAGCCGATGAAGCCGAACCCAACGACGACGAAGCAGACGAGCGCCCCGGAGCGCGTGAACGCCACATGTGTTCCGAAGTGCGCCAAGACGAAGCCGAGAACCGCCGCCGCCACGATGACGACGCCACCCATGGTCGGCGTTCCCGCCTTGGCGGCGTGGGACTCGGGCCCATCCTCGCGGATGTGCTGACCGATCTGACGGGCTCGCAGCCTGCGCACCAGGACCGGCGTCAAGAACACTGCCAGCAGCAGCGCCACGCCTCCTGCGACCATCAGACTCAGCACGGTGCCTCACCCCACAGGAGCTCGGTGGCCACCGCTGCATCGTCAAAGGTCACCGTCTCGGTGGCAAAGACCTGCGTCGACTCGTGACCCTTGCCGGCGATCACGACGACGTCGCTCTCGCCTCGCCCGTCGATGGCCGAGAGGATGGCGGAGCGACGGTCGGGCACTGACTCGAGCGCTGTTGGGCCATGGGCGCCCGCGATGATCGATTGCGCGATGTGATCGGGGTCTTCACTCCGGGGGTTGTCGGTGGTCGCGATCACGCGGTCTGCCAAATTGGATGCGGCGGCGCCCATCAGAGGGCGCTTGTCATGATCCCGCTCTCCCCCGCACCCAAAGACAACGGTGAGCGAGCCGTCCGGGCTCACGAGTCGTCGCGCCTCTGTCAGCGCCTCGGTCAGGGCGTCAGGGGTGTGCGCGTAATCGACGATGACCAGGGGGGAGCCAGCCGGACCGACGATCCGCTGCATGCGCCCGGGCACCGTGCCTGAGCCCTCGATGGCCCGCGCGATGACCTCAAGGTCCACGCCGCAGGCCAGCGCGGCCTCCGACGCAAGCAGGGTGTTGGCAACATTGAACTCCCCGAGGAGCGAGGTGCGGATCGGGACGCCACGCCACTCGAACGTGGTCCCACCCGGGCCGTAGGTCAGCTCACCAGCATCGGTGAGGCTGACGGCGATGGCCTCGGGTCGACGCTCAAGCAGGCGGCGACCTTCGGGCGAGTCGCTCCAGATGACGCACGTTCGAGCGTGCTCGGCTTCGAAGAGCGTGGCCTTGGCCTCGAAATATGCCTCCATGGTCTCGTGGTAGTCGAGATGGTCATGGCTCAGGTTCGTGAAGACTGCGACGTCGAACACGATGGAGCCAACACGCTCTTGGTCGAGGGCGTGGCTGGAGACCTCCATCGCCACCGCTCCGCGCTGCCCCATCGACTGAGCCAAGGTGCGGATCTCCGCAAGCGAACGCTGCAGCTCGGGGGCAGAGGGTGTCGTCCGAGCACCGGTGAGCGTTCCGATCACCGAGGAAACGAAACCTGCCTCTGCGAAGATCTCGCCGAGCAGGGTTGCCACGGTCGTCTTGCCGTTGGTGCCCGTGACACCCACCATCGTGAGATGTGTCGAGGGGTCTCCATGGAACGCAGCGCTGAGGGCCGCCACCGCGCTTCTCATCGTGCCCGTGGCGACGCGCACCTCAGTGACCTGCGACCCCACACCCAGATCGACGTCACGCTCGGTCACCAGAACAGTCGCCCCGTTGCGAAGGGCCTCAGCCGCGAAGTCATGGCCGTCGGACGCCGTGCCGGGCACGCAGCAGTACACGGCGCCCCGCCCTACCAGCCGGCTGTCGATCACCACGGAGGCAACCTCGACGTCAGGGTCACCGGCGACGACGCTTGCCGTGGGCACCGCAGCGATCAGCGTGGAGAGCTTCATGCGGTGATCGCCAGGGATGCCACGGCTCTTGTGTAGCGCATTGGAAGGGCCAAGCATCGGATCGTCAAGTCGACTCTTGGATCACTGACGTGTTCGCAGTTGGCTTCTGTGGACCGCTGCCGCCCGGCGAGGTCGGGATCCCGTATCGGTGCAGCGCGTAGCTCATGATCTTGGCGAAGACCGGTGCGGCCACGCTGCCTCCGAAGTAGTCGCCGACAGGCTTCTGGACCACGACGATGGCGGACAGCACCGGATGATTGGCAGGGGCGAAGCCAACGAAGCTGGCGTTGTACGCGCCTGCGACATAGCTCGCCTGACCTGGTGTCGGGATCTGCGAGGTGCCTGTCTTGGCGGCGATCACATAGCCCGGGATCGCTCCTTGGATGCCGGTACCCGACGTGACAACCTCTTGGAGCATCGTGTTGAGCTCAGAGGCGGTGGTGGTGCTCATCACTCGGTGCGAGGCCGTCGCTGCCAGCGTGTGGAGCTGCCCGTCGGCGCCGACCGATGCTCGGACCAGACTGGGGTTCACGAACACGCCGCCGTTGGCCACCGAGTTGTAGGCATCGAGGACCTGGAGCGGTGTGGCCGCGTCAACCTGGCCGATCGGCAGCGCCGCGATGTCGGTCGGCTCCCACAGGCCGGCGTTCATGAGAAGGCCTGCCGACTCCCCCGGAAACTTGAGCCCGGTCGACTGCCCAAAGCCCAGCTTCTCGACCTGTGCGAGCAACCGAGCCTCGCCAAGGTTGTTGGCGATCTCATAGGTCCCGATGTTGGACGACTGCGCAAGGATCTGCGTTGCCGTGAGGCCTTCGACCCCATGAGCCTCGGCGTCATGGAACGTCTTGGTATCGACTGTGACGTGGTCGGGGACCTGGAACACCGTCGTCGGGCTGATGAGGCCGTCATCGAGCGCCGCTGAGAAGGCGACGAGCTTGAACACGCTTCCCGGCTCATAGGTCTGGGTGACCGCCAGGTTGTTCTGAGCCTGAGCGATCCCCTTCATGCCGGCCACTGGGGCGCCAGCGAGTGGCGTCGCGATCGGGCCAGGATTTGGAGCCGTCGAGACGAGATTGGCCATCGAGAGGATCTGACCCGTACGGACGTCCATGACCATGGCGGTCCCCGAGAGGGCGTGGCTTGAGGTGAGCTCTGCAGCAAGCGCCTGCTCGGTGACGTACTGGAGTGGCTGATCCAAGGTCAGCTCGAGGCCCTTGCCTGGTGTGCCGGCGTTGAGGTGCTGGACGCCACCTTGGGGCAGGCTGACCCCGTACGGCGTCTCGAGCAGGGTCTCGACCCCCGGGGTGCCCGCCAGTTGGCGCTGGAACTGGTACTCAAGCCCGGCAGCACCGGCACCTGACGCATTGGTCACCCCGACAACCGATCCTGCGAGCGTTCCGTTGGGCACGGTCCTCACCGACGTGTTCAGCATCGTCAGACCGGGGAAGTTGTCCTTGGCCACCACGGCGGCCTTCGCCTGGGAGAGGTGAGTCGTGAGCACCACGTAGCCGGATCGCTTGGACAGCTGGGCGGTGAGCGCTGCCGGGGTGGTGCCGAGCAACGGCGCAAGTGCGGCGGCCTCAGTCGCCGGCTGTGAGATCTGGAAGTCGTCGGCGATGACCTCCTTGGTTGGCACCGACATGGCGAGGACCGCTCCGTTCCGGTCGTAGATCCCACCCCGTAGCGACGGCAGCACCACCGTCTTGCGAAGCTGCGACGCTGCATCGGCCTGGTACTGGTGCGCACGGAAGACCTGGAGCTGGACGAGGCGCAGGCCCACGAGGACGAGGACGGCAGCCACGGCGATCTTCAAGAAGCGGAGGCGTGGCGTCTGCAGATCGTTCGTTGCGGTCTTGCCCACACCCGCCGCCGAGCGCGGTCGTCGCGGCGGCGCCGACGAACCGGACCTTCCCGATGGAGCCGGTCGCCGTCCCGAGGGGGCCGTTGGCTTCCGAGCCGGCGCACGGGTGGCGCTGGGGCGCCTCGGCGGAGCGACAGTGGGTGGTGTCACTTCGCCCTCGGAGCGGGAGTGATCTTGATCGGCGCCAGCGGAGTGGCGAGCGAGACGGTCGGAAGCTGCAGGACCAAGGACGGCTGAGTGAGCTGGAGGGATGAGGCCTCGGCCGAGATCCGTGACGGGGTCTCGAGCGCCGCCACCTTGAGCACGGTGGCCGAGTGGACCGCCTGCTCCTCAACGAGCGCGGCGTTCAGAGCGCCCATCCGAAGCTGGCCCTGCGCCAAGAGATCGTGTCCGACCACAACCATCATCAACGAGACCATCAATGCGAGGACTGCGAGAAGCTCCGGCAGGCGCCGACGCCGACGCGACCGTCGGTCGACGACGTCAAGTGCCGGGCGCGTCGGCGTTGCTCTGTGCGGCGCCTTCCGGGGAGCCGTGGAGCGTGCGGTTGCGGTGCTCATGCGCTCACCTCGAACGCTCGCAGCCGAGCGCTGCGCGCTCGCGGGTTCACCATCACCTCGTGATCTGTGGCGGTGATCGCTCGCCGAGTCACCATCGTGCCGAGCTGGACGGAATCACAGACACAAGGGAGGCCGGGAGGACAGGTGCAGGTCCCATCGCTCCACGAGCGCATGGTGTGCTTGACCCGAGCATCCTCTCCCGAGTGATACGAGATGACGGCGATCACCCCGCCCGGCGCCACCAGCGACACCGCTGCGGCCAGCAGCTCCTCGAGCTCGCCCATCTCATCGTTCACCGCGATGCGCAGACCCTGAAAGACCCGAGCAGCGACGTGCCCTCGCCTCCGGTCGCCCTTGGGCACCGCGCGATCCACGATCCCAACCAGCTGGGCCGTCGTCGTCACCGGCCGTGCGGCCAAGATCGCCTTTGCGATCCTGCGGGCATACTTGCCCTCGCCGTTCTCCCGGAGCAGCGCCGTCAGCACGTCGAGGTCGACTGCATCGAGATGCGCAGCGGCAGTCACACCACGCGTCGTGTCCATCCGCATGTCAAGCGGCCCGTCCTGGCTGAACGAGAACCCTCGACCGGCGTGATCGAGCTGCGGAGAGCTCACCCCGAGGTCAGCGAGGATGCCGACCACGGGCCTGCCGTTCGCAGTGCCCGGCCATGACCCCTCGCCGGTCGTTCCGCTCTCGACAATGCGGGCGATGGAGGCAAACGAACCATCGACGATGGCCACACGCTCTTCGAACCCCGCCAAGCGCTGCGCTGCAGCGGCCCGAGCGATCGGGTCGCGATCGATGCCAAGAATCGCGAGATCGGACCGAGCCGTCAAGAGCGCTGCTGCGTGACCCGCTCCCCCAAGGGTGGCGTCGACGATGACACCGGCCGGAACCGATGCGAACAATTCCGTGACCTCCTCGAGGAGGACCGGCTGGTGAGTGAAGTCCTGGGCCATCCGCAGCCCCTCGACCAACGAGGTCGCCGAGGAGTGGAGGCTCCCGGAACCGACAGGGGAGAGGGCGGAGGAGTGATCTCCCACCGTGTCGATCGAGAGGCTGCGCATGGTCCGAGCCAGGGGTTGACGAGGCCGACGTGTGTGGTGAGCTCCTTTGGTTCGTTCGGTCGTAGTGGTCACTCGCCGCCCTCGAGGAACCACTGCTCCATCGGCAGGACGCGCTCCTCCCAGACGGTTGGGTTCCACAGTTCGATGCGATCGATGGCTCCGTTGACCAGGACCTCACTCTCGAGGCGGGCATAGGTGCGGAGATTTGCTGGGATGGCCATGCGGCCTTGTCGGTCGATCTCGACCTCAAATGAGTTCGCCGACCAGTACCGAGCCAGGTTCCTGTGCTCTTGGTCTGACTTCGACCGCTCGAGCATCTCCTTGGACTGTCGATCGAACTCGCCTGGCGTCCACAGGGCGACGCAACCCTCTCGGTTGGCGGCGAGAAAACCCCCTCGGGCAAAGGCATCGCGGAACCGGGCAGGCAGGATGATCCGCCCCTTGGCGTCGACGCTGTGCTCGAAGCGACCGACAAAGCCCGCCACGTTGGTTTCCTCCCGCCCGGGTACTCAGAGAACCACTCCCTTTTGCACCACCTCGCGCCACATTACGCCCCTGGCCCTCCACCGTCAACCACCTTTCACCACTTTCGCCCCCCTTCCTCCCTGAAACATCGCCCCTCTCAACCTGCCTTCGCATTCCGGTCTGCTCCGGACGACCAGCCCTCGGACGCTTGGGCTCCGCATCGCGGTCAGGGTGGCCCGGGTGCACAAAGGGACGCCCCGCTCGGTTTCCATCAGGGAGGCGACACGAGGCGAGTGAGCGGCGCTCTCCCCCGCATCTCCGAGTCCCGTGGCGCGGGATATCCCCTCTTCATTTCCTCTCGTCGGCCGAGAATGCCGACATCTGGCCGGCGTCGTGATGCGACGGAGGCCAGGCCGAGGGGATGGACTGTCGACGTGCGGCTACTCGACCTCGTCGATGGTGGCGTGCTCGCCGGTAACCATCTCGGGAAGCACAACCTCTTCTACGAGCGATGTCGATCCCGTCGCCACCCACGCGTCACGGAGCTCCCGTGCGAGGTGGGCTCGCACGGTGGCAACGTCCGCATGGGGCTCGATTGAGGGAACGACGCCGTCGAGCAGCTCGGTTGCTGTGGTCAGGTGCGCTCGGAGCGACCATCGTTCGGCATCCGAGAGCTCAAGAGCATGGACCAGGAGGTCGGCGCACGGCTCAAGGTACGAGGCGCATTGGTACAGGGACCCCTCGCGAGATCGCCACGCCGTGATCCCTACGACCTTGGCTCCGCTTGGGCCGATGATCTCGCCGTGCCCAAGCCCGCCGAAGCACGCCACCTCTCCCCCGTGTGGACTGGGTGCTCGCACGACGTCGATCGTGCTGGCCCCCATCCGCGTGAGCGCCGATCGCCAGAGTTCACCGACTGAGCGAAGCCCTCCCGCCACGTCGTGATCGACGGGCGCTTCTCCTCGGGGCACCCAGAGATCGATCCAGATGGTGGCGTCACGGTCGATGGCCACTGCGCCGCCGCCGCCTCGGCGGCGCACCCCTCGGGTGTCGGCGACTGCCAGCAAGCTGGCGGGCTGCGAGCTCCCCAGCACGATCAGGTTGGTGGTCGGCGCTCGCTGGACGATCGTCATGGCATCCCGCGATCGGAACCAATCGACATCAAGGGTCGGGGTCGGTTCGGCGCTCCTCACGCTGCCGGCTCGGCCTCACCGAGGTAGGGAGCCCACAGGGGGTCGACCTCCTCGACGAGCTGCCAGCGCCACAGCAGTCCCTGCGGTGCCTTTGGGGTGACCGGGAGCGTCCATCCGATCTCCGCCAAGAAGCGGTCCCCCTTCTCGAGGTTGTGCCGCTTGCAGCACGCCACGACGTTGGTCCACTCGTGGCGGCCACCTCGACTGCGCGGCACCACATGGTCGATGGTGTCCGCATGGCTCTGGCAGTAGGCGCATCGGTGCCGATCGCGCACGAGCACCGCTCGGCGAGACAGGGGCGGGACCGTGGCTCGATAGGGCACCCGGACGAACCCCTTCAGCCTGACGATCGACGGGACCGAGATCTCGAGCGACTCCGAGTGGAACACTGGTGCGCCTTCGTGAGCCGCCACGACCTCAGCGCGGTCGCCGACGATCAAGACGACGGCCCTGCGTGCGGAAAGGAGCTGGAGCGGTTCATACGTGGCATTCAAGAGGAGAACCTGCTCCATGCCTTCAACCTACCGTCGCAGCCGTCGCATCAGCGGGAGCCAGCGAGCCACCGCCACCACCTCTGCGGGTGAGGGGGGCTGGTCGCCCGCACCTCCATTGATGGTCTCGAGCCTGAACTGCCAATACGTCTTGTCGGGGAGCGGGAGGAAGGGTGCCCTCCTCCACCACCCGATCGGCGCCATGGCGACCATGCCCCGCAGCGCACCAGGCAGGGCGCGGGGTTGGCGCAGAAGTGCACGGACCGTTCCCTTTGCCAGGACCGAGCTCACGAGGCGACCAGCTCGCTGAATCGACTCATCGCGACTGCCGCCGCACCGATGAGGGGGCCCTCATCGCCCAGTCCTGCTGGGATGATCCGAGCACCTCGGGCGTACGCAAGCCCGGTCCCCTCATCGAGCGATCGCTGTGCCGCGGTGAAGAACGGTTCCCCAAACCCCAGCGCGACCGAGCCAGCGACGACGCAGAGATCGAGGTCGAGCAAGGTGGCCACGGAGGCAACCGCTCGCCCGACGTGTGTGCCGCACGAGTCGATCGTGGCTGCATCAGCCTCTCGCGACGGGCGACCCGTTCGTTCCTCGATGGCGGTGCCCGATGCCTCCGCCTCGAGGCATCCCCGAACACCGCATCGACACCAGCGGCCCTCTGGCTCGACCACGAGGTGACCGATGTGCCCGGCATTCCCAAGTCGTCCGCCGAGCAGCCGGCCGTCGAGCACGATCCCGCCACCGACCCCGGTCGAGACCACCATGGCGAGAAACGACGAGACGCCTCGAGCCGCGCCTCGCCAACCCTCGCCGAGTGCCAACGCCTTGGCATCGTTGTCGACAGCGACAGGAAGGCCCGTGAGCTCGCGGAGCCGGTCGTGAAGTGGAAACGATGTCCACGCAGGGATGTTCAGCGGCGAGACCGTCACTCCGTCGGGTTCCATTGGTCCCCCACACCCAACACCGCAGAGCAGAGCATCATCGCCACTCGAGGCCGAGGTCGCTGAGATGAGCTCCGCAAGAGCGGAGAAGAGAACCTCCGGGTCGGTGGTCGCTGGCGTGGCTACCTGTCGACGCTCTCGGAGCGATCCATCGCCATCAACGATCCCGCACGCAAGTTTGGTGCCCCCGATGTCGATGGCGAGACACGAGGGCATCAACGGAGTGCGCTGCTCAGGCGTCTCGACGCCGGAACCGACTCCGGAGCCAATCGCGAGCGTCGTGCACCGCAGTCTCGATGCCACCCTCCGCCCCGGAGCGCTCCTCGTCATGGAGCGATCGAGTGATGTCGTGCCACGAGGCCTTGCCCATCTTGCGGAGGTTGCGCTCGAAGACAAGGGCCGAGGCAAACATCGCAGCAACGAAGGCCAAGCCACCGATGACCGAGCTGGAGTAGACCGCGATCAAACCAACCAGCGACACCACGAAGAAGAAGGCGGCCCACTTGCACTGACGACCGGCGTGCCGGTAGACGGTCTCGTTGGCAACACGCTGAGCGAAGGTCGGGTCTTGCTTGGTCAGCGACTCTTCGAGCTCGGCAAGGATCCGTTGCTCGTGTTCTGACAGCGGCACTGATCCCCTCCTCGTCATTCCGGCTCGGCCCGCATTCTTCGCGGTGAAACCGATACTACGGCGCCCGTGCATGGCGAGTCACGCGGTCCGAGGAATTTTGTCCATTTGTCACATTCGAGGCTCATGTCCCTAATCGACCAACCGGCAGCCGGTAGCGTCGCATCCAATCGGCGGCAAGGAGTGGGAATGGTTGAGCTTGAGGCATTGAAGGTTGATCAGGGAGCGCCGAAGGCACCATCAACGCCGGAGGTACCGACCAAGCGGCACCGACCGAGGCGGATCATTACCTGGGTGCTCGTGATCCTCTTCACGATCCTGACGCCTATCACCTTGGTGTCAGCGTGGGCCGTTCGCACGGTGACCGACACCAATCGCTACGTGGCGACGATGCAGCCACTTGCGACTGATCCGGTGATCACCAACTTCGTCGCTGACAAGGCCACCAACGAGATCTTCAGCCAGTTCCACATCCAGCAGCAGATCGCCAACGTCCTGCCGATCAAGGCCGACTTCATCGCTGCGCCGATCACCGCCCAGCTCAAGTCCTTTACCCAGACCCAGCTGCGCAAGGTCACCTCGTCCCAGTGGTTCGCAAACCTTTGGGAGAAGGAGAACCACTACACCCAAGGTGCCGCAATCGCCATCTTGACCGGCAAGGAGAAGTCGAAGTTCCAGCAGGTCCAAGGCCTCGGCGTGCAGCTTCGGCCGGTCCTCCTCCAAGGGATCGACGCGCTCGATGCTCGTGGCGTCACCGTGTTCAACCCGCTCAAGACCCAGCTCCAGAACGAGACGGGGCTCAAGTTCGAGCTGATCGCCACCAAGCAGGTCAGCAAGGCTCAGTTCTTCTTCAACCTGGCCATCGAGCTGCGCTGGGCCTTGCTGATCGGCACCCCGATCATCGGCCTTGCGGCGATCGCCGTGGCGGTCCAGCGTCGCCGGGCGGCATTCTTGGTCGCGCTCGGCGGCGTCGTCGGCTGCCTCTTGGGGATCGTGGCCACGACCTTTGCCCGCCAGGCGTTCATCAACGCCGTCAACCCCGACACCCAGCTCGTGGCGACCCATGTCTTCGACATCCTCTTCCGCTACCTCAAGGGCCTCATCCACTGGACCCTCCTGGTCTTCGTGCTCTTGGCCCTCTTCTTCTGGCTGATCGGAGACTCCACCTGGGCCGTGGCCGTCCGAGGGGCCGCTCGCAAGGGGAGCAAGGCCATCGGTGGCGCAGCCGAGCAGGCGGCGCACAGCGATGCTGCCGCCAAGGCGATCGTGTCGCTCGAGCGTGCAGCGGCCTTCGTCGCTCGGACGCAGGCACCCTTCCGATGGGCCGGGGCGATCATCGCCGCGCTGTTCATCCTGTCGAACCGCACCATTGCCTCGATGATCTGGACGCTGATCTTCCTCGGCCTCTATCAGGTCCTCGTCAGCGTGGTCGCATGGTGGTCGACGAAGGTAGCCGCCCGCGAGACGGCAGACGCCCTGCCGAGCCCCCCGAAGGACGTCGACGTCAGCAGCTAGCGGTCAAGACTTCGACTTGCGGCGACCGAGGAGCAGTGCGATCAGCGCACCGAGCGCTGCGGACACCAAGATCACGACGATCAGCGAGGTCTCTGCCGAGGTCACCCAGAAGTGAACCCTCACCTTCTGCGAGTTGCCGATCACGAACCAGATGAGCACCACGACGGCGAGCGTGAACACCACCAGCCGAGCGTCTCGCTTCAGGTCTCTGCCGTTCGAGCTCTTCTCCGTTGCCGCCATGTGCGTCCTCCTCAGTTCACCCTCCATCGTGCCAAAGCACGCCACCTGTCAAGGGGATGCTCGGGAGACGAGGCACATCCGACCTGCTAAGGAAGAAGGGCGAAAAGGGGGATTGATGTCGACCATGAAGGCCCTGACCGGGGCGACCACGATCTGGGAGCTCATCGAGCGACGAGCGGAGGCCTCACCCGATGCCACCATGCTGATCGACGCGAACGATCGAACGCTCACCTTTGGTGCGTTCAAGGATGCGGTCGAGCGAGCGGCTGCTGGCTTCTTCGCCCTCGGCATCACGGAAGGGACGAAGGTCTCCTGGCAGCTTCCAACCACCATCGAGACCCTGATCGCCTCGATGGCACTCGCACGGCTCGGAGCCATCCAGAACCCGATCATCCACCTCTACAAGGAACGCGAGGTGGGCTTCGCCCTCAAACAGACAGGCTCTGCGTTCCTGCTCGTACCCGGGGTGTGGCGAGACACCGACTTCGTCACCATCGCCGAAAAGGCGATGGCGCAAAGCGGCGCCTCGGCCACGATCATCGACCTCTCGGCTGGCATGCCCGATGGGGACCCGGCATCGCTCCCCCCGGCCAGCGCAGGGACCACGGCCGACGAGGCTCCCGTCCGCTGGATCTACTACACCTCCGGCTCAACCGCTGATCCAAAAGGTGTGCAGCACACCGACCAGACCCTGATCGCAGGTGGATGGGGACTGGCCCGCGCGCTCGAGATGTCGAGCGAGGACGTGGGCTCCATGGCGTTCCCCGTCGCACACATCGCGGGACCCGACTACCTCATCACGATGCTGTGCTTCGGGTTCCCCGCCGTGCTGCTCGAGGCCTTCAACCCCGTCGATGCCCTTGCCGTCTTCAACCGCCACAAGGCGACTCTGGTGGGCGGCTCAACCGCCTTCTACGTGGCGTACCTCGGGGAGCAGCGCAAGGACCCCTCGACGCCAATCCTTCCGAGCCTCCGAGCCATGGTTGGTGGCGGCGCAGCCAAGCCCCCCAATCTGCATGGTGAGGTCCGAGACGAGATCGGCGGCCGAGGCATCGTCCATGGCTACGGCATGACCGAGGTGCCAATGATCGCCAACGGCTCGCCACGAGACAGCGACGAGCAGCTCGCCAACACCGACGGCAAGCCCGTCGAGGGAGCATCGGTTCGGATCGTGACGCTCGCCGGCCAAGAAGCGGGGCCCGGCGAGGAGGGCGAGATCCGGGTGAAGGGGCCGATGGTGTTCCGCGGCTACACGGACCCGTCGCTGAACGCAGAGGCCTTCGACGAGGACGGCTGGTTCCGCACCGGTGACCTCGGCGTGCTGCGAGCGGATGGACACCTCTCGATCACCGGCCGGCTCAAGGACGTCATCGTTCGCAAGGGCGAGAACATCAGCGCGAAGGAGATCGAGGATCTCCTCTCCTCGCACCCGAAGGTCACCGAGGTCGCGGTGATCGGACTGCCTGACGCCGCTCGAGGCGAGCTCGTCTGCGCGGTGGTCCAGGTGACCGATCCCGACGATCCTCTGACCTTCGACGAGATGGTGGCCTTCTGCCGCGACGCTGGCTTGATGACGCAGAAGATTCCCGAGCGGCTCGAGCATCGCACCGAGTGGCCTCGTGCCGGCACCGGCAAGATCGTCAAGAAGGAGCTCAGGGCGTTCTACGGGTGATGGCGGAGCCCTCTCGTCATGTGCTCTTCGTCTGCACCGGCAACATCTGTCGCTCTCCGGCTGCAGAGGTGATCGCCCGGGCTCGAGCCCTGAGCCTGCCGCAAGGCGCCATGCTCAGGTTCTCGAGCGCGGGGACCGCCTCATGGCACGTGGGTGACGACATGGATCCACGAGCTGCTGGGGCACTCGAGGCCGCTGGGTATCCCCCGGGCCGCCACGTGGCCCAGCACGCCACCGACGAGCTCCTTGCCTCAAGCGACGTGATCATCGCCCTCGATCGCAAGCACCGTGAGATTCTGAAGGGCCGGTTGCCCACTGATCGACACAGGTCGGTCCACCTCCTTCGGCCCTTCGACCAACGAAGTGGTGGCGCGCAAGACGTCGCCGATCCGTACTACGGGACCGACGAGGACTTTCGGCGATCCATCGCCGTCATCGACGCCAGCGTCGAGGCCTTGCTGGCCACGCTCGGCGAGACGCCGATCAGCTGATCGTCACGCGTCGTTTGGCCCGACGGCGGCCGGCTTGGCCGCCTTCAACAATCGGTCATCATCTGCCATCAGCGTGACGGCGAGCCGCCGGACGAGGGCTTCGAGCTCAGGGTGCTCGGTCGGATCCCACCCTTCGAGAAGATCCTCCAAGCTCGCTCGGCGAGCCTCGACCAGCTCCGCCATCACCGACGTTCCCTTGCTGGTGATCACCAGCCGGTCGTCGTCACCCCGCTCCACCATCCCCTCGGCGGTCAGCTCAAAGACCCCTGCGTGGAGCACATCGACCGCCACCTTGAAACGCGCATCGAGCGCAGCCTCAGTGATCGGTCCAAGCTCGTTGAGGCGGAAGAGCAGCCAGCAGGCCTGCGGCGCCAAGGTGAGGCCCGCTCGCTCTGCGAGAGACTGGTAGACGGCGGCACGGTTCTCCACGCTGATGACGCGCTCGAGCGCCAGCTCGACCTCCTTGAGGCTGGAGCGCTCACCGGGCGGAGGCAGGGTCGCCACGGGATCCCGCCCAGCCCGGACCGTCTTTCGAAGCTCGACCTCGGGGAGCAGCCACGAGAGGCCGAAGGCGATCACGCCGATGGGCACGGCAATCAAGAACACCGTGGAGATGGTCTGGGTGATCGACAGCTGAATGCCATGGACCACGGTCGGTGGGAGATGGGCCAGCGTCGACGGCGTCAGTGTGGAGAACTGCCCCTTGGTCGGCGTGATGTGGAGGTTGGCCTCGATGCGCTTCGGGAGCAGGTTGGCGTAGATCGTCCCGAACACTGCGACACCGAAGCAGCCGCCGATCATGCGGAAGAAGTTCGCCGACGCAGTGGCGGTGCCAAGATCCTCGTAGCCCACCGCGTTCTGCACAGCCAGGACCAGCACCTGCATGACGCAGCCCAATCCGATGCCGAAGATCAGCATGTAGAGCGCGATCACCCATCCAGAGGTGCTGAGCCCCACCGTCGACATCAGCCAGAGCCCAAGGGTCATCAGCGCCGAACCGACGATCGGATAGCGCTTGTAGCGCCCACCACGGCTGATCAGCTGGCCAGAGAGGATCGACGCACCGAAGAGACCGCCCATGAGCGGCAGGAGCCGAAGTCCTGAGGCGGTCGGGGTGACGAACTTGACGTCCTGGAAGAACAACGGAAGGAAGGTCAACGCCCCGTACATGGCAAAGCCGACGACGAACCCGATCGCTGAGGCCGCTGAGAACGCCCGATTCTTGAAGAGCCGAAGCGGGATCACCGGCTCCGTTGCTCGGTGCTCGACGGCCACAAATGCAGCGGTGAGCAGCACGCCGCCCACGCCGAGGATGACGATGGTGGCCGACGACCAGCTCAAGCTCGTCCCTCCGAGCGAGGTGAACAGGACCAGGCAGGTGGCGGCGGCGGACAAGACCAATGCCCCGAGGTAGTCGATGACCTTGTTCCCCATTGCCGCCCGCTTCGGAAGGGCGATGGCGGTGACGACCAGAGCGATGATCCCGACCGGCACGTTGACGTAGAAGACCCACCGCCAGGTGAGGTACTGGGTCAGCAGGCCGCCGAGCAGCGGACCAAGGACCGTGGCGACCCCGAAGACGGCACCAAAGAGCCCGACGTAGCGGCCGCGATCGCGGGGGCTGACGATATCCCCCACGATGGCCTGCGCACCCACCAGCAGTCCCCCGCCACCAAGACCCTGGATGGCCCGGAAGACGATCAGCTCGACCATCGAGGTGGACAGCCCGCTGAGCATGGACCCCACGAGGAAGATGACGATGGAGGCTTGGAAGAGGTTCTTTCGCCCGTAGAGGTCGCCGAGCTTCCCCCACAGCGGCGTCGACACCGTCGAGGCCAAGAGGTAGGCCGTCACCACCCAGGCGATGTGAGAGGCGCCGCCGAGATCGCCCACGATCGTCGGCAGAGCCGTCGACACGATGGTGGAGTCTAGCGCGGCCAAGAACATGCCGAGCATGAGGGCCACGAAGATGATCTGGACCCGACGCTTCGGAAGGGTCATGACGCCACTGCCGGCATCGGTCATCGTGTCGTCCTCCTCGCCGCGGTGATCATCAGGCTGCGCCCATACTTCGAGTCTAGAAGAATCGAGGTGAGGACGGGCGCCCAGCGAGGCGTTCCACCAGCCGAGGCCAGGTGCGAGAATTGGGGCCTCATGAGCGATGACCGCCCAGAGCCCCGTCAGGGGTTCGATGCCGACGCACTCCGCTTGTGGGAGCACGATGCGGCAGGGGGCATTGTGCTCGCCCTTGCGCTGGTGTCAGCCGTCGCGTGGGCGTCGCTGGCACCCGGCTCGTACGACGCCGTGGTCACCCACCCAGTCCACCTGTGGTCTGTGCCCTCCTCCGTGGTCCACGACGTCGCTTCGCTGGTGACGAACCTGGCCATGGTGGTCTTCTTCGCGGCGATCGGGCTCGAGATCGGTCGGGAGCGAGCCGAGGGCTCGCTCGTCGATGGACGAACCGCCGTGCTCCCCGTGCTGGCAGCCCTCGGAGGGATGGCAATGGCCGCGCTCGTCTATGTCGGTGTCGTGACCCTTCTTGGGACCCACGGCGCCCTGGTCGGTTGGGGGATTCCCATGGCCACCGACGTCGCGTTCACGCTTGGCGTGATCAGCTTGGTCGGAGCGCGGGTCTCGATCTCGCTTCGCGTGTTCCTCCTTGCGCTGGCCGTGGCCGACGACGTCGCCTCCGTCATCGTGCTGGCGCTGACCGGGAGGGGCAATGAGCTTGGCTCGACTGGGTCGACGATGCTCGCGCTCGTCGGTGTCGTCGTGCTGATTGGCGCCACCCTCCTCGCACGCCGTCGACGCGCGCCCTGGTTCATCTATGTCACCCTCACCTTGGCCCTGTGGTGGTGCCTCGCCCACCTCAGCATCGAGGCGACCTTGGCCGGCGTCCTCGTTGGGGTAGCCGTCCCTGCCGGGCATGGCCACACCGAGCGTGCCGGCGCGCAGCTCGAGCGGCTCACCGTCCCACTGTCCACCTATGCGGTGCTCCCTGCGTTCGCCTTGGTCGCCGGAGGTGTGGACCTCGCCACCCAGCCCTGGCGACACGGCACCGGCGTCCTGTTTGGCGTCTTGGCCGCTCGGACGATCGGCAAGGTGGTCGGCATCGTGGGGGCGGTCGCCCTCGCCGTTCGCTTCGGCGTTGCCACCCTCCCTGACGACACGAGCTGGCGTCAGATGCTCGGCGCAGGCCTCCTTTGCGGGATCGGCTTCACCGTTCCGCTGCTCTTCGCCACCCGAGCGTTCGGAGGAGCGCCGCTCATGCTCGACGAGACCAAGGTCGCCCTCCTTGCGGCCTCCGTGCTCTGTGCCGTCATTGGGCTGTGCGTACTCGTCATCGGATCCACTCGGCCTCGCTCGAAGGGTTAGCGTCACGGATGGTTTCAACCCAAGGGAGCACCAGACCATGCGCACACCACTGACCGAACTGTTGGGCGTCGAGCACCCCGTCATGCTCGCCGGCATGGGTGGCGTCTCGTACGCCGACCTTGTGGCGGCGGTCTCCAACGCGGGTGGCTACGGCTGCCTTGGCGCCTCGACGATGACCCAGGACCAGCTCGTGAGCGAGATCGCCGCCACTCGAGCGAAGACCGACAAGCCCTTTGGCGTCGATCTCTTGACTGCCATGGCGGGCGACATGCTCCGCTCAGTGGATCTGTTGATCGAGGGTGGCGCCTCGATGTTCGTCGCTGGACTTGGCGTCCCCACGGCGGCCGTCGAGCGCTGTCATGAGGCAGGCGTCCTCGTGGCAAACATGTGCGGCAAGGTCGATCACGCCCGTCGGGCAATCGATGCAGGCTGCGACCTCGTCATCGCACAGGGGACAGAGGCTGGCGGCCACACCGGTCAGGTGGCGACCCTGCCACTCGTCCCGATGGTCGTCGACGCCGTCGGCGGCGTGGTGCCCGTGGTCGCAGCCGGCGGGATCTTCGATGGGCGGGGTCTCGCGGCAGCGCTCAGCCTCGGTGCCGACGGGATCTGGGTCGGCACCCGATTCATCGCCACCCCCGAGGCGCGCACCGTCATCGGCTTCAAGGACTCGATCCTCGACGCCGACGAGGCAGGCACCACCATCAGCCGGGCCTTCTCCGGCAAGACGATGCGCGTCATCAAGAACGACACGACCGCCCACTACGACGCTCATCCCGACGAGCTCCAGCCCTTCCCTGAGCAGCTGATGACGGCGTTCAACCAGCAGTTCTTCCACCTCGGTGGCGATGAGCACTCTGTTGGCGTCGACCCGGCTCGCGAGGGCTATCCCGCCGGGCAAGCCGTCGGTGCGATCTCCACCTTGACGCCAGCGGCGACGATCGTGGCCACCATCGTGGCGGAAGCCGACGCAGCGCTGGGGCGTCTCGCCAGCCTTCGGTGAGCCACGAGGGAGCGGTCGGCGAACCACCGCCGCCGCTCGTCGTCCCCGTCGCTCGCACGCTGACCGGCCCGCGCGTCACACTTCGTCGCTTCGAGGAGGGGGACGTCACCGAGCTCGGTGACGCCATCGCTACGAGCGCCGATCACCTCCGCCCCTTCATGGCCTGGATGGGCGCCGAGCCGCTCTCGGCGACCTCGCGGGCTGAGCTCATCGCCGCTTGGAACCGCGAGGCGGATGCTGGCGGAGGCGCCACCTTGGGGTGCTTCGTCGACGGTGCGCTGATCGGCTCGACCGGGCTGCACCGACGTCGCCCCGATGCCGCTGCGCTCGAGGTCGGCTACTGGCTGCGCACCACCGCGCTCGGTCAGGGCTATGCCACGGAGCTGACGTTGCTGCTCGCCGAGGAGGCCTTCTCGCACGACGAGATCTCGAGGGTCGACCTCTACTGCGACCTGCGCAATGAGCCCAGCGCACAGGTGGCGATTCGGGCTGGCTTCACCTTGCTCGAGGTCGCCCCGGATCCTCGTGGCCTCATCGCTGAGGCGTCATCGGGCAGCGAGCGCCACTTCCGACTTGAGCGCGCCGCCTTCGACCCGGCGTGGCGGGGGCGCTTCTAGGAGGTCTGGAACAGTCCGATCGGGCAGCTGACGCCAGTCCCGCCGATGCCGCAATACCCCCAGGGATTCTTGGCCAGATACTGCTGGTGATAGCCCTCGGCGAAGTAGAAGGGACCAGCGGGAGCGATCTCGGTGGTGATCGGGCCATACCCCATCCTCGCCAGCTGCTCCCCGAAGGCGACGGCGGCAGACCCTGCTGTCGCCGCTTGGGCATCGCTCGTCGTGTAGATCGCTGACCGGTACTGGGTGCCCACATCATTGCCCTGGCGGAATCCCTGCGTGGGATCGTGGTTCTCGAAGAACACCGAGAGCAGTTCGGCGTAGGAGATCACCGTGGGGTCGAAGACGACCAGGACTGCCTCGGTATGCCCGGTCTTCCCGCTGCACACCTCTTCATAGGTTGGGTTGGGGGTGAAGCCACCCTGATAGCCCACCGCGGTGACGATCACACCCGGCGTCTTGAAAAAGAAGCGCTCCGCCCCCCAGAAACAGCCCATGGCGAAGTAGGCAATCTCTAGGCCATCTGCATAGGGTCCGGTCAACGAGGTGCCCAAGACCTCATGGGTGCTCGACGAGACTAGCGGTGCCTCACGGCCGGGCAGCGCCCTGTCTTCATCGACCATCTCTGGCGTTCGGCGGAACCACATGGGCTCTCCTCCTCATCTCGTTCCTCGACCCTATTGGTCCCTTGGGCGGCCAAGAGCACCCCTCGAGACGATCGGGAAAGGCCTCGATCACGCAGCCCCCGAGACTACGGTTGGAACACTCTCGAGAAAGGCACAAGATGGCAGAGGACGCATCGTCGACCGCAGCACCACGGCGAGCGGGGATCCTCTCGCGCTCAGGGGCCCACATCGAGGACCTCGACCTCCTCCGGAAGGAGACGACCGAGCAGGACCAGCACCTTCATGAGCGTCTCGACAATGAGATCGCCGGGATTCGAGAGGCGTTCGCCGCCTCGATCCGCGACGAGGTCGCCCGCCTCGATGATCTGATCGTCGGGCTGTCGGAACGGGTCGATGCCTTCCTTGCGGAAGCGGGTCGAGCCAATGCCCTCGCCGATCAGCTCGACGTGCGCCTCTCTGAGGCCGCCGATCTTCGCGAGCAGCCGCGAGCGGCGGAGCGCATGGAGGCTCGTCGCCTGGCAGATCTCGAAGAGCGCCTGCGCCTCCTCGAAGAGCGGCTCGACGCCGCAGCGACGTCTCCCGACCGTTGAGCGGCTCCCTGCAACCCGTCGTCTCGATCGTGGTCGCCACGGTCGATCGGATCGACTCGTTGAAGCGTTGCCTCGACGGCCTCCACCGGCTTGCCGGCGTCCCCTTCGAGATCATCGTCGTGGTCGGCCCCGGCGATGGGAGCACCGAGGAGTACCTCTCTGGCCGAAGCGACGTCGCTTCGATCCTCACCAACACCACACGAAACCTCTCGCGTTCGCGGAACCTCGGTGTCGAGGCCGCCGGCGGCGAGCTCATCGCCTTCATCGACGATGACGCCTACCCCTCCGAGCGGTGGCTAGCCGACCTGGTACCGGAGTTCGATGATCCTGAGGTTGGCGCAGTCGGTGGCGAGGTCTTCGACTACACGGGCTACTCGCACCAAGCTCGCTACAGCCGCTCCACAAGGGCGGGAGATGCAATGGTCGTCCTCGGACGCCCATTGCGGGGCCTCACCGAGACCCCTGCTGCGGGCACCTTCGACTATCCGATGGGGACCAACCTCCTCGTCCGACGTGCGGCGCTCGAGGCGATCGGGGGCTTCGACGAGCAGTTCGACTACTTCCTCGACGAGACCGACCTGGTCCGTCGCCTCCTCGACGCGGGATGGATCGTTCG
>Ga0164296_1001802_pt1 | contig 22078 bp, 26 predicted proteins | sample GEODES057metaG_FD_113533 | JGI IMG/M metagenome (GOLD analysis project Ga0164296, IMG submission 113533) | Dystrophic lake water microbial communities from Trout Bog Lake, Wisconsin, USA - GEODES057 metaG | ecosystem: Environmental > Aquatic > Freshwater > Lake | place: USA: Trout Bog Lake...
ACTATGAGAGACCAAACGCCTTCCACGTACTTCGACGCCAGCAGCAGAAAGACCAAAGCAACTAATAGCCAACTCATCAGCGTTCGACTCCCCGAAGAGCTTCTCCAGCGACTCGCCGTCGTTGGTAACGACCAGGGGCTGTCAATGAGCGACACGATTCGGCTGGTACTCGAGCGGGGGCTTCGCGCATCATCAACCAAGAAGGGATCAACACCATGACCACTACCCCACTAACGCACGTGTACTTCCTCCTCGACCGCTCCGGCTCGATGGAGTCCATCGCCTCCGACGTGATCGGCGGCTTCAACCAGTTCCTCGACGAGCAGCGGCAAAATGGCGACGACGCGCTGATGACCTTTGTTCAGTTCGACTCGAACAATCCCCACGAGGTAATTGCCAACGCCATGGCATTGTCGGACGTCCGACCACTTACCGGCGCCACCTTCCGGCCACGAGGAAGCACACCACTCTTTGACGCCATGGGCAGCCTCATCACTGACGCCACTATTCGCAGCGAGGGCGAGGGTAAGGGCGAGGTGATTATCTTCGTGACCTTCACTGACGGCAAAGAAAATGACAGCGTCAACTACACGCGTGAATCAATCTTCGAACTGGTCGCTAAGCGTGAAGCGCTGGGCTGGACCTTCGTCTACCTGGGCGCCAATCAGGACTCCTACGCCGAAGGGGCGGGCATGGGGTACCACGCTGACAACCTGCAGGACTTTGAGGCCTCGCCGAAGGGCACTCGACTGGCCTTCCAGTCACTCAGCAAGGGCCTCGGCAAAGAACGGGGCAAAATCCGTGAAGGTGTCGCTCGCAGCACGTCCGAATTCTTTGAGGGCGACAAGGAGGCCGAAACCGACCTCCGCCGCCCCTACTAGTCCCCGTCGGCGTCGCTCGGCGTCGCCAGAATGTCGCCCAGCCACGGCGACCATTCGAGCAGCGCACGGAGGTCACCCGTGACCTTCAGTCGTCCTTCGCGTAGGGCCGTGGCGCTATCGAGGGTCCCATTGCTCAACGCGGCAGCGTCACTCGCCGACAAGCGAATAACGGTTGTGGCCGCTAGGTGATCACCCGGCGTGATGCGGGCTCCCCCGCTCCCGAGGTGCAGCGTGAGGGCGTGGGCATCGCTCGCCGAACCACCGTCAAACTCCAGAACGATGAAGGTCTCTTCGGCGCTCGGGACGTCGAGCGTCCGACTGGCCAAACGTTCGTTGACTCCAGCGAACCATTCCTCGGAGAGGAACGAAGCCACCTCTACGGTGCGGGCTGCACCGCGGCGTCAGCCGTGGTCACCTTGGACTTGCGACGAATCTTGCGGCCCAGCCAGGCGACCGGGTCGTAGTGAGCGTCGACGACACGTTCCTTGAGCGGAATGATGGCGTTGTCGGTGATCTTGATGTGCTCGGGGCAGACTTCGGTGCAGCACTTGGTGATGTTGCAGTAGCCCAGTCCGGCCTCTTCGCGCACGTAGTCACGGCGGTCGTTGGTGTCCAGCGGGTGCATTTCCAGCTCGGCGTACCGAATGAAGAAACGAGGGCCGGCGTAGTGGGCCTTGTTGTCTTCGTGGTCACGGATGACGTGGCAGACGTCCTGGCACATGAAGCACTCGATGCACTTACGGAACTCCTGGCCGCGCTCGACGTCCTCTTGGTACATGCGGTAACCGTCTTCGGGCATCGGCGGCGGCAACAACGCGGGGACCTTCTCGGCCATCTTGTAGTTGAACGACACGTCGGTGACGAGGTCACGAATAATCGGGAACGTCTTCATCGGCGTGACCGTGACCGGGCCCTCGGGCAGCTGGTCCATACGGGTCATACACATCAGGCGCGGCTTACCGTTGATTTCCGCGGCGCACGAACCACACTTACCGGCCTTGCAGTTCCATCGACACGCGAGGTCGGGCGCTTCAGTGGCCTGGATGCGGTGAATGAGGTCGAGAACGACTTCACCCTCGTGCTGTTCGGTGGTGTAGTTCTCGAAGTCGCCTCCGTTGGCGTCACCGCGCCAAATTCGCAACGTTACGTCAGCCATTAGTGGGCCTCCTCAAGCAGTGCCTTCAGTTCTTCGGGGATGGGCAGCAACGGTGACTCGTTCGTAACAATGGGGCTGTCCCAGTTGCCACCCTGTGTTTCGTGCGCCAAGTTGAACGTACCGAAGTGGTCGTCGGCCTTGGGGAAGTCTTCGCGAGTGTGACCACCGCGCGACTCCTTGCGCATGTTGGCGCCGAGTGCCACGCACTTCGACACCGAGATCATTGCGGGCAGGTCGGTCGCCAGGTTCCAACCGGGGTTGTAGGCGCGGCCACCCTTGACCTTGATGTTCTTGACGCGCTCGGTGAAGACATCGAGCTGGGCGATGGCGTCTTCGAGCTCAGCGCCCGTGCGGATGATGCCGACGTTGGCCTGCATCATCTCCTGGAGGTCGCGCTGAATGTCGTAGGGGTTCTCGCCCTCTTCGCGGTCGAAGGGTGCAAGCGCCTCGGCCACGGCCTCGTCAATCTGGTGCTGGTTCATCGCGCCCGGCGTCGTGCCGCTCTCGATGTACTCCACGGCACCCAAACCGGCGCGACGCCCGAAGACGATCAAGTCCGACAGCGAGTTACCACCGAGGCGGTTAGCACCGTGCATGCCACCGGCTACTTCACCAGCGGCGAAGAGACCAGGCACCGACGTGGCGGCCGACTCGGCGTCGACCTGGACGCCACCCATGATGTAGTGGTTGGTCGGGCCAATTTCCATTGGCTCCTTGGTGATGTCGACACCGGCCAGTTCCATGAACTGGTGGTACATCGACGGCAGGCGACGGCGAATGAATTCGGCCGAGCGACGAGTAGCGATGTCGAGGTACACGCCACCGTGGGGGCTGCCACGACCGGCCTTGACTTCGGCATTGATGGCGCGGGCCACTTCGTCACGAGGCAGTAGTTCTGGCGGACGACGACCAGCGGTGTGGTCGTCGTACCACTTGTCAGCTTCTTCTTCCGATTCGGCCGTTTCGGCGCGGAACATCGGGGCCACGTAGTCGAACATGAATCGCTTGCCCTCGGAGTTGCGCAGGACGCCACCGTCACCGCGGACACCCTCGGTGACGAGCAGACCGCGAACCGACAGCGGCCAGACCATACCGGTCGGGTGGAACTGGATGCACTCCATGTCGATCAACTTGGCGCCGGCCCACAGGGCCATGGCGTGACCGTCACCGGTACCTTCCCACGAGTTCGAGGTGAACTTCCAGGACTTACCCGCACCGCCGGTGGCGAGAATGATGGCCTTGGCACCGAAGGTGATGAATTCACCAGTTGGACGCTTGTAGGCGACGCAGCCGGCGATGCGTCCGTCGGCGTCGTGGACCAACTTGAGCACCTTGCACTCCATGAACACGTCCGTGCCCATCGAGACAACCTTCTGCTGCAGGGTGCGAATCAGTTCGAGACCGGTGCGGTCACCAACGTGGGCGAGACGGGCGTAGCGGTGACCACCGAAGTCACGCTGCAAAATCTTGCCGTCCTTGGTGCGGTCAAAGAGCGCACCCCACTGCTCGAGCTCGAGCACGCGGTGCGGGGCTTCCTTGGCGTGGAGCTCGGCCATGCGGTAGTTGTTCAAGTACTTGCCACCGCGCATGGTGTCGCGGAAGTGGACCTTCCAGTTGTCCTCGGGGTAGACGTTACCCATGGCCGCGGCCATGCCGCCCTCGGCCATAACGGTGTGCGCCTTACCAAGCAGTGACTTGGTAATCAGGGCTACTTTGAGGCCCTTCTGCTTGGCTTCGATAGCGGCGCGGAGACCCGCACCACCGGCACCAATAATCAGTACGTCGTAGTCGTGGTGTTCGTAAGTCACGGTTGATCCTTAGAAGAGGCGGTAGTCAGTAATGGCGCCGGAGGCAACCAAACGGACGTAGACGTCGGTGAGTGCAACAAAGATGAGCGAGGCCCAGGCGAAGTTCATGTGCTTGGCGTTCAGCGGCGTCACGAACTTCCAGAGGCGGTAGCGAATCGGGGCCGCCTTGAAGCTCTTCACCTGGCCACCGCAGAGGTGACGGCAGGCGTGGCACGAGAGCGAGTAGAGCCAGAGCAACGTGGCGTTGGTGCAGAGCACCAGGGTGCCGACCGTGACACCCCAGCCGATGCCGGGCTGGTGGAAGGCGCGCAGCGCGTCGTAGGTCAAGAGGGCGTTGAAGACCAGACCGGCGTAGAAGAAGTAGCGGTGGGCGTTCTGCATGATCAGCGGGAAGCGGGTCTCACCGGAGTAGGACTCGTGCTTGTCCGACACGGCGCACGCCGGCGGCGACCACCAGAAGGCGCGGTAGTAGCTACGACGGTAGTAGTAGCAGGTCAGGCGGAAGCCCAGGGGGAAGAGCAAGATCAAGAATGCCGGCGACAAGGCCCAGCCATTCAAGAAGAAGCCGAAGCGCGCACCCGGCACACAGCTACTGGCGACGCAGGGCGAGTAGAAGGGGCTAATAAGGTCGCGGCCCAGGTTGGCACCGGCGTAGTAGTTGTGCGGGTTAAAGGCCGACCATGACGAGTAAATAACGAATGCGGTCAGGATCGATACCGTCACCACCGGCTGCAACCACCAGCGATCGGTTCGCAAAGTTGGAACGTCGGGACCGCCTCGCGTTCCCCCTAGTACGACCTTCGTCGAGCTTTCCATAGTGGACACTCTTGTCTCCTTGTTGCGTGGTGGTGCGTCACCCACGGCGACACACCGTTGCTGATTCTAAACCGCTCACTGCAAAACAAAGGCGCTGGTGAAACGAGTTCACCAGCGCCACTTTTACTGCTTAGTGCGAGCCTCCGCGGCGTCCTTCGGACGTGCCGCCAATGAAGGCCCAGAAGGCCAACCCCAGTCCCGGCACGAGTAGCCAGATACCGAACACGAGTGACAGCACCACGAAGAAGGCGCCGACACCGAGCACGAAGGGGAAGATTGACGAACCGGGGAACGTACCGACGAAGCCGGCTCCTTCGGCCTGCGTGGCCTGCGGGTTGTCTTCGGGACGTTCCGCCATACGACGGCTCCACCAGTAGTAGTACGCACCGGGCAAGAAGCAGAGCAACATGCCGGCGAACATCATCACGCCGCCCGCGTTCTCCAAGCTCCAGTTCCAGTAGACGGCACACATCAGGCCGAAGAACACGCCGAGGGCGAGCAGGACTTTGGCTTCTACCTTCATGCGTTGACCTCCGCCGGCGCTGCTTCGTGCTCACCGTGGTGCAAGGCGCGGTGCTCTGGGTGGTTGTAGTCCCACGTTGGGCGCTCCGAGCGAATCTGCGGCAAACGGTAGAAGTTGTGGTGCGGGGGCGGCGAGGTCGTGAACCACTCCAACGTCTGTGCGTCCCACGGGTTGTCGCCAGCTGGGTACTTCTTCCAGGAGTAGGCGATATTGACCACGAAGAGGATGGTGGAGATACCGATCATTACGGCACCGGCGGTCGAAATGTCGTTGAGGTGCTGCCATTCGGGGTGGTTCGGGTACACCGCCATACGACGCGACATGCCGTAGAGGCCGAGGAGGTAGAGCGGGAAGGTGAAGACCTGGGTGCCAATGAAGAGGAACCAGAACTGGGCCTTACCGAGACGCTCGTTCAACAGGTACCCGGTGAACTTCGGGCCCCAGTAGAACAGACCGGCCATGGCACCCAGCACGAGGGCCATTACCACGGAGTGGAAGTGGGCCACCACGAAGTAGGTGTCGTGGGTGAAGAAGTCCAGCGGCGGGCTCGCCAGGTAGATACCGGTCAAACCACCAATGAGGAAGGTGAAGAGGAAGCCGAGGGCCATCAACATGGCCGTCGAATACCAAATCTGCCCTCGCCACATGGTGCCGATCCAGTTGAACATCTTGATACCGGTCGGCACGGCGATAAGCAGACTCATGATGGAGAAGAAGGGCAGCAAGACCACACCCGTGGTGAACATGTGGTGGGCCCATACGCCGAGCGACAAGGCGGCGATGGTCAGCGTGGCGAAGATCATGCCCTTGTAGCCAAAGACGGGCTTCTTGGAGAAGACGGCGATGACTTCCGTGACCATACCGAAGAACGGCAGGGCCAAGATATACACCTCAGGGTGTCCCCAGAACCAGAAGATGTGCTGCCAGAGCACGGGCACACCGCCTCCGCTATTGGAGAAAATGTGGGTACCGAAGTGGCGGTCAGCGTACAGCATGATCAGACCAGCGGTCAGCACCGGGAAGGCCAGCAAGATCAAAATTGCCGTCACCAGAAGGTTCCAGGTGAAGATCGGCATACGGAACATCGTCATACCGGGCGCGCGGAGGTAGAACACCGTGGCGCAAAGGTTGACGCCGGTGAAAATGGCCGAGAAACCGGTGAGCAGCAAGCCACCGATCCACAGGTCGGCGCCCGCACCGGGCGAGTTCAGGCTGTTCGACAAGGGGGCGTAACCGACCCAACCGAAGTTCGCCGCCCCACCGGCGGTGAAGAAGCCAGACAGCATGGTGATCGAGCCACCCAGGTAGAGCCAGTACGACAAGGCATTCAGACGCGGGAAGGCCATGTCCGGCGCACCGATTTGAATCGGCACGATGATATTGGCCAACGCACCGAAGGCGAAGGGGCCGGCGAACAGGTAGATCATCACGGAGCCGTGCATGGTGAACAACTCGTTGTACTGCGCGAGAGTCACCAGCGTGCCGTTCGGCGAGGCCAGCTGGAAGCGAATGATTTCGGCGAAGAGTCCACCGACCACGAACAGCACCACTGCAGTCACGGTGTAGGAGAGACCAATGATCTTGTGGTCCGTGGTTGTCAACCACTTCACCAGACCCGAGGGGCCGTGGTGCTCGTCGTGCACGTGATCCGCGTGCTCGACGTGGCTCGGTTCTAGAACATCCGTCATGGTCCTACCTTCCGAACTTGGTGTACGCCGGCTTCGAGGCGACACCGGTTGCTAGTTCCTGCTGCAGCGAGGCCGCGGCAGCCTGCGCCTTGATGGCGTCTTGCTTGTTGTTAAAGCTGTCCAGCCACGCCTGGTAGTCAGCGGGGCTTACGACCTTCACTCGGAAGTACATCAGCGAGTGGTACAGACCACACAACTGGGTGCACTGACCAGAGAAAACGCCATTGTTGGTGGCGCGCAACGTGAACTGGTTGGTCACTCCGGGCAGGGCGTAACGAGAGAAGTTGAAGTCGTGCACGTAGAAGCCGTGAATGACGTCGGTCGAGGTGAGGTTGATGTGGACATTCTCGTTGGACGGAATGACCATTTCGGGGTTCTGCGTGGTCTGGCCGTACACCAGGGCGTTGTGGCCCGGATAGAGGAACTCCCAGCCCCACTGGAAGGCGTTCACGTCCACAATGACGCTCGTCTTAGGGTTCGCGACTTCCTTATTTTCCACGACCAGCGTGGCGGCGAAGAGACCGAACACGATCAAAATCGGCACGACGGTGTAAATCACTTCGAGCGGGAGGTGGTACTGCGTCTGGACCGGGATGGCGTCACCCTTGCGGCGGTGCATGACGATGCTCCACAGCATGAGGACAACGACCAGCAAACCGATGATTACGGCGCCGACCGAGAACCACTGCCAGAGGTGGAAAACCGACTTGGACGAGGTGGTGTCACCGGGAGATGCACCGAAACCAGGCAACGTACAACCGGATAGGGCTAGCGCGGCAACGGGGAGCGCAAGGGCGCGTCGGCCGCGGCGCAAGCCTCGGCGACGATCCTTGGCACCCTGAGGGGACAGGGCAGGATTGTGCACTTCACCACCTTAGCCAAGTTTTATTTCGTGGCTCTAAGGGCGAAGGGCCCGCGAAGTGATACTGCCTATGCCGAGAACTAATACAAACCGAGGCCGGCGTGAAGGCCCGAAATTACTTGGTTTCGTCGGACGATGACTTGCTGTCATCGCTCTTGACCGACTTCTCAAATTCCTTCTTGGCGGCGCCCAAATTACGGGCCAAGCGTGGTCCAAGGAAGGCCAGCACCAGCAGGACAACAATGACAATCACGAGGTCCGGACCCAACAGCTCAGCGTTAATCATGACGTCGCTCCTTTTCCTCCTCCACTCTACTCACCACCGTCAATTCGACGGTGCTGGCTACCATGGCTATCCATGACCCGGCCTCCTCGATCGACGGTTCGGGACTCCTTTAGTGTGTCGCTTGCGGTCGGGCTCTACGGCATCGCCTTCGGGGCGGCTAGTTCCACCGCCGGATTCAGCCTCTGGCAAACCTGCCTGTTTTCCCTCCTCGCCTTTACCGGCGCCAGCCAGTTCGCCGCGGTCGGCGTGGTCGCGACCGGTGGCACTCCCCTCGCGGCCATTGCGACGGCCGGGCTGCTCGGCACACGGAACGCGCTTTACGGCCTGCAAATGTCCCCTCGCTTAGGGGTGCGTGGGTGGCGCCGAGTGCTCGCGGCCCACTGGACGATTGACGAATCGACCAACGTCTCACTAGCCCAAGGTTCATTCGGCGCTGAAGCGGTGCGCGCCGGTTTTTGGCTAACCGGTGGCGGTGTCTATCTCTTTTGGAACCTTTTCACCTTCGCGGGGGCCCTCGGCGCGAAAGCACTCGGCAATCCCGCGGCCTGGGGACTTGACGCCGCAGTCCCGGCCGCCTTCGTTGGGCTCCTCTGGCCCCGACTCGCCGACCAGTTTTCCCGCACGGTGGCGTTGTTTGCCTGTTGCGCTGCCCTGGGGTTCACCCCATTTCTCCCCGCGGGAACAGCAATTATCGCCACGGTCATCGTGGCCGTACTCGCAGGATGGCGGCCACGCTCGTGAGCACTCTCTGGATTGTCGCCATCGGCACGAGCGTCGTCTGCTTCGCCATTAAGTACCTCGGCCACGTGATTCCGGCGACCTGGCTCTCGTCGCCCCGCTTCCAGCGCATCAACGAAATGGTCCCAGTGGTGTTGTTAGCCGCGCTCGTGATGACGCAGACATTTACAACCAAAACCCACCTGGTTATAGACCACCGACTAGCCGGGCTCGTAACGGCACTGGTCGCACTTCGACTCCGCGCCCCATTTCCGGTCGTTGTTATTTCGGCGGCCGTTGTTTCGGCAGTGGTGTACCACCTGCACTAACTAGCCGGCGAGTGCAACCCCCAGAATGAGGGCCGCCACGGTGCAGAGCAGACCGAGCCCCGCGGTCGCCCCGCGGGCCTTGGCGCTCGACGTTCGCGTGTGGGCGAAACTAAATCCGCCCGCCCCCAGAACACAGAGCATTTTGATCGCGAAGGCCGTCGACCACGCCGACGTGGCCGGCTCGCCGTGGACCGCGGCATCGTTCCAAAAGCCCGTCGCCACCAGGAGCCAAAAGGCTGGCCAACAGAGTCGGCCAAAGGAGCGGGCCACCTTGGACGTGGCCCCGTCGCCGAGTCCACGTACCGTCGGCATAAGTCCCGCGAGGACGATTTGGCCACCCACCCAGACGCAGGCGGCCAGGATGTGCAGGGTTAGTCGAAGGAGGGTGGTGCTTTGGGCCAGTTGCAATACGGCCATCATCGACCCTGCCATACGGGCGGACGCTTCTCGGCGAAGGCAATAGCGCCCTCAAGCGCGTCGTGACTCGCCGCCACCTTTTCAAAATCAGCCTTGTTTCGGACCCAGCCGTCCGCCAAGGACATGTCGAGCGTGTCGTCGAGGATCCCCTTCGACAGCCGCACCGCCAGTGGGGCGTTGGCCGCAATGCGCTCAGCTAGGGCAACCGTGGCCGAAACGACGTCGGCCGACGGCACGACTGCGTTGATGAGACCGAGTTCGTAGGCCCGCGCCGCCGAGATTGGGTCACCCGTGAGCGCCATTTCCGTGGCCACGGCGCGTGGGATTCGCCGCGGAAGCCGCAAGAGGCCACCGGCCCCGGCGAAGAGACCCCGCTTCACTTCGGGGATGCCGAAGGCGGCGGTGTCAGCCGCCACCACCAGGTCGCAACGAAGCACGATTTCGAAGCCACCGGCGAAGGCCGACCCGTTGGCCGCGCAGAGCAGTGGCTTGGAGAAGGGGTGTTCGGTAACGCCGGCGAAGCCATTCGAGGTGAAGGGCACTTCTCCGCGAGCGAAGGCCTTGAGGTCCATGCCAGCAGAAAACGCTTTGTCCTCGGCCCCAGTCAAAACAACTACCCGAACGCTCTCGTCGGCGTCGGCCGCCGTCAGCGCTTCGTCGAGGGCGTGGGCCAACGCCACATTGATGGCATTGCGGGCTTCGGGCCGGTTCAGTGTTAGGAGGAGGACCGCTCCTCGTTGTTCACGTAGTAATTCAGTCGCCATACGTACTCGTTTCTTTCGCCATCGTCACAAAACTAGCGGTGCGCTCGGAACGTGGGAAACTCGGTGGGTGACCAACCTCGCCACCGTTGTGGGAACCATTAATGCCTACGCGACCGAAGGCGGCCTTGATGGCCTCTTCGAGCCCGCGACGTGCTTTAACCCCATGGTCGCACTCGGTCACTTGCCTGCGCCGGGTCCGGCGTTGTCGCTGTGGACCAACTACGAGGCACTGCTGCTCACCGCGTCGAAGGCTGGTCTGACCGCCGTTCGATTCGATCTCTCCTGGGCCCGACTCGAGCCACAGGAAGGGCACTTTGATGACTCAGCCTTCGCTCGTTACGCCGACGTGGTGTCATTCGCTCAAGAGCTGGGGCTCGACGTCCACGTGAGTGCTTGTGACAACGCGTGGCCGTCGTGGCTCGGCCTCGAGCCGTGGTTGTGGCCGTGGACGTTTTCACCAACCATTGCGTATCTCGAACAGCTCCGCCGCGCACTGCCCGCCGTTTCGTCGGTGAACTTTTTCGCCGATCCACGGGCCATTCGTCGCGGCTTCCTCAGTGGCGATGCCCCGCCGTGGCGTAAGAAGGCTCACGACGACCTTGCGACGGTCGAACGCACCTTGACCGAGATCCACCAACACGCCACGTCACTGGGGCTCCTCACATCGCCACCTTCTTCATTCGCTCCAGTTCCCTTGGTTGAAGGAGTGGGGCCACTTCGCCAAACGACGGGCCTCTTTACACCGAGTGACGACGGCTGGCGCTTGACGCTCTAACGGCGCTTGCGACGAAGAATCACCAATCCACCAACAACCAGCACAATAAGGATGAGCATGCCGGTGCTGAAATAGCCGGCGAACTTTTCAATGCGCCCCAATTGTGATCCACCCAGGTAACCGAGCATCGTGAAGCCGACTCCCCACACGAGCCCGCCGAGTGCATTGGCAGCCAAGAATCGGCGATAGTGCAGACGACTCATACCGGCGAGGCCCGGCATGACGGCGCGTAGAAAGGCCGTGAAGCGACCGAGGAAGACGTACGTCGCGCCGCGACGCTTGAGACCCGCCAGGGCCTTGTCCAGTTCATCTTGGTGTTTTGCCAAGATACGAAGTTGCAGCAGTCGATGACCGTATTCACGGCCGACCAGGTAGCCCACGCTGTCCCCGATAATGGCTGCGACCACCACCAGCCCACACAGAGCGATGATATTTACCGAACCCTGGCTGGCAATCACACCAGCGACCAGCACTGTCGTTTCGCCCGGAAGGACGAAGCCGACGAACAGGGCGGCCTCACCAAAAACGAGTAGCGCGACGACCACGTAGACCAGGGTCGGCGGCAAGTGGTGCAGTTTGTTGACGATTGAGGTCAGGATTGATGCACTGAGCATTTCGCCATCTTTGCAGGTGTCCGCCAGGGCGTCGCAATTTTTAGACGCTTTTTAAATGAAAACTCGACGCAGTTCTTAGAATTGCGCAATGCCTACCAATGCCGCCCCCTGGGGACCTCGTCTGCCCAAGCCTTCGTTTCGCCGCCCCGCTCGCGCCTGGGCGTTGAGTGAGTGGGCCCTCCTGCCACTGCGACTGTTCCTCGGCGTGACCTTCGCCTACGCCGGACTCCAGAAGCTGGCTAATCCGAATTTCTTCATCGCCTCCTCACCGATTTCGATCCAGAACCAGTTGGCCGGCGCCGCACGGTTCAGCCCGATCCACTCCCTACTGCACGCGATGCTCCCCTACGCCGGTTTTATCGGCATGGTGATCGCCTACGCCGAAATTGCCATTGGTCTCGGCACTCTGCTCGGCTTCTTCAGTCGCACCGCGGCCGCCGGTGGCGCCGTCCTTTCGTTCAACTTGTTCTTGGCCATTAGTTTTCACGCGTCGCCCTACTTCACCGGCGCCGACATTGTCTTCTTCTTTGCCTGGCTCCCGCTCGTCATTGCTGGCGGCGGCTCGCAACTGTCGCTCGACAGTTATCTGCGCCGCTACGTACGGGCCAAGCACGACGTGCCCGCCCAAGAACTGGTGACCGTCCCGTTCGACCAGGTACAGGCGCTGTGCGGCAACTTCTCCAAGAACACCTGCAAGGCCCTCAAGGGAGCGGCCTGCCAGGCAGGATCGTGTCCCGTGCTCCTCGGTGACCAGGCACCGCAGGCGACCGAAGTCGCCATCGCCTCCATTGAACGTCGACAGGTTGTCGTTGGCGGGGCCGCAGCCGCGGCCGTGGGTACGGCCGCTGTCTTGCTTGGTGCCAGCACCGCGGCCCTCGGCAAACTTATTGGCAACGCCCCAACGGCCTCAACGACGTCGCCCACGACGACGACCACGGTCGCGAGCGCCAGCGGTGGTGGCTCGTCCGCCAAGGGACACCTCTTGGGCGCCGCTTCACAGGTGCCAATTGGCTCGGCCGCCACGTTCACTATTCCCACTACTGGGGATCCGGGCATCGTCTTTCACACCAAAGACGGTAAGTGGCTGGGCTACGACTCCGTATGCCCCCACGCTGGCTGCACCGTCGGCTGGTCCACTGGCGCCTCGCTCATGGTTTGTCCGTGCCACGGATCACAGTTTGAGGTCTCTAACGGCGCTGTGGTGAATGGACCGGCCTCACACGGCTTGACTGCCCTAACAATCGTTGAGTCGGGCGGTAACCTCTACTTACAATGATGGAGAATGGGCGCCGCGTACTAGTCGTTGAAGACGACGAAGCCCTGGCGCAAGCAGTCGCTGATCAGCTCCAGGATGCGGGCTACCACGTTGACCAGCGCCACGACGGCATCAGTGGTTTCGAGGCCGCGCGAGACGGCGATTACGACGCAATTATTCTTGACGTTATGTTGCCTAAGCGCAACGGGTTCTCAGTCTGTCTCGACCTTCGCGAAGCGGGCGTCAATACGCCACTACTCATGCTCACGGCCAAAGACGGCGAACTCGACGAAGTTGAGGGCCTCGAAGTCGGTGCTGATGACTACTTGCGAAAGCCTTTCGAACGCACCGTTTTCCTGGCGCGGTTGCAGGCGCTGCTTCGCCGTTATGAGCGAGGCCGGCCGGCACCAATCACGGTACGTCACGTGGTCGTTGACGTCGCACGTCGAGTCGTAACGACGTTCGGGGCCGAAGCAACGTTGACCCCGCGCGAATACCGGCTGCTCGAATTCTTGATGACCAACCTGGAGCGCCCCGTGTCCAAAACGGAAATTCTCGAAACGGTCTGGGGCGGGAACTTTGATGGTGACCCCAACATTGTTGAGGTCTACGTGGGCTACCTCCGTCGCAAAATAGATAAGCCCGGCAACCCCTCGCTCATCACCACCGTGCGCGGCGCCGGCTACTGCATTAACGCCTAATGCTGCGCCTCTCGATCCGAGCGCGGTTGACCTTCGTCTTTTCCAGCGTCATCGCACTCGTTTTGGTAATCACGAGCGCGTCGCTTATCAACATCATGTCCAAGTCGCTGCAAACGTCGGCGGAGAACTCCGTTAACGCAGCTATGACGAAGGCCCAGGAGGCGTACTTCGATCACCCCAACAAGGTTGGTCGAGTAATTCTCTCCTCGCAGGGTTCAACTGCCATTGAAATAACCAATTTGTCGGGAACGCAAGTATGGGCGGTTAGTTCGGCGATCTCCACCGCTCCGGTGCTGGCCAGATACCAACTTTCACACCACTTCGCCGCGGGGATTGGTCCGACGATGATAAATCACCCCACCACAGTGCCCTTCCTCAATGAACTTTCAATGGGCCAAGCGACCCTCTTCACATCCGCTCGAGGTGAAGGGGTCGAGTTCGGCTGGGTGTACGGCAACTCCCTCAATCACCCGATCAACGTGGTGCGAACCACCGTGATCACCCTCTTTGGCTTGCTCCTACTTATCGCGGCTCTGTTGATTTGGCTCTTCATTGGTGTCACGCTGGCGCCCGTTGAGGCCATCCGTCGACGCGTGGCCAGCATCGCTGAACAGCGACTAAATGAACGCGTCACCGTGTCAGGTCGCGACGACGAAATCAATCGTTTGGCCGTGACCGTTAACCAGATGCTCGACCGTCTTGAGGCCTCCTCTCGATTCCAAAAGGAGTTCGTCTCCAACGCCAGTCACGAGCTTCGAAGTCCCCTCACGACCCTCCTCGCCACGGTGGACCTCGCGGCCAGTGACACCAACAAGGCCAACTGGGTCGAGGTGGCCACCACCGTGCAGCGCGAGGGCCGACGACTTCACACCCTGATCGACGACCTCTTCTGGTTAGCCCGTAGTGACGAAGACGGCGTCGAGATGCGCAAGGAAGAGGTCGACCTCGACGACCTGCTCTTCGAAGAAGCAACTCGCGTCCGCTCCATGACGGCACTGCGCGTCGACACCGCCAACGTACGCCCGACCCGCGTGTGGGGCGACCCGTCGCTGCTGCGCCGCGCAGTGCGCAACGTCGTTGACAACGCCATGCGCTACGCCACGTCGTCGCTTTCTTTCACGACCCGCTTTGAGGGGGCCGTCGCCGTCATTCAGGTACACGACGATGGCGTGGGCGTGGATGTGGCCAACGCGGACAAGTACTTTCAGCGCTTCGTGCGCGAGGACGTATCACGTAATAATCACTCTGGTGGCACGGGCCTTGGTCTCGCCATCGTCGCCGACATCGCGAAACGCCACGGCGGAACGGCCAAGTTCATCCCGGCCGACAGCGGCTCGACGGTCGAGCTTCGCGTTCGCCGCTACTAGTCCTCGCGGTGACGGGCCTCGAGATCGAGGAGGAACTCCTTCACCGCAATACCGCCACCGTAACCACCGATGCCGTTGGAGGCAACGACGCGATGGCACGGCACCACAATCGGCCAGGGATTCACGTGCACCGCGTTGCCAATGGCCCGGGCGGCCCGAGGTCGGCCAATAGCCAACGCCACGTCACCGTAGGTGAGGACATCACCGTAGGGAATTTCGAGCAGAGCACGCCAGCAGTCGCGTTGAAAGGCCGTGGCCTCGACCGGGGCCAGTTTCGGTGAGAACGTCTGGCGAACGCCCGCAAAGTACTGCGCTAGTTCGGCCGCCGCTTGCTCGACCGCGGATGGTGACGCGCCCTTGGTAGCGCGAGGTAATTCGTGCGGCATCACGATTCGCGACAGACCCTCGTCGGTACCCTCAACGCCCCAACGACCGATGGGCGAGGTGACAATCAGTCGAGAAAGTGCCATGACTCAGTTCTAGTGCAGAATTGCACAAGTTAGAAATGGTAAGGGTTAAAGAAATTCGCCGACGCCGTCAGCCCTTACGGCTCAGTAAATATAAGGAAAACTGCTAGAACTAGGTGATGAAAATTGCCTTGTTTAAAGAGTCACGCCCCGGGGAGACGCGCGTTGCGCTGACCCCCGACGCGGTAAAGACCCTCGTGGCCGATGGATGGAACGTCGAGGTGCAGCGTGGCGCCGGCGACTTGGCACACTTCACTGACGATGCGTACAGCGCCGCCGGAGCGACCCTGGTCGACTCCTGCGCTGGGGATGTCAATCTCCGCGTGAACGCCCCGTCACTGGACGAAGTCAACTCCTTGCCCGAGGGATCGCTCCACCTGTCCTTCCTGTCACCCCTGCTGCAGAGTGACGTCGTCGCGGCGATGAACGCTCGCCGCATCACGATCTGCTCCTTTGACCTGTTGCCGCGCATTTCGCGAGCCCAGTACATGGACGCCCTGTCTTCGCAGGCGACCGTGTCGGGCTACCGTGCCGCACTGGCCGGCGCGACGTACTTTGACCGGTTCTTCCCGCTTCTGACCACCGCCGCCGGTACGATTCGCCCGGCGAAGGTCTTGGTCATGGGCGTTGGTGTGGCCGGACTCCAGGCCATTGCCACCTCCAAGCGCCTCGGCGCGAAGGTCCGCGCCTACGACGTTCGTTCCGCCGCCAAGGAAGAGGCCGAGTCGGCCGGTGCCGTCTTCGTCAAGCTCAGCGTCACCGCTGACGCCGCCGGCGGCTACGCCCGTGAGCTCACCGACGACGAGCGTGCCCAGCAGCAGGCCGAACTCCTTAAGGAAGTGGCCAACGCGGACATCGTCATTACGACGGCCGCCGTGCCGGGTCGCCGCTCACCGATTCTGATGACCCAGACCATGGTTGAGGCCATGGGTGTAGGCAGCCTCGTCATTGACATGGCGGCCGACGGTGGCGGTAACTGTGAACTCACCAAGGTCGGCGAAGTAGTCGAGCACAACGGCGTTCGCGTTGTGGGACTCGCCAATCCGCCCGCGCAGATGGGTGCCCACGCCAGTTTCATGTACGCCAACAACGTCTTGAAGTTGCTCGGCCTCTTTGGAGCCAAGGGCGAACTCAACCCCGACTGGAGCGACGACATCGTTCGCGGTGTCACCGTTGCTCGTAATGGTCACGTGGCCCACGCCCCGACGGCCGAAAAGCTTGGCGTCGAGCACGTCGCCATTGTTACTGAAACGAAGGAAGAGAACTAATGGGAAACGTCCTCCTGCAGTACGCGACGGTGCTGATGCTCAGCATCTTCGTCGGTATTGAAATCATTGCCAAGGTGCCCAGCATCCTCCACACGCCGCTGATGAGTGGATCAAACGCTATTCACGGCGTGATCGTGGTCGGCGCCATGTTGGTGCTCGGATCGGCCACGACCAACCTCGAAGAAGTCCTCGGCTTCCTCGCGGTAATTCTGGCCACCCTCAATGTCGTTGGTGGCTTCGTTGTCACCGACCGCATGCTCGAAATGTTTAAGGCCAAGTCGCCCAAGGCGACCAAGAAGGAAGAGGTGGCGTCGTGAGTCGCGAAACACTCATTGATCTGCTCTACTTCGTCGCCGCAACGACGTTCATCATCGCCCTGAAGGGGCTTGGTTCACCGAAGCGCGCTCGCCAGGGCAACGTCGTTGCCGCTTGCGGTATGGCGCTCGCCATCGGCGCGACGTTCTTCAAGCGCGTTGACGGTCACCCGCTACACCACGTGGGCCTGATTGTGTTAGCCATGGCCATTGGTCTCATTGTGGCCGTGCCGGCAGCTCGGTTCGTCCAGATGACGGCCATGCCCCAGCTCGTCGCCATTTTCAATGGTGTCGGTGGTGGTGCGGCCGCCTTGGTGTCGATCACCGAATTCAGTCACATTCACAGCCAGCACCCCGCCACCTACGTGACGCTAGAAGTGCTGCTCGGTGTCTTGATTGGTACGGTCTCGTTCTCCGGTTCCGCGATCGCCTTCGCGAAGCTCCAGGAACTCATGACCGGTCGACCCGTCACCTACCCGGGCCAGCAGGTCATCAATGCGCTGCTCGGTCTCGGCGGCCTGGGCCTCATCGTGGCGATTTTGATCACGGGTACCACGTCACTGCTGTGGGTGCTGCTCGCGATTTCCTTCATCCTCGGTATCGCCTTCGTCCTGCCCATCGGTGGTGCTGACGTCCCGGTGCTGATCTCGTTGCTGAACTCCTTCACCGGTCTGGCCGTCGCGGCCTCCGGCTTCACCCTTGGTTCGAACCTGCTCATCGTGGCCGGTACCTTGGTGGGCGCCTCCGGTATCTTGCTCACGCGACTGATGAGCAAAGCCATGGGTCGCAGCCTGGCCAACGTCTTGTTCTCAGCCTTCGGCTCGGCGACCACCTCGTCGAGCAGTGGCGGGGCCGACCAGCGCCCCGTGCGCTCGGGTAGCCCCGAGGACGCCGGTGTCTTGATGAGCTTCGCTTCGCGCGTGGCCATCATCCCCGGCTACGGCCTCGCCGTGGCGCAGGCCCAGCACGTTCTGCGCGAGCTGGCCGAAGAACTCGAGGCCAAGGGCATCGAGGTCTTCTACGCCATCCACCCCGTCGCCGGTCGGATGCCTGGTCACATGAACGTGTTGCTCGCCGAAGCCAACGTCCCCTACGAGCAGTTGCTCGAACTCGACGAGGCAAACTCCGAACTGCAGACGGCCGATGTCGCGCTCGTGGTCGGTGCCAATGACACCGTGAACCCCGCGGCCTCCGATGACAAGGGCTCGCCCATCTACGGCATGCCAATCATCCACGCCGACTTGGCCGAGAACGTCTTGTTCCTCAAGCGCTCGATGCGCCCCGGTTTCGCCGGTATCGAGAACGAGTTGCTCTACAACCCCAAGACGACGCTTGTCTTCGGTGACGCCAAGGAAACGCTGACCAAGTTGGTGGCCGCCGTTAAGGCCAACTAGCGACACAACGCAAAAAGCGGCCCCGACCTAAAAAGGTCGGGGCCGCTTTTTTTGTTGCGCTAGGCCGTAATGACGTTCAGCAGAGCGATCTGCTCGTTGGTCAATGCCTGCACCGCCTTGACGTTGGCTCGGACCTGCTCGGACGACGAGGCGCCGGCGATGACTGACGCCACGGGACCGTGCGACAGCAACCAAGAGAAGGCCAGCGTCAGAATTGGAATCTCAATCTCGTCGGCGTGGTTGAGCAAGTCACCGACTCGTCCCAGGAGGGCGTCACCGGTCCAGTGGGCCGCGCGGTCCGGACTCATCAGCGAGAGGCGGGTGCCCTCCGGGATGGGCTGTCCGGGCTGGACCTTGCCCGTTAAGAGTCCGTTCGCGAGTGGGTAGTAGGGCAGGAAGGCCGTGCCGGTCTCTTCGCAAAAGGCCAAGACGCCATCGGTCTCGGGTGCGCGATAGAGCAGGGAGTACTGGCTCTGCACCGAGGCGAACGCTGGTCCGTTGCCGGCAGCGGCGTGCGCGGCACGCAACTGGTCAAGCGAGAAGTTGGAGCAGCCAATTTCTCGGACCTTGCCGTCAGCCACGAGCGCCTGGAGCGCCCCCATTGTCTCCTCGATAGGCGTCGCGTCATCGGGGTAGTGCACCTGCAAGAGGTCAATGCGGTCGGTGCCCAGGCGCTGGAGCGACTGCTCGACGGCCCAGGTGATGTAGGCGGGCGAGAGGTCGAAGCCGGACTGGTCGTACTTCACGCCGCACTTCGTGGCGATAACGGCCTCATCACGACGGGAGCCAAGGGCCTTGCCCAGCATGATTTCCGACTCGAGACCACCGTAAATGTCGGCGGTGTCGAAGAAGTTCACGCCGGCGTCCAGGGCCCCGACGACGACCGCGGTCGTCTGATCCTGGTCGAGGCGGGCGCCGAAGTTGTTGCAACCGATACCAACCTCAGAAACAGTCAGTGAGCCAATGGTGCGAGTCTGCATACGCGTCCTTTTCATCCGTCGTGGCATACCCTGCCAACCGAATGACCTAAATACTAAGGTGGTCGTATGAAGGTGAACGTCAATTTCGATCTCTGTTCGTCCAACGCCGTTTGCATGAGCATCCTCCCCGAGGTGTTCGAAGTGCGCGACGACGGGTATCTCTACGTTCTTAATGACCAGCCCGGTGACGAGTTCGCCGCCGCCCTTCGCGAAGCCGTCACCAGCTGCCCCAACGGCGCTATTTCAATCGAGGACTAAGACATGAACGGACCCCGCGTCCGCTTCGCGCCTTCACCAACGGGATACTTTCACGTCGGTTCGGCACGTTCGGCACTCTTTAACTGGTTTATTGCCCGTCAGTCGCCCGATGGCGTCTTTATCTTGCGCATCGAAGACACCGACACCGAGCGCAACCGCGAAGAGTGGGTCGACGGCATCGTTTCGGCGATGTCCTGGCTGGGGCTCGACGCTGACGAGGGCCCGTTTCGCCAGAGTGACAACCACGCGGCCCACACCGAGGCGACCGAACGGCTACGCGCCGGCGGCTACCTCTACTACTGCGACTGCAGTGGTGAGGACGTCGCGGCCCGCAAGGGTGACAACAAGACCCCCGGTTACGACGGCTACTGCCGCGACCGCAACCTCGCTCGTGGTGAGCGCACGGCACTGCGCTTCAAGACGCCGCGCGAAGGCGCAACGATCGTTAGTGACCTCATTCGCGGTGACGTCGAGTTCATGAACACCGTGATCGACGACTTTGTCGTCGCCAAGTCCTCCGGGGCCGTCCTCTACGCGCTCGCTAACGTCACCGACGACCGCAACGACCGCATCACCCACGTCATCCGCGGCGAGGAGCACTTGCCTAACGCCCCCAAGCAGATGCTGCTGTGGGCTGGTCTCAACGCCGTCACCGGTGAGTCCGTCCCCCTTCCCGTCTACGCCCACCTGCCGCTACTCGTGAACGAGCAGCGCAAGAAGCTCTCCAAGCGCAAGGACCCGGTTGCGACCGAGTCCTACCGCGACGAGGGCTACCTGCCCGAGGCCTTCGTGAACTACCTCGCCCTGCTCGGCTGGAGTCCGCGCGGCGACGAGGAGATCGTCCCGAAGGAAACGCTCATTGAGCAGTTCCGCCTCGAGGACGTCTCGCACTCCCCCGCCTTTTTCGACGTCAAGAAGCTTCGCTCCTTTAACGGTGAATACATCCGTCGTCTCTCCCTTGACGAGTTCCTCGAGGCCGTGGCGCCTTGGGTCCGTTCGTGGAGCACGTCGTGGCAGCCCACCGATCGCACCGTGCCGTGGACCGAGGACGAGTTTGACCCCGTCCTTTTCGCTCGCGTCGCCCCCTTGGTCCAGGAGCGCGTAGCGCTGCTTGGCGAAGTACCGGGGATGGTTGACTTCTTCTTCCTTCCGGCGCCGAATTTCAATGAGGCGGAGTTCGACAAGGTGCTTCGCAACGACCCCGTGGGTCAGGCCCTGCTCGGCGTCGCCATTGAGCGCTTCGGTGAAACCGAGTGGACCGCTACCGCCCTCCACGAAGCCACCGTCGAGGTCGGCGAGGCGCTGGGGCTCACGCTGCGCAAGGCGCAAGCCCCGATTCGTTGCGCCGTGACCGGCACCCTGGTGGGTCCGCCACTCTTCGAGTCGCTGGAACTGCTCGGTCGGGAGCGGACCATCGCCCGACTCACAGAGGCCTTAGCTCGGTGTTCGGCCTAATCTTCGGCCCCCTGCGTCTCGTACTCAAAGTACTGTCGGGGCTGTTCACCGTCATCGTCCTCTACTTCGGGATTACGTTCGTCCAGATTTGGCTCACCGGACATGAGCACTCAACGGGACGCGCCCAGGCCATCCTGGTCTTCGGCACCACCGAGGACAACGGCACGCCGTCACCCGAACTCAGGGCCCGACTCAACGAAGTCCTCGTCGTCTATCGCGACCACCGCGCGCCCTGGGTCGTCGTCACTGGCGGCAACCGTCCGGGTGATCACTACACCGAGGCGGGCGTCTCAGCGACATTTCTGGAGCACCACGGCGTTCCGGCCACACGCATCATTATCGGCAGCGGCTCTGACACGTGGCAGAACGTGTCGTCCGTTATCGACCGGCTTCGGGCGCTCGGCATTCACTCGGTCATCACGGTAACGGATCCTTTTCACGAGTTCCGCGCGATGGCCATCGCCTCCAGCCAGGGTCTCTCACCGATGCCGTCGCCAGTCCCCGACTCGCCGACCATCAAATATTCCCTCTGGCGCTACTACCTTAAGGAAACGCTCGAGGTCGGCGTCGGTCGAATCGTGGGATTTGGCCAACTCAGTCGATGGACAACATCCAACGGCATTTCATTGTCGTCTGGCGGCTGACCGCTTCCCTCGGTTAGAATCATCTAGCCCTTCGGGGGTGGTGTAATTGGCAACACAACTGGTTCTGGTCCAGTTATTCAGGGTTCGAGTCCTTGCCCCCGAGCGAAGTGAGTGGTTGATTCCACAACCACTCACCTCATGGTCCCATCGTCTAGTGGCCTAGGACAATACCCTCTCAAGGTATAGGCACGGGTTCGAATCCCGTTGGGACTGCCATGTGATGTTTCACGACATCGCGGACACCTGAACCTGTAAATCTTAGGTGTCGGCGATGCGTCGGATGGGGTGATAATCCCTGTTCTCATCGAGCTCGATATGGCCGATGATCTCTCCGTAGTG
>Ga0164296_1001804_pt1 | contig 22062 bp, 22 predicted proteins | sample GEODES057metaG_FD_113533 | JGI IMG/M metagenome (GOLD analysis project Ga0164296, IMG submission 113533) | Dystrophic lake water microbial communities from Trout Bog Lake, Wisconsin, USA - GEODES057 metaG | ecosystem: Environmental > Aquatic > Freshwater > Lake | place: USA: Trout Bog Lake...
TCATGTAATTGCTGTCACGATTCTCCTTGAACAGGTTCGGTGACGGATCGAACCATTCTGATAGGAGATGTAAATGGCTGCAGCTAAGAAAACTGCTCCAAAGCGTCGCAAGAAGGCAGCTGCAAAGGCAGCTCCTGCTCCAAAGCGTCGTAAGAAGGCCGCTGCTAAAAAGGCAGCTGCTCCAGCAAAGAAGGTTGCTCCAAAGCGCCGTAAGAAGGCTGCTGCAAAGCCAGCTGCTAAGAAGGTTGCTGCAAAGCCTCGTAAGAAGGCTGCTGCAAAGCCAGCTGCTAAGAAGGCTGCTGCAAAGCCTCGTAAGAAGGCTGCTGCTAAGCCAGCTGCTGCAAAGAAGGTTGCTGCAAAGCCTCGCAAGAAGGCTGCTGCTAAGCCAGCTGCTGCAAAGAAGGTTGCTGCTAAGCCACGCAAGAAGGCTGCTGCAAAGAAGTAAGTACACATTGAAAAACCCCGTCGCATTGCGCGGCGGGGTTTTTTATTTTAGCTTTGAATAATCAACTTGCTTGCTCACAACCACTTCCAAAATCTTCGCGCATCTTCTCATTCACGCGCTCGAAAATCCGAGCCAGATCTTCCTGGTCTTGCGGAGTCAAGTGGTCGATAAACCGCGAGCGAATGCTGGCGACATGATCGGGCGCTGCCTTTACGATCGCCTTCCAACCCTTCTCCGTCATCACGGCAAATTGGCCGCGCTTGTCGACTTTGCACACTTCGCGCCGTACCCAGCCAGCCTTCTCCATTACCTTCATGCGGTGAGAGAGTCTGGACTTAGAGATCATCGCGCTTTGCGCAAGTTCACTCATACGGATCTGGCGATCAGGAGCCTCACTGAGGTGCACCAAAATTTCGTAATCTGACATAGAAAGTTCATGCGGAGCTAAATCCATCTCCATTGCATCCCAGAGCCCTCGAGAGGCCACAATGTAGTTGCGCCAGGCCTTTAACTCCTGTGGGGATAGCCAGCGCGGTTCACCCTTTTTTGTGGACATGTTCCAATCTTACTTCTATTACGCTTCAGACATGACTTCAACGACTGGCCGCAAGAGCGGCATTTTCCACGAGAATTTTGACCCATCGATTTCGCCTCGCGAAGACTTCTTTCGCTATGTAAACGGCGCATGGCTCAAGAAGTTCCAGATCCCTGCCGACCGTGCTAGCTATGGATCATTCACAATTCTCCGAGAGCGCTCAGAAGCTCACGTCCGCGCCATTATCGAAGACTTATCCGCAACGAGCGCCGAAATCGGTAGCAACGCCCAGAAAATCGGCGACCTCTACCGTTCCTTTATGGATGTCGACCACATCGACTCATTGGGGTATTCGCCGATTGCGGCCGATATTTCCCGTGCCCTTCACATCACGTCCGCGAACGAACTTCTACAAGTAATGGGAGAATTAGAGGCACGTGGTCTCGGTGGCCTTTTCTACATCGGGGTTGAAGTTGATGCCCATGACAGCAATCGATACATCATGTATATGTCGCAAGGCGGCATCAGCCTGCCGGATGAGGCCTACTACCGCGAAGAACAATACGCGCCAATCCGTGAAGCATTCCTGACTCACGCAACTAAGATGTTTGAACTTGCCAGGGTCGAAGATGCCGCGGGCCATGCAGCGCGGGTTTTGGCCCTTGAAACAAAAATCGCTTCGCATCACTTCGATCAGGTGAAAGCGCGCGATATGAGCCTGGTGCTCAATCCTTTTACCTTCGAAGGTCTTGAAGAACTCACTCCGAATTTTCCATGGGAGGTGTGGCTGAAGGCAGCAAGAGTTCCGAACCATGTAATGGAAAACTTGATCATTCAAGAACCTTCGCACCTGGAAGGTATAAACACTCTTCTCTCAGAGTTTGACGCCGTATCGTGGAGTTCCTGGCTCACCTGGCATCTCATCTCTGGAACAGCTCCCTACCTGTCCACTCCATTCGTAGAAGAGAATTTCGACTTTTATGGTCGCACCCTTTCTGGCACACCAGAGTTGCGCGAACGGTGGAAGCGCGGAGTCTCACTCGTTGAAGGAGCGCTTGGAGAGGCGATCGGTCAAGAATATGTTGCGCGCCATTTTCCGCCAGCCGCAAAGGAACGGATGAAACAACTCGTTGCACATCTCATCGAGGCGTATCGCATTGACATTGCAAAGCTCCCGTGGATGAGTGCCGAAACGAGAGAAAAGGCGCTGGAAAAACTCAATAAATTCACGCCAAAGATTGGCTATCCAGATAAGTGGCGCGACTATTTAAAGCTGACTATTTCCCCCGATGACCTCATCGCCAACCTCGAGGCCGTCACGCTCTTCGCACAAGATTTCAACTTCTCAAAAATTGGAACTCCGATCGATCGCACCGAGTGGGGAATGACGCCACAAACCGTCAACGCCTACTACCACCCGCTTTACAACGAGATCGTATTTCCCGCAGCAATTTTGCAGGCACCGTTCTTTGACCAAGATGCCGATGACGCCGTGAACTACGGAGGTATTGGAGCAGTGATCGGTCACGAAATCGGCCATGGCTTCGATGACCAAGGTTCAAAATTTGATGGAGACGGAAATTTCAATAATTGGTGGAGCGAAGAGGACCGCGAACGATTTGAACTTCTCACAAAGAAGTTAATCGATCAATATGAAGCCCTTCATCCCACAGATGCTCCTGATGTCCATGTCAATGGCGCTCTCACCATCGGTGAGAATATTGGTGACCTCGGAGGGGCGTGCATTGCTTATGAAGCCTACAAAATATCCTTAGAGGGGGCTTCTGCGCCCGTTATAGACGGTCTGAGCGGGGAACAGCGCTTCTTTATTGGTTACACACAGATTTGGAATAACAAACTGCGTGAAGAGGAAATCAAGCGCTTAATTGCGATCGATCCGCACTCCCCTTCAGAGTTCCGCGCAAACCAAATCTTGAAAAATCTCCCAGTGTTCTATGAAGCCTTTGGAATCCAACAAGGTGACCCAATGTGGTTACCAGAATCAGAAAGAGTCCGAATCTGGTAATCACTCGACTGCTTCGTTGAGGCGAGTTGAGCCTCCTATTTGGAGGCGAGTCTTGCCTCGCGACGAAGCTTCTGCTCGGCAGGATCTGGTACTGGAACTGCAGATAGCAAGCGTTGGGTATATGCCTGCTTCGGATTCTTAAGAATTGCATCACGGCTGCCTTCTTCGACAAGCCGCCCATTTTGCATCACAGCAATTCTATGAGCCAAGATATCTACGACTCCAAGATCATGGCTAATAAAGAGACAGGCGAACTTCAACTTTGCTTGAAGCTCCTGAAGCAGATCGAGGAATCTAGCTTGCACCGACACATCAAGCGCCGACGTTGGCTCATCCGCAATGAGAATATCTGGCGCCAACGCAAGGGCGCGAGAAATTCCTACGCGCTGGCGTTGACCACCAGAAAGTTCATGCGGATACCGGTTTCGATAGCTTCTGGGGAGTTCAACGCTGGCCAACAAATCTTCGACCATTTTGTCTAATTCTTTTCCTTTGGCTATTCCCGCCAATTTAATTGGCTCACCAATGCTTTCACCAATCGGAAGACGTGGATTGAGTGAGCTGGCTGGGTCTTGAAAAACAATTCCAGTACTGCGTCGAATCTTGCGCAAATCTTTCATTGTCGCATGGCTGATATCAGTACCTGCGACTTCCAATTGCCCGCTTTTTATAGGAATAAGGCCAATAGAAGCCCGACCCACGGTCGTCTTACCTGAACCAGATTCGCCGACTAGCCCCACGATTTCCCCCGGATAGATTTCCAGAGAGAAATCCTCAACCGCTGTGAATGCTGGAATGCGACCTCGCTTGGGATATTCGATTGTGACATTAGTAAGCTTCAAAACCGGCGCCTTGGCTAGTTCAGAACTCTCGAGTACGCGCATCTTGCTACTGCCTAATTTTGGCACAGAAGCCAAGAGTTGTTGAGTGTAAGGATGCTGCGGACGATTAAAGATTTGGTCAGCGGAACCGTATTCGACGGTATTTCCGCCTTGCATCACCAAAATGTCATCCGCCATATCGGCTACTACTCCCATGTCGTGGGTGATGAGCAGGATCGCCGAATTCAGCTTCGTGCGCAAATTACGCATCAGGTCCAAAATTTCTGCTTGCACTGTGACATCAAGTGCCGTTGTTGGCTCATCAGCGACCAAGAGGGCTGGATCACAAGCGAGCGCCTGAGCAATCATCGCACGCTGGCGCTGCCCACCTGAGAGTTGATGCGGATATTTGTCGACTGAACGCTCTGGATCTGGAATTTCTACCAACCGCAGTAATTCAATTGCCCGCTCGCGTGCTTCTTTTGAACCGAGATCAAAGTGATTACGGATTGTCTCTACTATCTGAAAACCGATTGTGTAAACGGGATTGAGGGCGGTCATTGGCTCTTGGAAAATATAAGCCACTTCCCGGCCACGGAATTTTTGGAGAGTTTTTTGCGACGCGCCAATCATTTCAGTGCCTTTGACTTCAACGGATCCAAAGGTCCGTGAGTTGCTAGCTAGAAGGCCCATAATTCCCATGGCAACCGTTGACTTACCGGATCCTGACTCCCCCACGAGCGCAAGAGTTTGCGCGGGGTGAAGTTCAAAATTCAGGTTCACAGCGGCTGGATACCAAACACCATCCACCCAAAATTCAACCGAGTAGTTGGAAACTTTTAGTACTGGCTTCTCAAGATTTGTCATGAGTTCTCCACCTTTTGTGACACTATTGCAACATGATGACCCAGACGCGGATCAGCAACCCTCATACCTTTAGACCCGCGAACAACTTTGTCACCTTTGGCGCGCTTGCCGCATTCTTGGTTGGTATCGACTACGCGGCTTGGGCAACAAGTAGCCGCTATTACGGAATTGACGCGACCTTGTGGGTCGTTTCTCTTTTGGTACTTCTGTGGATCAGTTATATCCGCCCACGCATTATCTTTTTTGACGAGGGGTTGACCATTATAAATCCCACCAAATCCCACACTCTGAGCTGGAAATCTGTTGAGAATATCGATACTGGTTTGACATTGGTCATCTCCACCAGAAGTGGCTCCATTAAAGCCTGGGCCGCCACCGGTCCGAGCCGTAGAGTGGTAAGAAAGACCATGCGAGGAAGTGGATTTAATGGATTTTTGAATTCCTCGCCGAAAATCAAACTGGGAGATATCGACCCTCGCACTCTTGGCCTTGAGAGTGGCCACCACATAACGGCTGCCGACCTGCCGGACAGCGATTCCGGCGCCGCGGCTGCTACCGCTCGACTTAAACAACGCAGTTTCAACAACCAAACTCAACCCACTGTCATTGAGAATATGGAACGCAGAATTTACGCGCTTCCGATTTTCGGAGGAGTTATCGGCTGCATCGCAATTATCATGCTGGCTGCCAAAAAGTAACTGCCCATATTTCAATTTATTTACACTCACGTTTTTTACACCCACGTTATTCATACTCACGAATGCGACCCATCGGCAGTTGTATGGCTTGCGATAGCCTGTCGAGCCTCTTCGCGCTCCTTGCGTCCGATTCGACGACGCTGTCTTGGGTCAAATGCATCACGTAGTCCATCTCCAATGAAGTTAACGCAGAGACAGATCACGATGATGAATATGCCGGGCCACCAGAAAAGCCAAGGGCGAGTTGTGAAAGAGTCCTGATATTCGCTAATGAGAAGTCCTAGCGAGACATCCGGGGCCACCACGCCAAATCCAAGGAACGAAAGGGCTGACTCCAGAAGAATTGCAGAAGACATCAAGAGCGTCACCGAAACAATGATCACACCTATCGAATTAGGAAGGATGTGCTTGAAAATAATGCGACGATTGCTGGCACCCGCAACACGAGCCGCATCCACAAACTCTCGTTCACGGATCGACAAAATCTCACCGCGAACAAGACGTGCCAGTGATGGCCAAGAGAACAGTCCCAACATCAGTGCTAAAGTCACTACGCCCAGGTTTCCAAAGTGGAAACCAATAACGGCGCCGACCAACACCACAGGAATGATGATGATGAATTCAGTGAGCCTCATCAACAAATAGTCGGCGGCACGTCCGAAAAAGCCTGCGACTGCGCCAACAACTGTGCCAACTATTCCGGCGACAATACCTAGGATGAACATAATGATGATTGAGCGTTGAGTTCCGCGCATCACCAAAGCAAAATAATCGTGGCCAATATCATCTTGCCCAAAGGGATGTTGACCGAGGTGCATTCCTGCTCCGCCTAGAAACTTAGGGAGAATCGACAGGGTAGGGCATCCCACGATGCCAGCTCGGCATTGATTGACATCTGGCATATCTGTGATTTTCCACTTCCACCAGCCAGAATAGTTTATTCCCAGAATGTCTCCCCCAACAGAAGAGAAGACTAAGAGAATGATCGCCGCAAGAACCACTATAGAGATCATTGCCCCACGATGTCGAAAGAATCGGGCACGAACAATTTGCCCTTGTGTTAAGCCCTCGATCTCGCGATTTTCAAGACCACCTTCGACGTTCACTAAATCTTGATTATCTTTTTTGGACCTACTGAAAAGCTTCATAATCAATTGGCTCCAATCTTGATTCGAGGATCCAGGACTGAATAGAGAAGGTCAGAGACCAAGGTCGCGACCAATATGAAGAGCGATGTAATCAAGAAAGTTGCCATGAGAAGGTTCTCGTCAAATGTGTCAATCGCGTTCACAAAGAGCTTTCCCATACCAGTCCATCCAAACACCGTTTCCGTGATCGTTGCTCCGCCGATAATTCCAGCCAAGTCCAGCGTCACAATGGTGGTCATGGGAATCAAAGTATTTCTAAAGGCATGGCGCATAATCACCGTGCGTTCATTGAGTCCCTTAGCGCGGGCGGTTCGAATGTAATCTTGGTTCAAGACCTCAAGCATTGTTCCCCGCGAATAACGAACGTATCCAGCAAACGAAATAAGGGTAAGTGCCATAGTAGGTAGGAACAGGTGTGTTCCAACGTCAATGACATTCCACCAGAAATGACCAGGTGGAAGTTGGGTATTGCTCTGGCCCAAAGTTTGAATAGGACGACCGTTGACCGCATCTGTATTAACGTAATAAAGCCAGTTGTGCATGAGCTCGTCAACCAAAATGATGAGCCCTACGAAAAAGGAAGTAATAATCGATGTTCGCAGCACCGGACCGCGATCAACCTTTGCCCACAAACGTCCATTAACCGTGGCAATACCAAAGGTCACGACCGCAAAGAGAATGATCATCAGCGGGCTACCATGTGTATGAAGCACGTATTCAGCTGGGAAATAAAGAATTGTGCCGGTGAAAGCCATTGTGAGCGCGGCCTTAAATGCTCGCGTATTTTCGACTCCCGTGGAAATCAGCGTCACTGCATAAGCCGCAACAAGGCTCAGAACAAGCACACCTTCAATGCCCAAACGTGGGTGCGTAAACCACTTTGTGACGCTGAGTATCCAGAGTGCAGCAACGGTAAAGGCGCCGACGGAACCAAAAATCGTCCACACCCGCTTGCGGCTTCCAGAAATAATCCCGGCCCAAAAAACGCCAGATGCCACACCCGCGATCAGCATAAATCCAAGGCCTATGTGACCATTGGCTAAAAAGTTATTGAACGAGATTGCCAAGAATTGCTTAAGTAGAACAGCTACCCAGAAGATCGGGAGCGAAAAGAGAAAGAATGATACGAAAATCATGAGGTAGTCAAAACGCGAATACTGGCGTAATGCGGAAACAATACCGATTGCAATACCCATGACAATGGCAATAATCGTCGCTGCGATGACAAGTCGAATAGTTGTAGGAACAGCAACACGGACTACGGTCAGAATTGGAGTATCTTGACGGTCCACGCCCAAATCTAAATGTCCGGTGAAACCCTTCAAGATTCCTTTAAGCCAGATGAAATACCGCGCCGGAGCGGGCACGTTCAGATGCAATGTGCGAATTAAGTCATGGAGCTGATGCTTTGCCGTTGGATTGGTGCTCACGCGAAGGTCAGCAAGCGGATCTCCAGAGATTGCTTCAAGGTTATACAGAATAAATGTAGAACCAAAAAGAACCACTAGGGACGAGCCTATGCGACGAGAGATATAGGCGAACAAGAAAAGGCCCCCTTCGACAATCAGTCTCTTTAAATGCCAGAAAAACTATTTCTAACGAATTATGAAAATTATCTAATAACAAATGTGAAAGCCGGAATGGCACTTCTTTCGAAGTGCCATTCCGTTACTGCCTGCTGGAATTAAATTCTAAGAGTGTCTAACTCTTAGAAGTGCCAAGCCCAGTAGTTCCAAACAATGTTTGGAGCAAGTGGTCCAGGTTGTAGGCCTTGTAGTGAAGAGTTGTACGCAACAACTGATGGGAATTGGAAGATACCCAAAGAAATTGCGTCCTTGTTCACTGCACGTTCAGCTGTCTGCCAGAGAGCCAATGCAGAAGATTGAGGGATCAAAGATCCTTCCAACTTCTTACATGCAGCATCAACGACGGAGTTGCTGTAACCAAGGAAGTTGTTCCCACCACTGGTCTTGAAGGTCTCACAGTTACCAGCTTGTGTAACTGCAGATTGAACCCAAGCGAAGAACATGACGTCATATTTGTTCTCGCTCAAGTGCGCTGACCATCCAGAAGTTGGGGTGATCGCGACGTTAAAGCCGACAGCAGCTTCTGCAGCCTTGACAAGTTGTGACTCTGATACACGACGTGTGTTGCTTGGTTGACCAAACAACATTGTGAGGTTAATCGGAGTATTTCCATTGCCAGCTGTTGGATAGTACTTGCGTACTAGCTTGAGAGCTTGTGCTGTGCGAGCGGCCTGAGTTCCGTCATATGCATTTGAACCATTACCGGTGATAAATGCATTGTAGTTAGCGTTATCAGGAAGAACCCATGTTGAATCAAGAACCTTCGAAGTTGCGTTGATTGGAGCGATCAACTTCGAAACGATGTCTTGGCGTGGATAAGCGAGCAAGAATGCCTTACGGAGATCAAGCGCTTTTTGTCCGTCAGCGGCTGCAAATGGACCTGTGTAATGATCCGTTGTTCCTGGACCATCACCAACGCGAAGATCTACGTGTTCGTAGGTAGCAGCGTTGTAACCAACTGTTGCAACTCCAGGCAATGTCTTCAAAGATGCAACTGCATCTGCCGTAGGTTGACCGTCATAGACGTCGATCTCCTTGTTGGCAAGTGCCTGCGCTGCTGGTGAACCGTCTGTTACGCCAAACTTCATGATGAAGGTTGTGATACCGCTCAGAGCAGGTCCATCCTTGTAGTTTGGATTAACAACCAAAGTTGCGCTCTGGTTAGCTACTGCAGACTGGACGATGTAACCACCGTTGCTGACGAGAAGTAGCGGATTTGTTGAGCTATCAACTGTGGCGATGTTGTATGAGTTGCTCCATACATCGCCATCCTTCTTCAGGTCAGCAGTGTTGTATGAGTAGAAATCCTTTTGGAAAGTAGCAGTGTCAGCTTCACCCTTAGCAGCAGATGGGAGAGACGTGTCGCCACGTGCCAACTCAACGAGTGCGTGGACAGGGAATGGGGCTGGGCTATAAATCTCGTAGTCCGCGATCTTCAAGCCATACTTAACTGTAAGTGACATTCCATCGCTTGAAAGAGTTGGAAGTCCAACTACGTTCTGATCGTAGGAATTGCCGTAGTTCACGCTGTTGAACGCTGGAGCAGCGTTGCCTGACGGATCTCCAAGGCCAGCCTTGATCGAATAGGCACTGGACTGTGTCACGTGTGAGAGCAACAAGTCTGCAGCGGTGATTGGAACACCGTCAGACCATTCCAAACCTTTGTTAATTGTGTACTTGACTTCAAAGTCAGTGTCAGTGTTCTTAACGATCGAATAGCTACCGAGGGCAGTATTACGAACAATTTGCTCCTTATTGTTGTAATACTCAAATGGAGCACTCGTGAGATAACCCAAATCAATGTTTGTTGTTAAATTCGTATCAGGTGTTCCAGGGTTAAGAGATGAGAGTGGGTTGGACTCGGTCAACACCACTGTCGTGCGAGTGTCAGCATGAGCGGGAACCGCTACAAAGCCAACCAACGCAATAGTCGCGGCTGATACACCGGCGACTACAGTGCGCGTCTTGAGGCGTACTTTCATATTTTCTCCTTAATAGGTGAGCAAAACGTCTCTCTGATTCACCAGAAAAGCGGATCAGCAAATCCATCCTGCACGAGGGGTACCAAGTGGAGACATCTTGCCCTATTTGTCGCGTTCTCTCAATAGAGTACGTGTGTGAACTCGGATAACAATTTGCCTACAATTACGCGCGAATCTTTTGCATTTAAGCCCGGCACATCGTTACCTCATTCCCTTGGTCGCACCGGTGTCATATCCACTCCCCACGGGGAGATAGCAACACCGGCCTTCATCCCGGTCGGCACCAAGGCAACCGTCAAGGGTGTCCTTCCAGAGTCAATCGGTCAACTAGGCGGACAGGCTGTATTGGCTAACGCCTACCATCTCTACTTGCAGCCCGGGCCAGATATCGTTGATGAAGCCGGTGGGTTAGGGGCATTTATGAATTGGCCCGGCCCAACATTTACAGATAGTGGGGGCTTCCAAGTTCTCTCGCTCGGCGTTGGCTTTAAAAAAGTAATCGCCATGGATACCGAGACCTTTCGCTCAGACGAGGTAATGGCCAAAAACAAGGAACGCCTTGCGCACGTTGACGACGATGGGGCGACTTTTAAGTCCCATTTAGACGGCAGGATCCACCGATTTACGCCTGAAATATCGATGCAAGTCCAGCACAAACTTGGTGCGGACATGATCTTTGCCTTCGATGAATGCACCACTCTCCATAACACTCGCAGTTATCAGGAGCGTTCCCTAGAGCGAACCCGGCTCTGGGCCGAGCGTTGCTTGGTCGAACACGGCAGGCTCACCCGCGAGCGCACCCATCGCCCATACCAAGCCCTATTAGGGGTCCTTCAAGGCGCCCAATACGAGGATTTGAGGCGCAAGGCCGCCCGCGACCTCGGCTCCATGGAAGTCGATGGCGAGAGTTTTGATGGATTTGGGCTCGGAGGGGCGCTGGACAAGGAGAACCTCGGAACCATCGTGAACTGGATGTGCGAAGAGCTCCCCTATGACAAGCCTCGACACTTGCTCGGGATTGGCGAGCCAGACGACTTATTTACCGGGGTCGAAAACGGCGCTGACACCTTCGATTGCGTTGCCCCAAGCCGCCAGGCCCGCACCAGCGCGGTATTTACACCCGATGGTCGGGTTAATCTCTCTAACTCCAAATATCAACGGCAGTTCGCCCCGATCGATGAAAATTGTGATTGCTATACCTGCACGCACTACACGGCAGCCTATGTCGCCCACCTTTTCCGCGCTAAGGAGATGATGGCGGGAACGCTTGCCACCATCCACAATGAGCGCTTTATAGTCAGGCTGGTTGATCAGATGCGGGCAGTGATAGAAAACGGCGACTTTTTAGAGTTCAAGCGCGAATTCTTGGGCAGGTTTTATGCGGGCAATCCGAAACGTCAGGCGACTTGACCGTCAGGCGACTTGACCGTCAGGCAACTTGACCTTCAGGCAACTTGAAAAGACCGTTTTGATAGCCCCATCCAGTACCCATCAATAGCTGTCTCTGGAGCTGCGTCTGGCCTTGAGGCCGCCCCTAACGTAATGAAGATTGGTGCGAAATGTTCCACGGTGGGATGCGCATAAGGCATTCCAGGCGCAAGTCGCTTGAAATCCATCAATTCATCGACGGCGCCGCGCTCCAAGACTTCTTTGGCCCACAGGTCAAACTCAATGCTCCACCCTGGCGGAGTTGCTTCAATTCGAAATTCCCGCAGAAATTGCAGACCATGAGTCAGGAAACCGCTACCAATGATCAAAACACTTTCATCTCGCAGTGGAGCTAGCTGTTGGCCGATCTTAAAGAGTCGCTCGGGGTCCTGGGTTGGGATCGACATCTGTAGAACAGGAATATCCGCGTTCGGGAACATTTTCAATAGCGGAACATATGCCCCGTGATCCAATCCACGATTGGGTTGATCCACTACATGCTCTGTCAGCATTGCCTTGATGCGAACCGCCAAATCCGGGGCACCTGGTGCGCCATATTGCAGGTTGTAATACTTAGGAGCGAATCCTCCAAAGTCATAAATTAGTGGAGTTTGACCGGAGGTCGAACCCAATGCAAGCGGAGCCGTCTCCCAATGTGCGCTTACCACCAAAATTGCCGCAGGCCTTGTGAGCGCACTTCCCCATTGCTCTAACTCGCTACTCCATATTGGGTCATCCAAGAGTGGCGGTGCACCATGGCCGATATAAAGGGCCGGGGTCGTTGTCATAGAAAAATGTTAGTGCCAGATAGTTGAAATTTCAACTATCTGTTGAAACCGACTCCCCCGCAGTTCTTGCAATTCTTTCACGGGCAATCCGCTGACTTGGGGACTCTTTACCAAGCGCCATTGCAAGGAGTTTGAGAAGGGCGGCGCATGCGATGCGCCAAGATCGATTTACCGGTTTTAGCCCCAAAATTTGCTGCTGGGCTGGGGTGAGGGTCGTAATGGCGGTCTTTGCTAAGACTCGGTAGAAAAGTAGCGGAGCGCGCCCAAGTGGCGGTTTCATAATGAATTTTACGACTTCGGCAGTCGCGTCGCTCGTCGCCAAATCATGCTGCTGGAATTCATCCATGGTTGCTTTGAGCTCGGCGACAGATTGTGGAGCATTGATAAGACCGAGCCCCGTTGCGCTTTTACTCCACTCCGCGACATATGCATCTGCGCCTTTAGTGATCGGATAGTGAAAGGTCTGATGCGCAGTTAAGAACGAGTCGGTAAAGGCGCAATGCACCCAAAGTAAATATCTCGGATCGCTGGCGCGGTAGCCCTTCACTTCACCGGACTTAGCCTGATACTCCCCTTTAACGTGATTATGCATCGCGTTCACACGGGCCGCTTCCTTAGCGATCGCGTCCTCTGAGCCGAAAGTCGTGATCGTAAGCCACCTTGATGTTCCAGCAAGTCTGCCGAGTGGATCAGATTCATATCGCGAGTGTTGACTTACCCCAGTAAGTGCTGCGGGGTGCGCTGCTTGTAATAACAAGGCTCGAATTCCACCAACGAGCGTTGCGACAGTGCCATGCACTTCCCATACCGCGCTACCTTCACCAAATAAGCCAGGACCACTTCCGTGAGCAATCAGCTTTACCCAGTCCGGCATTCCATCTGGTGATCCCGAAACAATCTCACGGAATTTATTCGCAATACGTTCCTTCAAAGATTAGGCGCCAATCGCTTCACGCAACTGATTTGCATGGTCAATTGGGTGGCTGGCATAAACATTAAGCCAATCATCGAGCGTGAAGTTACCGCGTTCGCTATGAATTGCAAAGCGAGAAAGGTCTTCGTCAGACAAGTGTTGAAGTATTTCTAGCGATGTAGCCCGGGCAGCTTTGTACAACGCAAGTGAGTTAGCGATTGGATAAGTCCGGTACCCGAGCGCTTCGCACTCTGACCATGCATTCTCGTCATATCCCAAAATTTGGGAACCAGGCTGCGCCAAGATTCGCCGCAAGCGTGCCGCTGATTGTGACTCGCTGTCAGCAATATGGTGCACGATCTGTCGAGGAGTCCAGCCGGCGTAGTCAGCCTTATCAATGTTTTCGGGAGTCACCAGATCTACAGCCTCGAGGAATGCTGCTGTTGCTATTTCGTAGGCTATTACCCGTTCATTAAATGTCATACCGGCACTTTACTGAAGTTACAGGTTTTCCTCCTGATAGAAATTTTTCCAGACTAAGCGATGTATTGGAATCTTGTATGGGAGCGACCTGACACCCGGTATTAACGGCATGCAGATCAAACCAAGGCTCAAGGCCCCCATGATGAGCATGATCCAAGCATCGGCATTTGCGCCAAATGGGTGGTTGTCGCCATTGTTAAATGGCGGAATCTGATACCAGAAGGAATAGAGCCAGAGCCATGCCTGACCCGGGTAGCGTCCAGTTTCATTCATCATTCCCCAGGTATTGCCCTGCAAATTCGAGGCAGTACTTTGATCATTGAAATAATTTCCATCCCCGAGAAAGAGCGTTTGCTTTGTGTTATCGGTCTGGAAGTAATTTCCCTGCGAAAGCAAGGCGCCATCCAGCGAACCGGCCTCGGCCATTGTGAGTAGCCCTTGGGCCAAAAGTGGAACTGGTCCATAGTTTCCGGTTGGAACTTTCGTCGCGTCCTGATTCACTTTTGTGAGCGCATTGTCATAGTTAGTAGCCCACGTCGACTGTGTCTTTGAATCCGATGACTGCCACTGCTTGAGTGCAGTTGCAACAGGTCCACTATTCACAACAGTTGTCAGTGGCGTAATGACAAAGTCATTGACCGTATCAACCGGGTGAGTTACGCCCATAAACTTTGCCAAATGCAACGGTCCTAAATTCACACCATCGGAGGCAGTGTTATACGGAGCTCCATAGCCTGCTGTTCCGCTTGACCCAGCTAGCTCCTGGACAGCTGTCGCATAGAAATCAGATGGAGCGGCAACTGCCCATTGCTTGAATGTAATTTGCTTGTCGTCAGGTGAACCAAAAAGCGTCGAAAGGGCGGCGACCAGAACCGTAATGATTACCAGCGCTGCCACACCTTCTTTAATGAGGTCGTAAGGTCGGGTGCGACCCTTCCAGTGTGCCGTCTCTAATTCGGTACGACGATCGTGCTTCATGACCGATCCCCCAACTCTTTGTTGAATGCATCAATGGGCGGCACTACTCCACGTGCACGAACCATAAGTACGTGAATCACTGTGATGACTCCCAGAACAAGTGGCAAGAACGCAACATGCAAGAGAATCATTTGACCAAAGTTTGTTACATTGAATCTTGAGCCAATTCCAACGGAGTTGAATCCATCTTTAGCCTCATAGGAAATCCACTGTGAGTCGAAGTTAGTTTGAATGAGATAGCCAGTAAACGCTGTAGCGATCGAAGCGACGAATGCAATTGCCCCCGTGACCCAGGTCAATAAGCGGCGTCCACGCCACGCTGCCATCCAGAACTTGCCCCATAAGTGAACGACCATAAAAACGAAGAAGAATTGGACGCTCCAAAAGTGCATGCTGTTTACAAAATGCCCGACGTTGGAATAGTGATACCAACTTGCACCTTCAAAGGCGAGCCAAAGACCGGAACCGATAATGACTCCAAGAGAGGCGAGAGTTGCCACGCCGAACATGTAAATCCAGGACGCGACATAGGCCGGCTGAGTATCGGGAAGGAGCTTGTCTACGGGAAGGTTGTTTTGCCAACCTTCGCGAAGCCGGGTCGTCCACATCTTTTTCTCGTCACTCTTAGCGGCGCTCACTTCTTCCCACCGTGTCCAATTTTGCTCGCGTCGACGTCCTTGCTTGATTTGCTACCGGGGAAAGGAAGTACCAGCGCTAACCCAAACAAGATCAACATCCCGAGGATAACGATGAGGTTCGTTATCGAGATCTGGAACCAACCCAGATGTATGTAAACCGCTTTCAAATTCATGAAGTGTCCGAAAATTCCCATGACATGACGGTATGCCTTGGCAAGGATAAAACAAAGGGGAAATCGAGTTTTGGTGAAGAGTCTCTAGAGGTTGGAGTGCCAGCACTAATGCTAAAGTGAGCGTTGCCTTGGCATATTGTATTGCCGGCAGTAGTACTCCTAAGTGTCGAATATCGAGAAAGGGGATGTGAATGACAGACATAACGATCATGCAGAGAGAATTAACCCCTTTCGAACATCTCGTGCTCGAACTTCTCTGCAAAGGCAAGTCAAATGCGGCCATTGCCCACGAAACAGCGCACACCGAGAAGGTCATTGAGAATACGGTCTCCCGATCTGCTCGAGTATTTGGAATTACATCCGATGGTGACACGAACGTGAGAGTGCTATTAGCGCTTGCCTATCGCACACATTTTGGTGATTCAGCCTTTGAATCTTTTGGCCTTCCGTGCCAACACTTGCAACCTGGACCTGATGGACGCATGTACTGCGCCCGTCATATCGAGTAATTAATTAACATTAATTAAAGGAGCGCCATGAAGACCCTTGGAACCATCTTCTTCATCATCCACCTGTTGGCAGTAGCTGGTTTGGTAATTCTGCTCCTTATGCAGGCCGGTAAAGCAACAAAGAAGTTACCAAAGGGGCTGACTCATGCGGGGCTGACTGCTCTCGTAGCAGGAATTGCAATGGTTATCGTGAGGGCTGTACAGCACCATGACAATGCAGCCCAGTATCCCAACTACAGCGCCGGAATTATCGGGGCAAAGTTCGTAGTGCTCATTATTTTCTTGGTAGTTGCATTTAAGAATGCGACAACAGAAACTATTTCGCGTGCGACTTGGGCCTCACTTCTCGGCTTAATCGTTATCAATATCGGCCTCGCCGGTTCGCTTAAATAGCTGCGGCGCTCATGGATGTTTCCTTACGTGGAGTTGCTCTTTCTGACCGTAAGCAGTGGAATCCACTGTGGCTCGGATACTTGGATTTTTACGAAACAAAATTGTCTGAAGAAATTACCGAATTAACATGGAGTCGACTCAACGATCCTGAATTTAACTTGTATGGAATTGTCGCTGTATCTGGCGATAAATTAGTTGGGCTGGCACATTATTCATATCGCCCGTCCAGCTGGGCAATTATCGATTACTGCTATTTGGAAGACTTATATGTTGACCCCGACTTTCGGGGGGCTGGCGCCGGGCGGTCACTCATCGACGCGGTGATAGCGGCCGCCCGTGCCAAGGAGTCTGGGAGGGTTTACTGGAACACCAAGGCGAGTAATACACGAGCCCGCGTCTTATATGACTCGTACACTCTCGCCTCGGATTTTGTTCAGTATCGCCTTCCCCAAACTTATTGATATTTAGTTTTTAGATTTGAGGTTTTTGCGGGTTACCCCTCTTGTGCAACGCGACGTGCATGCAAGAATCCAAGCAATGCAAGGAGCAAGAACAGGACGCCACCTAGGTATGAAACCAATGCGGCATACATAGCGATTTGTCCGATCTGCCAGAAGGCATATCCATAGAGCAACAATCCACGAAGGGTTGAGCCACGGAACAAGAGCTGAACCTGGTTAGCCAGAGCCGTGTTCGTAGGATCCGCCTGAGATGCGGCGCTTACTTGTGAATAGGTCTTTCCGCCACCAATTTCACCTAAATGAACTGCAATGAAATGATCGGCATAGGCCTCGGCTTGCTTACCATTTAACATTTGTTGGCCGGCGTATTTTGCGATAAATGGTTGGTCCTTCGCAGGCAGGCTCGTAATGGCTGCGTTTCCGGCTGCTGGGAATGTGATGTTCTGTTCTGCTAATTGGGTCTTAACCTGGTCATTGGTGAAGCTGTACCCCCACGTAAGGAGCCCACCAGCAATCAGGAGCACTACTGCTAGTAAAAGCCCAGTAGTACTGGCTACCTTGTCGATCACTTTTCTGTTCACTTTAAATCCTTTCGTCGATGTAAGGAAGCCGGTCTAAGGAATTTGTCTACCAAGTTGTCGAGCAATTTGGCCCAGTTCCTCTACTTCCTCTCGGTAATAAGTGTTTACCTCGCACTCGGCTTTGGAAAGATCAGAATGCGGGGCTACCTCTCAGCTCATTGTGATCTGAGGAACTCTCAACCAATGGTTGAGATACTCGACGCAACCTGGCTTACTAGAAATATGCCTAAGAGCCATAAAATGAGTAAGTTATAGATACTCAACCCCTCAACCATGAGGAACCCTCGGGAGGAAATCTTGAAAAAAACAGTTAAGTTCACTGCTTTGGCAGCGACCTCAGCACTCGCCATTTCAATGGTCGGTATTGCTGCAGCTCCTGCATCACTCGCAGCAGCTAAGCCAAAGGTCTGCCTAGCACTTGATACTGGTGGTATTGATGACCACTCATTCAACGCTTCAGCTTGGGCTGGCGCACAGACAGTGCAATCCAGGGCAAACGTTTCATACGTAGTTGCTGATGCAAACAACCCTGATTACACAGGTGAAGTCAAGTCACTTGTTGACGCAAAGTGCGATCTCATTATCGGTGTTGGATTCCTTATCACCGACGCAATCGATAAGGCAGCTGTTGCAAACCCACAAATTAAGTTTGCACAAGTTGACGATCCTGGCCTTGTAAACAACAAGCCTGTCGCAAACCTTCGTGGATTGACCTTCGCAACAAATCAATCTGCATTCTTGGCTGGTTACCTCGCTGCTGGCTATACAAAGACCGGTAAAGTTGCAACATACGGCGGAATTAATATTCCACCAGTCTCCATCTACATGGATGGCTTTGCACAAGGCGTTGCTTACTACAACAAGGTCAAGGGCAAGAATGTGACTGTTCTCGGTTGGGATAGCACAAAGCAAGACGGAACCTTTGTGGGTGGCTTTAGCGATTCAAACAAGGCGCTACAAATTTCTAAGAACTTCGAACAACAAGGCGCAGACGTGATCTTCCCTGTTGCTGGTGGTCTTGAGAACGCAACTGCAGGTGAATCTGCTACTTCACACAAGTCAGTCACGATTGGTGTTGACTCCGATATGTGGGGTCAAGTTACGGATCCAAAGCTCAAGGGAGTCATCCTTAACTCAGTTCTGAAAGGCGTTGGAGCATCAGTTGCGGCCGTCATTAAGGACACTGCAGCCGGAAAGTTCTCAAACGTTCAATATGTAGGAACACTCGCAAACAAGGGAACCGGCCTTGCTGGCTTCCATGACCTTGCACGTACAGTTCCTGCAAAGCTTCAGGTTGAAATCCGTGCTCTTGCTGCACAAATCGCTTCAGGTGCAGTAACAGTTAAGTAAAAATCGATTAGGTAAAAAACCGAGAGAGTCGTAAAAAACTCTCTCGGTTTTTTACTATTTGCATCTAAGATTCACATCTAGAATGCATATTTACAGCGCGGTAAATAAAAGAAGGGTTCACTGTGTCGCTTGAACTTCGCGGAATTACCAAATCATTTGGCGCCCTGGTTGCAAATGATGGGATCGACCTTCGAGTAGAGACCGGCGAAATTCACGCCATCTTGGGTGAAAATGGCGCCGGAAAATCTACGCTGATGAACATTGTCTACGGCCTTGTCGCGCCAGATAGTGGCCAGATTTTAGTTAATGATGTTGAAAAGATTATTAAGGAACCGAGCGACGCACTTGCCTCGGGTATCGGAATGGTTCACCAACACTTTATGTTGGTGCCTGTATTTACAGTCGCAGAAAATATTGTGCTCGGACACGAGAAGAGCGGGTTTGCGGGTCGACTTGACCTCAATGACGTTCGCGCTCGAATCAAAGATGTCTCCGACCGATTCAATTTTGATGTTAATCCTGATGACCTCATTGAGGGACTTCCAGTTGGCGTACAACAACGCGTTGAAATCATACGCGCGCTTATTTATGATGCAAAGGTCCTTATTCTGGACGAACCTACCGCCGTGCTTACCCCTCAAGAGACTGACGACCTTCTTAAAATAATGAAGGAGTTGAAGAGTCAAGGTACTTCAATCATCTTTATTACTCATAAGCTTCGCGAAGTGAAAGCGGTAGCCGATCGCATCACAATTATTCGACGTGGCAAAGTTGTTGGCAACGCCTCCCCCGATGCGTCACAGGATGAACTTGCATCACTCATGGTTGGTCGCCCCGTTGAATTAGCTCCTGATAAGAAGGAGCATCCCATCGGCGCGCCTATTTTGAAAGTTAGTGACCTCACTATTCGTGACATCACTGGCAGACCGCTCGTAAACAACGTTAATTTCGAAGTGAAGGCTGGAGAGGTACTTGCTATCGCCGGAGTACAAGGAAACGGTCAATCGGAAGTTGCTCGCGCGATGGTGAATCTGGAGAACCTCGTGGAGGGTTCGATTTTGCTCGACGGCAAGGAAATTATCGGCCTTTCCGTTCGCGATTCGCTACGAGAAGGAATTGCCTTTGTTCCAGAATCACGTGAGCTCGACGGCCTTATTGCCTCGATGTCAATTGCAGAAAATCTCATTCTCGATTTACACGACCTGCCTCCTTATGCAAAGGGAATTCAAATGTCGCCAGCAACGGTGCTCTCCGAAGCAGAGAAGCGCACCGTTGAATTCGATATTCGTTTACAGTCAGTTCAAGATCCGATCTCATCGCTTTCCGGCGGAAATAAGCAGAAAGTCGTTCTTGCCCGTGAACTTTCGAGGCCAGTAAAGATGCTAGTCGCCTCTCAACCAACCCGCGGGCTAGACGTTGGCTCCATTGAATTTGTGCATAAGAGAATATTGGAGGAGAGAGATGCCGGTCGCGCAGTGCTTCTCTTTAGTACCGAACTCGACGAAGTCTTGGCACTAGCCGATCGTATTGCGGTGATGTACCGAGGTGAGATTCTTGCAATTGTCCCAGCGGGTGTAAGTGCCCAAGAACTTGGCTTACTAATGGCGGGAGTTGTACATGCCTAAATTAAGAATGCCCAGACCTGCACTCAAGCGTTCATCATTGAGAGCCCTCACTTTGCCAGCGCTCTCGTTTTTGCTCGCCATGTTCTTTGGCGGATTACTTATTACCTTCTCTGACTCGACAGTTCTTAAGCACATCGGTCATCCGATAGCCTTTGTAAAAGCCGGCGGTGTTGCGGTTTGGCAATCGTATTTAGCGCTCTTTCAAGGTTCGATTTATAACCCAAGCCTGGCAACCCCTCACGATAGCTTGCTCGCGTGGTACCCACTCTCCGAAACTTTAGTGAGTGCAGCTCCATTGATTTTGGCGGGCCTAGCCGTTGCGCTGGCATTCCGCGCCGGGCTGTTTAATATAGGCGCACAAGGGCAATTTATTTTTGGGTCAATTGCCGCCTCCTATGTTGGGTTCCATTTTCACTTACCGGTGGGGCTACATGTTCTCGTCGCGATCATTATGGCAATCATCGCAGGTGCGCTCTGGGGAGGCCTCGTTGGCCTACTCAAAGCGCGTACTGGCGCACATGAAGTGATTGTGACGATCATGCTCAATTACGTCGCCCTATATTTCCTGATGTGGCTCCTTGGGACTACCGCTTTCTTGCGCCCTGGTCGCCGCGATCCCATCTCCCCCGATGTTCTTCCATCTGCAAAACTGCCTTTGCTCGCTGGCAATAACTACCGCGTAAACCTTGGAATATTCATTGCGATCGCCGCTGCAGTTTTTGTTTGGTGGTTACTCTCTCGAAGCACGTGGGGCTTTAGATTCCGCGCGGTGGGAGCGAATACCGCAGCTGCAAAGACTGCAGGTATATCTGTGCCTTTCGTTATGACATCTGTTATGGCGATATCTGGCGCTCTGGCCGGTCTCGGCGGTGCTGTTCACGTTCTGGGTAGCGACTTCTCGCTGACATCAGGTACTGCAGGCAATTTTGGTTTTGATGCGATCACGGTTGCACTGCTCGGACGCGCTCAACCTATGGGAACAGTTTTTGCATCACTTCTCTTTGGCGCACTTCGTGCAGGTGGCGGAACAATGCAGGCAAACACCACTACGCCAATCGACATTGTTTTAGTTATCCAGGCCCTAGTGGTTCTCTTTATCGCAGCACCTAGCGTCGTGAAGTGGGTATTTAGATTGAAGAACCTTAAAACAACTGGTGAACTCGCAGCGAAGGGGTGGAACGGATGAAGACGCTTTCAGCTGCAGAACGTCGCCGTCGGCGCAGTCTTTATGTGTTGGCAGCGCTATCCGTTCTCTCGTTCCTCTTCTTCGGTATCTTTCAAAAGAGTGGTCAGAATGTTACCTATGGATTTACCTTAGACAAGGAGTGGGTTCTCATCACCCAATGGGTGATTTCCTCAAAGACCGCCTCGCTGATTTTTGGTGGCATAGCAATCGCTGCATCTGCAGCAGGTTATCTGCAATTCCGTACTGGTAAAACAATTAAGGTCGCAAGCGCTATTGGTAGCGCGGGGATATTAATGTCCTTCCTTTCTTGGGCTGCGGCCGGAAAATTCATTCCCTTCACCGGGTTACTCCAAGGTGCCCTTTTACTCTCGGTACCGTTGATCTTTGGGTCGATGGCGGGCGTTTTGAGTGAACGGTCAGGCGTCGTAAATATTGCCATCGAAGGTCA
>Ga0164296_1001805_pt1 | contig 22046 bp, 20 predicted proteins | sample GEODES057metaG_FD_113533 | JGI IMG/M metagenome (GOLD analysis project Ga0164296, IMG submission 113533) | Dystrophic lake water microbial communities from Trout Bog Lake, Wisconsin, USA - GEODES057 metaG | ecosystem: Environmental > Aquatic > Freshwater > Lake | place: USA: Trout Bog Lake...
CAATCTACGATGCAACCGTCAGCGAAACCTCGCTGGTCGAACTCACAAGCTGAGAGTCTCCATCAAACCCAGTGCGATTCAAAATTCGAACTAGCTTGCAATTCTGGAGAGCCGCCACTCCCGTTCCAAGTCAAACAATCTTCTCCTTTTGAACCTCAGAGGTACCACGAAACTCGTAATTTTCTTCCACTGGTTCCGAGAACGACATCCCCATTAAGACAGTTCACGTTTCTGGCTTCCCCACGCTTTACGACCTCTATAACCAAACGAGTGACAAATCCGGCCAACTGCTTCTCACTGAATCACACAGTGAGTTCGGGAGTACAAGCCTATGATTTCACCTTTGGTTAGGAAGCTTTTGATCTTGCTCTGAGCTGGCAAGTCCGAAGAGAAAGAGTTCCGCCGAAGTAATTTTTGACACTGCAAGACGGCACAACGGCATCTTTTTGCTGTTGCAATTTCCTACCGGTTCAGAACTCTCCACTCCTCACCAGCGCAGAGTCATTGTCGCTTGCAGGTTCCCTTGCTTCTTTTGGAGCAATGCGATGTGAAATTTGAAAATCCGCAAGATGCCCATCCGGGCCAGATGTCGTGCCTCTTTGTTGTCACTCAGACACCTTTGCCGAAGAACGACCTACTTCTCGACACGGGAGTAGAAGTACACGTTGTGGCCTTGATATTTCACCGTCTTCTGAGCAATGAGACAAGACCTGACGAGTGGCTGTGGCGAGATGAAGTAGCCCAATTTCAACCGGCTGGCTTCTGGACTACAGACGTCAAGTGTGACCATAATCAAGTCCTGCTGGAGAAGCTTCACGGAAGCCGCCGAACCCGGTTCTCCGACCGCGAAGTAGGTGTTTGCGTAGCGGTTCCAAGCAATTTCATAGTCTTTCGAATTTGGGAACTGCGACCAGAAGGATCGATCTGGATAGAGCTGCGAGCCGTTTAGCGTGGGCACGCCTGCACTGACGAGCGGAGCGTTCAAATCCGGTCCACCGAAGTTGACCCACACGTCGTTTCGACCACTTGGACCCTGCGCGGACAGGCTGTGAATCTCCGTAAGCAGTGGGGAAGATTCGAGGACTCCCAGTCCTCTATAGAGGGGATTCACCGTTCCAGACACTACGAGTCCAAAAATAACGAGAAGGATGCCACCAGAAACAACTCGTCTCGCTGAGAGCAAGCCGATGACTATGGCAGCAAAGAGCGAGTAAAGAACAACCTTCCCCGACCCAAGTCCCAGTGCTACCTGACTGAGTTGGATCTGCTCGCCGCCCCATACATAGAAACCAAAGGCCAAGACGGCACACGCAAAAGCCCCCCAAGCAATCTGCCTGCTCAGTTCTAAACTCCGTCGTTTATCGAGTTGCGCAGACGCTTGCACCGATGCATCTGGTTGGAGGCGCCCAGAGCAAAAAAGTGCCATCAACAAGAAGCCGGCAAGACCTACGCCGATAAGCCCTCGCTCAGGAGGAACTCGATCAAGAAGCAGGAGCTTTGCAAGTGGACTAGGAAGCCCCACGAAATACCATGCTCCAAGTAACACCGTTGCGACACTTGCCCCTACCAGCAAATAACGAGTTCGGTCGTCCCACCGTCGAAGGCCTGTTCGAAAGAGCTGCAGGAGCGCAAAGGGACCAAGCAAGAGAAACGAAGAGATTTCCGATTGATTCGTACCGGTTAATTCCGTAAATCCGTGACGAGAGAAAACGAGTCCGAAGGGAGCAGACGCCAGTTGCTCGATGGAGGTCCGCCCGCCAAGGAGGCGACGGTTTCCCGGGTAAATCGTCGAAGATATGGCGTGGATTGCCGTCTTGTATTGCACAAGGAAAATGAGGAGAAGCAGTCCTGTCGGAACAGCTACCCACAATGTCGAAGTCAACAACGTGCGCAACGTGAGATTCTTGAATTTCCATCTTGCAAAGATTTCCGCCACAGCAATGCACACAATTGCAAGCCCCACGGGAACTTGAAACGGGGGATAGAGGACAAGAACGAAACCCACGCTTGCCCACGCAGTGGCGGCAACGAGGACAATTTTTGAAAGTTGGCGGCGACTTCTCAACAGCCTCAGGAAGAAAAAGGCTGCTAGAGAACCCATACCTATGGGTCCAAACGTGAAACCTTCATACCACCACATGAAAAATGGAGACAGACAAAGCCCCAAACTGAAGAGCGCTGCAATATCAATTCGTTTCGTGAGTTCGAGCAGTAAGCAATAGACCCCCAGAATTGCAATCAGCAGCATGAGCCACCAACGCGCGGCAAAACCTTGCGTCAACCCCAGGAAAAGCGGTGGTACGTCCCACGGGCGAAAAAAAGTTGGCCAACCCCACGTCGGAATGTCGTAAATGATGCTGAGATTGTGAACCCCAAGGCCCGTCACCGCGTTTTGCGCAAACCCGCTGTGAGCTTGATGCACAAGGAGGGGCGTCGCAACATTCCATTCGTCGCTTCTGATTGGCTTCGGCGAACCAGCCAGCACTCCGGCCCTGCTGAGGTTTCCGTCAGCAAGGAAATTGAGCGCTCCGACCGATGTTCCTGATATGCCGAAAAGAGTGAGAAAGAAAGCAGGAATCGAGACAAAAAGCGGGAAGATAAAGAAACGAAAAGATGAAGTACTCAGTTTCAATCTGGCTTGATGCAATCTCCTGTTGACGCGCAAAGTCCCCGTCATCTTGTCCCTTTCGAATGCTTTGCCATCTTTGGGCCAGTCTGGGGGGTGACAGTCCGCAGTGGCACTGCAGTCGTCACAATTCCTCGCCACTTCCAAGCCCTCTCCCGATGGGGTTCGCAGAGTGGACTCCCGTTGGGAGAGGCTTGGGAAATGAAGCACGTGGCGGCCAAGCGAGACCGTAGGCAGCGATGTCGTTCGTCAATGTGAGGTTTGGGTTGTACGCGGGATCTTTTTGAAGGAGTGCTCCCCACCGATCCCTCATGAAGGCTGATTCCGTTTCAAAACGCAATCGTGTTTCCGGTTCGTCATCGCTCCCCCGACTGACGGACTCGTGATGGTACAACTCGGCAAATGGCGTCCAAACAATCCGATAGCCACGTTCTCTAACGCGAAGGCAGAAGTCGACGTCGTTAAAAGCGATGACGAGTGCTTCATCGAGCCCGCCGCATTCATCCCACACTGAACGATGCACGATCATGCACGCTGCTGTCACGGCAGACATCGATCTCGCAAGGCGCGCAAGACCAAAATAACCGGGGTCAGATCCACCCCATGTCTTGAACGGATGGCCGGCAATTCCTCTATGATGGCCGAGTCCGAGAAGAACACCTGCATGCTGCACTCGTCCGTCAGAGTAGTAAAGCTTCGCTCCGACTACTCCAACCCCAGGCTGCATCGCTTGACTCACCATTTCTTCGAGCCAATCAGGAGAGATGACTTCGGTGTCATCGTTGAGCAGACAGATGTAGTCGCCTTGCGCCGTCTTGGCCGCAGCGTTATTCAGTGCTGAATAGTTGAACGGCCGTTCGTCTCGAACTACTCGCAAGCGATGTTTGTTCCTCTTCAAAAAATTGAGGGTTTCTTCTTGCTCGGATCCATTGTCAACAAGCAAGATTTCGTACTTCGGATACGTGGTCTTCTCCCACAAACTCTCGAGGCACTTTTGGAGAAGCTTCCCGTCCCTCGTCGGAATGACGATGCTCACCATCGGTAAGTCCTCAGGTAAATCCCACCGAATTTGGTAGTGGCCAATCTCCTCAATTCGCTTCAGCGAAGCGCTCCGTCCAGTTCTTTTGAGGTGCTCAGACACTGCACGCTCTTGAGCGGAAATCGCATACGGTTTCGCTTCGATCTGACTCGCCGTTGAGTTCTGGTGATATCTCCAGTGATACAAGACATGCGGCACGTGGACTATCTGCGCAGGATCGAGTTGTTCAACAACTCTCAAGATCAAGTCCCAATCTTGAGCTCCCTCGTAGCCAACATTGAAGTTCCCAACTTCTTCAATCAGTGCTCGCCGGATCACGCAGTGCACGAGGTAGTTCTGCTCAAGAAAGAGCAGCGGATCAAAGTCGGGCTTGAAATAGGGCTGAATCCAATTTCCATCATCATCCACTTTGTCTTCGTCGAAATAGATAATGCCTGCGTCCGGCGATTCTTCCCTCACAACTTGCGCCACGTAGGACAGCGCGTGTGGCGCGAGGAGATCATCATGATCAAGGAGAGCGACAAATTCTCCAGTGGCCAGTTCCAAAGCAGAATTAGTCGCCTCCGAAATATGTCCATTTGCTTGTCGAAAAACAACTTTGATCCGTGGGTCTTCGGCTTGCGCCTGGCGAAGAATGTCATGGACTTCTGGATTCGTAGAGCAATCATCTGCAATACAGAGTTCCCAATTCTGATACCACTGAGCCCGAACGGACTCAATCGCCTGCCGAAGAAACGGCGGAGGTGGATCGAAGACCGGCATGACAACCGAAAAACTTGGCAGATTACCCAGTTGTGCGAAACGTTGCTCGAGAAGTTGCTTCCGTTGCGGCGAGGGCTCACCGAACTCCTCTACCCAATGACCGTATGAACCGAGGCGAGTTCCATTTGGACCTGAAGGACTTTCCGGCGCTCCCTCGACGGCCGACTTTTTGAGTCCCAGCCTCCGCAGGATCTTGCCGCCGACTCGCCGCACCTTTTTATACGCTCTTCGAGGAAGGAGCAGGCCGCGGATAAGGAGCAGTTTTCTCAGACGCTCAAGTTCGTCGGCTTGGTACTTGATGTGCGAATCAAGCCTGATGATTTCAACTCTGGCTTCGTGGAGGTCTTGTCCAAGAACGGCAGTCTCAGAGATCAACCGATCGAAATCCTGTTGAGAGGTCTCAGAGTTCCCTCGCGATCCATCATGGAGGTTGATTGGCCAACTCGGATCGATTCGTTTCTCAGGTTCGCCTGGGAGGCCTGCAGGACGCGTATCACCTCCAGAAGCGGTGGAATTTGAACTCATATCCCCTAGACCCTACTCAGTGGTCAGCATGTCACTCGGCACCGACGGAATAGTGCATGTTCCATATTTGAGACTGTCGGTGGCCATTTTCTCCGAACCTCACGAAACAGCCAACTCGGTCAACTCTTGGCTCTACTTCTTGGCGCCGGCACATTTCGCTATGAAGCCAAAAAGGGAGAGTCTCCAAAGGCGCTGACTATTCTCGCTTGTGCCATTTTAAAATCGCCTCCGAAGGATTCATTCCGGATTACCTGAGGTAATTCGAACATCTCCCATTTGTCGTAACAATTAGGTAGACCCATACAGCGAATTGCAAAATCTCCCGGGACCTGCTCGTCTGAAACTCGGTTATCACCAAAGTGAAAATGTGTCTCAGGTCGAAGTCTACGTTGACTTATCAAGTACTCCCAAAGATCACCCCGGTCTTTTCGGACACCCAGTTCTGAGGACGCCAAGATTTCCACTTCACTTGGAATTCCAATTTTGTTGGCGAAACGCCGAACTGCCGAAGCTGGATAGTACGTATCAGAAAGGATGGAAACCTTCTTCCCCTTACTCATTGCGGCGACGAGCAATTTCACCACATCAACTCTTGGAAGACTCTGTTCAAGTTCAAAGCGAATCTCTAATGCCTCGAGCTCCGAGCCTTCGATGCCGAGATGCGTTCCAAGTTCCCTGCAAATGTCAGCCAACGTGACTTCCCCGCCGACAAAGCTGGCACGAATCTTTAACTCCACCTGATTCCGCAGCGCGACGTAGTCGGCTGGCGCAAGACCTGAACGTTCTTTCACCGCCTCGCCAACCAGCAATTTGGCAATGTCGACAAAGGCAATCTCGCGCCGCTGGAGCGTGTCAAAGAAATCAAAACTCACTGAGTCGGCATGCTCAATCGCATCGAGGGCCTGGGCCGTAGTCTGGCTCCGATAACGCTTCCAGATATACGACGTATCAGTCGAAAAATTTCTTTCCTGAAGATCGAATACCAAATGCTTCTTGTCGTGCGTGAGCGGAAGAACACCGACAAGTCGCTCAATGAAGTGCTGAAACGTTCCATCGATTTGTCCGGCTTCTGGTGGGAACTTGTCATAACTGTTCGCCGCCTCATGAACCTTGGAAAGCGCAGACGTTCTGGCCCAAAACATCCCACCGGCCGGATAGGGAAAGGTGGATTGCGCGAACTCAATGTCGTGCTTGAGAAACCACTCGCGCGCAATGCCTTCGTTCTTTAACCAAGAAAAAGCAAAACTCGGAAGATAGTCAGAGACGTCGGGATAGGCCAGTGCGAGATCCGGCTGCGCTTGCAGAAGGGCAAGGCAACGCTCGATGACGTCGTTATCGAAGAGACAAAAGTCCCACTGCGCCTTTGTCCAGCCCTCAATTTGTTGTCTCGCACTCGAGTGTTGTGAACGCTTCGAATGGACGTGCGCAAAGAATTCGTAGTCAACAAGTTTTGGGAAAATCTCGACAAACAATGGCGCGAAATTTCGGCCTGTGTTCTCGCACACGACCACGTCCACGTTCCCTGGAAGTGAGTGAGCTTGGGCGAGAATCGTACGGGATATTTTTTCGCTTGGCGTCGAAACAAAAAGGTCGGCGTCGACACGAAGTGCTCGGAAACCAGTGAGAAGGGGTTCGACGAATTCGTCATAGAAGATATGTGCCGTGATAGCCACTCGGCCCCGGTAGGGCGACTTCTCGGATCGTTCACTTTCAATGAGAACTTCGCGCACCTTTCCTTGTGGCACGTAGTTGCCCCAAAAATAATTGTGCGTCTCCCCGGTGATTGCTTGGTTCGCAGAAAACTGCCCTCGTGACTTCCACGCTCGATAGCGCTGGCGAAGCTGTCGACCTGACGGATCGGCTCGCAACAGGCGAGCCGCTGTCTTCGCTTGCCGAAAGCGGCGGTTTGCTTCGATTCGTAGGTTGTTCGAGGAGGTCATGATGAAAACACCGCCGCGTCACTCTGCCCACTGAACTCATCATCCATTGCATAGTGTGCAAAAAACTCTTGAGGAAGGAGCCGCCAATTTTGCAGCAGCGTCATTGCCACAGCTCGACCGAAGGCCTCAATGTCACTGCTTTGAGCGTTGTCGCGACGTACTTCAGCCAGAGTGGCAAGACCTTTTTCTTGAATGACATCTAAGTCCCGAAATGCGAGTTGCGTTTGTGTTCGGTTTTTCGTGACCGGCTGAATTTCACCCAGTAACTCCTGGTAGTCGACGACCTGCCCCGAATTTGATTGCAGTAAGAGTTCCAGCACGATTGATTGAGGCAAAATATCGTCTACACCCCGCACGGCATCGGTGGCCAACCATCCGCACCGAAGCAATTTCTCACCAAGTTGCGGAAATGCTTCACTCACGAAATAGAGACCCACGCTTTCGATTCCCAGCACGTGTTCAAGCAACATCTGAAGCGTACCCATATAGCCGACGTCGACGACTGCAAAGCGTTGCTGATCGTCTCCAAAACGTTGGCGAAATGAATCGATGAAGTTTTGTTTTGTCAGCGAGAATGCCTCGCCATGTATCGCCACGATACGTTCCGTGAGTTCCACTGCGACATCGAGCTCGCGTGGCAGTGTCAGAGACTTCACACATTCCTTTTCAGAAAACACTCGACGAACGTCATTGGCATCAAGGCCGAATCGTCCTCGAGCAAAACCCGCTACCGTTCCTTGAAAATTGGCACGAGTGAGGAGTTGCTCGAATATGTCGTCTCCCACGACCATACGGTTCATCAACGCTCGAGAGCACGGGAGGTACGACGCTGCAGTGCTCACGCCAGCGGTTTGCGCTGCGGCGGCCAAATACTTTCCCTCGCGAGAGACATAGAGCGCCTGAGCGACCTCATACTCGGCGAATTGGGTCTCGAGCCAGGTCGTGAACCCGGCAAGCACTGGGCCAAGCGCCCACGTCCCAATTGCCTCAAGCTCACTGTCCCAGAGCATTGCTTCCCTTCGCACCGCTCCGCGAGCCAGAATCCATTCCTCAGAACGTTTGACGCACTGCATCTGACGCGTCCGACGAACATTAGGTACTCAATTCCAAGCTTCGAGAGAAGTCGTTTGGCGAGTTACTCCTCACTTCGCACGATCATGTCATCCTATCTGAAGTCGTTTTCTTGCTCCGCCCCTTCCTCTTCATCTCCTCCGCGCAATCAAACCCTTACAGGTCATGTGTCGTGTTTTTCGGTGCTCTCTGGCCGACAAACATGCCAGTGCCCGAAACAAGAATCCATGGAGGTGCTCTAGGATCGAGACCAAAGCATTCTCAAACAACAAAATTCTTCTCCGGAATTCGTTTGGGCGCGCCAATAATCCATTGCGAGCCGCACTTCGGGCCGTGATGAGGAAATCACTCACCTCACACAAGTTTTCTGTCACGACAAGGAGAGAATGAAATGATCGACGAACCTTCCGAAAACCATGATCCTCACGCCGTCATTGCTGGTACAGAAATTCCCCAGCCCGGTGACATCGTCATTGACCCGGATTTAGCAGTCGTACCCGAACCCCTTGTCGGTTCAGGACGTGCCAGTGAGCTTGAAGATGCGACGCCAGGACCATTGCCGCAAGAGGCGCTTGTGGCAATGAAAGACCGGCGCCATTCTCAGTGGGGAAAGATTCTCACTGGTGAAGTGGGCGATGATCTCGAATTAATCATCGGCGAAGGTAAGAGCACGGTCTACGTCATCGGCGACAGGAAGCATCACGCCATGATTAGCCGCCTCATCGGCACCTCGACTTCGTGCACCTATGTCTTGGTGGGCAGAATCACCATGGACCAGCTGAACGAACTCGTCAACGGTTCGCTCGCTCCGCAGCACGCGTTTGACGCCGCAGCGGAAATTGAAGTTGTGGGCGTTGCGATTCTCCCGGGTATTGCTACTGCAAACATCATTGAAGTTGCTCGCTACGAAGACGCAGGATTCATCCCAGCGGAATATCGAGTGGGCCACGCCCTCCATCACTTCGCAAGAGACCTAGAGATCACTGAATACTGATCTCACGAACAACCACTTCGGTCTTCATCGGGCCTCAAAGTACGCCATTTAGTCAGTAACTGCGCGCGAGTCATGTCCTTCATGGTGAAGTGAATCAAAAAATCGTTCTTCTCGTAGATGCTTTGCAGGAGGCCTGTCACCCAAGTGGTGGTGCACGGTGGCGAGAGTGTTCATCACCATGCGTCGATAGAGCCAAAAGAAGAAGATTGCCAAGGGAAGTTCAACGCCAAATCCCATAACCATCGACACGATGTCGTTTCGATGGCCAAATGAAGTGACCACGTCAAACCATGCATCGCAGACGAGCAATGTGCCCACCACCAGCGAAGCGGGAGCGAGTACCTGTCGCCGTGACCAAGCGGCCCAGCCAGCAAAGCACAAGACCCCGAGTAATCCGACGTCAAATCCCACCCAAAGCAGGCGCCAGTGTTCCGCCCGATACTTAGGTGGCAACGTGACGCTGAGGTAGAGGATCCACGGTATGAGGCCCAGCGCGCCCATCCAGAAGAGTGCCGAAATCAGCCGAGCACGAGCCGAGAGCGGAGTCAGGATGTCGACGCGCCGATCGAAGGGGCCGCCAAGATCTCTCGCGCCATGCTCCTTCGACGTCATCTTTCCCATCATGACTCACGCTGAGCAAAAAACGACGACGCCCTCATGAGCGCGATCAAAAAACGCATCCTTTTGGCTGGAGCAACTTCGCCCCGGCCTGAATGCATCAGCCTCCGAGTACTTTGGCCTTTTGCGCGGCAAATTCTTCGTCGGTCAAAATTCCCTGGTCTTTGAGTGCAGCGAGTTCTTTGAGCTGGTCAATAACCGATTCCTCGCCACCTGCGCTCGGAGCCGCGGCTGGAGGGGCGACCGCTGGAGCCGGAGCTTGTGCGACTTGCTCCTGTGCAGCCTGTTGCTGCATTGCACGTTGTTGATTGTGATTTGAAACTGCCCCCGCTACTTCTGTCGCCGTGCCGGCAATGACCGCAGTCCGTGCCATCGTGCCGAACAGCCCCGGTCGTCCCATTCGTCTCATCATGAGTAGTACTCCTTTTTCAAAGTTGAAGAAATGAAAGGTGATGTTTTCTTACTGATCGCTGGCTTCAGCCAGTGCAGCGACGATTTCTTGTGCAGGTATGCGCCCCGTGGCAACCATCTGCCCGCCGGAGACTCGGATTGCGTGAGCCAACGACAAGGTCCAAATGTTCTCCCACACAACGAGGAGTGCGGTGCAGCCTGGAGTTAACACTTCCGCAGTCACCAGAAGATCTTCTTCAGCTACGACGTGAGCAATGAAATCACCGAGACTGTGCAAACTGCTGAGTTCTTCAACCTCGCTGTATTCAGATACCGAGACGACCCCAGCATCATCTTTCGCTATCACGGCAAGATCGATGATTCGAATCGTCCCGGAAGCGACAAGTTGGAGGATTTCGTTCGTGACCGCGTCATCAATTGCGTTGTTCGCAAATTCAATAACCGCGTAATCAATCAGGCCAACGTGATCTGTGGCACTCGTCATGTGTGGTGACTCCTTTTCGTTGCCTTCACTCTACAGATCGCTTTCGCCGCCATCCCTTCGCGCCAATTTCTTAGCTCGACGCCGCTGTCCTTACGAGCTCGACGACGGGAATCACTCGACTGGTGGCTGCCGCATACTCGGCAAAATTTGGGAATTGCGCGGCTTGACGTCCGTACACCTCGTCGCGCTCACCGCCACTCACTGTTGTGGCCAGAGCAACGTACCTTTCTTCGCCTCGTTCAACGATGACCTGAGGATTTTTCACAAGATTTCGGTACCAGTCAGGGTCGCGAGGGGCCCCCGCTGCAGACGCAAAGACAAAAACGCGGCCGTCCTCTTCCCTGCACACCAAAGGATTTGTGCGTTCGAGACCAGACTTTGCGCCGATGGTCGTCAGCAGCACAACTGATTGGCCTGCAAATTGCCCACCGACCACGCCATTGTTTGCGCGAAATTCCGCAATGACTTGGGCGTTGAAATCGTTCATATCCATGACCAAAATCCTTTCGACGAGACGTCCTCTTTGCATCATTATCCAAATCTGGCTCGTGGCTGGCGTCACGATGTCGGCCAGTGGGAAGTCAAAAATCAAACTGCGCCCCTGACGCTTTTGGACTCAGGTCTTCACGAAGAGGCGATAAGGTCAACCCTGCTGAAGCGGGGGCTTCCGCAGCGAAAAGGGGAATGGCATGGATCTGCAACTTTCTGGCAAGCGAGCACTGGTGACGGGAAGCAGTTCAGGCCTTGGTGTCGGAATCGCCCGACTTTTCGCGTCCGAAGGCGTCTCCGTGGTCGTGACGGGTCGCAACAGTGAACGCACCGCAAGCGTGGCTGCCAGATTGGCCGAGCAGGGCGCAACAGTTGTCTCCGCCGTGGGCGACCTTGCCACCGATGAGGGGGCTACCCACGTCGCTGATGTCGCTCTCGAGGCGTTCGGCGGCATTGACATTTTGGTGAACAATGCCGGAGGCGGCTCGGAAAGCGATGCGGTCTCTTGGTTCGAGATGCCACTTTCCGAATGGACTGCAACCTACGAAAAGAATGTCGTTGCAGCAGGCCGTCTCATCCACCGTCTTGTCCCGGGCATGCGCGAGCAGGGTTGGGGACGTGTGATTCAGATTTCTTCGGGTGCCGGAATGATTCCAACCTCGGCGCAGCCCGACTATGGCCCGGCAAAAGCTGCCATGGTCAATATGTCCATGGGGCTCTCGAAAGCACTCTCCGGAACGGGCGTGACTGTCAACACCGTCTCACCAGGAATGATCATGACCGAGGGTCTGATGGACTTCCTCAAAATGTTTGCCCAAAAGCGTGGTTGGGGCGACGACACCGACAAAGCGGCTGACTACGTCCTCAAAGGGTGTGGTCAAACGGTCAACCGCATCGGTCAAGTCGAAGACGTCGCCTACGCCGTCGCGATGCTGGCAAGTCCACTCGGTGCCTTTATGAATGGCATCAACATCCACCTCGACGGCGGTGGAACCTCCTCTATTTATTAGAGACGGAAGAATTGGCCCTCGCGAAGTGACGAGATCGTCGTCACGACACTCGCTCCTCATCTACAGGGCGAGACGTGACAAGTGATTTACGGGAGTTTGCCCGTACGGTGCTGCGCAGCTTCTTGGCGATCCGCATCAGTGAGGTCTTCGTCTTTCACGGGCACGATGATGGCCCACTTCTCACAAACAGGACAACGTTGATATCTCTTCTTTGCCCCGAGCCGAACAGCTCGAAGTGAACCACCGGGGATCCACTTCGTGGTGAACAGGTGCCCTTTACTGCAGCGGACAATCGTGTCGCCGCCAATCGTGGAGTAACCCTGACGTCGAAGCGAGCGGGCCACGAGAACCATTGAGAGGCAAATCACCACCAGAATCACCACCGCTACGGCGATGCTCAACCCAGCACTACTTGCTGCAAGCTCCGAACCGTTGCTCATGACTTCGGCCCCGCAGAGGTGTGCGACGTACCTGGTGGATCGACAGCCCACCACGGCGATTGCTCCCACGTCTCTTCAAACACGAGCTCGTCAAGCGGTCGTCGACGAACAGGCCCGTGCGCTCCCGCAGGCTTTCCCAACGTGATCGTTCCAGCAATGACGACATCATTGGGGATCTGCAAGAGGCGATGAAGTTCTTCGTCCACGTGGTGTTGCCAGCCGGTAAATGCACCGCCGTAGCCCAAGGCACGAGCAGCCAGCAGCAAGTTCTGGCAAGCAGGGTAGATGGATGCACCTTCACTTGGCGTCGCAGGCCGGTAGCGAATGAGGCAGGGCAAAATCAACACCGGTACGGTCGAGAGATTCTCGACGTAGTGCTGCATCGTTGCGGCCATTCGAGCTTTCGGCGACGAGAGGTCTTCGCCACTGCCCTTGTCGTAGCCATCTCGTGATCGCTTCTCATTCCAAAGTGCCAACGCACTTTGCCCAATGAGGCGCTTTGCTGCACGCGCCTGTGGGCCGTCTCGCAACACCAGAAAACGAAAAGGCTGCCGATTGGAACCGCTCGGGGCGCGAGTGGCCGCGAAGAGTATGGCTCGAAGGTCGCGTTCTGGAACAGGTTCGTCCCGGTAACGCCGTATGGTTCTTGTCGAGGCGAGTCCAGCGAGAAGCCCCACGTCGTCGTAAGGCAACGCTTCTTGAGAGAGCGCATCGGCACTCACGTCGTTATCCATCATGCGTTGCGTTCATTGTTTTACCTGAAGCACGTCTCTCTTGGCACAGGTCGCTCGCATCCTTAGCGAAGATCGTCGACAAGAGGTGCGTATCGATCCAGGAAGGGAAGCGTGGTCGCCGGATCACTTTCTCCTTGCCGTCCAGCTCCAAGAATGACCCGAGTCACACCAAGTTCCCTGTAGGCAAGAAGTGCATCAGGCTCCGGGTCTCCCATCGTCACGACAGACACCACGATGTCGTTAGGATTCCGCCCTGCAGCATCGGCCGCCTCCCGGAATCGAACAAGTTTTCTGCCAAGAATTTCAGGCGAGGCATCCATAGGCATCCAACCGTCTGCCCATATCACCGCTTCGCGGGTGCCGAGTTTTCCCGCCGCACCAAGATGCACTCGTGGATGTGGCGTCTGCACAGGACCTGGTCGACACCACACAGGGTCAAAATTGAAAAACTCGCCGTGAAACGATGATTCTTCCTGCGTCCAAAGTTCGCGAAGTGCTCCAATGGCCTCACCAAGAGCTCGATACCGTGCAGCCCAAGGAATCTGAGACACGAAAGCCAACTCCTCAACGTTCCAACCCACACCGACGCCAAATTCGACTCGACCGTCGGTGAGACGATCAAGGGTGGCGATTGATTTCGCAAGGTCAAAGAGATTGTGTTCAAGGACGAGCGCCACGCCTGTGCCCACCCGAAGCGTCGGAGCCGCCTGTGCTGCCGACAGCAGAGACAAGAATGGGTCCATCATGTCCAAGTATGACTCGGGCAAGTCCCCGCCCCCGGGATAGGGCGTGGTTCGTGCAACGGGAATCTGTGGGTGCTCTCCGATCCACAGTGACTCAAAGCCTCGGGATTCGAGTTCCTTGCCCAATTGTGCTGGCGTCAGACCTCGAGGGTTGTTCATCGCAGAAAAACCAAGGTGCATGAGGGAACGCTAGCACCGGGTACTTCGTCCCCTCATGTCGACAGCACCAACTGACAAGCGACAGACTTGCAGCATGCCGCACCTTCTTCATCTTGATTCATCGGCCGACAGGGCCCACTCTCGCACTCGACAAATCAGCGCTGCCTTCGCCGAAGCATGGCGCCAGCAGGGCGATGAGTTTCACGTGACCTATCGAGACCTCAGTGCCGATCCACTGCCCCATCTCCCCGATGCCGATTTGCATTGGCCCGAGCGCCTTCGACCCGATGGTGCGGAACCTCCGGCTGCAGCGTGCGAGCTGCAAGGGCAACTCATCGACGAATTGTGTCGTGCTGACGTGCTGCTGGTAGGCGCGCCCATGTACAACTACTCAGTACCATCGTCCCTAAAAGCGTGGATTGACTACATCCACGTGCCGGGTCAGACCTCGCCATTCGACGCCAAAACACAACCCATGGCAGGGCGTCCCGCCGTCATCGCGACTGCTCGAGGTGCCTCAAGCGATCCCGAAGCACCGACCGGCTCGGGGGACTACGGCACGAAGATGCTTGAAGCCATTCTCGGCAACTCCCTCGGCATGGAGATTCAGATCATTGCCACCAGTTTGACCTTGGCCGATTCGATCGAGTTCATGGCCGACTTTCGTCAGCGCAGCCATGATGAACTGAGTGCAGCTCTTGAAGCTGCCCGCGCGAGCGCGCGTCACTTAGCAGTTCAACTCAGCGGCGAGATGCCTCAAACCAATTGACGAGAAGAGAACTCGTAACTCGTTGCTCGAGAAAGTTGCACGACAAAGAAAAGGTCGGGGTGTTCGACTCCACGACTCTGGTTCTGCGCTCTTCGTTTTGGGCGCTGGCCCGCGTTCATGCAATTTGGCCGCAGATCGAACAGTGGACTGACACAGAACGTCCTGTCTCACATGCACTGAGAGGTTCAAGTGACATCGGTTGAACTTCTTGCTACGCACCCTTACTATTCGGACTATGAACCTTGACGACATGATCCTGATCAGCGTCGACGACCACGTCGTCGAACCTCCTTCTCTCGGTGACTTTTTTAGAGAAAATCTGCCCGCGAAGTTCAAGGATCGAGCCCCTAAGGTGATACGTCGTTCTGACGGCACGGATGCGTGGCTCATCGAAGGTCAAGAAATTGCGACATTCGGACTCAATGCCGTCCAAGGCCGTCCGCCAGAAAACTGGGGCAGTGACCCAGGCAGCTTTGACGAGGTTCGACCCGGCTGTTATGACGTGCACGAACGGGTCAGAGACATGAATGTCAATGGTGTGCTCGCCGGCATCAACTTCCCCTCGTGGCCAGGCATGGGCGGACAGTTCTTTATGCAGAACAACGATCACGAGTATGTCGCAGCCATGACTCGCACTTACAATGACTGGCACATCCACGAGTGGTGCAATGCCTATCCCGGCCGTTTCATCCCACTTGGCATTTCTGGCTTCATGCTCGGTGCAGAGTGGATGGCTGGTGAAATCAAGCGCCTCGCCGATCTTGGTTGCCACGCTGTTGCCTGTCACCCCGACGGCTATCGCTTTGGTGCACCTGACTACCACGGCGACGAATGGGACCCCGCATGGAAGGCTGCGGAAGAGACCGGCAGCGTGATGGTCTTCCACTTCGGAGGCTTTCCAAACTTCATGCCGCGAACACCATTTTCCGTCATCCCTCACGCCATGCCCTTCCAGACAGCGATCTTCGCTATGGAATTGCTGTGGTCAAAGATCTTCCGAAACTTCCCGGAAATTAAATTTGCGTTGGCCGAAGGTGGTATCGGATGGATCCCCTACTTCCTCGAAAAAGCTGACTTCGTTTACGACCACCATCGTGCGTGGACTCACGAGGACTTCGGCGACAAGTTGCCGAGTCAGGTGTTTCGTGAGCACGTCCAGGGATGCTTCATTGATGACCTGACCGGACTGCTCGCTCGGGATCAAATCGGTATCGACACCATCACGTGGGAGTGCGATTACCCGCACTCAGACTCAACGTGGCCCACGGCGCCTGAGGTGCTGTGGAAGTCGCTGCAAGCTGCCAAGATGAATGACGAAGAAATCAACAAAGTCACCTGGGAAAATGCAGCGCGCTGGTATCAGTTCGATCCCTTCGAACACCGCACTCGAGAAGAGTGCACCGTTGGGGCTCTTCGTGCACTTGCTGCAGACGTTGACACGACGCCGCGCGAATACGGTGCTGCTGACCACAACCATGGCATCGCTGCGCTGTCGACCAATGCGGGTCAGTTCCTGAATACGGGCGACATCAACCACCTCGACAAGCGGGCGTGACGCAGTGAGCCTTGGGGCTCTTGACCCAGAAATTTCCGAAGGTCTGGAGGGTGTGGGCGCGTTTCTCGCCGAGACGTTGTCGACACTTTCACCGGAAACGCTCGCCACTGTTCGCTCAGCACTCGACACCCTGCCGGCACCCGCGTTGTCTGATGCGGTGGTTCGAACTGACCACTCCGTCGAATCACAACCGGGACTCATCGTGCGCATGCACCGTCCAGTGGGACACACCTCGCCGCTCCCCGGCCTCTACTGGATGCATGGTGGTGGTCTCATTCTCGGAAATCGTTTTGCGGATGATCTCCGCTTTGACCGCTGGTGCCAAGAGCTCGGCATCATTGGGTTCTCCGTCGAGTACCGCTTGGCGCCCGAACACCCCTACCCGGCAGCTCTCGAAGATTGTTATACCGGCCTTCTCTGGGTAATGACCCACGCCACCGAGCTCGGTGTTGATCCCACCCGTCTTGGTGTTGGTGGCTCAAGTGCGGGTGGCGGGCTCGCTGCCTGCCTGAGTCTGGCCGCCCGAGATCGATCGGGGCCTGACATCTCCTTTGCAGCGTTGCTGTATCCCATGTTGGACGACCGCCCCCACGGCATCTCTGACTCATGGCCAGATCCAGTGTGGCCTCCAGCGGCCAACGTATTTGCGTGGTCTTCCTATCTCGGCGACAGCGTCGGAACCGATGATGTCTCGAGCCTTGCCGCCGCCGCCCGGGCACAAAACCTCAGTGGCTTACCTCCAACCCTGCTATCTGTTGGCGCCCTTGACTGCTTTTCTGACCAAACCGTGTCCTATGCCGAAAGACTTCGTCATGCGGGCGTCCCCACTGAATTACACGTCTATCCCGGCGCCCCGCACGGCTTCGATGACCTGGTTCCCAGCGCCAAGATCTCCCAGCGTTTCACTGATGACGTCCTTGACTGGATTCAGCGCCACCTTGCTTAAAACGAAATCGCGTGATTACAGCGCAGTTGTGCAGCAAAGCGATAGGGTGCCAACGTGAACCTTGACTGGACGCCTCAAGAGGCAGCATTTCGAGCAGCGCTTCGTTCCTGCATCCAAGAGAACATTCGGCCGGGCTGGACCTTAGATGACCGAGATATGCCGGAGCCAGAGGACGTTGCGGCAGTCAACGCCTTTTGTGCCGCACTCGGCGAGCAAGGTTTCCTGACGCCGCATTGGCCAGTGGAATTTGGTGGCCGAGACGCTTCGCCATGGGAACAACTCATCATCTCTGAGGAAACCTGGGAAGTTGGTGAACCTCGCGGTGGTCAATACATGAACACCAACTGGATCGGGCCAGCGCTCATGGCTTTCGGCTCGAAAGAACAGCAAGAGCGGTTTCTCCCTGACATCACGACTGGCCAAGTCAACTGGTGCCAAGGCTTCTCAGAGCCTGATGCCGGTAGCGACCTCGCCTCGCTGCGCACTCGGGCCGAGCGCGACGGAGAGACCTACATCGTGAACGGCCAGAAGATCTGGACGAGTTACGCTCATGCAGCTGAGTACTGTTTTTTGCTGACCCGGACTGATTTTGAAGCGAAAAAACATGAAGGCATCACCATTCTCTTGGTCGACATGAAGTCGCCGGGCGTTGAGGTGCGAGAAATTGCGAATCCTTACGCCCACCACCTCATTCATGAGATTCACTTCACTGATGTCGTGGTGCCCATCGACAATCGCCTCGGCGATGAAAATCGAGGCTGGGAAATCGTCCGAAGCATTCTGGCCAATGAACGTGTTGGCATTGCTCGACATGTGCATTCCGAGGCCGTGCTTGACCAGACTCTGTCTGATGCAGCGAGGCTCGGGAGGGACGTTGATGATGCCAACTTCGAAAGCACCTTAGGAATGGCCTACGCGTGGTGTGAAGCGGCTCGTGCGATGAATTACGTCGCCGTGGCAGAACGAATTGCGGATCCCTTGGGTCTGCGGCCGATGGCATCGGTGTCTCGATCCATCACTGGCCCAATGGAACGTGAAACTGAATGGGCCTGTCAAAGTTTGCTCGGTGATCAAGCGACAGAAGGTGGGAGTGAGGCTGATCGGCAGGTCGTCACGGGAACGACCTCCATGATTGCCGCGGGAGCCTACGAAGTTCAGCTTGACCTCATTGCGAAAAACGTCCTTAAGCTTCCCCGGAGTCGATGAGATGGACCTCGAATTCAGTGACGAACAGCGCCTGTTGGACGAGACCCTCGCGTCGCTCTTTGCAGAGCTTGCGGGGCCTTCTCGGTCTCGAGAACTCGCCGGTCATCTCGATCAGACTCTCCTCGATCGACTCGACAACGAAGGCTTTTTAGATATTGCTCAGGAGACCAACCTCTTAGAGGCACTCTTCTTGGTCGAGCGTGCCGCCGAAGCAGTGGTGTGCGCCCCACTGTTGGGCCGAGCACTCGTTGCCCCGGCGCTTGGGCTCCGTGATGTCCCCGCCACAATTGGACTGGTGGCCTCGCCGACGAGTCTGGTGCGCTACGCCGGCGAGTGCGACGCATATCTCTTTCTCGACGGCGACACCGCCTCGTTGGCGAGTCGCGATGACGTCGACGTCGAACCAGTCACCTCTCGCTCCTTCTATCCCCTCGGTCGAGTGCGTGCCGCACGCGCACAGAGCTTGGGCGAAGGGAGCGGGGCCATTATGCGCCGAGCGTGGCAGGCTGGCATCGCTGGCGAGATTGGCGCCATGGGCCTGATGGCCGTGCAATTTGCTGCTGCACACGTTACGGACCGCATCCAATTCGATCGGCCTATTGGTTCGTTCCAAGCAGTGCAGAACCGCCTTGCTCGGTCCTATTCCATGGCGATGGCGAGCCGGTGGTTGGCTCGTCGTGCGGTCTGGCATCACGAGGACGAGTTTCTCAGCGCCTCTGCAGCAAGTTTTGCCTGCCTCAGCGCCCGAGAAACCTATGACAATACGCATCAGGTGACCGGCGGTATCGGGATTACGACGGAATATGGTCTCGTCGAGTGGACGATACGCCTCTTGACTTTGCATTCAGAACTCGGTGGGGGCACTGCACACGCCCGACGAGTGGCACAGGTCCGAAAGGCGCACCTCGCTTCGTAGAATTACTGATCGCCGTTGTTCGATTTGAGTTGCTCGGTGATGTGGTGCATATAGGTGAGGTAGCCCACAGGAATGCGACTCCCCCCAGTGACCTGAAGTGTTTGGCCTGTCACCCACGATGCTTCATCGGACGCGAAGTACACACATGCCGCACCGATATCTTCCACGAGACCAAGGCGGCGCAGCGGCACCGACTCAATCTGGCGAGCAATACGGCTGGGGCGCGACAGGGTGCCCCCTGGCGCCAGGCTGTCTTCGGTCGGAACGAGACCTGGAGCAACAGCGTTGACTCGAATACCGAGATGACCCCATTCAACGGCCATTGTCGCGGTCAAGTTTTCAATGCCCGCCTTTGCCGCCCCATACTGACCCGTCATCGGACACGGCTGTGAACCTGAGCGCGACGAGATGTTCACGATGGAACCTCCCGTCTCGACCATCGTGCGGGCCGCAGCTTGAGCAGCGAAAAAAGTCCATTTCAAATTGAGATCAACGACGGCGTCCCATTGGGACTCGTTCAAATCGAGTAGTGGACCGACGTCAGAGCTGTTGGCACTTCCTGCGTTGTTGACCCACACGTCAATCCCACCAAACGCATCGAGCGACCCGTCGACGAGACGTGCAATGTCCCCGGCTTTGGTGATGTCACAGCTGATGACTGCGGTGCGTGCGCCGAGGTCTCGTGCCTGAGCCGCCATCTCTTCGAGGGGTTCACGTCGACGACCCGCCAGCACGACATTTGCGCCAGCGCGCGCCATGCAAGCGACGATTCCTCGTCCAATCCCACTACCCGCTCCCGTGACGACGACTGACTTGCCAGACAAATCGAACATGCTCTCCCCTTCTTCACAATGCTGTGCCGAGGCTACAACGCGGAACCCCCTCATTCAGAAGGCACGCACGACTCCCTCAGGAGCCGAGAAGGTCTCGGCGCGAGAAGCGGATGGTCCCGAGCACGGCAGCGAAGACACCAATGAGGATCATGACACCAGCAGCAGTCCAGTCTGGCGAAGTTGCCGGTGCGGGTGCCATGTGGTGAAACAAGGAGGTCGTCAAAAGCGAACCGCTCAAGGATCCGATACCACCAATCAGTTCAACGACAAGCGACCACCCAAGGACGCCGTAGATGATCACCGTGCTGGGTCGCGGGAAAAAGCCAAAGGCCGCAATGCCGAGACCCGCAAGACACAGTGCAGGGGCGACAAGATTTAGCCCCGCGGCGAGCAAGGTCAACAACGACAATGTGCCACCGTGAAGAACTGTTCCAAGCCAGACGCTGAGGCCGACGAGGGCGCCGGCACACACCGTGCTTCCGGCAATGATCACTATTCGCCCGAGCAGCCATTGCTGTCGCGTCACCGGCTGACAGACCAAGGTGTCAACTCGCCCTGAGGCCTCTTCATTGCGGACTGCAGTCGTGAGGGAAGCAGCCAGAAAAGCGACGAGCACTCCGAGTATCAATGAAGCCATCCCGAGATACGAGCGTGCGCCAGTGGTGTGGATACCAAGGCGCTCGAGCAGCGTGGCAATCGACGAACCAGAAATAACCTCTCCCGCTGCATGAGAAACGAAACCCATAACGAGACCCGTCAGCGTCACTGCCACCAGCCAGCCGATGAGTGATGCTCGCTGTAGTCGAAATGACAACCCTAAGGGGCTTCGCAGTAATCGCAGCCTGGCAGGAGCCGTGGCAACGTCTGCTCGAAGACCCGCGCCGACGTCTCGTTGTGTCGTGAGCCAGATAGCGATCGCGCACAAGCTGAACGAGGTGAGACCAATGAGGAGCAGTGGCCAAGGAGTGGGTGCCACGAAGGGCCTCAGTTGCTCGACCCAACCAAGTGGCGTCGACCAACGAAGCCATTGGAGTTCAGCACTCGAATCTGCAATCATGCGCAGCGCATAGGAGAGACCGAGAACCACCATCGACAACGAAGCGGCACTGCGGCGGGTCGGAGCCACTTGGCTCGCCAAGGCGCCAACGCCCAAGAAGATCGAGGCAGAGCTCACCATTGCGAGTGCAAAAAACATGGATGCGCTTGTCGAGAAACCAATGGTGGCGCGCAGACCCACGAGGAGCGTCGTCGCCGCAGTGACCGCCCAGAGGAAAAACAGCGCCACATACAACGCAACAATGCTTTGCGTCGTTGCGTTCACTCGAGAGCTTTGGCCAAGCAGCAGCAATTCTGCGCGACCTGCTTCTTCTTCCCCACGAAGCGCCTTTGTCGAAAACAACACGGCCCAGATGGCACCGAGGACCATGAGTGTCATGACAACTTTAAAAACCGTAAATCCAGCAACACTGTTCAGTGCGATGGTGGGCCCGAACAATGCACTTGCCGCGTGACTGGCGCCAAAGATCAGCTGGAGCTGATCGCGTTTGGCTTGAGTCGTATAAATCTGGGTGTAGCTAATGGCCGCCGATGCCACGATCACACCAAAAATGGCGCCCCATCCAAGTCCTGAGCGAATGGCCGACGGGAGTGATGAAGTCAACACAACCCGTGCCGAGCGCCGTTGTGCCCTCCCGTCAGGACCTGAGGTGATCATCGCTCGCCGTAGAGATTTAAGAACAGCTCTTCAAGAGAGGGTTCACGACTCAAGAGGCTCTC
>Ga0164296_1001807_pt1 | contig 22041 bp, 21 predicted proteins | sample GEODES057metaG_FD_113533 | JGI IMG/M metagenome (GOLD analysis project Ga0164296, IMG submission 113533) | Dystrophic lake water microbial communities from Trout Bog Lake, Wisconsin, USA - GEODES057 metaG | ecosystem: Environmental > Aquatic > Freshwater > Lake | place: USA: Trout Bog Lake...
CCTTAACGTTTCTTTAGAAAATGGATTATTTAGTAGAGGGTTTATATTTATTATTTGATGTTCCATTTGTTTTTCCATTTGTTTTTTTTTGTTGTAATTTTCTATTATTGTTTTGTCCGATATTTCCTTGTTTTTCTTTAAATTTAAAGCATTTAACGTTTTGTAATTTTTCAAAGTTTCTTTAAGAGTTACCCATTTAAATAAATTTTCTACAAACTCAAACAAAAAATGTTGTTCCGCAGAAAGTAAACATAATCCACTGCTTGTTTTCCATAAAAATAAAGTATATGGATACTTGAAGTCGGTAATATATTGAAAGGAATAAATTGTTTCAATGTTGATAACAAAAATATTAATCTTGAATGTATCGCCAACCCTTTTCACATTTTCTTCAGTCATAATGTCTTGAAAATCTCCCTGTATTTTTTCTAAATCATATTTTCCATTTTCTCCATATCGCTCATTATTCGTTGTTGCGTTTTGTGCAACAAGTTCATAATTTAACGCTGATGTGAAGGTTTCCAAAAAAGAAGTCCCGTCACTAATGCGATATGCTTGAATAGATTGAATGAAATCGACCAAATCTTCATTTGTAATTTCATTTTTCAACTCGGGTTGAATATCAAACAGTTCTTTCATTTGCCCTCGCATCCACAATTGAACTCGTTCTGTTTCAACATCGTTAAATCCTTTGTATTTTGAAGGCGACGACACATCAGTGCATACACTTTGAATCGCCAACTGTGAAACATTCGACGATATTGCGTCAATTTTCCTATCATTTTGTTGTTTCAATTCATTCAAAGTAAACTCATTAACTCGCATTTGAGACACAACATCCTCTATGTTTTTTGTCAATTCATCAATAAAACCTTGAATATCGCCACTAGAAGCGTTTGTTGAAAAATCCGCGTCATCGTATTTTCCACCTCCAACAAAAACCGGAGATAACTTGGGAACTGTGGTTCGATCATTGGTTTTTTTGGAAACTTCTAGTAAATTTTCGAAATATGTTTTTGTATTTTCTAATTTTTTTTTCTCAATTAACTCCGCATTTTTTTCCACATAATACTTGGCGATTTGTCTTGTGTTATAAATAACATGAACTTGCATAAGCAATGTAATGTAATAATACGCAGTTTCTCTCAACTTTTTCAAGTTATCGTTGATACTTGAAGGGTTACCCGAAGACCCTAGCATTTTTGTCGCAAGACTACTCTGTTGTTGTATGTTTTGTAATGTACTTGTCAAATTTGTTTTTATTGAATCATATAAATCGGATGACTTTTGCGTAAGAGCAGTCCATAAAGACAGATTAACTTGTTCTATTTGTTGTAAAATAATAAAAACACTGTGTTTCAATTGTGCGGTTTCCATAGTTAGAATTTCAGGATAGTTATAATATTTTTTACTTTCTTCTCTCGTATTAAATGTTTGACTTTGTAAAACTGTCAAACCCTTTTTCATTTTTTCGAATGATGAACTCATTATCCAAGAAGAGCCAGCGACAACGTTTTTACATTGAGACAGTGCAAGTTTATCAGAATTTGTGGTTTCAATTTTACAAGTGTCGTCTTTGTTTTTTGTTTGGTATACTTCCAAGAATTCATATATTCCAAATGCGGATTCAAAATAATCCTTTTCTTGTTTCAGTAAATTCTTGTAATTTTCAAGACTTTTTGTATAAAGTTGAATAAACCGCACCTTTAATTGGTGTAATTGTTCAACATCATTAAAAAATTTGTTTTTTGTTGTTACATCCAAAATGATTTCTTCAAATGTTTTGTTTACTGTTTTAAAAGACGCAATGTTTTTTACAAGTCTAGAACAATTGTCTTCATATTTTGTAAATATAGAGAGAACACTTTCTTGGTTGTTACCATTACCAACAACCCCGAAATCTTTTAAAAATGTAGTAGTTGCGTCTTCTAACTCCTCATTTTGCTCATCAAATTTTTTATAACGATCTGCCATAACCAAACTCGCGTTTCTCTCGATTTCAAACCCCCGGTCTGTTTTATAAAACAAGGTAAGTAATATTGGGTCACTTTGAATAGAATACGTGGAATCAAAATTTAGATTATATGGTTGTTCGTACACATAATCGGAACCGACAATTGTACTAAATTCATTCGATAAAACAATAGGTATTGACTCTTTGAGAGAAACAATTGAACTCGCACTACTCATTGAAGAACCGTTTCCTTTTCCAACATTGGCAATGAATGAATCTGTTTTTTTTACTTCTTCCGGATGTAAAAATGGATAAAATTCTGACATTTTTTCGTCGTTTAGTCCGTGTAAAAGATGGGTGTTTAAGTCCTTGGATTCTTTTGTTAATTTTTTAATTTCAGTTTCCGCAATTTTTTTTTGTTTGGCTTCTCTTTCCTCTTGCAATCGTTTCACATATTCTGCATAAGCGTTTTGTCGTGTTCGAACACGACCTCTTCCCAAGTTATCTTGTACGACTTCTGCGTAAGCAACTGGCAAATTCGATCTAGAATTCGTTGTTCTTCCCAATGTGTCGTGTATATTTTTTTTAAGAACATTTTTTTCAAAAAACTTGGTTTGGAGAACCCAATCGTCGTTTTTCCAATGATAGGAATGTATTGTAAAGGGTTCGCGGTTTAAATAAAATATGTTTCCAGGTTTGAAAAGGGTATTGAGTGTTGTCCGAATATTTGAAGATATCGTTCCGTTTTTTGTCGCCTCTGTTAACTGTTCTATCAGTGTTTTATTTTTATTTATTTTTTGTTTCATTTTTTCAAGCGTTCTATGAAGTAGACCATAAAATTGATTTTCATTGAAAAATTGACTTAAAACTTGCGATGGAGGGTAATTGGGCGGAATATCACTGACGGTTTTCGGGTCTAATTTGACAATCGGTTCAAAGTAAACAAAATTGTCAGAACCTCCATAAATATTTGGAATTGTCATTACTGGGACATATTTCACCACATTGTTATCTCTCACCTTTGTCCTTAAGATGATGGTTAATGAATTTGGAATTGGAATAGACATATAGTTTGGTTGCTATACTATTGAGAGAAAAAGGTGACGAGGTGCTTACTTACTACTTATGGACGTTTTTATTTATTTTTTATTTTTTATTTTTTATTTTTGAAAGACTCCTTCAACTGTTTCAACTCTTTATCCTCGTCTGCGTCATCGTTATACGCCTTGAACTTATTCAACGCTTTTAGTTGGTCTTGACGCTGTTTGTCTTTTTTGGCCTTTTCCAATACGGCAATCGCACTATTCAGTTCTGTTTCAGAAACAACTCCGTCCCCATTTGTATCAATTACATTATTCAAAACCCGTTTTTCATGAGGAACAATACAATAATCACTTTCTTCATTGAAAAGATGGTCGGAAAGAACAACAAATATTGCTGTTAAACCTAACGCGGTGTAAATATCACGCGTACCCATCCACGCCATTGCGAATATCAATAGTTGGCGACTGAGCGTAAATTTTAAGTATTCTTCAGTGGACTTGCTAAATTGAATGGATATGAATTTCGACCCAATGTTTAACATAATCATTACAACTCCCGCAAAAAACTTGCTACTATTCAAGTAGGTGATATGTTCGTGAATATAAGTGAATGGCGCCGCAAAAAAACTGGTATGTGGCGCTTTTGCTGGGACGGTTGGTCCAAATCCTAGACCCATTCCTAGTCCTGCCGCAGCTACTCCGGTTGCTGCTTTTTTGGAATTATTTTTTCGTTTAGACATGTTACTATATAATAATAAATTATACTTAGCAGGGTAGCAGGAAACCCAAAACTGCTAAAACATAATTTTGTTCCATCGATTGAATTTTTGTAATGACGACTTGTAAAGGTTTGAACCATGGATACGAAATCCGCGAACATAGGGGCGATATAGTCCACGAATATAAGGCGTAAACTCTTCTTTTGTTATTGTTTTTGTTTGAAACAACCAAAAGAATACAAACAAAATTAATAACGCAACTATAAATATGATAATGTATTGAAATTGTGGTTTCATTACATTAGAGAAAGAAAAAACCTGTTTTATGTTAAATCAGCAATGTCCACCGGTATACCAAAAATGAGATTTTTAGTAAATTATAAGAATTTTTGGAATAAAGTTTAAAATATCATTAAGATTTTTCGAGTGAAACTTAAAAATTATAATTACTCGGTTAATAGGAGGGGTCGCAGGGTAGTGTAACCAGCCCTTGGTTCCCTGCTATGTTAAAAATTTGTGGTGGTTGTCGTGAAACCTTCGAACGCACTCGCCTCTTTTGAATTTGGAACTTTGTAATAAACCAAACTATTTGAATCTTTTGGAATCATTTGTTTATAAGTATTTAACATTTGATTCATGTTGTTGTTTTGGTTTCCCATGATAGAAAAACCTTCTGTCGTTGCAGTCGTAGCAGAAATATTTGTTGTGGTTGAATCAATTTCATTCTCAACTGGTTGCGAATCTACCACTTGCGCTGGTGTAGAAGTTGCGCTTGTTCCAGCGTCATCACTATTGCTATTATCGTCATTTGGATAAATAACAGCGTCCTTACTATCTGCAGTAACGGCGCTAACCTTGTCATCACTTGGATTCACTTGTACAGGTTGTACAGGTTTCTTTTCTTCTTTTTTGACATTAACGTCATTTGATGTTTCAAAACCCTCCAAAACCCGTGTATTATAAAGTCCAATCAAAATCAATGAACTTGCGATTCCCAAAATAGAATTCGACGCAGTAATTGTAATAAGAAACAATAATAATAGTATTCGTCCTAAAGAAGTCTCAAAAAAGTATTTTAAATTCCAAGGTTGAACAATGAAATAAATAAGGATACAAACAACTAAAAAAAGTATAAGATTATGTGATTTTGTTATTTTTTTAAAAAGGGCGTTTAACATTATATAATAGACCTATAATTTTTTGTTGTAAGTTACTTACTTCAATACAAAAACAAATAAGTAATGTTGTTTGATGTTGTCTCTAGTTAGATTTCGCAGTAATATTATTATCTTATTTTTTATTAAGAATGTCTTTAGCAATATATGCAGAACGATTAGACAATGATGACAATCAAGATAATATGAATTCTATTGGGAGAAAACGAAACGCAAATAATAAAACCCAAAAAAGGACTCCTTCTTATCCTAAAGAAAATAATTATTCCGAAAAAGTTAATTCAGTCCTTCAAAAAATTTATTCTTCGAATAACGCTGATGAAAGCGATGGGTTGGCCGACTTTAAACCTATACCTCCACCCACTTCAGCTGGAGTTCAAGCAACCATTTCGAGAGAAAACGTTGGGGAACCAAAATTCAATGACTCTGTGAATGGATTCACCAACATGTATTCTGATTTAGCAAATCAACAAGATGAAACCATGAATAAAGACCATGACTATTATAAACAGTTTGTTCCCAATTATCAGGATATGTATAAGGGATTTCAAGGGCAGACTCAACCGCAACCCCAACCCTATGGTTACACAAGTTATTCGAGAACACCATATGTTAATGGTAGCATCGCATCCAATCAAAGTAAATCACAAAATGATATTCTGTTGGATAAATTGAACTATATGATACATTTATTGGAGGAACAACAAGACGAGAGAACAAATAATGTAACTGAAGAAGTTATATTATATTCGTTTTTAGGGATATTTATTATATTTATTGTGGATTCTTTTGCACGTGTAGGAAAGTATACAAGATAAAAAATTAGTCGTGAATATTTATTTTAAAACAATATAAAGAACGCAGACCAGCGTTTTAATTCATATCAAAGTTAACATTGTATATTTTATAATACAATGTTAGACAAATTTTTATCAAGTATAACAATAGATAAAACAGGCGTTGAAATTGGAGGCCCATCCTCAACAGGAGGTGTTTTATATCAAAACGCACTGACCATTGATAATGTTATTTTTTCCAAAAATACTGTTTGGAGTAATCACACGGATGAATACAATTATTATAATAATAAAAAAGGTAAAGTTATAGTTAACGACGCTGTTGATATTTCACTTGTTCAAAATGAATGTTATGACTTTGTTTTTTCTTCTCATTCATTGGAACATATAGCAAATCCATTAAAGGCAATCAATGAGTGGTTGAGAATAATAAAAAATAATGGTCATATTATTATTGTTGTTCCTGAAAAATCGGTTTGTTTTGACCACAAACGAAATTATTCAACATTTTCAACATTATTGACACAATATGAAAAAGATGTAGGTGAAGATGATTTATCCACACTTCCAGAAATATTGTTGAACCACGATTTAATTATGGATCTTCCTGCTGGAAATTTTGAGGCGTTTACCAGAAGAAGTTTAGATAACTTTAACAATAGATGTCTTCATCATTATGTTTACAATGACGAATTGTTAATGGAAATTTGTAATTACTTTAATTGTGAATTTGTATATAACGAAACACAAGGACTGGATAGGTGGTTTATTATGAAAAAGACATAAATACATTTATCCACAAAAAAGGTTAAATTTGTGTTGGAAGTTAGTTGACTATAAGACATTTTTCGGGATAAAAAGTGGGATAAGCGAAATTATAAAAAAAATACGCGGTAGGACTGATTAAAAACGTCTCATGTTCTTTCAATAACTCAACAATAATACAAGGATTATGAGAAACTCCTTCTATGACAGCGTATTGAAAGTGCGGATATTTTCTCCTCAATTGATCTACTGCGTTTTTATATCCATCGACAAAGTAAGAGTTCAATGAAGAATTTGTCACAGAACAAAAACAAGAAAGAACCTCGCAATTGGGTTCAATATAGGTACATGTTTTTCGAAAAAAATATGCACCCAACGTAACTTGATTTTGTATCAGCAAATAAACAAATACGTTTTTGGTTTTTATACACTCTGTCAAGTTGGCGAACCCTGGTTGAATCAATATATCAAACTCTCTTGCTTGTCCGTCTATAAAATCTAGCAAATGTTGTATAGTGTTCGTTCCAACTTCAACGAGAGAAACTTCATTGGGTAATCGGTTCGGAGGAGTTGTCCATTTGCGCATATCAAACCCATAAGTAGAATAAACACATAGTGGAACAATTCCAGTTAATGTTCCTTCTCTCTTGAAGAGAGAAACCACAATGTTTTTATTATGAACGCACTGATGATAATGATGCGTTTGAATGATTTGGGGAGCAATTCCCTTTTTACGATAGTCGGAATGGACACATAGGTAATCCACATAATATAGTTCAAATGATGCGTTTTTGATAGAACAATGAAGAGGTCTTGTAGTAATTGCCGAAATCAATTTATGTTTTGGTGCAGAAACGGGAGTGTGTAATTTGGTGTTTAATAAAACCTCGTCTTCAAGATAGAAGGAGAGAAAACAGGGTGAGTTATGTCCATAAAAGTAAGGGACAATATTATCTTTTTTCGGTAAAAATTCATTGTCACCATTTCGCAAAAAATGACTTTGAATGAATCGCACAAATCTGTCGAGTTGATTGTCAGTAAGTTTTTCAAAAAACAAGGTGTCAATGTTTATAAAGTTACAGTATTTGTTTTTCTCGGGCAAGTGCGCGTTGATAATTCCTGGTGGAAAAACATAATAAGGAATGTCATAGACATGAAAGACAGGTTGCATCGCCCAGAACCGATATTTGAATTTTATATAAAATAGAATGACGAGAATAACGATAAATAAAATACTTATCGTATATAAAAATATAGAATACATTAAGTTATTGTATTTTATATTTAAGTTGTTTTTAATTCGGTTTTTGGAACACATACAATTGTTTCGAAAAAATATATTTTTTTGAAAAAACAATCTATTAATAATATTATAAAATGAGCGTAATCGTTATTCGAAATTGTGATTCTTATTTGTATTATAACATTGAGGCGTGGTCTATAATAAAAAATCTAGGTCTAAAACCTATTTTTATGTATTCTACAAGCGTTCACAATAATCATGAAAAAATTGTCTCTTTTCAACCCGAAAAACAAAGTTTATACGAAGACGTAGTTACATATACTAATCCTATAACGGAAGAAACCGTGTACAAGTTAAAAAACATAAAGGATTTAATTGCGATTATCCCTTATTCAGAAGAAGATGTATTAGACGCTGAATACTTAAGTAATGCGCTCAACTTAACAAGCAATCCAATACAATATTCCGTTTGTAGAAGAAACAAGTTTTTTATGCAAGAACGAATCAAGGAACTTGGATTACGAGGTATAATACAAAAGTTATGTGGCACTGAAAATGATATCATTCAATTTGTGGAAAATAACGCCTTAGAAAAATATGTAATCAAACCAATTGATTCTTCTAGCACAGAAGATGTGTATGTTTGTTCTTCTTTGGATGAGTTAACTACTAAGTTTCAAACAATTATAGGAAAAATAAACAGTTTTGGAATTAAAAATGAAAATGTGTTAGTCCAAGAATATATTGAAGGAGACGAATGGATTATAAATACATCTTCTCGGAATGGAATTCATAAAATAGTGAATGTTTATAAATATAAAAAAGCAAAAATAAACAATCGTGATTTTGTGTATTTAGAAATGAAACTGATGGATTCAAACGAGATAAACCGAGAATTAATCATGTACGCGGTCAATGTATTAAACGCCCTGGAATTTCATAATGGTTCAGGACACGCTGAAATAAAAATGACAAAAACAGGACCTTGTTTAATTGAGATAGGAGCAAGAACTGGTGGACTACAAAATACAAATGTGTTACATAAATGTATCGGATATTCACAGATTGAAACAAACATATATTCGTATTGTAGTGAAGAAAAATTCAATACAATTCCATTATTGTATAAGTGCAAAGACCTGAAAGGGAATTGTTTTTGTTTAGTAAATTATTACGATAATATTGTTTGGAAAAGCGCATATTTAAATGAGTTACTTGAGAGTTTAACTAATACTTTAACTCTTGAAGATTGTAATATTATGGTTAAAGATGGGTCTACGATAAATAAAACAATAGATTTGATTACTATCATTGGCGAAATATATGTAACAAGTGAAAAGGAAGAAAATTTATTGAAAGCCGAAAAATTAATTCGTGAATGGGAACAAAATCTAAAAAATATTAGTAATGTGTAAATAATAAATTGAAAAATCTTAAATGACCATTGTTAATTCGGTTTTTGGAACACATACAAATATTGATATTCATACCCTGCTTTGATGAGGTCGATTTTCGCCTTGATAACAAACCCAACTTCTTGCGCCATTTGTATAATCGCGTCGGCGCTCGGCATATACATAACATGCTCTTGCTTACGAAAGGTTTTGCCCGTTTCTTTGGAAGCGAACTTTTCCGAAAATTTGGCTTCATTTGTAGCGTCATTCAATTCAAAATTCGCACTATATTTATAGTCATCAAATACGACGGTGCTTTGTGTTATGCGTTTTTCCGCATATCGTTGTGGTGTAAGAAGTATAAGTGGATTCGCAGGTGGAAGAATGGGGTCAAACTGGTCTCTATCCACAATATGGACGACAAGGTGTCCTCCAGACATCAACCATGTCATACAATTCTGGAAAAATTGTTGTTTGTTTTCAATATAGTAAATGGTGAAATACATACACAAAATGTGGGTAAACGACCCAGGTTGAAATGTCATTGCGTTCATAGCGTCACCTTCCACAAAATTATATTGCGGATAATTTTCTTTGGCTTTGGCAACCATTGCCTTCGACTTATCCAGTCCAGTGACATTATAACCTTTGTCTCCCAATAAACCGACATGATGCCCTGTTCCAGAACCAACGTCAAGAACAATACTCTGACTCGTAGGTTCGGCGCTATTAATGATTTCTCCTACTTCATACTGGTCTTTCACAGAATTAAATACTAAATAGTCGTAAATATTGGCGTAAAACCCATCATAAATTTCTGAATCCGTCTTGAATACAAAATCATCTTGGGATTCAAACCCTTCCTTCTTTGGTTTTGGATACATGCGATTTACGATAAACATCACAATAAGAAATAGGACGACAAAAAGGAGAACCTTCCCCCAATTTGATAATTTTTTATACATGGTTGTAAAACCCTTTATCATTTTCATCCTTTATATCTTCTTATATTTTTTTTAATGGTTATACACTCGGGAGCGTTTCTCGGTGTATATTACAAAGATTTTTCATCTTGTATAATAAGCGTTATGGTGGATTGCGAAATTAATGATATGAGAGAACCGAAAGAATTCAAAGGAATTACTTTTTCCAAGTTTAAAAAAAGTGATGCCAAAAAAGAGTTATTGAAAAATTTGATGGACAGCAAAATAGAACCCGCGTGTTATTGGAGTGCCGAGTTTATATGTGCAGGTCATTTCGCCGATTTATGGGAAATCATTTTGTATTTTTATAGCAAACACATACATTTAGGAAATCCTAAATTAGCACTTTATTTGGATATGCGCATCAAGAATTTCAAAGAGATTGTGGCGAGTGGTTATGCGAGTGCCGAACATGAAATAAAACTCCGAAATAATAGTAAAATTCGAAAGTTGTTTGGAGAGATCGCATGTGTTCTTTGTTATGCGAAAAGGAAACATAGTTTTGATGAAGTAAAAATTAAGTCCACCGATTTTGATATGACTCAAATGACGGACAGATTTAAAGCACCCAACGTGACCTACGCACAGGATATTATTTTACCAGGAGACCCCAAAGAATTGTTTATAGCTATGAACGAATTCGCGTTTCATTTATCCAAAGATGGGAAAAACACAATACAAGCGTGTTATTGGTATGAATGGGTCATCGAGTTTGAAGGCATTTGTAAAACAAGGAAGGAAAAATGTAAATGCGAGAGAAGAATGTTCGCGCCGGTTTCATCTCCAAATCAAATGGATATTGTATGGTTGATTTGGGATACTATTATTAAGGTTGTTGAACGCGACGGGCATACTTCCTTTGTGAAAAAAACCATACAATCTTTACTTGCGCTGTTTTCTCTCAAATATAATAATTCTTGTTCGAAAAAACGGCGGTTCATTATTTACTTTGCGATTTCCCTATTGACTGAAAATGTTGGCGCCGAAGAGGAAATTATTAAAAACAAAGAACAAGTATCGCTTATACTTGGTAAAATAGATACCATTTATAAGCAAATAAAAAAAAACGAGGTCTCTCCTCAAACAGATTATTTATTCAATAATGTCAACCGTTCTAACTTTGAAAAGACAATTGAAAAATTGGAAAAGATGAATTCATTTGGAGAGAGTTTTACACCGCGACTATAAAAGACGTTTGTTAAATCGTACATTAGCAGGGAACCCAGGTTCCCTGCGACCCCTCCTGATAAACTAGTACTTACATACATTTTAAGTCTCACTTGAAAATACGTAATGACATTTTAAATATTCATTTTTAAAATTCTTATGATTCTCTAAAAATCGCATTTTTGGGATACTGGTGGACATTGCTGAGCGACTATAACAGACGTTTATCAAATCGTACATGTTTTCTGCTTTTTCTGCTTTTTCCGCGCTTTTTATGGTTTTTGTGTCGACTTGTTCTGCGTCGTCGACCCATTCCAAAATCATTTACCTCATAATAAATGTCTACTTTTTGACCTTCATAAATTTGTGAATAATTTTCAAATTTATAAACAGGTTCGTTTGTCTCTTCATCACGATATGAGATTCCTTCGAATTTTCCAAGAAGAGTAAATTTCCGCCCAGCTACATGAACGTATTTAATATGGGGGCTATAAAGAATATATGTGTTCTCGTTATTAAATTCTTCGTCTAATCGCATTTTTTGATAGGTAATTCCATGAAAAGAAACCGTTTCTTTTTCTATTTCAGTGTCGTCCAAATAAAACACATCTTTTCCCAAATAAGACAGTGAACCAATTTTGATATATGGCATTGTTTATACATATAATTGATATTTTATTACTGCCTCAAAGTAGGATTTACGCAAATATCTAAACTCGGAAAAATATCACCAGACATACACGCGTCATTTTCACCAACTTTTACGCAACTACGGAATCCACGTTCCTCTCCAATATAACAGTATCCAGATTTCCCGGCAGATTTATTCATTTGGATTGCGCTTGTGGCGTCATCGGCAGACACACCATCCAATTCTTGTCCTTGTGTTTGTAAAGCAGAGTTTAACGCATTTTGCACGCTTGCACTGCTTGCACCCCCACCGCCAACAATTGCGGAAGGATTCGCGCTGGAAGATACTTGCGTCGCCTGAATGGTTTGCTCCGCGACAGCGTTTACGCCTTGCGCTACACCGCTAACCCCCTGTGCACTAGTTCCAATCACTTGTTTGGAAACATTGCCGAATAGGTGTGCAAATATAGCTGTAAAGTATTGCGTGATATTTGCCAAGAGTTGTGTTCCTTGTGCTAAATAAACAAAGATATTCACACCTAAAATGGCGAGAATAAGAAAAATGGCGAACCACATAGGCCAACCTAGTCCGGCAACACCATCATTCGGTCTGACAGAAGACCCAATTGAACCCAATGACCCGATAACACTATTAGTTGCACTACTTGTTCCGCTAACTATGCGATGTAAAGTATTTGGAGGTTTAGTTGAAAAAATTTGCGGCGTTGTTTCTTCACTCATTTTAATTTATAATATATGTAAAACAAATATTTTATAAATTTGGTTTTACCTCCGTTTCATATTTCGACGTGTATTGCGTTTTTTTGTTGTTTTATTATTTTTTTTTTGTTTTTTTTGTTTTTTATTTGTTTTTCCTTTGCGTTTTTTTTGAGTTCTTCTTTTTTTACCCCCGTAAAATTTTTCTGGATACATTTCTGGGTCATAATTATCAACAACGTTATCTTCAACTATCATTTTATATTTTTTATCTTTTTTTTCTTTTACTTTGATTACTGCTTCAAAACTGGCAGGATGAAACTGAAATTTTAAACCTCCATTATCATTACGACAAATTAAAAAACCGTAACGAATTTGACATTCATTCATGTAAGCGCGTTCTATTAAATTAAATTCACTGACATTTATGTCTCGGTTAAATTGTAGCGAAACGTTATCCAAATCGGCGCCACCAGTTCCAACAATGTATTGTTCAATATCCATTTCAATTTTAGTCCCACCGTCAGTTTCAGTATTGAGTTGAAGAGAAATATATTGATAATTGTGTATATCCGCACATAAATAAAAAAACTTGTATTTTGGAAGATTTAGTAGTTCTTTGAGATATAAAAAAAAAGATATACCTTCATCATTCATTTTTTCGTATACTTCAACGTTTTTCTTTGATTTTACCCCAAAAATTGGATGATGTCCTATGACAACAATGTTTTCAATTTGAGAATCGGGAACACGAACCTCCGCATTTATGATACCATTTACCCTCCAACGTTGATGGTTTTGCGCTTCTCCTACATTTTTAAAATTTGATTTCATAAAAGTGTTATAACACTGCAAATCTTCATTGTTCATGTCATAAATAGAAGTGTCTATAAAAAGGACGAATGTATTGTTCCCGAATAATTCATGGTCGGTTTTTAAATTTAACTGAGTAGCCGTGTTTTCTTTTGTTATTTCCTCATTAACAATATGACATAATTGTGTTTTCTCTCTATTGGTTACATCCAACAGTTGTGTTGATTCCAAATCATGATTTCCCATCAACAAATGAACTGGAACATTCGTTGGAAGACAACCAAATCCAGAATTAAAATCACTCTCATTCCAATATTTTGTTGTTCCTTCATCTGTTTTTTCTTTTTTTGGGTAATAATTATCTCCAGAAACCGCGATAAATTTTACCTTACTATCATTTTCACGAACATAACTATTTAATTCTTGCATCATCGCACTTACACCATTTTGTGGCGGATTTTCTAGACTACACTCGCCATTGTTCCAACATCCAAATGTTATAAATTCATCCACGCTATCATCTATTTTTTCTTCAGACATACCCTAATATAGACTCACAAATAAAAAATTGAATTACTTTTTTGTTATTGTAAAGTAAATCAATAAAAATAAATACAAAATGCCAAGCGATAAAATCAACAACGTTAGTCTAGAGTACGAAAAATACGACATTTCAACATTGGAAGAGAATATAGAAAAATTCTCTCTATGGAAACTTTTAAAGACGCAAATACTAACACCCGAGTTTTGCGTAAGATATATATTGGACGAAGATTACGCCTCATGCGACGAAGATACTTATATATGCGTTCACAATGTTCTTCAGTACCAAAAACACATAACGGAAGAACAGTTGGTAGATGCGTTCAAGAAGGAACGAGAGTTTGAAATGACCAAAGTAGAAAAACTCAACGAAAAGTAAGCAAATATAATGTTTGATTCAAGTCTCCTAATATTTCATCTCGTATGTTATATAGGTCGCTATTGGACATAATATTCATCACGTCGTTGGAGTCCAAGTCTACGAGGAAGGTCTTCATGCGGTTGATTTCGGTAATAAATTCTTCGGCGGAGGAAAAATCTTTCAAAGGAATGGTATGTGTTTTAAGCAGATTTACACGATTTCCTATTTTCCCAAGAAGAACTTCGACAAATTTATCCACATGTTCGTTTAATGACGAATACAGTTCATCGGTTGCCTTGTGTGTTGAGTAAGATTGTGTTTTCCAATGAAACAATTTTACCGTGTTCAACAACCCTAAAAAAGTGAGAATGATTTTCTGTTCAAATGCTTGAACGGAACCACTTTTTTTAAAAGACCCTTCTTTTGCTCCACTTTTTCCAAAAGTGGAACCACCTAAACCAAAACAAACTTGTCGTCCACTTTTTTTTGTTCCGGTTTTTTTCCCACTTTTCTTGAAAGTGGATTTGGGCATTGTTGACGAGTTGTTTATATTATTAATCGTTAAAATAATATAGCAGGGAACCTAGGGTTGGTTACACAACCCTGCGACCCCTCCTAATAACCTATTATTTAGACAACTTTTAAGTCTCACTCGAAAATACGTAATGATATTTAAACATTCATTCTAAAACAAATTAAGATGTGTACATGTTATTTTTTGATACAGGTAACATAACTCATTAAATTTATTGTTTTCGTCTTTTTGTTCTCCTTTTTACTCGCTTTTTTGCTCCACTTTTTTTAAAAGTGGATTTTGCTCCACCTTTTGCTCCACTTTTTTTAAAAGTGGAAGTGGATAGACGCGTCTTCAGTTCGTCATACAATTGAGTAGCAATAGTTTCATCCATTCCACCATCACGCATAACTTGTAGAAACTCTGGTTTATTTTTACTTGTAACGAGAGAACGAATATAGGTTGCCGACATGGCACCTTCGGGTCGAGGAACAGCTTCAATGGTTCCTTCAACTGGGTCATCTCTATTTTTCAACGAACGCATAATCCATTGATAATCTGTGGCGCGGTCTTCACCAATAATAAGATGTAATCTTGCACCAGGAGGATATTCAGATAATAATGTATTAATGGAATTCATGGGAAATTTACCAAACTGTGATTGAACCTCGGGGTCTTCGGTACATAATACGCGGACTTCCATATTACGAACGTGTTCTTTTTCTTCTATCGTTGAATACTCCTCCATAAGTTGTGGTTTTAACCCCTTCATTATGAGTTCAAGTAAAATTTCTCTTTTTTTCCTACACTCTAATGGATTTTTTTTGTTATCTGTGGTATGTGACAAAATAACGTTGACACGTGGTTCTCCAAATTCCATAGCGCGTTTCATCATAGTGCGAATCAATAACAAGTGACCGGAAGTTGGAGGGTTCATTCGTCCAATGGTGAATATAATGGTTTGATTACCCTCATCCATATATATTCACTTTAAAAAAACGATTTTTGCTCCACTTTTGGAAAAAGTGGATTCGCAGAAAATAAAAACTTATCATTCGTAGGAAATTTATTCCCCGCATCGGTATAAGTTCTTCTTACGCGAGGATAATATGTTTGTAATCCAGCGTTCCAACACAGTGTTACGGCGGGTCCTGGAACATCCGAACCTGTAGAAGGGGTGCATTGCGTAGAATACGCAACATTTTCTGTTTCTCCTGTACAAGGATTGACGGTGACATTTCCCAATAAAGTCCCACCATCTTGTATTAATATCAATTGCTGACTTGTTGTAGAAGTTCCGGGAATAAGAGTAGTGAGGGGGTTTGAACCAACTATATTTTTGGATGATACCGTGGGTAAAGTATTCGACGAAGAAGAAAATACAACTTGTGGTAACCCGGAAAATGTCGGCGGGGTGGATGTCCCGGAAATACAATCCGCATTGACATAAAAAGACGCGGTGTCTTGGGACGGAATCGGTAAAACGGTTCCTGTACTCGGATTCAAGTAAGAATAAGTATAATTTACGCGTTTTAATGAAGTAGAATTTGGATTACTATATTCTTGACTTTGAGACGACCAAGTTTTGTTACGGTTTTGCCACTTACCTTTGGCAATTTGTGCGTAAGTTTGTGACTTGGTTAAATTCGAACTATTTATTTTGTATTGCAAAATATTACCCTTTTTATAAACGGCTTCTTGATAAAGAATGGTGTTAGACGCGCCTTTTGTATCTATGTATTCGTTCAATATGGGAATATAGATACTTTGACCGAGAGGGGTGGGTGTCGGTGTCAGGGTAGTTGACGATAATTGAAGGACGGATGTATCGGGTTGTCGATTTTCAAATCGATACCATTCTCTTGGAGGTTGTGGATTATATTCGGGACCTAAACAGGACATCTTATATTAGTCACAGATAGAAACCGAGTTAATGAATGTCAACAATGTCCACTAGTATCCCAAAATTATGATTTTTAGAGAATAATGAGAATTTTTAGAATAAAGTTTAAAATATCATTACAAATTTTCGAGTGAGACTTAAAAATTATATAAATACTCGGTTAACAGGAGGGGTCGCAGGGGCAGCTACGCGGTCCTGGGTTCCCTGCTTAAGGATTATACCCGTCATTGTTTCCATAAAAGTACCATCGCAACGAGAGATAGTTGGGATTTTTCATGGTAATAGCATTGGAACCTGTCATTTTAATATTCGGTCCATTCTTCACCAAGTTTTGAATAGCCATGGTTCCTAAAGAATAATTGTAATACCATAAATTAGAGATGTAACCCGAAAACCCGCCGTTCATAGCGACATAAACATTACCATAATTTTGTTTGGGAACACCAAGTAATGTTGTACTCTTGGTAATGACCCCGTTAATATACACATCCAATGTGGTATTTTTACAACGAATAATGACATTGACCCATTTGTTCAACGGAATATCAGGAATATCAATTTCTTCTACAATACTACTCGCCGAAGTATCGTTGTTAAATGTGTTCATCATAACAACAAGCGCGTTTGTATTCGGTGAAATATAAAGACCAGGAGCGTTATTTGGTGTATTCAGACCATTGCTATTCATGGCGTCATTTCCTTTATGAAAAATATGACGATATTTTCCGGCGCCATAGGTGAGGTCGTCGATGTAAACCCATACAGACCACGTAAATTCGATGCCATTGCGTCCGTTAACCGACCGACTAATCATTTTGGAACCAGTTACGTTGGGGTCTTGCGTAATGATAAGCATTTGTTTGGCATCCACCATGCCGTTAATCAAATGAGGTGAACTTGTTGGACCCAAGAAATATCCCATAATGGAAATGCAAAATTGTAACAAAAGAACAAATACAAAAATTACCAATAATAAAAATGAGATTTTGGCAACTAAACTATTTGAATTCATAAACTCAGCAAGTCCATTTTGCGCCGAATTCAAAACACCAGACCCAGAGTCGGCAATGGAACTGACACTTGTTCCAGAATAATCATTTTGTAAAGAACTCATTTCTTATAATATATAATACTATAAGAAAAGATACGCTTACCCCTCTTAAAGCGTTACGCTACTTGATTCAGTTTGATTTTCCAAGAGTGAAATTTTTACTTGATACTTGCCAAAAATATTACTCAACATACTCGCCCCATATCCTTTTTGATAAATATTCCACGCGGTTTGAGGATCCGTGGAATTCGCGTAATACTGAAATTTGGAAGTCCATCCAGAAAACCCACCCTTGGGCGTAACATACACGTTGGATGCGCCCGCATTACTTACATTCACAACGCCTTCTAATACACAAGTTCGCACAAGTTTTCCATCTAAATAGACATCCAATGTTCGTCCATATACACTAATCAATAAATTGACCCATTTTTGAATAGGTACGTTTTCTACACTACATGTGTGAACGATGGTAGGACTTGTAGTAACAGAACTGGTTGACTCTGTACCTGGATACAAAGATAAAAACACAGATAATGTATTTGAAATGTCTCCTAAAACTACAACGGGACTTGGGGCCATTGCTTTAATTCCGGCAACACTATTGGAATCAGCGCCTGCGGCGGTTGGGTCTCCCATTCGTCCATAAAGAATCTTGGGTTCTCCGTAACGATAGTTCCAGTCATTGATATAGAACCATATGGAATAAGTAAAATTTGTGGCAGGGGTTCCATTATCAGTTTGCGCTAAAGAAGAAGAACTAATGGTTTGCATGGTGGTTCCTGACGAAATACTGGTCAGGGTATTTACGTCAGTGCTTACGTATCGTACAACAATATACAATAATATTAATATGATAACAATAAAAATAATGGTCTTGACTTCCATAATATTTTATATTATAGGATTAGAAATTTCCACTAGGGTTTTGAAAACTTTTTCTCTCGGTTTGTGAAGTAAAGTGTTCTTTTTGATGGTTGTTAATAAAAAATGTAACCCACTCTTCCCTCTTCAATCACTTGAACAAATTCGGCGAGAGAAAAAGTTATTGAGACTTAACTCCATTTTTAATATTATTTTTAGTTGTATTAAAGACACTAATCATTTTTGAATTTATTTCTTTTCCTTTATCTGTTGCCATAGAACCCGTTTGATTTGCCATCGCAATAATGGTTTCTCCAGAACGCTTATCATATACTGGCGGTTCATAATCCTTTACAAAGTTATACAAATAATAAATCTCAAATATGTTCAGTGTCCGATTGAAATAATTTACATTACATATTCCACCATGAACTCCCTGTTCGGTTCCAATCGTCAACTCATCCGTATTTACATATGGATACTGTACGATACCATTGGTCGCACTGACAGGAATAATCCCTCCCATAGATTTTACAAGTTCGCCATTATAGAAAACATCCATCGTTCCACTTGCGTAATTGATAATAATGTTATTCCATTTTTGTAAGAGGACGTTCTCTCGTTTATAAACAATTATGTTCCCGTTTTCATCTAGTTCTAGAGGTGTTCCATTTACTGGGTCGAGAGATAGACCTGCTACATTTTCCATGGTAATGATCATTGTATTTGTACTTCCTTTATAAAGCACATTCGGTTTTCCGCTATAATTCAATACAGAAGTATAACTTTCATACGAAGAATTTACGGGTCCTGTGGAATCCAAAAAGACCCAAAAGGACAATCCATATTTGTAATCATTTTGTGAATTATGATTGAGTTGTTGAAATGACGCAAGTGTATGTTGAGAATTTGTATAAACCGGTAAATTGACAAGAACATTTCCACCTTGTTTTGAGAACCATGTGCCCGCGTAAGGATATAAGAAATAGATGGCGTAAACGAGCAATATAATAATTAAAACGAGAACATAACGATATGTATTTGCGTCTGGTGTCAACGCACTAGAAATGTTTGTAAAAATAGTTTCCCAACGCCCCTTTTTTGTGGATGTTGAAGACGAAGTTGCACTTGTTTTATCCAAACCTAGCATGGAGATTGTTCCCTCCATTATAGACAAAAACAAACAAGGAATATATAATGCGCTATTTACAATAAGACGAAACAATGGGCTATTTTTGTAAAAAGAACTCGACGAAATAATTTTATATACTATGACTAACATGATGACAATAATCAAAATATTCAAAAACATAGAAAACGCATCAGATTTTGAAGACAGTTTACCAACACCCATAAAAATCCATACAATAAATGTAATGGAAAATCCTAGACCGAATAAGAGAAATAGAACATTGATAAATATTTGTTGTAAGTTGCTTTTATTTTTAAATATGTCGTTCCATACACCTTGTCTTTCTTCTTCTCTCAAATTTGTCATGAACCCTTTTGTAATAGCATCGTCACCATCTTCTTGTGTCATTAAATATAAAAACGCAACTAGGGTAAAAATTAGAGATATTACAAAAAATGTGATGTTGGCAGTATTTCCACCAGAAATAATAATCCAAGAGAGAAATCCAACAAACGCAAGAAAAGAGACAATAAGCGGCGCGTATTTTAGAATGGTTGACGTAATATAAGATTTGTTGTAGGTTGTTTTCGTAGGAATGTTTATGTTTTTCAAACTAGGCCCAAAATAATAGTAGATAAGTAAAGTCATCAATCCAAAAACTCCTATTAAAATGGCGAATAAAGAGGTTACTCCAAAATATTTACTGATATAACCACCAGGGTCTACCGCGTATAAAAATATTAATAAAACAATATAAAGAGTGAAAATTACAACGTATTTAAATCGTTCGAAATAAACATTTGGATGGGGTTCTTCGAATCTAAAATTCAAATAAAAAACGCCGGCAACAACGGATAAAAACAGTATCAAAAAAAATCCGATGTAGTTTGTAAAGAACTTACCCAACTTTAGAGAGAAAATAATAATGATAAATAATACCGTCAGAACTAGTGCAAACAATCGAATTACACTACCCTTATTATTTTTAATTTCATCTATGATACTAGTCATAATAAAGAATTATATTATATTGTCAAAAGTTTTTGGAAATAGAAGTAGAAGTAGAAACAACACGCTTCACTTAAAAAATTTTAATTTTTTGTAAAACTAAAATACTTTATTAATAATATAAATGTCCCAAAATTTATATTTAAGTAGAAACGATTTACTTTTTTTGAAATCTATTATTCAACTTTACGACGATTATACTTCTAAAAAATCTACTCTTCAAGACTTTGAAGAACTTTTAAAAAACTCAAAACATAGATTGCAAAAGGTGTCTAAGGGGGAATTAGACACAATTTTTCATAATATTTCAAAAACTGATTTTTTCTTTATGGACCGCACTCTTTATTACGCCATAACTGGCGGAAATTTAACTGAAGATATGAAAAAATTATCAGACATTTTTTATTTTTTAATTGTAAATCAAAAAAATTTAACAATAAAACAAATAATTCAAGACGTTGTTATGCCTACTGGTGAAAGAGGTCTTGACGCATTAAACTCCAAGGGCATTAGTCCATATAAATATGCTGTTGCAAATAACAATAAACAAAACCAAAAACTATTCATTGAACTTGGTGCAAATGTTAAAATTTAGACCCTCGATTTACATATTTTCCATTGCTGTTTTTTGCCCATGACATTCTCTACACAAAGCAACTAAATTTTGAACTTCATTTGTTCCGCCATATTCGAGTCGTTTGACATGGTCTACTTCAAACCACGCGTTCAATTGTTGATTGCATTTTTTACATTTCCAATTTTGCATAGAGGCCACATATTTTTTCTTTGTCTCGCTCACGGATCGTTTAGTTGCCCTTACAGCACCCGCACCAGCACCAGCGCTTCCAACAACCCCACCAGAAGTCAATATTTTTTGTTCATATGCGTTTGCTCCAAACAATGGAAACTCTCCTGTAGAACTGTCATTTTCTTCGCCACCGTTACCAAACCCCTGATTTAATGAACTCATAAAACTCCGATTTCCACTTGTAAAGTCAATAATGGGAGAGATCATTTCCATAGAAGAACGATCAATGGGTGCGTATTTAATCATGTTGTTGGCGTATAACAAAATATTTCTACATTGCGCCGGATTTCGTTTCATCAATAGATAGAGAGAAATGCCAACGAGTGCCAACACGCCCATATTCATATATTTTTTATAAGAGAGAAGCATTTTTGTATATTTTCCATCATGATAAGTATTGAATATGAAAAAGGCAGTAATCAATAAAATTATGATTTCTAATCTCATAGATTACGAG
>Ga0164296_1001808_pt1 | contig 22036 bp, 20 predicted proteins | sample GEODES057metaG_FD_113533 | JGI IMG/M metagenome (GOLD analysis project Ga0164296, IMG submission 113533) | Dystrophic lake water microbial communities from Trout Bog Lake, Wisconsin, USA - GEODES057 metaG | ecosystem: Environmental > Aquatic > Freshwater > Lake | place: USA: Trout Bog Lake...
AACGTTAGAACACTTCTAAAAAACGTCTGGGAACAATAAAAAAACTGGGGAAATGGAGCCTTTCGGCCTTTTATATTTCGTGAGGCTAAGCAGAAACAGGCTTTCTATGAATACTATCCTGTTCCTAAATCTGTGTAAAACTAGGGGTATTGATATTCTTTGAAGATTTATTATTGGGAAGAAAATATTATTAATTGCCTTATTGGTATTTCTTGCCAATAACTATGAAGGGTTTATCTATATTTGTGAAGGGAATATCAATTAAATAATTGTTGTTGTTAGTCAGGAGGCACAACAACGGCAGGAAAATTAATTTATATGAAAAAAAAATGTTCGGAATTAATTCTTTTTTTATGCCTAATAATTTGTAATAGTTTGATTGGGCAAAAGGTTACTACAATTGTTGACACGACTATTAAAAAACCTGCAGGGTTTTGGATTATCAATGGTAAGAAAATGGAAACCAATAATTTAGTGTTAGACCCAAGACGAAAAAAAGTACATTATCTAGATAAAGAAGAAGTAAAGGAAAAATATGGCATAAACAACACCTATGCTATATCGATGACTGTTGATATTGACTCTTTTTTTAATTCTAAAGAAAATGTACTCAAGGCTTATGGGTTAAAGTCAGAATTTAAAAAATTGCCTTTCTACATTGACAAAAAAGAGTGTATTGCAGATAGCGCAATTTTGATTCAGAAAAATATAATTAAAAGTGTAGACCTGATTACGGAAAAAAAAGAGGATGGTTTTTATAAATATATCAGAATAGCAACAAATTATCCTGTTTACAAAAGGTCTACAAGCGATTCTTTAAGAGTTGAAAGAATCAAGAGTTTTTGGCATGATAGTATTCCTGCAAATGCCAGAATTAGGTAACCACCACTCCCCCCAACTAGGCAGGATTATTCTAAAATCACAAACTATTACAATATACAACATAACATCTAGCTTAGGAGTGTTCAAAAATTAGGAACTAGAGATAGTCCTACTAAAGCATTAACCCAACAACCATCTCTTTTAGCTCATTGGTTTTTAAATCTTCCTTTTCTGATTTATCGTAAATGGTGAGGAGTATTTTATAGCTCATTCAGTAACTCTTGAGCTGATTTAAGTTTTTTGTTTCCTTTTTTGTGTTCATTAACCTCTTTGGCAGCCTCTTGCAACTCTTCCCAAAGTTGTACTTTAGCCATCGAAATAGGTTTTACCCCCTTTACAAAAGAAAGACTGCGAAGCACTTCCAACCCAAAAGGCACTTTATTATCTGGAATATCAACCAATACTTTCATCGTTGCTTGTTTATTTACTTACAAAAATAGCCCTTTCGGTTTTAATTGACACAAATGAGAAAAACTTGAAGAACCCATCTAGTTCAGGAGTGTTCTAAAACTTGTAACTAGATCAGGACTCCTGTCCTATTCGTAGCAGTTACTAAAAGATTACCAACTGGCTCAAGAGTTTTCGAAAATCACAAACTATTACAATATACAACATACCCTTCTTCGTGCTTCTTTTGGCAACCCTTACACTCAAAACTCATAATTCATCACTCATAACTACTTACCTATATCTTTGTCCCCCACAAATAAACAGTTGATGAGCGTACATTTAAGTGAACAAGAAATTGTAAGAAGAGAGAAGTTGGCAAAGCTGCAAGCGGCTGGTATAGATGCTTTTCCGGCGGCATTATATCCCGTATCGCATTATTCTACCCCTGTAAAAGAGGCGTACAATGCTGCGGTTAAGAAACTAGAGGAAGAAGGTGTGGCAATAGAAAACCCATTGGAAGGCTTTGCCAATGTGTGTTTGGCTGGTAGGATAATGAGCATCAACGACAAGGGTAAAGTGTTCTTCATTAAGATACAAGACAGTAAGGGCATCATTCAACTATACGTAAAGCGTGACGATATCTGCCCCGAAGAAGACAAATCTTTTTGGGATAATGTGATTAAGCATGGGCTAGACCTTGGGGATTTTATTGGTATCACGGGTTATGTTTTCATTACCAAAACGGGTGAAACATCTATTCATACACAAACAATTACCCTTCTTGCCAAGTCATTGAAACCTTTGCCTGTGGTGAAAAGAGACGAAGAAGGGAATGTTTTTGATGAAGTGACCGATCCAGAGTTCCGTTACCGTCAGCGTTATGTTGATTTGGTAATTAATCCTGCGGTGAAGGAGACGTTTGTAAAGCGTACCACATTGATGAATACAATCCGTACCTTCTTGAATAATCAAGGGGCATTGGAAGTAGATACGCCTGTGTTGCAAAGTATTCCAGGTGGTGCTGCTGCTCGACCTTTCATCACCCATCATAATGCGCTCGATATTCCTTTGTACCTGCGTATTGCCAATGAATTATACTTGAAAAGATTGATTGTTGGTGGATTTGATTGGGTGTATGAGTTTAGCAGAAACTTTCGCAATGAGGGAATGGATAGGACGCACAATCCTGAGTTTACCGTATTGGAATGGTACACTGCATACAAAGATTATTTCTGGATGATGGAGATAACAGAGCAGTTGTTTGAGCAGATTGCCGTTGCACTACACGGTACCACAGAAGTAACTGTTGGCGATAAAACAATTAGTTTCAAAGCCCCTTTTAAACGTATTAGCATCCATGATGCCATCAAAGAAAATACGGGAATAGATGTGAGCGATAAAGACGAAGCAGGACTGAGGGAAGTGTGTAAACAACTGAACATTGGCGTGCCAAACAATATTGGCAAAGGGAAATTGATAGATGAAATCTTTGGTGCTACCAGCGAACACACTTATATACAACCAACTTTTATCATTGATTATCCAGTGGAGATGAGTCCGCTTACTAAGAAGCATCGTAGCAAAGAGGGATTGGTAGAACGCTTTGAACTAATGGTAAACGGGAAGGAGATAGCAAATGCTTACAGCGAATTGAACGATCCGATAGATCAACGCAATCGCTTTGAAGAACAAGCTAAACTAATGGAGCGTGGGGATGATGAGGCGATGTTTATTGATAATGATTTTCTACGTGCCTTGGAATATGGCATGCCTCCTACAAGTGGTATAGGTATTGGTATAGATAGGCTTTGTATGTTGATGACTAATAGTCCGAGTATTCAGGATGTATTGTTGTTTCCGCAGATGCGGCCGGAGAACATAAGCTAGTTGTCGGCAGGAACGTGAAACGGGAATCGCTAGTGAGTTATCCCAACTAGCGATTCCCGCTCCTAACGATTTCCGTTCTATAACTAATGTTTCAGCTTCCTCAAGTATTCCCCATAACCGCTTTTTGCGTAACGGGTAGCTAATACAAGCAACTGTTCACGGTCTATGAAACCCATTCTGTAAGCAACTTCTTCTATGCAACCAACCTTTTGGCTCTGACGCTTTTCTATAACCCTAACAAACTCGCAGGCATCAGCTAATGAATCGAATGTGCCAGTATCCAACCAAGCTGTTCCACGATTCATCACACCAACGTGAAGCTTTTTATTCTCCAAATAAACCTTATTTACATCTGTAATCTCATACTCACCACGAGGAGAAGGAGGAATATTCTTTGCTATCTCTACAACTTCATTATCATAAAAGTACAAGCCAGGAACAGCATAATTAGACTTTGGTGTAATAGGTTTCTCCTCTATAGACAAAGCCTTGAAATTTTCATCAAACTCAACTACACCATAACGCTCTGGGTCATTTACTTCATAAGCAAAGATTGCAGCGCCCACCACATCATTGAATGACTGAACTAACTTACTAAAGCCTGCACCATAAAAGATATTATCACCCAATACCAATGCTACTTTATCGTTACCAATAAAATCAGCGCCAATAACAAAAGCTTGCGCCAAACCATTGGGCTTTTCTTGAACTGCATAATTAAAACTACAACCCAAATCATTACCGTCACCTAATAACCGTTGAAACTGTGCTGAGTCTTCAGGAGTAGTGATTATAAGCACTTCTTTAATGCCCGCGAGCATCAATACAGACAATGGGTAATAAATCATCGGCTTGTCGTAGATGGGCATTATTTGTTTGCTGATACCTTTTGTAATAGGATAAAGCCTAGTACCGCTACCTCCTGCTAATATTATTCCTTTCATAATGTTATTAATGAAACTTCTCGAAAGTTTGAAACTTTCGGGAAGTTATTTGAAGATGTTATTAAAAGTAAACTTTGTCTTTTATTTCATTGAATGTTGGAAGATTACTATCTTTTTCAGATAATAACAACTCACTGGTGTCAATTCGCCAATCAATATTTACTGTGGGATCATTATAAATTAATCCACCATCGCTTGCTTTGTTATAAAAATTGTCGCACTTATAAAAGAAAGTTGCTGTGTCGCTCAATACCAAAAAGCCATGAGCAAAACCACGAGGGATAAAGAATTGAAGGTGATTGTCTTCTGTCAATTCTACAGCAACATATTCACCAAAAGTTGGGGATTCTTTGCGTAAATCAACAGCTACATCTAGTACACTTCCTTGAATCACCCTTACCAATTTCGCTTGCGCATGTTCTCCTTGTTGGAAATGGAGACCACGTAATACACCACGAGTAGATTTGGATTGGTTGTCTTGTACAAATGTCGTATTGGTTCCTGTTAATGAATCGAACCTTTGTTTATTGAAACTCTCAAAGAAATAGCCACGGCTATCTGGAAAAACAGTATCGTGAATAATAAAACACCCTTTTAATTTTGTTTCTTCAACTTTCATTTAAATATGATTAATGTGATTTGAATAATTGAATTATTTACCTGTCAGCATACATTCCTGTATAATAATTTTGGTACGCCCCACTGGTTACATTAGTCAACCAAGCAGTATTTTCTAAATACCAATCTATTGTTTCGCTTAACCCCTCTTCAAAAGTTACAGATGGTTTCCAGCCCAATTCTTTGTTCAATTTGGTGGCATCAATTGCATAGCGGCGGTCATGCCCAGGGCGATCTTTTACGTAAGTAATCAGTTGTTCGCTTTCACCTGCTTCCCTACCTAGTTTTTCATCCATTTGTTTGCAAAGGAGCTTAACCAAATCTATATTCTTCCATTCATTGAAGCCACCAATATTATATGTGTCATCTATCTTTCCATTATGAAAAATAACATCAATCGCAGTCGCATGGTCTTTTACAAATAACCAATCCCTCGTGTATAAACCATCACCATAAACGGGTAAAGGTTTTTTGTTAATGATATTGTTGATGAACAACGGAATCAACTTCTCTGGAAAATGGAATGGACCGTAATTATTGGAACAATTAGAAATGATTGTCCTGATGTGATATGTTTCTGCATAAGCCCTTACAAAATGATCGGAAGCAGCTTTACTTGCAGAATAAGGTGAGTTTGGATGATAAGGCGTTGTCTCTGTAAAAAAACCTTCTGCACCCAATGCACCATAAACCTCATCTGTGGAAATATGGTAAAACAAATGGTTACTAAAATCCGTTCCCCACTTTGTTTTGGCTACATTCAATAGATTAACTGTGCCAACAATGTTTGTATAAACAAAATCCAATGGACTTTCAATACTTCTATCCACATGGCTCTCAGCCGCAAGATGAACCACATCAGTAATTTGATGCTTGTCGAACACCTCTGTCAAGCCAGCAACATCAAGCAGATTTACTTTCTCGAACTTGTAATTTGGGAGTTGATCAATGTCCTTTAGATTTTCTAAGTTCCCTGCATAAGTAAGGGCATCTAAATTAATAATGTTGTAATTGGGGTATTTAGTAACAAACAGCCTTACTACATGGCTACCAATAAATCCTGCCCCACCTGTAATCAATATATTTTTCATAGTGTTTATTTTAATGTCAAACTAAAGGTTGTAAAGAAAAGTCCTTTCAGTCAAATAAATAAATTTGAAATGATTTTTTTATGGTTTAATAAGCGACTAGTACCCTAAATTGATATTTTTTCTTTCAATAACTTGTTATAAAGTTGTTTTAAACTTTCAATCTCTTTCTTTTTTGAAAATTTATTTCTTGCAAAAACCTTGGCTTCGCCACCCATTTGTAGCCTTAACTGTTCATTTTCTATTAATAGTAAGAGTTTTTCTGCAAATGTATCGGCATCTTCTGGGGTAACAAGAAAACCTGTTTTACTATCAATGACCGTATCTGGCACGCCGCCAACATTTGTAGCCACAACCGGTTTGCCACAATATTGACTTTCCGCAAGAGAAAGACCCGTTCCTTCATTATTGGAAGTAAGTACTACAATGTCCAAAACAGAGAGTGCTTCTCCAATATCTGGAATCCAAGAGGTAAATATTACAGATGCTTCTTTTGAAGGATGCTCTATGCTGCTCCAATTAATTGATTTATCCGAGAACTGCTTTTGAACTTCTTTTCTTAGATACCCATCCCCAATTACAAAGAATACAACCTTCTTTGAAGTTGCCTTTAATACTTTTTCTACTACTTCAACAAATAAATTAAAATTCTTGACCCTGACAATCCTTGCAATAATTCCCACATAAACTACATCCTCTTCAATTTCATACTTCACCGAAAAAGAATTCTCCTTTGTAGATGCTTTGGTTGCTAAAAAAGCTTCATCAATTCCCAAATCTATAATCTGAACCTTTTCTTTTGGAGCAACTTTATACTTGTAAACCAAATCATTCATTTGGCGGGTACTTGTTGCAATAATGGCACTGGTCACTGATGTTAGCAACCGCTCGATAAAGATGATACCGGAAGAAAAAAATCGATTAAAATACGAATGAAAAAAGTGTCCGTGAAACGTGTGAACAATAACTGGAACCCTATATATAAAAGCAACCAACCTACCCAACACCCCAGGAAGGGCACCATGTGTATGGATAATAGATGGTTTGAAAGACTTGATAATTTTTACAATTGTAAAAAGAAAAACAAGATTTAAGAATGGATTATAGGACTTCTTCAAGGATTCAATTTTTTGAACTTGAAGGCTTGGATATTGACTCAATAAATAATTAGCATCTACCTCATGGTCTTCTTTTTCACCGTAAATGACCAATATTTCAAAGTCATTCTGTAAAAAACCAGCCATTGATATTACATCAATGGCTGGCCCGCCAATTACCAATCTATTTAAAAAAAACAAAACCCTAGGCTTTGAGTTCTCTTTAGTTCCAGTCATTATCTTTTATATCGTTGAAAACAGCTTTGATGCCATCTTCAAGTGTGGTAGATGCTTTCCATCCTAAGTTTGTAAGTTTAGTTACATCCATTAGTTTTTGAGGTGTGCCATCTGGTTTAGAAGTATCAAATTTAAGTTCCCCTTCATACCCAATTATCTTTTTTACCAGTTGTGCCAACTCTAAAATTGTAACATCATCACCCCAACCAACATTCACAAGTCCCTTTTCATTGTAATTATTCATCAAAAATAAGCAGGCATCTGCTAGGTCATTCACGTACAAAAACTCTCTTTTGGGGGTACCTGTTCCCCATATTTCAACAAATGGTTCATTGTTTCTTTTAGCGGTGATGAATTTTCGTAGCAATGCTGGCAACACATGCGATTTATTCAAATCATAGTTGTCATTTGGTCCATACAAATTAGTTGGCATGGCAGAAATGAAGTTACAGCCATATTGTGCCCTGTAGCCATCACACAATTCAATACCAGCAATTTTTGCAACTGCATAAGGTTGATTTGTATATTCCAGATACCCACTCAATAAATACTCCTCTTTCAAAGGTTGCGGTGCAAGCTTTGGATAAATACATGAAGAACCCAAAAACAACAACTTCTCTACTTTATTTACGTAGGAGGCGTGTATAATATTTGCCTCCATCATCAGATTTTCATATATAAAGTCGGCTCGGTAAGTATTGTTTGCAACAATGCCTCCAACACGTGCTGCGGCAAGAAAAACATAATCAGGCTTTTCTGCAACAAAGAATTCATTTACCTCTTGTTGATTGCGTAAGTCCAACTCTTTCGAAGTCCGGGTCACAATATTTTCATAGCCGTCCTGTCTAAGTCTTCTTTCTATGGCACTACCTACCATCCCACGATGACCAGCAATATATATTTTAGAATGCTTTTCCATTATTCCGCTTCATTTATGGGTGCAAATCCATGGTCTCTCAAGTGTTTTTCTTTCTTGAAAAGAGCTAAATCACTAGCTACCATTTCTTTTACCAAAGCTGGCAAATCATAAGTGGGTTTCCAGCCTAATTTAGTATTTGCTTTAGTTGGGTCGCCAATCAATAAATCTACTTCTGTAGGGCGATAATAGCGTTCGTCAACTTTCACGACTACCTTTCCTAATGGCAAATCATAATCGCCTTTTATTGCCGTTATATATCCTTCTTCGGCTTCGGCTTCTCCTCTAAAAGCTACTTCTATCCCTAATTCTGCGAAAGCCATCCTTACAAACTCACGTATCTCAGTTGTAATTCCCGTTGCCAATACATAATCTTCTGGTTTCTCTTGTTGAAGAATCAAATACATCCCTTCTACGTAATCTTTTGCATGACCCCAGTCTCTTTTAGAGTTTAAGTTACCTAAATAAACAGTGTCCTGCATACCCAAAGCTATTTTAGCAACTGCACGGGTTATCTTGCGGGTTACGAATGTTTCGCCACGTTGAGGACTTTCATGATTGAATAATATGCCATTACAAGCATAAATCCCATAAGCCTCACGATAGTTCACCGTAATCCAATAAGCATACATTTTTGCAACTGCATAAGGACTACGTGGGTAAAAAGGAGTCGTTTCGCTTTGTGGAACGGCCTGGACCAATCCATATAATTCGGAAGTAGATGCTTGATAAACCTTCGTTTTCTTTACCAAACCCAACAAACGCACCGCTTCCAAAATTCTTAACGTACCAATTCCATCAGCATTTGCCGTGTATTCAGGTTCTTCGAAACTTACGTGTACATGGCTCATTGCAGCCAGATTATAAATTTCATCAGGCTGCACTTCTTGTATAATCCTGATGAGGTTGGTACTGTCTGTCAAATCGCCGTGGTGCAAAACCAAATGACGATCAGGAATGTGGGGATCCTGATAAAAATGGTCTATCCTACCTGTGTTGAACAATGAACTACGGCGTTTGATACCATGAACTTCATATCCTTTTTTCAGCAGCAATTCAGCTAAATAAGAACCATCCTGACCAGTAATGCCGGTGATAAGTGCTTTTTTCATCAATTTTATTTATTAAACAGGGTGCAAGGTTAGCCAATTTACTGAACTATAGCAAATGTTTGGTGTGGAATTAATTGTACTGCTTATAAAGTAGGATTAAGCGAGTAGAAAAAGAGGTAGTTGGTTTTTTTAAAAAGTAGTAGCTTCTCAGATTTTTAAACGATTAAATTCTTTGATTTTTCACAATGGACACCAAGAAAAGAAGCACTATGAACACCATGGCTTAATCATTATTCTTTCTATCATGGTATTTTGCCCTTTAATCCTTGTGTTTCTTTTGTAAACTACTGTGCTTTGTGATAAACCCTCACATTAGTGCAATGCCTTCTTTAAAACTGTTCCTATTTTAAGTCATTTCTGTTTGCAGACCTTCTTGATTAAATAGTGATTTTAATAAGTTGTCAGATGTTACAAATAATCCAACTTCTTTAGCTAAAGATATTGCACTCGAAAGTTGTATACTATCTAATGTTCTCAATCCTTTCAATCCATATTTTATTGTCAAGTTTCTTGCTTGCTCAATTACGATACTATCAGTTGCAATAAAAGTATATTTATCACTATCCCGTTCAAATAGTTGCAAAGTTGCAGTGGCTTCTAATTCTGTAATTTCCCTTGTTCTTACCTTCTTCCAAACAGATGATGCAAATTCCACTTTTGTTATCTCCGACAAATAAACGTTAGTAACTATCCCTCTAGAGAATATTTGCTCAATTATTACTGTGTCTGCTTCACGATGATAAAGCTTGAATAAAGAGGAAGTGTCAAAAAAAATTTTCATAGTTCAAGTCTTCTTTCTTCAATCACTGTTTCACTAAATGACCCTTTAAAGTTTTCTAAATTTTTTTGGCTTTGTGCAAATGAAAAGTCTGACAATGAAAGCCCTTTTTCTGCTTGTGCGGGAACCTCGTCTAAAAATGTAACGATTACTTTTACAGGATTACTGGAGTGGTATTCTTTGTCAAGTTTTACATAACCATTTTGATATGTTCCAACTACTGCTACCATAATTAATACGTTTTATTTTCAAAGTTAACAAAAAGTATTCGTTTCATGTAGAGCAAAAAAAATCCAGTAACGATTGCTACTGGATTTTTTGATTTAATTAATCAACTTGGTAACTGATGGTCCCGCAGGACTAATGCCACCAGCATTTTGGGTGAGTGCCAGTATAGTTACTGTACTACCAATTGGTAAAAAAGCAACAGTTTCCCTTAGTTTTCCCTTAGTTACAATGATGGAATCTGTGGTGGTGCGAACATAATTGTTGCCTACAATCACTTCGCCTACAACACCCAAAAAGATTACATAGATATAAGAAGCTGCATTTTTTACTTTAGCAATAGTCAATTCAAGAATACCACCACCAGAAGTTTTTGTGCCTACTGCACCCGGTGCACCTGTTTTTTGTTTCTTTACTTTAGCATTACTAGATGCCTCAAAGCCCGACAACAATATCATTGCTTCATCACCCTTAGCCTTATAATTGACATAGCTAGCTTGTGTGTGTAAAAGGGCATCTAAATCAATTGCAGCATTTTTATACTCTAATTTAGCATCTGCATTCCCTTTTCTAGCGTTGTAAGCATCTTTCAATCTTTTTGCAGCCGTTGTCAAAACAGTTAGCGGAACATCGGGTGTTGCATAAGTTGCAATATTCTTACCCATTACTGTAACAATGTTGGTAGCCAACGCAATCATATCCTTTTGCTTTTTAAGTGCCCAAGTGATAAGTACTGTTATTAATTTTACCATGATACGAAAATGAAGCTGAGTTTTATGCTTCCATTCAAAGTTACCTGTAAACCTACCCTTTGCTCATTATAAAAAATATAATTTCAATTAAATCACTAATAGTTGCCAAAAAGCACCACAATTAACACATTTTAACACTTTGTTAACCATAATTGAAAAAATATTTTGAAAATAAAATAAATTATTTTAAGAATTCTGGTAGCCAGTATATTTTATATTATACTTTGTAAATAATTTTCCCTTCACTTGTTCCTACTTTTTTGATACCCTAAAAACTCCTTTTTTCAAGGTAAAACAAGTTTTGTTATGGCTAAGACAAGTCTTGTTATGTGTAAAACAAACTTTGCTTTGTGATAAACAAGTTTTGTTTTATACAACACATGTTTTGTTATGGCTTAGACAAGACTTATTATGTATTAGACAAACTTTGTTTTGCATTAAACAAGTTAAGTTATGTGTAAAGCAAAGTTTGTCTTATGTAAAACTTTCTTTGTCATAGCCATTACTTTTCTTGTAATAACTAGAAAATTGAGAATTTAAGCACCCTATTTTACCAACCAAAAACCCCACTATTTTTCAAATAACTATATTCGGGGCAAATTATAGCTACGTAATCATTGTTATGAAAAAATTCCTAAGGGTATTCTATTCGCAGATTTTCAACTCCTTCTTTCCTATCCTTATTGTTGCGATACTGATTAATTTGAAAAACAAAAGCGATGTTGCACCAATATTCCTGCTGCTCAATTTTGCCAATGTCTATCTGCTGTTTTCTGATTACTCTTCCAATATCAACTTCCTAAAAAATGCCATTGCTGCTGGTGGCATTCACGAAACAACTGCGCCATCTATCATAAAGGATATTGAACATTACATTGGCATCAAGACTATTGTATTTGTATTAGGTTTTATGGCTTGGGTTGTTATGTGTTGTTATATCCCTTTGTTGCATCAAAATATGGTGGCTAGTATATTTTGTTATGCCTTTATTGTTGGGCACAACCTCAATTTCTATTGGGTATATATGAGTAGCAGCAAGGAATATCTGTTTATCATCTCCAACTTTTTTGCCCGCCTGCTACTGTTGTTGTTGCTGTTGCTTTTTATCAAACTCCAATTTAGTTTATCTTACCTAATGGCTTTTGTGGGTGTGGGCAATACCTTATTGGCAATCTTGTTCTTTAAAAATTTTTGCAAACGCTATAAACTAAAAATCAATTTCAACCTTATTACTATCAAGGAATCGGTGACAATCATTCAAAAAGATGCCCCATTGGTAATAAATAGTTTTTTGTTAATGAGCCCCAATACCTGTGCTACCATTTTTATTGGGTATGTAAAAAACACCGAACTGATACTAGTATATGGATTGGCAGAAAAAATATTCCTTGCTTTTAGGGCAATGCTAGGCGTATTTGTAAATAGTATCTATCCAGTATTTTGCTCCAAAGAAGGTGTAAGCAGAAGTAAGGCGTTTAAAATATTCGGTGGTTTTTATGCTTGCATCGCACTTGCCTGTGCCAGTATCTATTTCATTGCCCCCTATCTACTAAACTATTTCCACTTGCCCGCTACTAGCAACCTTACTTTTTATACTTGTCTTTTCTATTTGTTGGCTACCATTGTTGCCATTAGTTTTAATGTACCGCCCTTTTTGTGGTTATTGGTAAAGCACCAATTAAATACTGCTTTTGCTACTTTGGTTCTATTTATCACAGCATTAGTCGTTTTAGGAGGTTTTGTTATTGGTACCGTTTACTTTAATGGTGTAATTTCAGTTACAAAAAGTTTATTATTATCAGAAAGCTTGATTGTGGTTGCTTTCTTTATTATCTATTTTACAAAAAGAAGCAGGGTGAATCAAATAGCTACAATCAATTCACTGCCACAATAACGTGATCCCCAACCCTGCTTTCCTTCAAAACTACTTTCAGATTAAAGTGAAGACACATCTTTTCCAATAAATCCAGACTGTAAACATGATGGTGGAGGCAACGGTTATTAAAATTATCCTGCGACCTTTTTGTAAAGTTTTCCAATCCTCCTGCCAATGGGTCAAAACGCAAATCATGCAGTTTCAGTATTTCAGGTAAATGGGTCAAATCGTCTTCACCAGTATTTTTTTTATAATCTTCCAATAGGTGTTCAAATTTTGTAGTAGGGCGTTTATGGTCGAAATTTGATTCTTTTCGTGGCAACACCAACAATATTGCACTGCCTTTTGGCTTCAACAGTTTTATCCAGTTTTCCAGTGCCTTCATTGGGTTTGCAATATGTTCGAGATTATGGCAAGAAAGTACAAAATCATAAGCGTGTTTAGGAATGATTGGAACATCCACACCATCACAAATATATTGATGCCCCCTCTTACCTTTTTGATACTCATAAGTATCCCCTTCCTTTATTTCGCCTTCCCAAGCGGTATGGCTACTAAAGTTGCATCCATCTACTTGTTTTGCCAAATCGTACAAGGGGATTGGTTCTTTTGTCCTAAATTTTTTACTTGGTCCTCCTATTTCAATCCCTTTTTTTTGAACAAAATATTTTTCAATAGTCGAAAAGTTCTTCAGCTTAGTATCAAATATCTTTTCAATTATCAACTGCGCAAGCACATTCGGTTTTTTGTTACTTAAAATTGCTAATGGGTTCATAATGTAAAATTTTTTTAAGTTGTTGATTTATTTTATTTGACTAAAAGAAGTTAAAAAAAATCCTATCCTTTTGGCAAAACATCAATTTTACCATATTTCCCCTTAAAACCATCACCCCAGCCTTTAGTGATATAGCGTAGATAGGTCATTTTTTTATCTACAAAGAATAAGAAAACAATCACTCGTGTGATTGAATAAAACACCTCGCGCAATTTGTACCGCCAATCTATATAGCCAGTCTTTACCATAAACACCGAGTTGCGGGCTAGGTAATACCTACGCAATGGGCTATGGATTGATATTTCCCTTCCCAACATTTTCATTCTATCGTCGCCTACAATGTGCAGCATCCTTGCATTGGGGATAACATAAGAAGGCAAGCCATTATATGTAGCCCTAAAACTCCATTCTATATCTATGTAGTCTATAAAAAAGTCTTCCCTCATATCACCTACTTTTTCGTAAGTGGTACGTGGTATCAACGAACCTGACGAAATCAGAAAGGAAGCCGCAATGGGCGTATTATCACCCTGAATGGGATATTTTTTTATTAGTTTAAACCCTGAAAAAACGGATATGGGGTAATTGTTTTCTGTACGCGGATCCATATATACGGGACCTAAAGCACCAACTTTAATTCCATTGACAGTCATTGTTTCGTAAGCATCTCCCAATATGCTTACCATATCTGGGCTAGGTTGGCTATCATGGTCAAAAAGCAAAACACCCTTTATGGCTTCATCTGCAAACACAGCTTCGATACCCCTGTTTTGGGCATAACCAATACCCATATTATCGCCGAGTTCAATAATAGTTATATTACTGAATCTAGCAGCTAGTGTTTTTATATCACTGATATTATTACTGCCATTATCTGACAATACTACTGTTTTTACACTAGCAGTAATATTGGCAATCAACCCATTTAAAACCTCAATTTGTGGGTTGTAGGTTACTATTACTGCTCCTATTAACACGGATGTTCATTTTTGCAACTAGTGCGGTTAAAATAAAACTATAAACAATATTGGAAAATTGACGAAAGTAGTTTTCTTCAAATACTTGCATCAACAATGGATACATCAGGACACTTGTTAAAAACATGAAAATAAAACTGCCACACCTTGCCCTGAAATAGAAAAAATGATGGATAAAACCCAACACAAGTGGCAATAGAAAGATACCAGTATAACCGAAATCCAAGAAATAAGGTTTTATATATGAATACACATTAGTAGGCAATGGGGTTAAAGTATATTCTGACAAGACGGGCGATAAGGGGAAATTAAACCCAAACTTATTAAGCCAAACATAAAACACACGGAATGAATAATACCCGAAACATTGTGAATTTGAGAATTGCGCAATATGCAGTGCAGGCATTGATGTGATAGTATAAATCATCAATGTTTCTGTAAGGGTTTGCCCGTATGCCTTTGCAGCTCTCAATATAGTAATTACATACATCAATCCAGTTAATAATGCGATAGAACCCAATATTCTTTTAGCACTGATTCTTTTTTGCCATACCAGAATATAAAAAAGTGTAATGAAATAATAAACAAACTGCCCTCTGGAACCTAACAGCATGGTGTAATAAATAAACATACCAATTAATCCCTTATGCCATAAAGTAAGTTTTGTTTTGGACAGGATAACCAAAAGCAGGTAAACGGCCATTATCATTTGGATGAGGCCATAAGTACCAAACTTTTTTCCATCGTCTTCTACCAATGTGTCCCTCACCTCTGCTATGGCAAGTATGGAAACGTTTCCCGTACTCTTTACATAAACGAATAAAGAAGCCACTTGAAGAAAAAAGAAAACTGGAAAAAGAATCTGAATGTTTTTTTGTGAAATATTGATAGATTCCTGACCAATTGGATTCAGGTTATCAAAAGAAGATTTTCGTGTAAACAGGAAACAGATAAACCCACCAAGAGAAAAACCAACCGATTGTAAAAGAATGAAATTTGTTACCTGATAAAGGTGAATATCGTATGCTTTTATATTGATGCAGAGTAACGAATAATAAATAAGCCATAAGACCGACTGCAAAAAAATGGGGTTGAGGCTAGATTTATAAATAAATCTATTAAAAAACGCCAGAAATAGTAGTATGAAAAATAGCATTGAAAAGTTTATTCAACTTCCCGAAAGCTTTTAGCTTTCGGGAAGTTATTTACACCAGAATGGTTTTATTGATGTTGAATTGTATAAGCACCAGCGGAACTTTTTTCTTTGATAAAAATAGAACTTTTTACAGCTTCGTCAATTACTTCATTCAGTTTTTTACATACTATATCATAGCTGTAATGGGTATCATAAAATAATTTTGAATTAGCAGAAAGTTGCGGTATCTTATTGTTTATATAATAATCTGACAGGTGATTTGCCAATGCAACCGCATCTTCAACTGCCAATAAGTTTCCGTTGATGCCATCTTGCACAATTTCATTGATGCCGCCTGTATCGGTTGCAATAACTGGTTTTCCTTTTTGTATGGCTTCCAACAAAGAAAGAGGCAACCCTTCGTAATAAGTAGGCAAAATAACTATATCGCAGTTGTCGTAATACTTGTCAATTTCTTTGGTCTCTCCAACCAGAGTTATATAATTATTCAGCTTGTTTTCATTAATGAATTGTTCTATGCAACCACGCTTTGGTCCGTCGCCTGCAAAAATGAAATGAATGTTTGGCAATTTATTGTCAGTAACAATTATTTTTAATGCCTTCAAGGCTGTAATATGGTCTTTCTGCCCCCTAAACCCAGCTACCATCAATACATTATTAGTTAGTGTAGAAACCATTGGTGCTGCCTCTTCCTTTTCCTCATGCATATTTGGACACACATACAAACGTTTTTCCTTTAGTGGCATTTGAGACAATCCAAAACGTTTGGTATATTCTGAAACACACATATAGCTATCACTGAAAGGAATCAATAACCTTTCAATTGCTTTGGCTATAACTTTTTGAAAAAAGGGCGTACCATTCTCAAAAGGCCAACCTTGAACTGTAAAAATGTTAGGCGTCTTTGTTTTAAAGCAAGCTATCCTTGCAATAACACCCGCTTTGGAAGAATGAGAGATAACTAAATCGGGATTGTAATCTTTAATGATTGATACAACAGATGATACAGCCTTAAAATCTACAAATAAATTATAGGTATTTTTTAGTGTGGGTACAGTGATTACGTTTATTCCCAGTGATTTTATTTCCTCGGTTGCATAGCCATCTGTACCAGCTATTGCCAAACATTCGTGATGGTTATGCAGGTGGTTCTTCATGCTTTCAACAGCGTGTCGCTGAGCACCGTACATCTCGTGCAACTTAGTAATTATATGGATAATTCGCATTGAAAAAATACTTAAGAAAAGAATACAATTAGTGATAGAAGAGATTAGGCGGATTCCTTAATCCAACGTCTAAGTAAAAGATATAATGAGCAAAATAACCCGCCCAAAAATGCAAAAATTAACCCAATAAATAGTCTCCCTTTTTTCTCATTCTTAAGGGGTAGTTTAGGGGTGTCTATTATTTGTATCAATGGGGTTTCTTTTCTAAGGTTTAGTTTTGATAGTTCCAAATTTTTCAAAAGTTCTGTATATAAAGCTGAGTTCACTTGTAGATCTACTTGCTTTTTTTGTCCGTTTGTTCTAAGAGCTTGTTTTATTGGGTTTACATTTAAATCGTTGATTGAAGCAACGTCACTGATGCCACCAAACAACAAGCTTTTTACAGAATCTGTTTGCCTTTGTAATATTTCAACATTGGCCAAGTTTTTTTGCGTTTTATATTCTGTGTAAAATTTAATGGCATTGTCAGCTAGCTTTTCAGTAAATCGTTTGGCAAAAATCATATCTATATCCATCATTTTGATATAGATAATATCTAGTTTTTTATCTACCTTATCTACATCCAATTGATTTTTTGCAATGCCATCTGCTATTGCATTAAAGATACTGTCCCTCTTTCTAATATAGTCGCCATTTGCAATTGAAGCAAACTGAGGCTTACTCATTATAGAGTCTTTTTCCCAGTCTTTATTTAGCTTGTGATTGACAACATATTGGTCAATAAATAAATTGTTATCATATTGGGATAGCAATGTTTTGTCAATTAACTTTCTACTTTTTAGTAGTTCCACCAAGTTGTCTTCAGAAAAGGCACCTCCACCTCCGCCACCAACATCAAACCCAAACTGAGCTGCTATGCTAGCGTATCCACCTAAACCACCACTTTTATCGCTTTCTGACACAAAGGTCATTACGGCAGTGTACTTTGGGTCTTCTAACCATGTTTTTACAATACCAAAAATGGCAGCCGCAAAAGAAACCACAAGTATTACTTTCCACTTTTTAAGCAAGAAAAAAAAAGATTCCTTTCCTTTTTTTAGTAAATCGACTATAATTATTTCTGAACTCATAATGTTTTATTGTACACAAATTACAATTTCAATATTGCAATTACAACACCCGCCATAGAAGCTATGCCGGTTGTTAAAGCAATTGTTTCAGTAATTGACATCTTGTTTTTCCTTTCTGGAATCTTTGGTACCAATATCTCGGCACCAGGTGTTACTCTTGGGTACTTTTTGAAAAATAAATAATGTTTTATTCTATTAGCATCCCCATTAGGGTACAAAACATACACCCTTCTTTCGCGCGCATTATCTGTATATCCTCCTGCTTTATCTATATAATAACTGAGTATTGCCCCCTTTCTAAACACCACTTCAGAAGGTACCATGACCTCCCCATTTACCTTTATTTCATTTTTTTGTTTGGGTATGCTTAACACATCCCCTTCTTGAAGTAATATATCATCAATTCCATCTGGATTGTTTAATATTTTGCTTAGGTTAAGACCTACTTTAATAGTTGGTTTAGTAAAACTTTCTGCAAGGCTGCTACTCGTATCTTTCAACTCTTGCTGTATTTTTTTTACTTTCTCTTCTGTTTTGTTGTTATCCTCTTTTTGAATACTAGTGTTTACTCTTATCAAATTGGCAGCTTCAACAAAAGCTTCTTCAGATAAGCCTCCTGCTCTTTTCAATAAATCACTTACCCTTTCATCTTTAGAAGCCAATATGTAGTTGCCAGGATATTTAACCTCTCCTTCTACTTTTACACTAATTTGCTCACGGTAGTCTTTCTTTTTTCTAACAGAAACTACGTCCCAGGGTTGAAGTTCTATCTCCTTGCCAATGAGTTTCAAATCCTTTTGACAAGAAACATCAATGATTGTAGCCATTTCATTTTTTCTTAGGTCATCATCGCTCTTTACCCTTCTTGCTATTTCAATATTGTTAATGGCAGCAGCATCTGTAACGCCTTCTGCTAAAAATAATAAATCATTTAAAGTAATCCCTTGGAAATACGGGAAAATGCCTGGCTTTTTAACCTCCCCTTCTAATGTGAGTGTATATTTTTCCTTGTACGCCTCGGCTTCACCAATAATGACTTCATCATTTTTTTGCAGCGGGATATCTGTTACTTTATTTGAGACGATAGCCTGCACATCGAAAGGAATTATCTTTTTGGTTAAGTCTGTATCGTTTGTACGTACTATAACGCCCCTTTCTTTAAAAGCATCTTCTTTCAAGCCATCAGCCTTTTCTATCAATTTACTAAGTGTAACACCATTTTCCAATTCATAAGTGCCGGGTCTATATACTGCTCCAGAAATAGTTATCCTATTATCGTAACGATTCAGAATTTTTCCAATAAAAATAGAATCACCTTTTGAGGGAAGATAATCATTGAAATGCTCTTTTACCACATCCTTTATCCTTCTTTCTTTGTCTGTAACTTGCTTAATTTGTATCGAAGCTGTGTAGGCTTCATTGGTAAATCCGCCAGAGAAATCAATAACATTTTGTAAATTATCTGAGGGTAGCATTTCAAAAATGCCTTCACGTTTTACCTCTCCCGATAAACTTACCTGAACTTTTGCAGGAGGAATCCTGATTACATCTTGATCTGTCAGACGGACGTTGTTTGTTTGGTCTCCCTTTAATAAGAAATCATAAGCATCTAGCTTAGTGATTACTTTATTGTTCCTAATCAATTCTATTTGCCTAAAAGAACCTTTGTCAGTTGGTCCACCTGCAGCATATAGTGCATTGAAAAGAGTGGACAAAGAAGAAATATTATAGGAACCTGGTTTTTTCGCATCGCCAATCACGGTAACTTTTATACTCCTTATTTTTCCCACACTCACTTGAAGCTGGGTTTGCTCGTTACTTAAACTAGCATAACCACTATGTATCATTTTCTCCCTGATGCGTTTTGTAGCTTGCTCAACGGTTATTCCAACAACAGGTACGATGCCCACAAAGGGGATATTGATACTTCCCTCTGGTGAAACAGTTAGGTGATAGTTGGCTTCTTGATAGCCAAAAACATCAATTACCAACTCGTCATCTGGGCCTAGTGTATAATTTTTAGGGGTTGGGATTCGCAAGTTGGGTTCAAAAATTGGAGTGGGGTTATCAAACAGTTCACTTCCAAAAACAGTGTTTTTTACTTCTTTTTCTCTCTGCCTCAATAAATCCCTTGGCAGCAATTCGCTCGTGTCGTTTTCAATTACCCTACTTATCGCTTTACTGGTTATGCTCGAGTTTTTATTATTGCCACTAGTTGATGCTAAACGTGCCCTTAGTTTGCTCAGCTCCGAAGATGGCAACCCTCTTTGCAAAGCAAGTTGTTCGGCTTGTGTCTCAGACAATCCACTTTGTTGAAGCTGCTGTTTGAATTTGATAATGTCATCGTCCGAAAGGTCATCTACCTTAAAACTACTAAGGTCTTTGCTTTTTAAAATATCCTGTGCTCTAAGATTTTTGGCTGAAAATAGAAGTAAGAAAACCAAGAAAAGAACCCTATAGAAAAATACTTTATTCATTTTTATTATTGATATTAATTAGAATCAACTTAATCCCTTACCAAAAAACTGGTTAAGTTTTCTTAGCGGCTTTAAAAAAAGTGTGTACCAATGCGGTTTAATTTTATTCAATTTCCAAGCTTGCCTGTCTTCCAAATTAGCCCTCAACCTGTTTATCAATGAAGTATTGCTTTGACCACCAATGCGCATATTCACCAACACTTTGGGCAAATATGCCGCTTTTGCCTCGTACTTGTACAAAAAACGAAGCATCAATTCGTAATCTGCCGCGCCCCACAAAGAAATATTAAATAATCCATACTTCTCATACAACTCTTTTCTTACAAAAAAAGTAGGGTGTGGTGGCATCCAACCTTTCAAGAAATTCTTTCGTTCATACCCTCCCGAAACCCACATCCGTTTTATGATAGAAGTATCTACGCCATCCACATAAACCAAATCGCCATATACGGCATCACAACCAGTCTGGTTAAAGAGAGATACCACTTCTTCAATTATCGTTTCCTCAGCATAAAAATCATCGGAATTTAAGATCCCAACAATGTCTCCGTTTGCAAACCCAATCCCTTTGTTCATTGCATCGTAAATCCCCTTGTCTTTTCCGCTATGGATATCCCCTTTAAAGTTGGTCGATTTTATCAAATCAATCGTGTTATCGGTAGATAAGCCATCAATAATTATGTGTTCTATGTGCGGGTAGCTTTGTTTTTGTAACGAGTGCAACGTATCCAAAACAGTCTTTGAACTATTATAAGTTGCCGTGATGATTGAAACTTTTAAAGCCAATGTACTATTGCTAATTATTGAATTGATATTATTCTTACCTTGAACTACAACTAAAAATTATTTGATGGCATCCTTGGTATAAAACACAACTAAAAATTATTTGATGGCATCCTTGGTATAAAACACAACTAAAAATTATTTGATGGCATCCTTGGTATAAAACACTAGTAAAATATTTATTTGATGGCATCCTTGGTATAAAACACTAGTAAAATATTTATTTGATGGCATCCTTGATATAAAACACTAGTAAAATATTTATTTGATGGCATCCTTGATATAAAACACTAGTAAAATATTTATTTGGAGACAGTTTCTTTAAGGGACGCGAGTAAACCTTTTCTTTGACTTATGATACAAACTTCCTTTCCCTAACCTTTACTGCTGGATTTCCCTGATAAATACTATACGCTTCCAGATTTTTAGTAGCTACCGAACCAACCGACAAAACGGAGTGACTTTTACAAGTTACCCCAGGACAAACAACGGATTGCGCCCCCAACCAAACGCCATCTTCTAAAATTATTTCTGCTACTATCAAATCGAAAGTTGGTTTAGTATAATTGTGATTGCCCGTAAGCAGCATCACCCCTTGCGAAAGGCATGCATTATTGCCAATGCTAACCATTGTCAAATTATCGATCCAAACATTTTCGCCTATCCAAACATGATTGCCAATGGTTAGAAACCAAGGATATTTTATACTGACTGAAGGTTTTATAACAACACCAACGCCAATCTTTGCACCGAAGCTTCTTAATAAAAAA
>Ga0164296_1001810_pt1 | contig 22024 bp, 25 predicted proteins | sample GEODES057metaG_FD_113533 | JGI IMG/M metagenome (GOLD analysis project Ga0164296, IMG submission 113533) | Dystrophic lake water microbial communities from Trout Bog Lake, Wisconsin, USA - GEODES057 metaG | ecosystem: Environmental > Aquatic > Freshwater > Lake | place: USA: Trout Bog Lake...
AGTTTATACAAGGTAGTTGGATTGCTTGACAAAATAGGGTACGAACCCCTGATCAGCCTGCAGGACGTTATTAAAAAGCAGACCTCCGGGAAAAAAGATAAACTCATTAAAAAAATAGCCGTTGCCGGTTTTTGCTTTGGTAACGTTATGTTGCTAAGTTTTCCTGAATACCTTGGAATCTCGAAATACGAACAAACATTCCGGCAGTTTTTTGGCTTTTTAAACCTGGCTTTTTGTTTGCCAATTGTGCTTTATTGCGGAACTGATTACTTCCGGTCAGCATGGGCAAATCTTAAAAATAGAGTTCTAAATATCGATTTTCCACTGGCGCTTGGTATCGCAGTTCTATTTTTACGAACCGCTTTTGAAGTTTTAACACAAAACGGTTCAGGTTTTGCTGATACCTGTTGTGGATTGGTTTTTTTTCTATTGATCGGAAAACTTGTTCAGCGAAAAACTTATTACCACCTATCATTTGAACGCGATTACCGTTCGTTTTTTCCGGTCGCCGTGCAGGTTACGGATGAAAAAGGAATAGAACATGCTGTTCCACTTGCCGAAATAAAAGTTGGGCAAAGAATTTTGATCAGAAATAATGAGATCATACCGGCCGATGCTATTTTATTACAGGGCGAGGCGAAAGTTGATTTCAGCTTTGTCACAGGCGAATCAGTGCCCGTTAACAAAGTGCTTGGCGAGGTGGTTTATGCCGGCGGCAGGCAAACAGGTGAAGCCATTGAACTGGAAGTAGTAAAACCAGTATCGCAAAGCTACCTGACCAGGCTTTGGAACAACGAAGCATTTTCGCGCACCAGTGAAAACCGGACAAAAACTTTTAGCGAAAAAGTAAGTAAGTATTTTACCATTGGGCTGCTATTGGTGGCTTTCGGATCATTATTTTTTTGGCTGCCAACTGATTTTCACCGCGCATTAGCTGCATTCACATCAGTGCTTATCATAGCCTGCCCATGTGCCCTGGCATTAAGCACGCCCTTCACTATGTCGGCAGCCTTAAGTATTTTGGATAAAAACCAGTTCTACCTTAAGAACACGGCTGTAGTTGAACAACTCGCGCACATTGACACCATCGTGTTTGATAAAACCGGTACCATTACTGTTGCAGGTGCTGACAAGATCACATTCAATGGTCAGGTAACGGAATATCAAAAACAATTACTGTATTCAACATGCGCCAACTCTGCGCACCCATTAAGCAGGTTAATTTGTCAGTATTGGGAAGGCACAACCAGATTGGGAACGCGTTCTTATTCCGAAATCCCAGGCAAGGGTATTAGTGCGGCAATTGATAACCACCAGATCGATATTGGTAGTCGTTTGTTTATAAAGGGAGGATTTATAGCTCAAGCTGCCGCCGATGCCACTGAAGTATACCTGCAGATCGATCATCAGTTTATTGGGCATTTTAGTATTCGTCAGCAATACCGCGAGGGGCTTGAAATTATAAAAGATCTAAGCTTTAGGTATAATATTTTCCTGCTTTCCGGCGATCACGGACACGAACGCGATGCCCTCTCTGGAATTTTTAACCCTGATCTGATGTTCTTTGAACGCTCGCCACAGGATAAGCTTGACTTTATCAAAAATCTTCAGGCCCGGGGCCGCAAAGTTATGATGATTGGTGATGGTTTAAATGATGCGGGAGCTTTAAAACAAAGCGACCTGGGTATTGCGATCACTGACAATGTCAATAATTTTTCACCCGGTAGCGATGCTATTCTCGATGGCAGCGCGCTAAGCCGTTTGCCTCAGTTTTTTAAGTTTTCAAAAAACGCCTTAAGTGTAATTTATTGTTCGTTTGGCATCTCGCTGATATATAATGTTGTCGGATTAAGCTTTGCCGTTAGCGGCAGGTTATCACCTTTGATCGCAGCTATTTTGATGCCGCTGAGTACGGTCACAATTATTTCATTTACAAGTATTGCTACCCATGTTGCAGCAAAAAGGAGGAGATTATGAGTATCATTTATTTTTTAATAGGGTGTAGCGTCTTGCTGGCACTATTATTCCTGGGAGCATTTTTCTGGGCGCAAAAAAGCGGGCAAAACGACGACCTGTATACACCTTCGGTCCGCATTTTATTAGACGACGAGCCGGTTGATGAAGAGAAAAAGTGATGCAGGTCATGTTTTCAGCAAACCGTCGTCATTCTGTCATCTAACTGTCATGGATAATTTTACCGCAATAAAAAATCTTAAACACTAATTAAAGTTTTATGCAACCGGAAAAATTTTATTACGATAACAAGATCGTCCGAAACTTTGGGATAGCATCTGTCATCTGGGGTATCATCGGTATGCTGGTCGGGCTGTTGATCGCCGTTCAGCTATATAGCCCAGGCGTGAATATGCATAACCAATACACTACTTTCGGACGTATCAGGCCATTGCACACCAATGCAGTGATCTTTGCATTTGTAGGTAACGCCATTTTTATGGGTATCTATTATTCGCTGCAGCGATTGATGAAAGCGCGCATGTTTAGCGATGTGCTTTCAAAAATTCACTTTTGGGGTTGGCAACTGATCATTGTTTCGGCAGTAATTACATTGCCCATGGGCTTTACTACTTCGCACGAATACGCAGAGTTAGAATGGCCGATAGATATCCTGATTACTATCGTATGGGTGGTTTTTGGTATCAATATGTTCGGTACCATCATCAAACGGCGCGAACGTCATATTTACGTAGCAGTTTGGTTCTATATCGCCACTTTCGTTACCATCGCTGTATTGCATATCGTTAACTCTGTCGAGATTCCGGTTACATTCTGGAAAAGTTATATGGTTTATGCAGGTGTTCAGGATGCTTTGGTGCAATGGTGGTACGGGCACAATGCGGTTGCGTTTTTCCTTACTACGCCATACCTGGGGATGATGTACTACTTCCTGCCTAAAATGGCCAACAGGCCTATCTATTCTTATAAATTAAGTATCCTGCATTTCTGGGCACTTATATTTATTTATATCTGGGCTGGCCCTCACCATTTGTTGTACACAACCTTACCTGGCTGGGCACAATCATTAGGTGTTGTGTTTTCAGTAATGCTGATCGCACCAAGCTGGGGCGGTATGATCAATGGCTTGTTAACGTTGCGCGGTGCCTGGGATAAGGTACGTGATGACGTTACCCTGAAATTTATGGTAGTAGGCTTGACCGCCTACGGTATGGCTACTTTTGAAGGCCCTATGCTTTCATTGAAACAAGTAAATGCTATCGGCCACTTTACCGACTGGATCATTGCTCACGTACACGTAGGTGCACTGGGCTGGAACGGCTTCTTAACCTTCGCCATATTGTACTGGGTTATCCCACGTATCTACAAGACTGAGCTATATTCAAAGAAATGGGCATCCTTCCACTTTTGGATCGGCACACTGGGTATCCTGTTTTATGCCGTGCCAATGTATTGGGCTGGTTTTACTCAGGGCCTGATGTGGAAAGAGTTTACTCCGGAAGGTCTGCTTAAATACCCCAATTTCCTCGAAACCACCTTGCGTATCATACCAATGTATATCATGCGTTCGGTTGGTGGAGCCATGTATCTTGCCGGTGTTATCGTAATGGCTGTCAATCTTTACAAAACCGCCGTTCAGGGCAAATTGGTTGCAAATGAAGCCGCTGAAGCGATGCCACTTGAAAAACTAAATCCACATGCAAACACCGAACGCTGGCACCGCAGGCTGGAAACCAAACCTATCCTGTTTATGGTGATAGCCCTTGTGGTGATCCTGATAGGAACATTTGTGGAACTGATGCCAACGCTCACCATATCTTCAAATATTCCAACGATAGCCAGTGTCAAACCTTATACGCCACTTGAATTGCAGGGTCGCGACTTGTATATCAGGGAGGGTTGTGCAAACTGTCACTCGCAAACTATCCGGCCTTTCCGGTCTGAAACGGAACGTTATGGCGAATACAGTAAAGCTGGTGAATTTGTCTACGATCACCCATTTCTTTGGGGTTCAAAACGCATCGGTCCGGATCTGCAACGTGAAGGCGGTAAATATGGCAACTCATGGCACTATAACCACTTGATGGATCCTCGCCTGATGTCGCCGGGTAGTATCATGCCTGAATACAGTTGGTTGATCTCTCAAAAATTAGATACTTCAACAACTGCTGCCAAAATAAGGGCCATGCAAACAATTGGTGTACCGTATCCTGCCGGTTATGACAAGATCGCTAATCAGGACCTGGTTAAACAAGCTCAGGGTATAGCCGACAATCTGGCAACGGATCACATCAAGGTTAACAGTAATAAAGAGATCGTAGCGATCATAGCCTATTTGCAACGCCTCGGTACCGACATTAAAGCAAACAAAACAGCAAATAATTAATAAAACGATGTTTAAGCAATTTACAGAACATATCGACGGTAACCAGGTTTACCTGATGTTCTCTCTATTCATATTCCTTGTATTCTTTGTCGTAGTAACGTTTTTACTTCTGCGCCTGCGCAAGCAGCATGTTGATTACATGAGTGATATTCCATTGAACGACTGTACCGAAAACGACATTAAAATTTTAGAACCATGAAACCATTACGATTATTAATTCTGTTATTCCTGGTACTGGGTGCTCAACCGGTTTTTGCCGAGGATAGTTTACTATCGCCCGAAACAATGAACTATATCGGTTATGGTACGGTGATCGTAGCACTTATCGTGGTTATTATTTCGATGTTACTGGTACTTAAAGCGGTAAAGTTAGTAACGGCTGCGCTCGCTGATGCAGCAGATCCGGCAGCTGCAACTTTGACCGTTGAAGAAAAGGTTGCCCGCAAAAAGGCTGCACGTAAAGACAAATGGATAAGGCTGTGGTCACTTAAACCACTTTCTGAAGAACATACATTGATCATGGAAGGTGAGTATGATGGCATCAAAGAACTGGATAATCCAACACCAGCCTGGTTCATGTACCTTTTTTATGCAACTATCGCCTTTGGTATTGGCTATTTGCTGGTATATCACGTATTTAAAACTGCGCCATTGCAGTACGAAGAATACAATATCGAAGTAGCCCAGGCTGCAAAAGAAAAGGCCGCATTGCTGGCTAAAACGGGCGCTGCAGTTGACGAGAAAACTGTTAAGCTCTCTACAGATCCAACAGTGCTTTCTTCAGGCAAGCAAGTATTCGTTAGCCGTTGTTCGCCTTGCCATGGTGCGGCAGGCCAGGGTATCATAGGTCCAAACCTGACAGATGATTACTGGCTGCATGGCAACAAGATAGCCGACATTTTTAAAACCATCAAATACGGCATAAATACCATGCCCAGTTGGGAAAAGTTATTGTCACCAAAGGAAATTTCGGATGTTTCAAATTATGTCAAATCTATACATGGCACAAATCCGCCAAATCCTAAGGCACCACAAGGTGTTAAAGTAACAGACTAATGCCCTGGCATTAGTTTGTTACCCTAAAGTTCTGAGATATATTGATAACAATTTAAAGGGATGTTCCAACTTGAAACAACAGATCAGCCGCAGACGGAAAATGGAAAACGAAGATGGATGTATCCTGTTATCCGGAAAGGTAAGTTTTACCGTTATCGTAACTGGTTAAGCTATATCTACCTGGCTTTATTCTTTGCAGGACCTTATATCAGGGTCAATGGTCAACCGCTGCTGCTAATTAACGTAATAGAACGGCATTTTGTCCTGTTCGGCCAGACCTTCTGGCCGCAGGACTTCTTCCTGTTCGTATTAGCGATGCTGGCCTTTATTGTAAGCATCGTATTTTTTACAATGGCTTTCGGACGGGTTTTTTGCGGCTGGATATGCCCTCAAACCATATTTATGGAAATGGTTTTCCGTAAAATAGAGATTTGGATAGAGGGTGATGCAAAAAACCGCCGCAGGCTTGATGAAGGGCCGCTTACACAGGAAAAGTTCTTAAAAAAGACCGCAAAGCATACCATTTTTGTGGTGTTGTCTTTTTTGATTGCCAACACCTTCCTGGCTTATTTAATAGGAAGTGAAAGTCTTTTCAAAATTATTATCGAGCCGGTAAACCTGCATTGGGTCGGATTTTTCAGTATTTGGGTATTTACGCTGGTTTTTTACATCGTTTATAGCCGCATACGTGAGTTGGTTTGTACGGTTATTTGCCCTTATGGCAGGTTGCAGGGCGTACTTACAGACAAGCATACTTTGCAGATCGCCTACAATTTTAAAAGGGGCGAGCCACGTGGAAAAATATCCCATAAAGATCCTACCCCTAAAGGTGATTGTGTCGACTGTGGCTTGTGCGTTGATGTTTGCCCAACTGGTATCGATATCCGTAACGGATCGCAGTTAGAATGCGTCAACTGTACCATGTGTATCGATGTGTGTAACCAGGTGATGGAGAAGATACATCGGGAAAGTAACCTGATCGGTTTCTATTCGGAAGCCATGATCCTGGAAAATAAAAGACCTACTTTTACCACCCGCATGAAGACTTATAGCGTTATTATCGTTGCGCTATTCGCAGTACTGGCCTATTTTGTTTATGAACGAAAAGATATTGATGTAACGGTGCTACGCTCCGCAGGCATACTGTACCAGCAACAACCCGATCATTATATCAGTAATTTGTACAACGCCGATATTATCAATAAAACTGATAAAATACAGCATATCCAGTTGGTTTCGCCCGATCCTTCAGTAAAGATCAAATACATTCAGGCGCCGGGTGAACTGGGTAAAGAGAGTTCAACCAAAATCGTTTTCTTCCTGATGATGCCCGAGAAAAAGATACATGCGCTGAAAACCGATATAACTATAAATATAATAGACCATGACAAGGTGTTAAATTCAATAAGCACCACATTTGTAGGACCATACGATGAAAATTAAATTAAATTGGGGAGGCGGCCTCATGCTGGGTTTGGGGGCCTTTATGTTGTATATTACCGTAATGGGCGTTTATATGTTCTGCCAGTCGTCTGACGATTATGACCACCAGTATTATGAAAAAGGTTTGGCCTACGATTCGGTGTATAACCAGGAAAAACAAGTGGTCACCGATAACGTGCAGCCTATAGTTAAAGTTGAACAAGCCAACCTGCATATTAACTTTATTGCGCCGGCTAACGGCAGCGTTCAGTTTGAGCGTCTTGCCGATCCAAGCCTTGATAGGGTAGTTGCTTTTACCAGCGATACCAAAAATGAAGTGATCATTCCCCTCGATAAATTTAAAACCGGGCGCTGGGATCTTAGCCTCGCCTGGGTTAATAACGGAAAAAAATACCTATACCAAAAGCAGATCAGAGTGAAATGAGCGCCAATGCCATAGCATTTTACATAGGCCTTTTTGGCAGCATACATTGTATTGGCATGTGTGGCCCGCTTGCGTTTGCAATACCTGCTGGCGAAGCCGGGCGAGGGCGTTTCGTATTCGATAAATTCATTTACCAAATTGGTCGCATCGTAAGTTACAGTTTGCTGGGCTTGTTGATAGGCTTTATCGGGCGGCAAATATGGCTTTTGGGTGTACAACAAGGTGTAAGTATAGCCAGCGGAATTTTAATACTGATGGCCGCATTTTCAAGGCTTTTTAAATTGTCATTTGCCAGGTCAGCAACCGGCAACAAAGCTTTTTCACTTGTCAATCGATCGCTGGTGTATGCTGTTAAACACCGTTGGGGTCATTTGTTTATAGGTATGCTAAACGGTTTGCTGCCCTGTGGTTTTGTTTACCTGGCACTTGTCGGAGCTATAAATACCAGCTCAGCAGCCAATGCCATGACGTATATGTTTTTCTTTGGACTCGGCACATTACCGCTGATGTTGCTGGCAACCGTGGGTTCAGGTTTTATGAGTATTAATGTTCGAAGAAAGATGAATAGGGTTGTGCCTTATTTCATGCTTTTCCTTGGTGCATGGTTCGTGCTGCGAGGGCTGTCACTCGATATTCCCTACCTAAGCCCTGCCATCAGGGCAGCACAGGCATTTTGCCATTAAGCATTTGTGATATACATCACTTTCATTTCTGACGATGGTCATGTTTTGGCTATAAACTAAAGCCCAACTTTGCAATAGATCAAATAAGATATCATGGCAAGTTTTCAAACTCATACAACAATGAACCTGGTACACGATGATCGTGTTAAGGCAGCGCATCATAATTTATTGGATAGATTTTATGCTTTTGCTGATGGCCAAAAGCAACATAGAACGATCCTGTTCTTTATAGCATTATTAGTTCAGGGCATATTTTTCTTGCCCTTGCCTGTCATTCTGAGTTTTTACTACGATGCGCCAAGTACGCTTATTTTTATCACAATGGCTTGCTTTTTCACCAATATCGTCGCTTTTATGGGCGGAGCAGGAATTCGTGCTGTATTGCTCTTATCAGTAATAAGTATTGCCATCCAACTAATAACAGCATTAATTGTTATCATTTAATAAATCAAATAACAGATCAAAAGAGACGGCCTTCCGCCGTCTTTTTTTTTAGCCTACCCAAATTTAAAATATGTCTCATACCTTTCATATACCAGTACTAGGATTAGCTTATTCTATAGATACACCTTTAAAAGTTGCCAGATTTGGTATTGCTTCTACCGTTTCAATTGTCGATGATGAACTCATTGAACGTATGCGTAAGTATCATTCTGCGCAAAATGATCTGCCTTTTGTGCCAATCTCCAAATCGTCGCCTAACCATCGTGCTGCAAGGATAACGGCCTACCTTAATTTAATGAACAACCTGGTCAACGATCAGTTTAGTCGCCTCAGGAACGAGCCTATCTTACCCGGAAGTGATATCGAGCGCTATTTTAACCTGTTACCGGAAAACTCGACGCTTAAACAAGGATTCGACCTACTGGCAGATTTTGAAGATCGCGAGCGGAGAAACCTGTTCGAAAACATACTGCGTCGCAAAATGACCAGGGGAGCCATCGATGTTAACATTATGGCTAAAGTTGATGCAATGAACTTCGACAAAGACGGTAATTATACCGGCGACGAAAATACTGATGCCCTTGCAGCCCTGCGTGGTTTTGCTGAGAGTGACCTGGAATCGTCAGTGGTAATATCAGCCGGTATGAACCCCAAACTTTATAGTTACCTGGAAGCCTTTAAAGATTTTTTCCCGGATGAGAATGGCAATTTGCGAAAGAAGGTGATTCTGAAAGTAAGCAACTATCGTTCAGCTTTGATACAGGCAAAATTTCTGGCGAAAAAGGGAATTTGGGTCTCTGAGTTCCGCATCGAATCGGGCCTGAATTGCGGGGGGCATGCTTTTGCAACAGATGGATTTTTATTGGGACCGATACTGGAGGAGTTTAAAGCCGATAAAGAGAAGATGCGGCTTGAATTGTTTGATATGTATAAAACAGCCCTCGAGGCCAAAGGATATTTTGATCAGGCCATGCCATTACAAAAGATCAGTGTGCAGGGTGGCATCGGCACAGCAAACGAAAACAAGTTTTTATTGACTTACTATCAATTAGATGGTACCGGTTGGGGAAGCCCCTTCTTATTGGTGCCCGAAGCCACGAATGTCGATCAGGATACACTCAATCAACTGGCTACGGCCACAAGCGAGGATTATTACCTGAGCTCGGTTTCGCCATTGGGGGTGCTGTTTAATAATTTCAAAAAAAGTAGTGCATCTGCTTTACAGCAGGCAAGAGTATTAAAAGGGCGCCCCGGTAGCCCCTGCACCAAAAAGTACCTGGCCAATAATACCGAATTCACCGAAAAGCCAATATGTACTGCATCGCGCCAATACCAGGAACTAAAGATCAAACAATTGGCGACGCTGCCTTTGTCTGAAGAAGAATACAAAGAGCAGTTTAAAGCTGTTACGGAAAAAACCTGCCTTTGCGAAGGCTTGACTGCTACGGTCTATATCCAAAATGGGATATTAAAACCAAAGGAAAATTCGGCTGTAGCAATTTGCCCTGGTCCTAACCTGGCTTATTTCTCGGGTATCTATTCGATGCAGGAAATGGTAAACCATATTTATGGAAAGATCGATCTGCTGAAAGATTCAACAAGAAGTAATATTTTCATCAATGAGCTGAACCTGTACGTGGATTACCTCACCAAAGAATTGTCGAGATACCAGGATACACTGAACGATAAGAAAGCGAAATATTTTGAAGGTTTCAAAGCCCAGTTAAATAATGGCATTGCCTACTATAAGCAACTATTGCCAAGGATGACTGAATACAGCAAAAACTACCTCGATAAAATGCTGGACGAATTATTGGCTACCGAACTGAAAGTAAGCCTGATAGAGATCGGTGCAACTGTGCAATAAAAGCACAGGCACCGGGCAGTAAACATAAATCGTTGTTTTAATTAAAGCGCTGGTCGGATAAATTATCCGGCCATGCTAAATAATTGTGTGGCAGGCTGATCGGCCCAAAGACGGGCGTCCAGTGCCATGCAGATATTACGCAGGAAGTTTTTACCAAGCGGGGTCACGGTGAGGTGATGCGAATCGATCTCTATCAACTCATCTTCGGCAAGCGATTGCATACGGCCCAGGCCTTCTTCAAGTGCAAATGAAAACTGTTTTTGAAAGTCCCAATGCGTTTCACCTTTGCACATGATATCCAGGATATGCCTTCTGATGATCATGTCCTCCTCGCTCAGGAAATGCCCCTTTAAGACAGGAAGTTCGTTGTTATTGATCAGCAGAATATATTCTTCAACGCTTTTTACATTCTGGGCGTAGGCATCCCAGGTATCGCTGATGGAAGATACCCCCAAACCAACCATTAGCCTGGTATATTGGTGCGTATACCCCATGAAATTACGATGGAGCGTTTTTTCTTTTTCAGCACGATATAAACTGTCGGCCGGTAACGAAAAATGATCCATGCCGATATCGTAATAACCCAGTGCTGACAGCATCTGCCGGCCTAACTCGTATAAGGATCTTTTTTCAGCAACGGATGGTAAATGTTTTTCAGTAAACATACGCTGACCGGGCTTTACCCATGGAACGTGTGCATAGCTGTAGAAAGCAATTCTGTCTGGCATCAGTAAACCTACTTTTTCGATCGTATCAGCCAGACTTTCCAACGACTGCAAGGGTAACCCATAAACCAGATCGTAATTAACAGAAGTATAGCCAATAGCGCGGGCCTGATCGGTTACTTCTTTAACGTCCTGAAAAGTTTGAATGCGATTGATGATAAACTGCACACGAGGATCAAAATCCTGTATGCCCAGGCTAAGGCGCCTGAAACCCAGTTCGTATAGTGTTTTAAGATGTTCGGCACTGGTATTGGCGGGGTGCCCTTCGAAGCCAAAATCGGCATTTTCATGTGCAATAGCCCCTTCCAGTAAGCCGGTGATCAACACACTGAGGTTCTCGGGACTGAAGAAAGTTGGCGTACCGCCACCGAGGTGTATCTCGCGAATGACAGGTTTCTCTGCAAACATTGCCCTGTACATGGCCCATTCTTTTAAAACGGCTCTGATATACGGCTCTTCAACTTTATGGTTTTTTGTGATCCGTGTGTTGCAGCCACAGTAGGTACAAAGACTCTCACAGTAGGGCAGGTGGATGTATATACTGATACCATCTGAACTGTTGGTAGCATCGAATGCACCTTTTACAGCATTGCGCCATTTGTTCTGGTCGAATGGTTCTTTGCTCCAGTAGGGTACGGTAGGATAGCTGGTATACCGCGGTGCGGCAACATTATATTTATCAGTCAGGCTGGTTAAATTCTTCATGGTTTAAGTGTGGATTTTGCTGCGGCAATTTAGCCGCCACAGTAAGTTTTTTTAGATAATCCTTGTCGCCTGTGAATTCTTCGGCAGCAATTTGTTCTTTGCGCCAGGCGTCAAGGTTAACTATCGTTTGATTGGCTATTTCCTGCAGTGCTTCCTTTGTTAGGTAGGCCTGGTGGGGCGTAACCAAAACATTAGGATTATCGATCAGCTTTTTCAACATCAGGTCTTTTTGCTCATCATCAACGTGATCTTCAAAGAATAAACCTTTTTCAAATTCATAAACGTCGAGCCCCAGGTAACCAACTTTACCCGATTCCAATGCATTGATGATATCGGTAGTTTTTATCAAGCCACCTCGTGCTGTATTGATAATCATTACACCATCTTTCATTTGTGAAATGGTGCCACGGTTGATCATTCCCTTTGTTTCGTTAGTTAGGGGAGCATGTAGTGAGATGATATCTGATTCGGCTAAAAGTTGTTTTAAGTCGACCAGCGGAACATGGTCGTGCTCGGTTTTGGGATTGATGTCAAAACCAATCACTTTGCAGCCAAATCCTTTAAAAATGGCCGCTGTGGCCAGACCAATATGCCCCATGCCAATAATTCCTACCGTTTTGCCATGCAGGTTAAAACCGATCAGCTCGTCGTTGCGGAAATTGAAATTACGACCATGGTCAGTAGCTACGATCAGTTTACGGTCAAGCGCCAGTACCAATGCAATGGTATGTTCAGCAATAGCCTGTGGTGAATAAACCGGTACGTTAGCAATTTTAATACCTCGTTTTTGTGCTACTGCCTGATCGATATGGTCAGTGCCTGTTGAGCGGGTACTGATGTATTTAACACCCAGATCTGCGAGCTTGTTGATCACTGCGGCAGAAGCATCATCATTGGTGAAAATAACCACAGCATCTTTCCCCTCCGCAAAAGCAGCGGTTTCGAGGTCAAGAAGGTTGGATATCAGCGTGATATCATGTTTTTTTTGATTTGCCCTCGCCAGGAATTCCTTCTCAAACGGCTTAATGCTATAGGCTACTACCTTCATTCAACAGTATATATGTAACAAAAATACTGTTGAAGGGTAGCTAAGGGTATGAGCAACATCAACCAAAAAAGTGATCTTCGTCAGTTTTTCATTTTCGCCAGACGGTTCAAGTCGAGTATATGGATATGACTTCCTTTTTTCTCGATCAGTTTTTCGTCTTTAAAATCACTTAAAGTACGACTTACAGTTTCGGTAGCCATACCAGCCATAGATGCCAGTTCATCACGCGAGATCTTAAACTGTGATGGATCAGTAAATTGTTTGCTTAGCCTTACCAACACCTGGGCCAACCGCTTACGGACCGAATTATAAGCCAGCTCGATCAGCTGAACTTCTTTTTCGCGAATATTATTGGCCAGTATTTTGATGAATTGCAAGGTAATTTCGGGGTATTTGTTTACCAATGTAATGATGGCATCTTTAGGTAACATGCAAACTGCTGCATCCTCAACAGCTTCGGCTGTCTCAGTAAAAGGTTCGTCAAGCAGCAGGGCGTGTACACCCAGGTAGTCGTCGGGTTTATAAAGCCCCATCATCAGTTCCCGGCCATCTTCAGCCAGTTTAAAGGTTCTGATAGCACCTTCAATTACCAGGTATAAACCTTGTGGATGATCGCCCTCATAATATAATACCTGTTTTTTCTTTATCTGACGTATTTTCCGGCCCGATATCATTGCTTTTAGCTCACTGGTTCCCTGGCCATTGCCACCGGAAAGGCTCTCGAGACTTGCCAGCGACTTACTGAAATATTCTTCCTGTTTACGTTTTTTATCCAGTCGGCTTTCAATTGCGTTCAATAATTCAATATCATCAAAAGGCTTGGTCAGGTAATCATCGGCCCCCATTTCCATACCTTTTCTGAAATCGACCCGCTCTGCTTTTGCTGTCAGGAAGATGAAGGGTATCGAGGCTGTGTCGGCATTTTTGCTCAGCATATATAAAACGCCATAGCCATCAAGCTCAGGCATCATAATATCACATAATATCACATCAGGTTTTTGCTGGTAGGCCAGGTCGACACCCGTTTTTCCGTTCTCAGCCTGGTAAACCTGGTATCCGGCCAGCTCGAGTATTTCGGCTGTACTTTCGCGGATATCGTTATTGTCTTCGATAATGAGTATAGTTTTCATATGACTACAATGGAAAAGAAATAGTGAAAGAAGTTCCTTTATTTACTTTACTCTGGAATTTTACAGTACCGTTCATCAAGCGGGCATAACGGGTAACAATATTCAGGCCCAGGCCTGTGCCAGGGATACTGCCGGTGTTATGCGCTCTGAAAAACGCTTCAAATAAATGTTTCTGGTCGCTTTCAGGTATACCTATGCCATCATCTTTGATAGTAATGATCAATTGTTTATCGGTAATTTCAGAGTTGAATTCGATGAACGTGTTCTCGCCCGAGTATTTGATCGCGTTGCCGATCAAATTAAGGATGCAGTTTTTGAGGAGTGTAGCATCCAGCTTTACTGTACTGCCTGTACCTGTGTGCTGGTATACGATCACCTGCTTTTGCTTGGCGATCATTTGCATTTCCTCGATGATCTCCTCGGCAAATTTTACAATATCAAAAGTTGCAAACTGAGGCTCAACCTTACCTGCCTCCAGTTTTTCTAATGAAAGGAAGTCGTTCAAAATTGAAGTAAGATTACTTACCGCATTTTTTACTTTAGCAATGTGTTTAACAATGTTAGCATTTTCGTGCGGTGCGGCATATTTTTCGATCAGCACAGCCGAAAGCTGTATGGTACTGAGTGGTGTCCTGAACTCATGCGAGGCCATGGATACAAAGCGGCTCTTTAATTGACCCAATTCTTTTTCTTTCTCTAACGAAAGGCTGACCTCTTCTTTAGCAGCTTGCAGCGCCAATACCGTTTCTTTAAGCGACCGGGTGCGCTCTTCAACAACTTCTTCCAGTTGCGTAGCATAATCACGCAGTTTTTCTTCGGCTTCTTTTTCGCGACTCATATCATGGATAAAGCCGGTGTAGATCTTCCGTCCCGAATATTGTACCTCGCTAACAGCCAGCCTGAAGGGAAATACTGACCCGTCTTTTCGCATCCCTTGCACTTCGCGGCCAATACCGATAATATGCGCTTCGCGGGTGCGCTGGTAACGCGCAATATAGCCATCATGACTTTCACGATCAGGCGCCGGCATGAGCACCGACACATTTTTTCCGATCACCTCGCCGGGCGTATACTGAAACAAGCTGCAGGCCGCCGGATTGATGGATTCTATGCTCCCGCGATCATCAATAGTAATGATGCCATCGATGGCATTTTCAATAATTGCTTTAAGTAACGCAGCACCTTCCATACAAAATGATATTCATCACAAATGTCAAAGTTGCGATAAATAATTAAAATGTCCATTGATATGTAAAAAAGTGATGGTGGTCACATTTTCGCGTTCTTTTGGTATCCCAGGCGACGAAACCGCTTACAGGCGGGGCAGAATAGGGATGGCAACGATCGTTGTTGGTGTGAAGGACTATCTGGTGTTTAGTATCGTTGATTTTAAAAGTAAATTTGTAGCGCTAAATGGTGTTTTGTCGTAATATTAGTATGAGATTTGCCATCGTAATTTTTTGTTTTGGGATATTTTTTAGTGCCTGCAAAAAGACTGAAGTTGCTCCTTATCAAAGTCTGGGGGTGATAACGGGATATGACACACGAATGTGCCCGATGTGTGGCGGGCTTTTTATCACGATAAAGAACGATACTACGAAAAATGCACCAGCTCATTATGACATTAATTCAGATTTGCCACATTTAGGTATTTCTGCAACTAAATTCCCTATAAATGTTAGCCTTAACTGGATGCACGATACTTCTTCTTTAGGTAGGTATGGCTACATAATTGTTACCAAAATCAAAGTAATTAATTAAGCGCTTAATTTAGCCTTAACTTTTCCCCCTTCGTTGGTGTACTCAGGAGACAATATATGGTTAAACCATGAGGAAGTAATTTTCAATAAAAGTGGTCACCAAGCATCCTATAACAATCGTAGCAGCATTCAACCATTTCATAGTAATGTGAGTCCTTTTCAGGCATCTTATCAATCGATGCGTTTAAGACAAAGATTTTTTTGATAATAAGACTACACTGCGCTGCCGTTTTGGTGCCTTTTTGTAGCTCTGTTTTGATATCAAAGCAATGCTGCCTGATATCTTTAAATTCCTGCTCCGTCATTATAAAAGTTTAAACCATTGGCGACAGGTTTAGATTTAAACTTTGCTGTATTTATTTTTGATGGGGCATTTTACCTATTAAACCATTACCCTTATCGCCTAAGCGAAACCTTTCGCATTCCCAATGGTTGTACCTAAACATTTAAAAACCAAACCAGTGTACTTTAATCCTTATGCTAAATCTGTTATTGAAAACATGACTTGTAGCATTCACCATCAAAGCCCTACTATCAATATCGAAGATTCGCTAATTACCCTTGACTGCTGCTGTTCAACTTTTAAAGTTGAATGCTTAAGGGAAATTTTCACGCTTATTGTAGTGCACAAGAATAAAACACTTCAAATAAAAGTGAATACTCAAGAATAGAAAATATTTCTTAGGATAAGGTTTATCCATTTTCTTTCAGTAGCTGCTTTACTTACTGATACTTTTATTAAGCTGTGAAAGATGTTAGATGCCTCTTCTGATGTTTTCCTTCCCCCTTCATTGGTGCCCCCACCAACGAAACCGTGAAATATCGGTGTGGATCAAAGCATGATTTACATACTCGGTTTTTTCGCGATGCCGATCACGTCAACATCCTCAAGGTATAAAGACTTGACCATGTCTTTTACGGTTTCTTTGTATTTCTTAAAATGTGGCGTTTGTATATGAGCCTGATAGGCCGTTGAATCGGCGTAGATCTCGAATATGGTGATATGTGATGCGTCTTTTTTATCCGATACCGCATAGTAACTTAAAACGCCCGGTTCAACTGCCATGGCGGTGGTCATTTGTTCTTTTAATGCAGCCTGATATTGATCCAGTTGCGCCGGGTCGACTGTAATTTTTGCTATCCGGTAAATTTTATGGTCCTGGGCCATGCTTTTTGTGTTAAAGATCAGGATGGTTAATATAGCGGAAATCGTGTATGCTATGGTTTTTTTGCTGATCATTTTTTTATGTTTCGTTTTGGTATTTGGTTTATCTTTTTTCCCTTCGTTGGTGTCGCCGGGGAGACTATATACGTGTTAAACCACGCGGGATATTAATCTATTCGCTTAGCTCTTATCCACGTCTCGCGCTTATCAAAGTCTGTGAAAAATTCGATGGCAGCCCTGCAAAAACACCTTACTGGCTTGCCATCTATTGTTGCAGGTATCCAATTATTTGATTTACTAATTACCCTAATGGCTTCTTCATCCATACCCCATCCAGCGGCGTGAATAGTGCATACATCGCTTACGCTACCATCCGGCTCAATGATAAAGCTGACATAGGTTGTACCCATCTTTCGATTGTCATAAGCCCGTGCAGCCGGGTGTGCAGTTTTTCCGATATATTTATTAAAAGCCTCAAAACCACCTGGACAATTTTTTTCAATACTACCAACTAAAATGGTATCTGCCACCGTGGTTGATTGTTGAGACATAGCCTTGTAAGCTAAAGGCATTAATAGCAAAAGGGTAAGGATTTTCTTCATGTCGATATTTTTTAGGTTTCGTCTTAGCGTTTGGTTTATCTTTTGTTCCCCCCTTCGTTGGTGTCCCCAGGGGACTATATACGTGTTAGACCACGGCTTTTTTTTAACCTACGTCTATATACAACAAATCCAATTAATGCGAACGCATTAAAAAATGAAAAGAACATGAGTAGAATTAACTCAAGGCTTGCATGACCAAATTCGATGTATAGTATTTTATTATCGCGCAGGTAGTAATGTAATTGATTTACTAACTCGAAATAAAACCATATAAGAATCAAATAAATTGCGATTGATACCGCGAACCAGTAGCCATTCCTAGGTAACATAGCTATTTTATAAAACGCATAGCATATTATTAAAAAAATAATGTACACTGTTAGGCAACCTAATTCACCGCTTATGTCAGGCACACCATCAAATCTTGTCATATTTTATTTTTTAGGCTTTGGCTTAACTTCTTTCTTACTATTGCGGCATGTTGGTGGCGACAGGAGACTATATACGTGTTAGCCCACGGGCTATTTAAACAAAATTCCATAATCGAATGTTGCGGCAGCAAAACAGGCACCAAATGCGACTAACGCGATGGTTACAATAACGAAAATTTTGACTATTAGAATTAATCGAGTTTTTAGTGGGTTGTGTCCAACCCGGGCTGTCCACCTTTCAAACTTAGTAACGATCCATCTAACAAAATATAAGGCCGATATTACGATTAGTCCGATTAAAATTATTCCCATTTAAATATAATATTACTTTTAGCATTCTGGCTTAACTCCTTTTCTTCATTCTTTTCAGTCGCAGTTTTATTAATTGATACCCTCATTATGCTGGGAAAGATTTAGTGACTGTATACATTTTATGCTATTCTATTTTAAAAAAACTCTGTAAAGCATACACAATCCCCAAATGATACAGCCTATGCCTGAAATAATAAGACGCAATCTATATGTATTTAGACTATCCTCGTTAGAGCCTTTTTTGTAGAAAAATACCAAAATAACAGCACCGAAGACTATGAATCCTATTGCCCATAAAATATCACTATTCATTTTTTAGTTTTGTGTTTTTATGCTGTGAAAGATATTAGATGCCTCTTGTGGTGTTTTCCTGTCTGATAAAGGGCTAATTTAATAAATTGTGCTAAATTTCTATTGGGCCAGGCTTATTCATGTGACGTGCCATGTTGGTGTCCCACAAACCTAACAAGCCCAAAATTTATTTAAATATTTTTAATTGTTGTAAAATAAACATGTAACAAATGTTACATGTTTATGTAAAATTTACTTTGTAATGTGTTGATTTACAATTATTATTGTGATATATTTGACATGTTATTTTTTTTATGAAAATTTAATATTTAAAAATGGAATTATTTGATGTAAATACCAAATTGGTGGAGCCACCCTTCAAATCACCTGTAATGGATTTAATAATACAGCTGGAAACATTGCGCACAAGAAAATTTGGCGGAACTACAAATCCTTTTGTCTTTTTTCAGATGAAGGAAATATTCCATACTCTGGAAAGTATTGGGTCGGCAAGAATAGAGGGCAACAACACCACTATATCGGATTATTTAGAAACTAAATATGATGGGGGGAATAGCACCTTAACAGAACCCAAAGAGGGTGTTAAAGAAATTGCAAATATTGAACAAGCGATTAATTTTATTGAATCTTATATTAAGGACTCAAAGATTGATAAGACGTTTATTTGCGAACTTCATAAATTGGTAGTTTCTAATCTTAGTTATTTAAATGAAGGCGATAAAACGCCTGGTTTATTTAGAGTCGAAAATGTAGCAATAAATAAATCTAAACATAGGCCAATAGATTACATCCGAATCGATGAATTTATGGAAGAGTTATTTGAATTTATTAATAAAGAAGAGCCACCCAAATATGATTTATTAAAAATTGCTATTGTACATCATAGATTCCTTTGGATACATCCATTTAAGAATGGAAATGGTCGTACCGCAAGATTAATTACCTATGCTATGTTGGTTAAATATGGTTTTAATGTTAATGCGGGTCGAATTTTAAACCCAACTGCTATATTTTGCAATAGTAGGGGGGATTATTATGATAATCTTGCACAAGCCGATACACAAACAGATGCCGGAATTTTAAAATGGTGTGAATATGTGTTAAGAGGGTTAAAAATAGAAATTGAGAAGGTAGATAAATTGGCAGACTATGCTTATTTAAAGACGCAAATATTGATTCCATCAATTGATTATGCAATTACTAAAGGTGCTATCAGGGAAATGGAAGGTAGAATTTTGAAAGTTGTTATAGACAAACAGGAAATTATGGCCGCCGATCTACGTCATTTGTTTTATAACAAACAACATACAGAAATCTCAAGGCAAATCAAAAATTTGATTGATAAGAACATGCTTGAACCAATCGAAAAAAAAGCAAGAAAGTACCGTTTAAGGGTTTTAAATAAAACACTTTTACCATCTGTTTTTCACATATTAGATGAAAATGACTTTTTACCCGAACGCAACGATGCAAAACAAATTAAGGAGCTATTGGCTCCCTAAAATACAGTAGGGAAGTTGAGTGTAAGTATGTTCACTCTTAACCACGTAAACGCACCATCGAATTAGTGGTTGCTATCATTAGGCGAAAGATGTTTACGGGCTTTCTTATGGGGAAAAGTTACGGATTATTGATTGTTAATCAAAAACCATTAATTTTGAATAGAATGCGAGATAGTATTAGTGGCAAAATACCACCTTGCGCAGGGTGGAGTAGGTTAAATAAACTTAGTTGCAAATAAGTTTAGGGTTCGAGCCCCCCCCTCTCGCATTTGTTTTTCTTTATATCATGTCATAGAAGAAAACACCACAGGAGGTATCTAAAATCTTTCACAGCATAATGAAAGTGTCAGTTAGTAAGGCAGCTGTTGAAAAGAAAGATAAGCCAAAGGCTAAACCGAAAGCAAAGAAGTAATCACGATGGGAATTTTTCGACCTAAAAATAAATTTGATTACTATTTTAATATAATTGGTGAGTCCCTTAATTTGATTGTTTGGGGGTTGGCTATTTTATTTGTTATTGGTTTTAGTTGTTATCAATTATGGATTGGAAACTATAACTGGTTTAAAGAAAATCCGGCAATATTCCTTTTATATATAGTTATAGCTTTTATTGGTGTCGGTCTTTATGTGTATAGAGATAAGGACTGACAATAATTAAAAAGGCCGTGGTCTAACTCGTATGCAGTCTCCTGGCGACACCAACATGGGGAATAAAAAAACATGCATTTCTCTTGCGCATCTCCAAAATTCTACCTAAAATTACTAAAAATATTAGCAATTTGTAATGCCCGAAACCAGGAAAGATACCATTGCACGTTTGCAGCAAAATATTTTGCTATGGCAGGGCTTTAAGCCTCCGCAGGCAGCACAGGAGCAGACTTTTGGGCTGGGTGCTTTGGAGGCTGCTTTCCCCAATGGGGTTTTCCCTACGGGTGCCATACACGAGTTTCTGGTGCCCGGGCCCGAATCGGCTGCAGCTTCCGGCGGCTTTATTGGGGGCTTGCTGGCCAAACTGATGGGGCAGCAGGGTATTTGCCTGTGGATAGGTGTATCGCGCAAGCTTTTTGCACCGGCATTAAAACGTTTCGGTGTAGAGCCCGACCGTATCATATTCGTCGATCTGCAAAACGAGAAGCAGGCCCTCTGGGCCGCCGAAGAGGCGCTGAAATGCGGGGGCCTTGCCGCTGTGGTCGCCGAATTGCGCGAGCTGACTTTCGCCCAGTCGCGGCGCCTGCAGCTGGCAGTTGAAACAAGCAGGGTAACGGGATTCATCCTGCGCAGCGATCTGCAAAAAGTAAGCAGCACCACCTGTGTGGCCCGCTGGCAAATTGCATCTATACCCAGCCAGGCCGGAATGGATATACCGGTGGTAGGTTTCCCCCGCTGGCAGGTTGAATTGCTAAAGGTGCGCAACGGTAATCCAGGTGTGTATCAGATCGGCTGGTCGGCGAACGGTTTTGTGCCGGTATTACAGGATATTACCGGTGCCCGGGAGCATTTATCTACATTAAAAGCGGGGTGATATGTTGCGGCGATTTGTTTCGATATGGTTCCGGCACTTAAGTACGGACTGGCTCACTATCCACCGGCCATTCTTTAAAGATAAGCCTTTGGTATTTGCCGAAGCCGACCATGGCCGCATGCTCATAAGGGCTACCAACACCCTGGCCGAAGCCGAGGGCCTGGTACATGGTATGGCCGTAGCCGATGCCCGCGCCGTAGTACCCGGACTACAGGTGATGGACGAAAAACCCGGTCGCAATGAGCGCCTGCTGAAGGCCATTGGCGAATGGTGCATACGCTATTCGCCCATCGTGGCGGTCGACCTGCCCGAGGGGCTCATCCTGGATGCCGGGGGCTGTACCCACCTCTGGGGGGGCGAAAAGAAATATCTGAAAGAGATCATCACCCGTTTAAATGCCAAAGGCTATGATGTGCGGGTATCCATTGCAGATACCATCGGGGCGGCATGGGCCAATGCCCGGTACGGGAAGCAAACCCCTGTTATTGAGCACGGTGCACAGTATCAAATGCTTAAAGTATTACCATCAGCTG
>Ga0164296_1001811_pt1 | contig 22024 bp, 25 predicted proteins | sample GEODES057metaG_FD_113533 | JGI IMG/M metagenome (GOLD analysis project Ga0164296, IMG submission 113533) | Dystrophic lake water microbial communities from Trout Bog Lake, Wisconsin, USA - GEODES057 metaG | ecosystem: Environmental > Aquatic > Freshwater > Lake | place: USA: Trout Bog Lake...
GTCCATCGACTGTGTCTTCCGGCCCTTGTTTGGTGTGATTTTTCTCGATCGATCACTGTCTGCCGACCCCGGGTATTTCCTCTTTCTCTTGTCCATGTTGGTGCGCGGCCCGTCGGTACTCCCGTCGGATGGGCTTGGGATGGTGGGCGAGTGGGCCGCCGGCGCGATACGCCAGGGCGGTGGCGACATCCGTACCGGTGTACGCGTCGCGGGTCTGGTGCGGGATCCGGATTCAGGGCGTATGACTGGTGCGATTGATGCTGATGGGGGTCTCTATTCGGCGGCGGTCGTCATTCTGGCCGTTGACGCACCGGCGGCGCGTACGCTGCTTGCCGATCACGATGCGGGCATGGCCGCAAGGATTCCGAGCGACGGCGCATCCGTTACGAGCGCACGCTTCGCGCTGAGGTCATCGCTCTATCAGGGCCGAAAGATCCTCCTGAATGCAGCTCCCGAGAGTGGCGTGCATCCCCGGATTGATCTTGTCTGCCAGACCACCAATGTGAACCGCCATGAGGCCGTGGGCGGTCCCCATATTGTCGTCGCGACAAGTGTTGGTGATTCCGATACGACGGCTGCCGGTATCGAGGACGCACTCGAGCGCCAGATCCATCGTTGGTTCCCAGAGTTTCCATGGTCACGAGTTGCCGAATCAATTGGTGTTGTGCGGCATCCCTTTGCGCAGTTTCGCCCGCTCGCCGGTGTGCGCCGGTCGCTTCCCGGAACCCGTACCAACGTGCCAAACCTTCTGCTTGCGGGTGAATACACGATGCATCCATCGCTTGAAGGTGCGGTCTCGAGTGGCGTCACGGCCGCGGAGATCGCCGAACGGCAGTTGGGGTGAAAACCGTCGGCGCCCGCGAGGTGTGGGCGGTGCAAGAAATCACTGCGGCGCTCGCGCGTCGCTTTGATGACATTCCGAGTCTCTGGGTTGAGGCTGAGGTGCAAAATTTGCGCCAACGTGGCGGGCAGGTGTATTTCACCCTGCGTGACCAGCACCAAATTGATGCGTCGATGCGGTCGGTGCTCTTTGATCGACTCCCAACCGCGCCCGTGGATGGAAGTTTGGTGTATGCGTACGGACGGGTTGATTTTTGGCAGGACCGCTCTCAGATCTCGATGCGAATCGAGCGTTTGGAGCTCGCTGGTGAGGGGGCCCTTGTGGCGCGGATAGAGGCCACAAAGGCGCTGCTGAGTGCCGAGGGTCTGCTGTCTGATGACCGCAAGCGACCCCTTCCGATGCTGCCACGTCGTATCGCCCTGATTACGAGTGCAGTCGGTGCCGCGCGCCACGACGTCCTGAATAATCTCTGGGCACGATTCCCGGCGGATGTCGTCGTGATTGACGCCCCGGTCCAGGGGGTCGGCGCTCCACGTGGTCTTGTCCGCGCGCTCGCAACCGCAAATTCGACTCCCGGCGTCGATGTGATCATCGTTGCCCGCGGGGGTGGCTCGCTTGAGGATCTCATGGCGTTCAATGATGAGTCTGTATGCCGAGCGGTCGCGGCGTCCGGTGTCCCGGTGGTCAGCGCGGTCGGTCATGAAAAGGACGTCACCATCTGTGACCTTGTCGCAGACCGACGGGTGTCCACACCGACCGCCGCTGCCGAGGTGGTGAGTGTTGATTTCTCGAGTATTACTGCGCGCCTTGATGCCGCCCGGCGCGATCTTTGTCGTGGTCTTGTTCGGATCAGTGATGTGGGGACCCAGCGCGCCGATACCGGGACGCAGCGTCTCGTGGCGGGATTGCGGGGAGTGGGGGCTCGTGCACAAATACAGGTGACAACCCGCGCGCGCACACACGAGTTCGCCGTAGTGCGCCTGATGGAGGATGCACATCGGCAACTGCCGCAGATAGGTGGACGCCTACATCGATCGATGCATGATGCCGTTGCGGTGATGGATCGTCGAGTCGTAGCGAATGCGGCACTCCTCGATGCGCTGTCGCCCGCACGCACGCTTGCGCGCGGATACGCAATCGTGCGCGATCCTGTGACGGATCGTCCGCTGGTGTCTGTCGATGAGTTGCGCGCGCGCGAGGCGGCAGTCGTTGAGTTGCATGATGGACGCGTTGGAGTGCATGTGCCAAAAGGGGAGAAATGACTAGACCAGATGAGCCACTGCGATTCGAGGAAGCACTTGCCGAGCTCGATACTGTCGTTGCTCGCCTTGAGAGCGGGGATGTTGGTCTCGAGGAGGCGATTGCCTTGTTTGCCCAAGGACAAGAATATTTAGCGGTATGTCGGGAGCGTTTGGCGCTTGCCAAGGAGCGGATTGAGGAGCTCACAGGCGCTGGCGAGTCTCTCGCAACCGATGATGAGGAGCCCTTTTAGCGCACCTTGGCGTGGCCTCACGGGAGGCGGGCGTCGGGTACCATAGGAACGTGCCGTTCGATCTTGAGGCGATTCGCCAAGAATTACCCATCCTTGGGTCCGAGGTCTATCTCAATACCGGTGGCACAGGGCCATTACCGATACCGGTTGTGCGCGCGATCAACGATGCGGCTGAGCACCAGCTCGGTATCGCGCGAATGGGTCCGGCAGGAGTAGGTCTGACCGATGTCACGATGGCCAAACTGCGTGCCGCGACGGCGAAGCTCGTTGGTGGGTCTGCCGCGGATATGGCGATTACCAGTAACACCACGATCGGCCTTGATGTGGTGATCTGGGGGATCGACTGGATGCCAGGCGACCACATTATTACCCTTGATAGCGAGCATCCCGGTCTCAGCGTGCCCATCGCAACGGTGGCGCGTCGATTCGGTCTCGAGGTCACACGATTGACCAACACTCAGTCTCAAGTAGAGCTTGAGGAAGCGGTGCGTCGGGCGATCACACCACGGACGCGTCTGGTGGCGCTGTCGCACGTCACCTGGTCGGGTGGCGCGGTCCTCGACATTGCCGGCGCGGCGCGTGCGGCGCGGGACGCCGGAGCGCTTATCGTCATTGATGGTGCCCAAGCGGTGGGGTCAATCCCCGTCGATGTCCACGCGCTTGGCGTGCATGCCTATTCATTTCCTGCCCAAAAATGGCTGTTGGGCCCTGAAGGTGTTGGCGCCTTGTGGATATGCGAAGAGGCGCGTCTGCGCGTTGATTTGACCTTTTGTGCCTATGAGGCGGGAACAAATCATCAGCCCGATGGCACGATCGATATGTACGCCGACGCCCGACGTTATGAGATCTCGACGCCGCCGCTGCTGTTGGTGCATGGTTGGCTTGCCGGGCTCGCGTGGCTTGAATCGATTGGGTGGGACGCAATCCACGCAGCGACGGCTGCGAACATGGCTCAGGCCCGCAGTGGCCTTGGGGAGATTCCCGGGGTGACGATATTGACCCCCGATGGCCCGCAAGCGGGGCTTGTGGTGTTTCAAATTGATGGCAGAGAGCCGGAAGCAGCCTTTTCGGCCATTAATAAGCAGGGAGTTTGCCTGCGCTGGCTAAATCATCCTCCGGCGGTGCGCGCCTCAATGGCGTTTTTCTGCAGTCCATCCGACCATGAGCGTCTCCTGAGTGCGGTTCGGGCGCAAGGGTCCTGATACGGTCTGAATCTGTGAATCAAAAGTTCGTCATCGAAGGCGGTCGTCCACTCGCGGGGACTGTCACTCCTGCAGGGAATAAGAACGCCGCGCTGCCAATTTTGGCTGCGTGCCTTCTGACCGATGAAGAGGTCGTTCTGGAGAACGTGCCACGCATCGTCGATGTCCACACAATGGTGGCATTGCTTGATGACATTGGCGTCTCGATTCGGGAAGAGGGCCCGAACACCCTCGTCTTGCGCGCCGACAACATTCGCCACACCCGCCTTGATGCTGCACTGTCGGGTCGTCTTCGGGCGTCGCTCCTTGCTGCCGGACCACTGCTTGCCCGCTGCGGAACCGTTGAGACCGCCTTGCCTGGCGGAGATTTCATTGGTCGCCGCCGCGTCGATACCCACATGCTCGCCTTTCGCAGTCTGGGTGCGGAAATCGATTCTGGACGTACCTATGTGATTCGTGCCCCGAAGGGGTTGCACGGTGCAGACATCTTCCTTGATGAGGCCTCGGTGACCGCCACCGAGAATGTGCTCTGCGCAGCGGTGCTTGCACCCGGCCAGACGGTGATCGAGAACGCGGCGTGTGAGCCGCACGTCCAAGACCTCGCGCGCTTTTTGGTGACGTTGGGTGCCAAGATCGACGGGATCGGCACCAATGTGATGCGCATTGAGGGCGTTGATCGCCTGAAGGGAGGACGCTTTCGTATTGGCCCCGACCACATCGAGATCGCATCCTTTATCGGGCTTGGCGCAATCACCCAGTCTGATTTGACCATCGAGGATGTGCGTCCTGAGGATCTGCGCATGATCCTGTTGACCTTTGAACGTTTAGGGATCCGAGTCGAGCTCAATGGCACGACCTTGCGGGTACCCCCAAATCAGGATCTGCGGGTACTCGCCGATGAGGGTGGGGCGATTCCTAAAATCGACGATGGAATCTGGCCCGCATTCCCGGCCGATTTGACCAGTATCGCGGTGGCAGTTGCCACCCAGACGCACGGCACCGTGATGATCTTCGAGAAGATGTTTGAGAACCGACTCTTTTTCGTGGATAAGCTTGTCTCCATGGGTGCGCGAATCGTGTTGTGCGATCCGCACCGTGCGGTCGTGAGTGGCCCTGCCAAACTCTATGGCGAACGGGTCGAGAGTCCCGATATCCGTGCAGGTATGGCGATGTTGATTGCCGGGTTGGTTGCAGGTGGGACGACGACCATTGGAAATGTCCGCCAGATTGATCGCGGCTATGAACGTATTGATGAGCGACTGCGTGCACTCGGTGCACACATTGAACGTGTCGCAGACTGACCCCGAAATGTCTGCCGTCGGAGCGCTGCCGAGCGGCGCCCGCGATGTGTTGCCGATCGAGGCGGCGGAACTGCGGGCCGTTGAGGATGCCCTTCGCGGCACGTTTTCGCGGTATGGGTATCGCGAGGTGCGCACGCCTGTCATTGAGTTCGCGCACCACCTTGAACGTGCAGAAAGCGGCGGGCTCGATCGCGCCTATCGACTCTTTGATGAATCAGGGCGCGTTCTGGTGTTGCGTCCTGATATGACGATCCCCGTCGCCCGCGTGATCGCGACACGTTTTGTCGATCACCCCGGCCCAATTCGTGTCGCATATACCGGCCCCAGTTTCCGCGCCCCGCAACCCGGCACTCCCGTGGCATCCGAGGTCCGAAACGCCGGTGCAGAGCTCGTGGGCGCCGATGGCCCTGAAGCGGATGCGGAGATCGTGTTGGTCTTGTGGGAGGCCCTACGTGCAGCGGGGCTGTCCGAGGCCCGCATTGGGATCGGCGATGTCTCAGTGACTGCTGCGGTGCTTGAGGGACTCAGAGTTCCGGATCAGATCCGGGAGCGCCTCTCGCGCGCTGCTGAAGCACGCGATTTCGTTGCCTGGCGCACTGAGGCGGCGCAGTTTGTCTGCCCAGAGCCACAGGCGGAGCTTCTGGCGGGCCTTCCTGCGATGCGGGGCCACGCCGAGGTGCTGTCGCGTATCTCCGATCTCGTCCCATCGGCAGGGGCTGCGTGTGCGCGCATGACCCGCCTGTTAGAGCTTCTCACCCAGGAGGGGCTCCATGATGCGGTGCTGGTCGATTTAGGGATTTTGCGCGACTGGAAGTACTACTCAGGGCTCGTGATTGAGGCCTACGCGAGCGGAGCGGCACTCCCCGTGGCCCAGGGTGGCCGGTACGACGGCCTTGCGTCCCGTTTTGGCATCTCACGTCCGGCGGTTGGGTTTTCGATCGAGCTCGAGCCACTGCATCGCGCCATCACTCAGGGCAGCACGTCGCGCGATTTCGCATTTGGGATTGTGGTGGTGGGCGGCCTCGATGAGCAGCTGGCGCTGAGCGCGCGGATCCGTGCGGCGGGCATCACCGTGATCGGACTTGTGGCAGGAGACGCTCGTGGCGAAGCACTTGCAGAGGCGGAGGGTTGGCGGTTTGTGGGTGTCCCAGATTCGGGCGGATTGCGCATTCTCGATCGTGTCGATGGCACGAGCTTCGTAAGTGCGCGTCCAGAGGAGGATCTGTCATCGCGCCGTTGAGAATTTGCATGCCGCTTGGGGCCCTGTATCCCGACGCTATTTCGCTGCTTGAGCTGGCCGGGGTTGATGTCTCGCCGCTGCGTGACGGAAGTAGGAAGCTGATTTTCACGGCGCCTGATGGCACCGTGTTCATTACGACCCGTCCGAGCGATGTGCCGACCTACGTGGAAGCGGGATCGGCCGATATCGGCATCGTTGGCCGTGACGTGATCAACGAGCGTCACCCGGATGTATATGAGCTCCTCGATCTTCAATTTGGTGCCTGCCGAATGGCCTATGCCACCAAGGACGGGGTGGACCCGACCCCGGAAATCATCGCCCGGCTCGGCGTCGTTCGGGTTGCCACAAAATACCCGGCGGTCGCAGAGGCCCATTTTCTGGCCACTGGTCGACAGGTCGAGCTCGTCAAGGTCAACGGCTCTGTGGAGCTCGGGCCACTCGTCGGGCTTGCCGATGGGATCGTCGATCTCGTTGCGACCGGCCGGACCTTGCGCGAGAACGGCTTGGTCGAGCGGGAACACATTTTTGACAGTTCAGCGCGATTGATTGCCAATCGGGTGAGTCACAAGCTTCGGGCCGAAGAGATCGATGCACTGACGGCACGCCTTGCTCAGGCGGTTGCTGCGGAGTCGCGATGAGTGCCCCTGTGCGCATCCGCTGCGTACCGGAGCAGATTGCGGCGTGTGCCGCAGCGCTGCGTCCGCCGCACACTGCTGCCGACCCTGAGCTTTCTGCAATTGTCCAGACGACCATTGATGATGTGCGCACCCGGGGCGATCATGCACTTGTCGCCCATGCCCGCCAATTCGGTGCACCCTCGTTTACCGAGGGTCAGGTCCGCGTTCCCGTGAGCACATTGCGCGCGGCGCGGGCAGCCCTTGATCCGGAGCTTGCGCGTGCGATCGAGATCGCTGCTGGACAAATCCGAGATTTTGCGACTGCGGTGCGCCCGATCGATACCGAGGTTGCACTCACCCATGGCCAGCGAATCACGATGCGGGTAGTGCCCGTGGCAGCGGCTGGGTGTTATGTACCCGGAGGTCGTGCTGCGTATCCGTCGAGCTTGGTGATGTCGGTGGTGCCTGCCCAGGTCGCCGGGGTCGAGCGAATTGCGGTTGTGAGCCCACCCGGGGAGGATGGACTCCCGCCTCAGGTTATTTTGGCCACCGCCGAGATTTTGGGCGTTGACGAGGTCTATGCCGTCGGTGGAGCTGCTGCGATTGCTGCGCTCGCCTATGGCACCGAGTCGATCGCTCCGGTTGCGGTGATTACGGGGCCAGGCAGTTCCTGGGTGCAGGAGGCCAAACGCCAGGTCACCGGTCAGGTGGGAATTGATGGATTTGCGGGGCCGAGCGAGGTCATGATCATCGCCGATAGGAGCGCAGACCCCGAGGCAATGGCGCTCGATCTGCTGGCCCAGGCTGAGCACGGACCCGATTCTGTTGCGGCCCTTGCCAGTCACGATCCGGCAGTGATCGATGCGGTTGCCGCTGCGCTTTCCGCCCACGAGATGCCCATTGGTGCGGTGACCTTGGTGGATTGCGAGAGCATTGATGATGCAGTGGGGCTGAGTGAGGCATTTGCGCCAGAGCATCTTGAGGTGTGTTGTGCGGATGCAGCGACTATTGCGAATCGCATTCGCCAGGCAGGTGCAGTGTTTATCGGGCCGAACTGTGCAACTGCCTACGGTGATTACGTGGCAGGTTCAAATCATGTCCTGCCCACCGGGGGTGCGGCGCGTTTCGCCTCGGCACTTGGACCATCAACATATCTGCGTCGGATGTCGATTGTGGAGATGACCGATACGGCCGTCGCGCAATTGACACCACACTTAGAAAAAATCGCTGCAGCCGAAGGGTTCCCATTTCACGGGCGCTCAGCGGCGGTGCGCAACACGAGTCGTGAGGGGGGACGTTGAGTCGAATTGGCGAGTCGCAGCGCACCACGGGTGAGACGGATGTGCGTGTGCGCATCAACCTCGATGGTGCGGGTTCGGCGACGATCTCCACCGGCATTGGCTTTTTCGATCATATGTTGACGCTCTTTGCACACCACTCGCTCATCGACCTCGAGGTTGAGGCGCGCGGTGATCTTGAGACCGGGAGCCACCACACCGTCGAAGACGTTGGGATTACACTCGGTATGGCGCTCGCGAGCGCTCTGGGTGATCGTGCGGGTATTGAGCGCTACGGACAGTCGCTTGTGCCCATGGACGAGTGCCTCGGCCAAGCGGCAATCGATGTCTCAGGCCGACCGTTCTTGGCCTGCGATGTGCCACTTCCCTACGCAAGTATTGGCGGATTCGAGACCGATCTGTTGGAAGAATTCTTGCGAGGGCTTGCCAATAATGCGCGGCTGACCATTCATTTGCGCATGCTGGCCGGGTCAAATCCTCACCATGTCATTGAATGTGGATTCAAAGCGGTTGCACGGGCATTGCGCGCTGCCGTGACGACGAATCCGCGGATGCCGGGGGTTCCCTCCACCAAGGGGTCTTTGTGAGCGCAGGCGGTCCGCGCATTGCGGTCCTGAATTACCACATGAGTAATTTGCGCAGTGTCACCAAGGCGCTGGAGCGCCTTGGTGCGAACGTGGTGATCGCACACACTGGCGCCGAAGCCGATGGGGCTGACGCGTTGGTGCTTCCCGGAGTGGGAAGTTTTGGGCAGGCGATGGAACGCATTCGGGCCCAAGGGCTTGACGATGTCGTTCGGGGCGCGGCTGCCGACGGTCGTCCAGTGCTCGGTATTTGCCTTGGCTTGCAGTTGTTTTTTGATGCAAGCGAGGAGAGCCCGGGCGCAGTCGGTCTCGGCGTGATCCCGGGGGAGGTGCGTCGCCTCGTGACCCCGCGTAAATTGCCACAAATTGGCTGGAATCGCGTGCATTGGAGGGGTCTGAGTTCTGTGGTGCCCGAGGAGAACGATGACCGTGACTCGACCTACTATTTTGTGCACAGCTATGCAGCCGTCCCCAACGACCCGACCCACATTCTCGGGACCGTCCACTATGGTGGCGACTTCGTCGCTGCGGCGCAGGTTGGTTCGGTGACGGGTGTGCAGTTTCACCCGGAAAAATCGAGCCGGGCTGGACTTGGGCTTCTGTCGCGCTGGATTGCGAGTGTCTCTACCCACAAGGAGGTCGTCGGGAGATGATTTTGTTCCCCGCGATCGATCTGCATAACGGACGCGCGGTGCGTCTTGTGCAGGGTGATTTCGACAATGTCTTGGTGTTTAACGAGGATCCCGTTGCCCAAGCACGACACTTTGCCGAGCAGGGTGCGACCCATCTACATGTCGTTGACCTCGACGGCGCCCGTGAGGGCGGACCCGTGCATGCACCGATCGTCGCAAGCATTGCCGCCGCATTTGACGGCACCGTCCACTACGGCGGCGGCATGCGGTCTCGTGCCGCCATTGAGACCGCGATTGCGACCGGAATTGATCGGGTAGTTGTGGGCACGGCAGTGCTCCAGGATGAGGAGCTCCTGCGTTGGGCCATTGACCGCTTGGGTGATCAATTAGTGGTGTCGTTGGATGCCCGCGATGGGATGGTTGCCACCCATGGGTGGACCGTGACCAGCGATCGCGATGCGATGGTTGTTGCGGCGGATTTGGTGACCACCGGCGTGCGCCATCTGCTCTACACCGATATTTCTCGCGACGGGATGCTCGAAGGTCCAAACCTTGTCGCCTTGCGGCGGCTGTCGGCGGCGGCACCTCCATTGGGCATTATCGCCTCGGGCGGTGTGAGCTCGCTCAATGATTTGCGCCAGCTCGCGCAGCTCAATCTTGACAATGTGACGGGCGTCATCGTCGGCCGTGCGCTCTATGACGCGCGGTTCACGGTTGCTGAAGCACTCGCGGTGCTCGGCCACGACGCGCCTCGTGTGGGTGGCGATTCGTGATTCGGGTGATTCCCTGCTTGGATGTCCATGCTGGCAGGGTGGTGAAAGGTGTCAACTTCGTCGATCTCCGCGACGCCGGTGATCCCGTTGAGCTTGCCAGTCGCTACGACGCAGAAGGCGCCGATGAGCTGGTCTTTTTAGACATCACGGCAACCCATGAGGCACGCGGCACCATCGTCAAGCTCGCCGAGCGGACTGCGGCCGAAGTCTTTATTCCCTTCACAATCGGGGGAGGGATCCGCAGCGAGGACGACATGTATGCCGTCTTATCGGCGGGGGCGGACAAGGTATCGATCAACTCTGCTGCGGTCCGTGATCCTGCATTGATCACCCGCGGTGCCGCTCGCTTTGGCAGTCAGTGCATCGTGGTCGCAATCGATGCGAAGCGGCGGGCCGATGGAAGCGGTTGGGAGGTCTATCTCAGCGGTGGGCGTACCGAGACCGGTATTGAGGCGGTTGCATGGGCGAGGGAGGCTGCGGACCGCGGGGCAGGAGAGATTCTTTTGACCAGCATGGACCGCGATGGCACCAAGGATGGATTTGATACCGAGCTATTGGCTCGGGTATCTGCTGCCGTGCCGATTCCGGTGATTGCATCCGGCGGTGCCGGCACGCTTGCCCACTTTGCCGACGCGGTCATCACAGGTCATGCAGACGCGGTGCTTGCTGCATCGGTCTTTCACGATGGCGTGTTCAGCATCTCCCAGGTCAAACAGGCAATGGCAACAGCTGGAGTGGAGGTTCGTCAATGAGCGCAGAATTACGCATTATTCGTACCGAGGCGGCGCCTGCGCCGGTTGCAGGTGCGCCGTATAACCAGGCTGTTGTTGCGCCGGCCGGAGAGTTGATCTTTGTGTCTGGGCAGGTGCCCGTGGATCGTGAAACCGGTCAGGTCGTGCCCGGCGATGTCACCGCCCAAAGCGAGCAAGTACTGCTGAACGTTGCAGCTGTGCTCTCTGGAGCCGGCGCAACGCTGAGTGACGTCATCAAATCAACGGTGTTCTTGGTCGATATCGCCAATGACTTCCCGCTGATGAATGCGGTGTATGCAAAACACTTTGGATCGCATGCCCCGGCGCGTTCCACGATCGGTGTCGCCGCGCTGCCGCTGGGTGCGCGCGTGGAAATTGAAGTGGTCGCCCGGGTGCCGAGCGCCTAGCTGTGTGCGATGCGTGCGCCCCGTTCGGGGGCGCCGCCGCATTACTCCCACCAGGTGCGGCGCTCGCGTAGTGAGTCGATCGCGATACGGTCCCAGTATTGTGGGGATGACTGGATCGGGGCTCCCGCGTTGTCTGGGGCATCGACCCATTCGCGAAAGGCGACATTGATCGCATCCCATGCGGTGTCGAGTTCGCTGATGGTCAGATGCTCATACCTGGCAAATGCAGCAACCAGTTCCGGTGTGCGTAAGGGTGAATTCTCAACAAGCTTTTCGGAAAGCGGATCCCAACTCATATGCCGGATCGTAGCGCTGATATTGGTGAGCTGCTGGCACACCCCATCATCGCCATCATCACCCCGCACCTCGTCGGTGAGGTGTGTGTGGTCGGGGGAATCGTGCGTGATGCGCTGCTTGGGCGCCCGCATTTGCATGATGTTGACCTTGTGGTGGAAGGTGATGCGATTGCGGTCGGTCGCACGGTCGCTCGAGAGCTCGGCTGTGGGCTCGTCGCTCATGAGCGGTTTGGTACCTGTGTCCTTGAGTTACCTCATCACGGCGGTCATGTTGATCTGATCTCGGCGCGATCGGAGACCTATCCCACCCCCGGTGCACTCCCGGTTGTCGGCCCAGGGGGCTTGAGAGATGATCTTGGTCGTCGCGATTTTACGATCAACGCGATGGCGGTTCGTGTGACAGGGGCCGAGGCGGGTGCACTGATCGATCCATTCGGTGGGCAACGCGATCTGAGAAACGGTGTGATTCGGGCGCTGCGCGATGATGCGTTTGTCGAGGATCCCAGTCGGATCGTGCGTGCGGCGCGCTACGCAGGGCGCCTCGGGTTCACCATTTCACCGCAGTCTGCGCAGGCAATGGTGCACGTTGCCGGCGGAATCGATTGGACCTCGGCGCGGGTGGCGCGTGAATTACAACGCTTGCTCGATGAGGAGTCTCCCGCCTCGGCACTCGCGCATCTTGTCGCTGCTGGGTGTCCCGGAATCATCGACGTGTCGGTGGATGCCATCGCGGGCATCGATGCGGCGCATGATGCGTGGCGCCGCCTGACACCCCATGCCCCGGATGTGGCCCGATGGGCATTGCGTGCTGGGGTTGCACTCACACCAGAGGTGCGCGACGTTGTGGCGATTCCTGGATGGGGGCGAGGTGTTGCTCGTGAACTTGCGGATGGAGCGGCGTTGGCTGCCAATTGTGCGCTGCTGCATACCCCATCTTCGATTGACGCGCTCCTTGGTGCGCAGCCGGTGGCAATGCAAATCGGTGCCCATGCCGCAGGGGCCGAGGTGGTAGCGACGTGGTGGCGTGAGTGGCGCGATGTGCGTCCTGTGATCCGTGGCTCAGATCTTGCACGCTCTGGGGTGACCCCGGGACCTGCGATCGGTCGTGCGCTCGCACGACTGCGTGCCGCGGTGCTTGATGGTCATATCGAGGGGCACGATGCCCAACTGGAATTTGCCGTGCGTGCTGCGCAGGATGCGTAATGGCGGACCTTGAGCTTGTCGTCGTGCCGGTCGATGGTCCGGCGCAGGCCGTGTTTACGACACGCATCGGCGGCGTGAGCAACGGTCCGCACGCCCAGATGAATCTTGGTGCCCACGTCGCTGACGATCCTGACTCGGTCCGCGCGAATCGTGGAGCGCTGTGCGCACATCTTGGGATTGATCCGGCCCGTGTCCAGATCGGCACCCAGGTCCATGGGGTGCATATTGGTGGGACACAGGACCCAGTGCCCGAGGGCGGATTCCTCGCGCCCGACTCTGCGTGGCCCGATCGCGATGGCATCTGGTCCCAGAGCGCAGGTGTTGCCGTCGGCGTCTTCGGTGCCGATTGCCTTCCGGTGCTGTTGTGGCGACGTGACCGTCCCAAGGTCGCCGCGGTGCATGTCGGCTGGAAGGGCCTTATCGGCGGTATTCTTGAGGCAGCGGTCACGATCCTCGACGCGCCGGGTCGTACCGGTGTGGCAATCGGCCCGGGGATCGGCCCCTGTTGTTATGCGGTGGGCGATGAGCTGCAGGATCAGTTCTCGCGCCGCTTCGGTGACCACGTCATTGCGGGCCGCGCAGTCAACCTTGCCGCAGCGGCGCAGTCTGCGCTGCGCACGGTGGGGATCCCCGAGGATGCGATCTGGGCACTGGAGACCTGTACGTCATGCGATGTACATCGTTGGTTTAGCTATCGACGCGATGGTGCGCCCACGGGGCGCCAAATGGGGCTTATCTGGCCCGTGTAGGCACATTTCTCTGGTCTTCGGTCTGAGAAAGTTCTCGCGCACCCAAAAAATCGATGCATGTGGCGGGTGCTGTTACATTCGTTGCGTACACGAAAGGATCGCGTGAGGTGCCGAATCCGGCGCAAACGTGAGTTGTGATCAGACAGGGGTGGGTATGCGATTGAGTTCTCGCAGATTGGTTGGGGGCGCGATTGCCGGCTGCGCCGCAGTCGTTGCTGTCGGCGCTGGTGCGGTGTTGGCATCTGGTGCCACGCAGGCCCACGTCGTCAAGATTGGTCTTGAGGCCCCGCTGACGGGCGACAATGGCCTTTTGGGGCAGGGAATGCTGCACGGCGCACAACTTGCGGCGCAACGCATCAACGCCAATGGCGGCATCGTTGGACCGAACGGGAAGCCGGGCTACCGCATTCAGATCGTGCCAATCAATGACACGGCCAGCTCCGGACCAAATGTCGGGCAGGCCGATCAGGCAACTGGTATTGCGCATGCGAATGCGGCGATTGCCCAGGGCATCAAGTTTGTCGTCGGGCCGTACAACTCAGGCGTTGGTGTCGGTACCCTGCCGATCTACCTGCAGCACGGCATTTTCCCTGTGCGCTTGACCTCGCGGAATGCCACAAGTGGGCTCGGCGCGACCTTGCAGCCAATGACCTACCAAATCGCTCCCGTGACAACGAAGGCGCTCACGACATGGCTGCACTCCAAGAGTGTTGCGGTCATCTATGACGCCACCGACCCGGCGGGCTATCCGATCGCCGAGAAGAACGCTGTGATTGCGGGGCTGACCGCCAAGCATGTCGCGACAACACAATTCACGATCAACACACAAACCGGCAATAAGACAACCTATGGGGCAGCTGTTGCCGCAGCCGAGGCAACGCATCCATCGTCGATCTTCGTGGTGACCTACACGCCAGAGGCAGCGATCATTGCCAAGGACATCACCAGCAGCAGGACCTCATCAAAGTGCTTGCTTGATTTCAGTGCCTATGGCATTGACTACATCGCCAAGGCCGGGCTGCGCGCAGCTGCCAAGTGCCCCGTCGTCGGTGTGCCAAGTCCGGATGCATTTGCGGGCGCAGCCTCGTATGTCTCGGCCTACCGTGCGGCATTCCATGCTGCCCCGGGTGTCTGGTCCCCATACACCTATGACTCTGTTGGGCTCTTGGCGTACTCGGTGAACCGCTTTGGTCCGCATGCGTACTACGTCAATTACCTCAACAAGGCCCTTCCAACTGTGACCCGCTTCTCCGGTTGGACAAATAAGGTGAAGATCGCCCCGAAGACTCTCGATCGATCCCCTGCAACGCTTGTGGTCAATTCGCCCGCATCGCGGACATCCTTTGTGGTGAACCCCGCATGGGCAAAAGCAGTCGGGTACGGCGGATAACTGATGAACCCCGTGGTCGGGTGATCGCTCAAGCGATCGCCCGACCATTGGTGTTCGGTTCGACGGCATGGAATGTCGCCGAGATCTGCGAGCATTGCCGTATGAGCGATTCTCTTGCCCTCAACGCGAACGCCCTTCGGGATGCAGTCGCATCAACGACTGCCGAGATTGCCGCAGCTGCGGTGCGCTCTGGTCGGGGTCCAGACGCTGTCGAGCTGTTAGTGGCCGGCAAGTATGTGTCACCGGCAGAGGCAGCGCTGTTTCCGGACGCAGGAATCCATCTGATTGGCGAAAACCGCCTTCAGCAGCTTCAAGAAAAGCAGGACCTTTTGGGGCAGCGGATGACCTTTGATTTCATCGGGCATCTCCAGCGGCGCAAGGTGCGCGAAGTGCTTGGCAGGGTTCGGCTCATCCATAGCGTCGATTCAGTTGCACTCGCGACAGAAATCGCGGCACGGGCGGAAGGTCCCACGCGGGTGCTTGTCGAAGTGAACGCCGATGAGGAACCCAGTAAATCCGGAATTTTTCCGTCACAGGTTGACGCGTTTGTCGCCCAGATCTCCGATTTGGAGCACATCGTGATCGGCGGGCTCATGGCAATGCCGGCTCCGACGCATGATCCAGAGGGAAGTCGGGGAGCCTTTTCACGCGTGCGCGAATTGGGCGAACGACTTGCAGTTGCGTGGGATGGACGTCACGATTTTCGTGACTTCTCAATGGGAACCAGTCAGGATTACGTGGTTGCAGTCGAAGAGGGCGCAACCATCGTGCGACTCGGGCGTGGACTAATCGAGCGGGGAAAGGTCGAATAGTGGCAATCGGCGATATGTGGCACAAGACACTCGTGTATTTCGGCATGGCCGATGGCCACGACGATTTTCATGATGATGAATACGAAGACGTCGAACCCACCCGGACCTCGTCGTCCTCTCGTAGTACCTACGCCGAGGAGGATCTTGAGCGTAGCTACCGTGATCGGCCGAATGTGCGACGTCTCTCGACGCGTCGACGCGATGACTTTGATGACATCTACTCAGACTCCGGCTCATCGCGCTCAGCTGCGCGCCACACGGTTGTGCGTGCGGTCGAACCACGCTCCTCGCGCTCCGAGGTGCACCTGATCATGCCGAAGAACTTCAATGACGCGCAGCAGATTGCCGATAAGTTCAAGGCAAGCGTGCCGGTGATTTTGAACCTCCAGGCGGCAGAAACCGATCTCTCAAAGCGATTGATCGATTTTGCAAGTGGACTGACCTACGCCCTTGACGGGGGTATGCAGCGGGTCGCCGACAAGGTCTTCATGCTGACACCGCGCAATGTGGAGTTGTCTGCAGAGGAGCGTGCGCGCCTTCTTGAGAAGGGCTTTTTCAACCAGTATTGAGCCCGACCTCTGATCCGCAGCAGGTGTGGCCCACCTCGATCGGCCTCGTTGGCGCGGGGGCGATGGGTCGCGCCATGTTGGCGGGATTGGTACGCGCCCGCCCAGATCTTGGGTCCGCGTGTGTGATCGCCGATCAAATTCCTGCGGCAGCAGCTGCCTGCGCCGACGAGATCGGTGGTTCGGTTGGGCACATTTCCGACGCCGCCGCGTGTGAGCTTGTGGTGTGCGCGGTCAAGCCCAAGGATGCCGAGGCCGTATTGACGGCGATCGCTAGTCATGTGGGCCCGAAAACGGTGGTGATCTCCGTTGTCGCAGGATGGGATCTTGCGCGTCTTGCTGCCGCTGCACCCGGCGTGTGTGTGGTGCGCACGATGCCAAATCTTGCCGTGCGTCATGGCGCCGGCGTGATTGCGGTTGCCGATGATGGCGGCGCGGCCATCGCCGACAATGTCGCGGTGACGATCCTTGAAGGGCTCGGCGAGGTCGTGGTGCTTGCGGAATCACTCTTTCCAGCTGCAACCGCACTTGCCGGGAGCGGCCCTGGGCTGCTTGCATTGATCGTCGAGGCGTTTGAAGAGGGCGCGGTGGCGAGCGGATTGTCACGAGATCAGGCGCGCGCGATGGCGCGCGGTGTGGTTGCCGGAACGGCGGCACTCTTGAGCGATGATCCAGATCCTGCCGAGCTGCGCCAGCGCGTGAGCTCTCCTGCGGGTACGACGATCGCCGGACTGCTCGTACTTGAGCGCGGTAGCGTGCGCGCACATGTCGCGGATGCCATTGTGGCGGCCGCGCAGCGCGCCGCAGAACTCTAGGCTGCTCGAGATGAGTGCCGTCGCCGCATATGTCGATGCCGTGTTCATGGTGTTTTTTTTGGTGCTCCTGATTCGGATTGCCCTCTCCTATTTCACCTTTGTGCCATCTCGGCGCAGCACCCAGGCGGCGCGGGACTTCGTCATCGATTCAACCGATTGGTATCTGCGCCCCTTTCGCCGAGTGATTCCGCCACTGGGGATGTTTGATCTCTCGCCGATCGTCGCGTTTATTGTGCTCGGGATCGTGCAGCAGCTCGTGGTGTCGATACTGAATGGGCTCTAATTCGGTTCCGGAGTGGTTGCGAGCTCGCGAGGGCGGTGTGGTGATGAGTGTGAAAGCGGTGCCTCGCGCCCGGCGGACACAGGTCGTGGGAATGCAGGATGGAGCGGTACGCATTCAGATCGCCGCTGCGCCCCATAAGGGGCAGTCAAACGCAGCCCTCTGCGCGTATCTTGCGGCCCTGGCGGGGGTTCGTCCGAGCGCGGTTCGGGTCGGCCGTGGGTCATCCGGGGCGCGAAAGCTGGTAGAGATAGATGGCGCACGCGACGCACTCATTGCGGCCCTAGTGCAATCGATCACCCCTCTGATTGAGGCTGCATGACCCGTACTCGCGGTGCGCTTCAGGCGCGTGATGTCGATATGGCCACCGAACGTCGACTCCGCCGCGAGTCGCGGGATCGCTGGGTGCGGTTGACTGTGGTCGCAGCGATCGCGTTGCTGCTCGATCAGATCATCAAAGCCATTATTCGGCATCAGCTGGCCGTCGGGGAAGGGTGGTCGGTGACGGCGCATGTGGCAATCACCCGGGTGACCAATCACGGCATCGCATTTGGAATGTTTCCTGGTCAGCAGACCATCATTGGTGTGATTACAGTGTTGGCGCTCTGTGGGATCGCCATTGCGCTGTCGCGTTTGGTGCGACGCAATGCGATCGCGGGGATCGGGGCCGGGCTGCTCGTTGGCGGGAGTCTGGGCAACCTGATCGATCGCCTCGTGCATGGGGGCGTCACCGATTACATTGATTTCTCGTTTTGGCCAACCTTCAACCTTGCCGATTGTTGCATCACGATTGGCGCGGCGATGATTGTGCTCGGCTTGCTGCAAGGCGATGGACGAGACGATCTCGCGGAGGGTGCCACGTCGTGAGCACCGGGGCAGCCATCGGCGTGCATCGATGAGCGGTGGACCAGAGGCGCATGTTCGGCTTGTTGTCGAACCCGCAGATGTGGGAACCCGTATCGATGTCTTTGTGGGCGCGTGCGATGAGGTTGGCAGCAGGGCAGAGGCACAACGCTTGATTCTCGACGGGCGCGTGCTGGTGGATGGCGTCGTCCCACGCAAACGCGATGTGGTGACTGACGGTGCCGTCATTGAGGTGCACTTGCGCGCGCATGAGACAAGCGAGCTGGTCCCCGACCCAAGCATTGTCTTTCGGGTTGCCTATGAGGACCCGCACCTGCTTGTTGTTGATAAGCCAGCCGGATTGGTCGTACATCCTGCGCGCGGTCATGCGGCTGGCACCCTTGTGCATGGCTTGCTCGGGCTCGCCGCCGCGGGCGGTGATGACCCGACGCGGCCCGGCATTGTGCACCGACTTGATCGCGATACAAGCGGATTAATGGTTGTCGCACGATCCGACACCGCGCATCGGCGTTTGCAGCAGATGTTGCGCGACCGGGATATTGATCGCAGATATTTGGTGCTGGTGCATGGCGAGCCGCCGCCGGCATTCAGCATCGACCGGCCGATCGCCCGGCATGCCCGTGATCGTCTACGAATGGCGGTTGTCAACACGGGGACTGGGCGCGAGGCAATCACCCATCTTCGCGTCATTGAGCGGTTTACCGGCGTCGCCTTGTGTGAGGCGCGTCTTGAGACTGGGCGGACACACCAGATCCGCGTCCATCTCGAATCGGCGGGTTTTCCCGTCGTCGGTGATCCGGTCTATGGCCGCCGCGCCGATCGACGAGGGCTTGATCGCCAGTTTTTGCATGCCTACAAGCTCTCCTTTACACACCCTATTGCAGGGTGTGAACCGGTTGCATGCGAGAGTCCGTTGCCGCATGAGTTGGAATTGAGTCTCAACCGCGAACGTGCACGGGTCCCGCGGCGCGCATAAATCTCCCGCTGCCAGCCCATACGCGCTAAGATCCCGCGCTGAAGGTTTCTCGTACTCCATCTACCCGCCGCGAGAACCCCCGGTGGTGGTGCCGTCAGTGCAATGTGCACGCTCGGTCCATCGGGAACGTGGCGGTCATTTATGAACAACCATTATGTGAGGAGCTGTCGTGTCGAAGGTCACGATGAGGCAACTGCTGGAATCTGGCGTGCACTTTGGCCACCAGACCCGCCGCTGGAATCCCAAGATGAAGCGTTACATCTTCGGTGAGCGCGGAGGGATTTACATCATTGACCTCCAGCAGACGATTACGTTGCTGGAGCGCTCGCAGGACATCTGTCGGGCAATTGCAGAGCGTGGCGGAACCGTTATGTTCGTCGGCACCAAGAAGCAGACCTCGGACGCCGTGCGCGCCCAGGCCTTGCGCTGTGGGATGCCGTTCGTCTCGCACCGTTGGCTTGGTGGTCTGTTGACGAACTGGGGCACGATGGCATTGCGGGTCAAGCAACTGCATCAATTGCGTGTGCAGCAGCGCGAGGGTCAGCTTGAATTGCTTCCCACTCGTGAGCGTTTGACCAAGACCGCGGAGCTCGTCAAGCTCGAAACCAACCTGGGTGGAGTTGCCGAAATGCAGCGCCGTCCAGATGCCATCGTGATCGTGGACCTGAAAAAGGAAATGATCGCTGTCGCGGAAGCCAACCGCCTGGGTATCCCGATCATCGGGCTCGTGGACACCAACTGTGATCCTGATGAGGCGACCTATGTGATTCCCGGCAACGATGACGCGATTCGCTCGTGCAACCTGATTTTGGGTGCACTTGCCGACGCGATCCTCGAGGGGAAGGGTCTCGACCCATCGACGGTCGGTCTGCCCGCATCAGCGACACAGGGCGAGGCGCCCGCTGTTGCGGCCGCAGAGGCCCCTGCCGCAGTCGCAGAAGCTCCTGCCGTTGAGGCTCCTGCCGCAGTCGAAGAAGCTCCTGCCGTTGAGGCTCCTGCCGCAGTCGCAGAGGCTCCTGCCGCGGACGCTCCCGCCACTGAAGAGACTGCTGCGCCTGCCGCAGAGTGATCGCTGTCGTCTGACCGGATTCGATTCAAGGAGCACACCAATTGAGCACCGCCATTACCGCGCAGCAGGTCAAGGATCTTCGTGAGAAGACCGGCGTAGGCATGATGGATTGCAAGAAGGCGCTTGAGGAGACCGCGGGCGATGTTGAGGCCGCGGTCACCTTGTTGCGCAAGAAGGGTGTCGCCGCCGCTGAAAAGCGGGCGGGACGCGCCGCAAACGAGGGCATTTGTGACAGCTACATTCACCAGAGCGGCCGCGTGGGCGTGCTCGTGGAAGTCAACTGTGAGACCGACTTCGTCGCGCGCAGCGAGCCGTTTACGGCCTTCGTACACGATATTGCGATTCAGATCGCTGCAATGAACCCGCTGTTTGTCTCGTCCGAAGAGGTCCCCGAGGCATGGCTTGCAAACGAGCGTGACATCGCCGCAGATCAGTCAAAGGACATCCCAGAGCAGGCACGTGAGCGAGCTGTTGAGGGTCGCATCTCCAAGCGACTCAAGGAGATCTGCCTCCTCGATCAGGAATTCGTTCGTGATCTTGGCGAAAAGAAGCAGCCGACAATCGATGAACTGCGCGCACGCCTGTCTGCCGAAGTCGGTGAGAACATCACCATCCGTCGATTTGTTCGATTTGAGCTCGGTGGACAGTAAACAACACCCGCAGCACTCTGGCACTGAGGCTGGCGCGCCAGCCTCAGTGTTTGGGCGCATCGTCCTGAAGTTGTCGGGCGAGGCCCTGATGGGGACCAATGACTACGGCATTGACCCCGATCGGGTCACCGCGGTCGCGCGGCAGGTACGCGAAGCGACCGATATGGGCGTCGAAGTTGCAATTGTGGTCGGCGCGGGCAATATCTTTCGTGGCGTCAGCGGCACCGCTGCCGGCATGGATCGATCGACGGCCGATTACATGGGCATGATCGCCACGATGCTCAATGCACTCGCGATTCAGGATGCGCTTGAAAAGGTGGGATTGGTCACCCGCGTGCAGTCGGCAATTGCCATGCAAGAGGTGGCAGAGCCCTATATTCGCAGGCGGGCAATGCGCCACCTGGAAAAGAAGCGCGTGGTGATTTTTGCCGGCGGGACGGGAAATCCGTTCTTTACGACCGACACGACTGCGGCACTTCGTGCGCTGGAAATTGGCGCCGAATGCATTTTGATGGCCAAAAACAATGTCGAAGGTGTCCTCGACGCGGATCCCCGTGTGGTGCCGACCGCAACCTTGATTCCCACGCTCAGCCACATGGAAGCGATTGAGCGCGGACTGAAAGTGATGGACACCACCGCTTTGACGCTGTGTATGGACAATCGCTTGCCGATTTTGGTCTTCAACATGGCCGACGAAGCAAACATTGGACGAATTTTGCGCGGTGACCATGTCGGCACCCGAGTGACGACGGACTAAGGAGCAACCCATGAGAGAACGACTCGACGACGCAAAGCGACGTATGGAGGGTGCCACCAAGGCGTTCGTCAACGAGATTGGATCTGTGCGCACTGGGCGTGCATCCACCGCACTTCTCGACCGCATCACGGTGGATGCCTATGGGGTCAAAACCCCCATCAACCAGCTTGCCCAAATCTCTGCTCCCGAGGCGCGGCTGTTGACCGTCTCGCCCTATGACCGTGGGTTGTTTGCCAGCATCGAAAAGGCGATTCAGGAATCTGATTTGGGATTGACCCCCAATAATGATGGCCAGGTGATTCGCATTGGGATCCCCCAGCTGTCAGAGGAGCGTCGCAAGGAATTTGTGAAGCTCATCGGCAAGATGGCCGAGGAAGCCCGCGTTGCTGTTCGAAATGTCCGCCGCGATGTCCTGAACGAGATCAAGCGGGCCGAAAAAGACGGCGATGTGTCAAAAA